>OHOZ01000029.1_pt1 | contig 90903 bp, 68 predicted proteins | sample 1569931 | NCBI WGS metagenome assembly OHOZ01 (sample SAMEA3879572, study PRJEB24766) | human gut metagenome | biome: human-associated habitat; feature: feces | place: USA | collected 1985/1987
TTTGAGCGCCTAAATCCGTTGAAAACTTGTCTAAATCGGCTTGGATAACCCTGTGAATATCCACTATGGGTAGGTTTCGGCCGTGGGTCGGTGGAAATCCACAGGGTTATGAAAAGGTTATTCCCCTGCTTTTCCACAGGGTTATCCACAAAGCAAAGGTAGTATTATTATTAGTATTTTGCCTCTACTGACAGAAGGGTTGTTTACGTGTCAAACTGATAGGCGGCGGCGTAGTTTCAGTGCTGGTTTCCACAAACATACCTTTTTTAAGGTGTTGTCTCTTGTTTTTACAAGCGGCGTTGCCATTGTTCTTTACTGTATTTTTCCAAAGTGCCATACTATAGACTTTTTGCGTTATGATATAATTTCACGAATTAGTGACTTCTTCTGTTGTTCCACCATTTCATCCCAAAGGTATGACCCCTGAAGCTTACTGGCAGGGATATACTCTCGAAACTTCTCATAGAAATCGATACCGCTTTCATCAAAAAGTTTACAATCCCATCTTGAAATTATCTTTTCCCAATCCATAGAGTCTGCATATTTCTCCAAATCCTGGCAAGACAGCTGTAGATTTTGATTACCTGACAGAGCGTGCCAGTCCCAATTGTCCTTGAACGTCTCTATCACTTCCGGAGTCAAGACTTCTTCGTTGGCACTCTCCGAGAAAGTAATCCAATTTATATATTTGGAAAACTTGGCAATCATAGGAATTGTCCAGCGAATATTGTTGTTAGAGGAGATTTTATCCCAATCAACGCGGTTTTTGTACTTTTCAAGCAAAGTCTCGCTCCACGAGAAATTGTTGGATACTTCTTTCCATGCTTCCTCTATGAGGATGTAACGCATGAATTCATCATTTGTTTTCTGTTCCATATTATTATATGTTATTATTTTAGATGATGCAAAGGTCGGCATTGGGTATGCCAAACATGGGCACTGTATCGAAGAAAATGAAATGTTTGCTGAAATATTATCATTTCAGAATGTAATCGAGATCGTAATAAGGTATTCCCATGTCTACATCCATCCTCATTTTCTGCATATAGGAATTCTCTCCAAGGAGTATAGTCAAGAAATTCAAAATGATTAGAATAGAATATATGGAGAGTTCGGCCATCAAATTCTGCTACGATCGAACAGGTCCCCAATCTGGAATATATCTCACGCCCAGGCTTGCAGAACTTTGATTCTAAAAGCAAAACGTCATTGTCCATTTTGTGTTTAACTAATTTGAACTTGTCAGCAAGACAAAACGGCACGGGGAAAATCCACGGAAAATTTCCCCTGTGCCTTAATTTATAATAGTGTTGCAGAATTAAGAAAATGTACTACGTCGTAGGAAAAAGATAGTTTTAACCTATTTGCTGCAATGCTTCCAAAATTCTTTTTTTGGCAGACTCGTCAAATTCCTTGATTTCCGTCTCACCCCAGTCTCCTTTGTTCTTCACAATATCCATCATTTCTAACAACTTTAGGCTAAGACCATTTCGGACTTCTTCTATAAGACCAAAATTGTCCAGTTTAGCTTTTGGCATATTGTTGCTGAATTTAGAGTTCATGCCTCTGCTGATGAGACATAAATTACCGAAGCAATCAAGCCCCCTGTCTTTTAGGTTGTCATATCCAGGCATAGGATTCTGCGGATAAAAATGCTCTACCGATGTTCTATATGAGAATTCGAACTTCGAGTATTTCGAAGGATTCTCCTTCCAAGTAATAAAATCATAGAAGTTGAATACGAAATTGTGAACATTGTAACCACAGTCTATTTGACTCCAGTCTATATTATCGGTGTTATGATAAGGTAAGAAGTCATCGCTGTCGCTGCGGTAAATAATGTCTTCAAAATCAGACTTCTCTTTACCTATATAGATATCCAGCATATAACTGCAAGCCAAATGGTATAACCGTTCCCGCAAGCAAGAAGAGTCGAAGTCTTCTTGCTTATGAATACACTTATGAATATAGTAAAGCAAAGCATTCAGCCAATGCTTGTAAATCTGGGTAGGTGCAGAGACATGAAACATCGCTTCCAGCATCCTGATTTCTTTACCGAGGTCATTCTCGTCTTCAGAGCTACCCGCAGAAAACGTATTTACATAATTTGCTTTGTTGTTGTCATATTTTCGAATTGACTTCAAGCTCCAACTCTCGGATCCGTTGAGATATTCTCGTTTAATCACATAACTATCATATTGGACTCTCAATAAGAGTAGCTCCATAATAAAGGATTTAACAAAGCACCTTCTTTCTGTCTCGTTTGCTATAGACTTTAACACATTTTGGAAGGTAGGTATCAAGGCCTTGTCATCAAGTCTGATTCCAGCATCTACATCTTCTCGATAAAAGTCGCTGCCATGATAGCACACTTTGAGCACTTGCAGAAGGAAGTTTGGGAAATTGATAATGGATCCGAAACGGTCTTGCTTTCCCTCATCTAGGCTTCCATCGCGAGGTAGTTCATACCTTTTATTGTTTTTAGCATCCTCAAAAAGGTTGTTGAGCGTATGAAGAGCACAGTCTTCATTATCTTCAATCGAAGAACTATTATTATCGATTTCAATCTCATTACACAGAGAATCAAAATCTTCAAATTGCAGATGTGTCCATTTATCGCCGAAGATAATTTCCCTTTGAGCAACCGAAAAGTTCATTTGGACATATGAACTCATATCAGAGCAAGCTTCCCATATAAGATGGAAAAGTTTATGCTCGTTAGGCGAAAGATTGTTCATTAATACTGCTTTAAGAACCTCATGTTTTTCGAGCTGCTCTCCACGAGTGTTCATTATCTCAAAGTAATGGTTCAATTGAGTGTCTTGCGGAACTGGAATTCGAAGAATGATAACCTTTGTGAAAAGGTAGTTTGCAAAAACATCTATAGACAATCCTTTTGTTTTAAGGACTTGTGGAAGATTTTTGTTGAACAAACCATATACATCTATTATATTCTGCGCAGCCTGATGTTCTGAATATTGATTTCTTTGAAGCATAACGAGAGCATCGTCTGCCTCTTTTCTATGGTCATAAGAAAGATTGGGCTTTTCGAACCAACTTGCTACATTAAGGTTTTTCAACAAGCTGGCAAGAATGGTCAACGTCGTCAAACGTTGCTGGCCATCTATAGTCTCAAAATATGTTTCTCCGCTGACGGTCCTTACAAAAACTACAGCGGAGCCTTGGCTATTATTGTTCTTTGCGTAGTCAGAAATATCTTCCAACAATTGCAAGACCTCTCTTTCTCCCCAATCATAATTGCGTTGATAGATGGGAATAACGTACTTGCCCTCTGAAAGGAATTCCCTTACCGTTAGCTGGGCTATATTGTTATCAATCGTTGCCATAATACTTGTTATATTCTTTAAACAAATTCTTTATCTGCTCACAACCAGAACATTGCTTTGATTGCACGCCTTCGATATTGATGTTGATTATGTCATACGGAGTTTTGGCATCATGGACATACCTGAACATGCTATCCCAAGCCGTGGCATAGTTGTCAATGGATGCCAACTGTACGGCAGATAGCTGTAGTCTTAGTTTTTATGCCCATATGAAGAATTGAGGTGTAACCTTATCAAGTTCTTCTTCTCCGAAACGATCTACATAGTACAGGAGTAGAGTATAGAACATATCCCTGATGTATCCATCACCAGTCCTTCTTGACCCATTATAGGATGTAATCAAGATTAGAATTTCTTTGGCTCGACTTCCATCCGGTAGCGTTTTTCTATATTGCCGTATATGCTCATACAAATTCATATAATGGCGAATCATATCAAAGAAACGTCCGCCATTGATTATCTGATCATCAAGATTAAAGGGATATTCTATATGATTCCTGTCAATCGCTCTCATAGGGTCTTGGTTGTACATAGAGGAAAATATATGGGCTATCACTTCCATTTGATAGAATGGATAACGTTTACCGTCACTCAAAGAAATGCCTTTAAATTCATCCGTATGTTCCTTGGTAAACCGTCTTCCCCACTTTCCACGAGACCATCTTTTGGCTCGAAACAAAGTCAGAAAAACCTCCATTAAGAAAGAGGTTGGCTTGTTTTGCCATTCGTCAATGTTATTGCTGTCCTCCTGACTGAGCACCGAAATCTCTCTCAGATGGTATGCTTTCAGTAGATCATGTGCAGCAAGATCCTTACCACGAGCATTTTGCGAATCAAAGAACTGAAACGCTTCTGATATACTGTTTAGTCGAACCACAACAAACTCGCACTTTCTCAATAGAAAATCGAAAAGTTGCTGATCAAAATCAGCCTTTCGGTTTTCTATCGTATGGATATTCTCAATGACATTATGAAGTGTATAGCGGTTGGAAAAAGACACTTTATCGGAATTTGAAAAAGCATTTATCTTTTTATCTATATCAGAATAACTTGCCTTGACCTTTTCATCTTTCAAAGCATTGTACATAATACGTATGAGCAGCGCAAGCGTGATAATGCGTTGCTGCCCGTCAACAATCTCGTCGTTGTGCAAAACGAGAGTTCCGAGTCTGTATTGCTTACGCTCTCTGAACGCAAGAATATCTGATATAAGTTGATTGACGTTCTTTGCAGTCCATTTGTATGGTCTTTGATATGGAGGTATTACAAAAGCATCGAAGGGCAAGGAGCCTACACTGCAGATTTCAACTTGAGGTAATTGCCCAAATACATCCTCCTGAATGGTATAAGATCTATCTATAAAATGTTCAGTCTTATGCATAGAAGAAAATAAATCCTCATGATTACCTGCAAATTCATTTATTAAAGGATCAAATATGTTTATCATATCTGAGAAAGTCTGGAACAGATCGACTATAGAATCGATATTTCGCATCAACACGCATGTACCCTTATTCCGACCTTGCCATCTCTTCCATTTCAATTTGGGGCTGTCAGAGGTTCTTTCTACCAAGTATTCCTTGAAATCTTTAAAACCGTCTTCTGCATACTTCCCTTCAAAATGAAGCTGTACTTCCCCATTATAGTATTCATAATGAATATCAGAATCTTTCAAACAGGTACTTACCTGTATGTAACGACTGGTTTGCCATGACCCTTTCCGAAAGTAGGATGTCACCTTTTTTTTAGAGTCATATTTGTCTCTTATATAATCCTTTACCTCCTGATGAAGGTATTGGTCAATAGGTATTGCCATAATTGTTATTACTTGTTTTTAAACTAATTCATACCTTTTCCAACTTTACTTCAAGTTGGGTGTTGCCATCATCAGTCGTATATAGAACGATAGACGAACCATTATTTGCAACAATTTTATTCTCAGTCATATTCATTCTTGCTCCTTATATTGATTCCACATCCTCTTTATCTTACCAGCAATCTCCTTGCGGAGCCAGAGTGGTTCGAGCACTTCAAGATTTTCACCATTCCAAAGCAGTTCCTGCTGGAAGTCGATTGTTGGTCTGACTTGCAATTCGAAAATGCTGTACCCATCAATTTGTTCAGTCTCTTGTTGTGACTCATGCAATGGTAAGTCGCGGAGATAGTTTGCCTGACCGAAGTTGACCTTGATTCTCACCTTCTCGATATCACACCCATCGCCAGAGATTACACCGATACAACCATCAAAGAATTCCTGTGGGTCGAACTCTTCTGGATATTCAAAGGTATGGCTTGAAAGACGGAAGTCCTGTATGCGGTCGAGGCAGAAGACAAACATCTTGCCTGCTGGCCAATTACGTCCCACCATATACCAACGCTGACGGAAGAGTTTAACACACAAAGGCATAACGTAATGGTCGCGAGTATCCCCCTTTCTGTAGTTGAAATAGTTGATGTGGATGAAGCGGTTTTTCTTCATCGCATCCATAACTGGCTTTAGATATTCCCTACCACTTGGCACATTTTCAAGAATAATCCTGTCTTTGATTGATTTGTTTTCCAGGAGTGAATTGCTTACAGAAAGCGTACTCAGCAACCAGTTCTGGATACTGTCACTCTTCATGTCGTCCACATTGGCGATGTAGTACCTATATGGAGCTACCTTTTCACATTCTATTGACAAGCCAAAGGTGTCAAAAATATTCCATTTCCATTTGTGGAATGTACGCTTCAACATCTCCTCACCACCGCTCAGGTCTACATTGTCCATCCAGCGGTGGTTCAGTTCCTCGAAGGAAATCTTACGTGCTCGATAGATGGTTTCTACAATACATACAAGCTTATTTGTTTGATTTAGAGCCATTAATATATTACGTCTTTACATACATAACGTTTTGACTGCAAAGTTATTGCTGTTGTGTGTTTTTTTTCTGTTCACACCTACCTATTCTTTTGCGAAAGAAACATTTTTTTGGACGAGTTCCAAATGTAGCATGAAGAAATGATGGACTCTAAATAAATGAGCCCACTTTAAAAAGTAAGGCCTGTTTAAAATGATTATATTTCACGAAAATAATCTCTGATTTATGCCGTTATATGGATTATTTTTCGTATCTTTACACCATCAATTAAAAGGATGACTATGTTTAAAAAGACAGATTCGAATCCTCAGTTAGATATATTCACGGCGCCCTCAATGCAGTTAGGTAATCGTGCTTCAAAGAAGTATTCTGACCCCAACGAATGGCATAACCAGTTCTATAGCCTCGTGACAACCAAGATCGACGAGGAGATATTCAAGCCTTTGTTCCGTGGAGGCAAGAAGAGTGGACGCCACACATAACCATCACCTTGGTCTCCGTCTTGGCAGCTTCGCGCGCCAGTGCAAGAAACCTTTCGCCTTCCATTCTTCTTTCACGTTCATATTCTCAACTTCTTTATATTATTATTTCTTTTTTTCTCTTTAAAAGAAAATATGATGAGTTATGATAGGCCGTGGATAACGTGGATAACTTTTGGGTCTTATTGCCCGTTTTCCATTATCCACACTTTCCTAGCCTTTTCCCTGCTTTATCATTTTTTGTATTTTCTGATAGTCAGTTAGTAAACTCACTTTTCCACATTTCCACATTCTGTTGCAAAGATAATAAGTTTATATCTTTTGAGCGCCTAAATCCGTTGAAAACTTGTCTAAATCGGCTTGGATAACCCTGTGGATATCCACTCTGGGTAGGTTTCGGCCGTGGGTCGGTGGAAATCCACAAGGTTATGAGAAGATTGTTCCCCTGCTTTTCCACGGGGTTTTCCACAGGTTTATTCACAATGAGGCACGTATGCTTCTATCAAACCGATTCGCCTATCGCCGTCCTTTTTCTACTTGAAGGGTGTAACACTACGCGTATTCTTCTCCGTAAATCTCTATGATCCGTCCTCTTCAAGAGGGGGTGAAGGCTCTGCAAAGGTAATACTATTTTTGGTATTTTACCTCTACTGGTTGGAGTAAACACAAAAAAAGGTATTATCTTTGCGGCTGCTGAAGATCCATTATAAATGAATACTCATTATGAATAAAGATATGAATAAACGTCCCTTCTCCTCCCGCAAGCGGGCTCTTGTGGGCTTCGCCGTGGTCTGCGTGGTGCTCCTCGCGGCCCTCGGCCTGGGCAGTGACTATATGTTGCGTTATGCCCTCCGCCCGTCAATGGAACACAGTCATGATCTCTCTTGGCGCTTCCACAACATCATCAACGAAAACCCGCAGTTGCGCCCCTGGGCTGACAGCCTGCAGCGCTACCACGCCCTGCGCGACACTTTCGTCACCATGCCCACAGGCGAGCGTCACCATGCCACCTATATTCTTGCTCCCCGGCCTACCGACCGCGTGGCCCTCCTCGTCCACGGCTATGAGGACAACGGTATGGGGATGATGCACATCGCCTCCATCTACCACCACATGGGGTTCAATCTTCTCCTCCCCGACCTCCACGCCCACGGCCGCAGCGAGGGCGAGGCCGTGCAGATGGGTTGGCTCGACCGCCTCGACGTGATGCGCTGGATGGAGGTGGCCAACAGTCGTTTCGGTCGTGGTGGCAATACGCGGATGGTGCTCCACGGCGTGTCGATGGGAGCTGCCACCGTGATGAGCGTCTCGGGCGAACGGCTCCCCTCTTATGTGAAGTGCTTTGTCGAAGACTGTGGCTACACCAGCGCCTGGGACGAGTTTGAGGGCGAGCTTCATGACCGTTTCGGTCTCCCTGCCTTTCCGCTGCTCCATGCCTGCAGCGCCCTTTGTCGCCTTCGCTACGGCTGGAGTTTCGACGAGGCCTCGCCTCTGCGTCAGGTGGCCCGTTGCCACAAGCCAATGCTCTTCATTCATGGCGACCACGACACCTTCGTGCCTTTCTCCATGCTCGCGCGCCTCTACGTTGCCAAGCCCCAGCCTAAGGCGCAATGGGTCAGTCCGGGTAGCATCCATGCGCGTAGTTTCCACGACCATCCCGTCGCCTACGCCGCCCACGTCCGTGCCTTCGTAGGCCGATATATTTCCCTGGGTGATTCCCTTAAGTGAAACGGCAAAAAACAAGGGTCTATACGCCACTTATCATTGTGGCACATAGACCCTTGACGTTGAGTCGATCACTATTCCATCATCTTAGTCGGCCCATATACTTCCGTCCTTTTCGCGATATTCCTCTATATTATCTTCGTAATATAGTTCATCTGCTTGCTTGAGCTCAAATTTTGTGAGAGATGTTGCAAAAAACGTCTGTGCTTGGATAGCCACGCTATTTGTTTCCGGCTTGATATATTTTTTCTTTTTCATAATTCTCATTCTTTATTTGATGACTACTTTCATGGTTTTTCCACCACGTTTCACAATGTTAATGCCCTTCTGAGGCTCATTGAGGCGACGGCCCTGCAGGTCGTAGTATTCCGCCTTCCCATCGCCTATAGCATCGAGATGATCGATGGCTGTCGTCTTGTCGCTGATACTGATGTTCAGCGTTTTGGCGCCTACAGTTTCAGAATTGTAAACAAAGTAAGCACGGAAAGGCTTGCAGGCCACTTTTGTGGTCTTTTCGTTCTCCAGCAGTTTAGCAGGATTCATCAGCATGTTGCCCTTCACGATGAAGCAGTTGCCATCCGTATCCTTGTTGAACTCCTTTTGTTGATAGATACCCACAAACTTGTAGTTGTCGTCCTCAGTAGTCGCGGGTGAAATATTACTTATTATTGACGAATTGTCTATAGAGAACTGGAGCTTGGTCTCCGCCTCTTTCATCATGATGACAGCAGGCGTACCAGCCTGGATTACTTTCTCCATTTCCTTGAGTTCTACGCCATCTTCTGTAGTCGAAAGCAGATGGAAGGCGCGGAAGTTCTGACCATCGAGTGAGACATCAAACGGTAGACAAAGCGTAGCCCATTTTGTACCTTCCTTCATCGTGCGACTGTATGCGGCCTTTTTAGCTACGAAGTTATTGAATAGATATAAATCTTTGTCGTCGTTAAGGTTGAGATGATTTGCTGTAAGTCCATTATCTATTACAGCTCCTATCCTCTCCTCACCCGATTTGGCCACCAGTTCCTCGAAGTAACCATCTTTGAATCTGTTAGCATGTGTTTTGTCCACGACCTTAGAATCAAAGTTTGGAAGTTTCCGACAATAATAAAACATATTATTTGATTTGGCTACTTGTTCCGTTGTGAATAATTCTTTCGCATAGATATGTTCCAACTGTGCCGTACCTTGGAACATGCCATTCATATTTTCTACTTTGGCTGTATTGAAGCTTGATAAATCGATCCAAGTAAGCTGGTTGCAATACTTGAACATATAAGCCATGTCCGTTACGTTTTCAGTATTGAAGTTCGATAAGTCAAGTGAACTTACTCCGCAGTTATTGAACATGCAATACATATCCGTTACGGTATTCGTTTTTAAATGAGTTATATCGAGAGATGTCAGCGCCCTGCAGGAGCAGAACATCTGACCCATACTCTTTACATTGGTAGTGTTCAGATATTCCAGGCCTGTAATGGATTTCAGATTATCGAATTCATTAAACATGTATTCGCATGTTGGTACCGCATAGTTTTTGAAACTCTCTTCTATGATTACCGAAGTGGCACTCTTTATTTCTTTTGTCCAATTATAAAATGAAGAATATTCACCATTGAACCATTTTGGGTTGTCTGACGGATTGTAAAACTTCACCACCGTTAGATTCTCATCTTCCGTTGCTGAAGGAATATTATATAAAAAGGTAAGAACTTTTGTGGTTTTATTGTATTCTGCGCGAGCTATTGGTTCTGTGGAAGTAGCCTTATAGGATAAGGAAGACTTGTTGACGCCACCTTTTGCCAGCAATAGAGTTGGTAGCAAAAGTAGCAACATGAACAACAGAGCAATAGTTTTTACTCTCGTCGCCTTTAGGACTGTGTCTGTTTGCAGTTCCTTTGATTGATGTGTGAAATGTAACATTATGAATATGCTTTAATTAATTTGACTTGACAATCCATTGGATCTTATATTGTGCGACACAAAATTAGTATTTTCCCATCAATCAAAGCGTCCACTTCCCCTACGTAGGTGTCCATTTCCTACCAAAAAAGGTGTCTCTTTCGGGGGGAAGGAGACACCTTGAACGTATTTTTTTAACTATTTTTTTCTTTCCAGGCCGTAGGCGAGCAGCCTTCCTTCTCCTTGAACATCCGGTAGAGATAGGAGCGCGACGAGAAGCCACATTCCGCAGAGATGACGTCGTTGTTGTAGTCGGGATGCTCCAATATCATCCGCTTGGCCGCCTCGAAGCGCACCTCGGCCAGCCAGATACGGAAGGTGGTGTTGTAGCAGGCGGAGAGGTATCGTGACAACTCCGTTTTGGTGATGCTTAGCGAGCGTGCCAGCGAGATCATGTTGACCGATGTGTCTTTATATCCCCTGCTGGCGCACCAGGCGTCCAGCTTCTCGCGGATGATCTTCTGTCGTGCTGCAGCAAACTGTTGCTGTAAAGTTTCTTCCTTCTTGTCCTGTTCAACATTCTGCTCTTCAGCGCAGGGTGCAGCCTCTCCACCATTTTCTGTTTGCGCGCTTTCCGTCTGCTCGATCTCCGTCTGCGTGCTTTCCGTCTCTGTGGTTTCTATTTGCGTGGTTTCCATTTGTCCGTTTTCCATGATGGCATAGTTTTCTTCCACATCCTTATCCAAAAGTTCCTCGGCAGGGTTGTAGTTATATCCCAGCGACACAAAACTGATCGTGAAGAAAAGCAAGGCAAGCAGTTCCATGGGTCCGATGACATATAGAAAATCGGTGGAAAGCACGGCGACAGGCATGGCTATAATGAGAAGGAGAAGGATGATCACGCTGGTGCGTGCGAATCTCACGTAGGGCAGGATATCGTTGCCCGCCATTTCCTCCAGCATCTTCCTGCGCTTTCTGATTTCCACTATTATCATCACGTGACAGTAGGCCAAATTGACGCCAAACAGGAAGACCATCACATAGAGCCAGTTGCCAATATGGAAACTTCCGCTCTGGCTATAGCCTACACCGAAGATAGCGAGTATGGCGGCATAAATAGTGGCACAAACGACGTTCATCTTTCGGAGATTGGCGTGCATGGCCTCGATATTGTAGATGCCCATGGCGATGAGCGTGAAGCAGGGAGGATAGACCAGCATGTTGAATATGGCTCCCTCATCGTCGCCTTTCGCCCGAAATTCCCCCCCCCATTTGTGCCAGAAACTGCAGGGCCAGTCCCACCATGGCTGCGAATATCAGCCATCGCGACTTTTCGTATCGGCGGTTCATCCACTTGATCTGTAATCGTGTGATCCCCAAGATGATGGCATTGATCGACACGAAGAGAAAGCAGGTAAACTGTAGAAGAAACAAACTATCCATTTCTTTGTTTTTTTATATTTGGCATCTATCAAGACCCGCTTTCCACTCTTTATGTCCGTGGGGTGTGAATCCGCTGCAAAAGTACAAATATTTTTTTAAAACGAATAATTTGTTGCCCGCCTTTTGTGTAATGTTTTTCAGGCTTCCTTCCAATCGACCAGTCCCTTTCCCTGATCGTCCAGTTCTATGGCCAGCGCCACGACCCGTCGCTTGTCGGCCTTGAAGGGTTCGGCGTATTGCTTGTCCCGGATCTGTTGCGTCGCGGCGTGAATGCCGCCGTTGTTGCTCAGTTTCAGTTCCAAGACATAGATGATATGGATGGTCTCCACGACCATGTCTATCCTGCCCGTTGCGATCATTTTTTCTACTTCTACCCGGCAGCCGATGGCGTTGAATATCGTGCTCAATATCAGTCGGTAGCGCTCCTCCATGTCCATGCTGGCCAGTTTCTTGTTGCTGTAGGGCACGTCGGCCACAAGCGCCTTCAGACATTTCATGGCCTCGGGCAGGTTGCCCAGCTGGAGGTTGTACAACAACATGCTCTGGGTAGATATGACTTGGTCGTTCGTTTTCAGCGTCAGTGCAGGCAGCACAATCTTGTATAGTGCCTTGCGAATCTCATAGTTGGGAATGCCAAGTATATAGATGCCGTCCGTATAACCTTTGATGGTAAGATAGCCCGACTGATAGAGGAACAGTTCCGCTCCGCCTCCTGTCACGTCGGAAGTCTCCAAGGTGTCGCTGTCTATCGGACAATTCTCGAAGTTTTTCAGTCTTATTTCTATATTATCTACAAACTTCGGAAGCAAGGAAGTGGCGCCCGAGGCGGCCCAGTAGTTCCTCAATTTTGAGTCAGACAGGGCGTTGACCAGACTGAAAGGGTTGAAGATGTCCGCCATGTTGTCATGGCTGAAATGATAGCCGTCGTAATAGGCCGTCAGTTGCGCCACGGCTTCGTCGTAGGTGTGGTTCTCATACGCAGCCAGCTTGTCGATTTCGGGTTTGAAATTGCGGAGCATTTCTTCCTTCGTAATACCGCAGATGGCAGCGTATTCAGGTTCAAAACTGATGTTGCTCAGGTTGTTGAGTACGGAGAAGAGCGAGATCTGCGTAAACTTGGTGATGCCCGTGATGAAGACAAACCGCTCGTATTTGTCGTTCGCCTTTAGGATGGCAAAGACCTCTCTGTAGATGCTGGTGCAGGCTTCGTGGTGCGGCGTCTTCCAGGAGTGCTGCAACGGAGCGTCGTACTCGTCGATGAGAATGGCCACCTGCTGCCCTGTCTTGTTGTAAGCACCCTCGATGATATTCTTGAATCTTACGGCAAGCGAACAATCTTGGCGCACGACTATCTTGTACTCCGCCTCCAGGGTATGGAAAACATCGTCCAGATAGCTTCGTACACTTTCTGGTTCTACTCCGGCCTGGCTCATGTCGAGCCGGATGACAGGGCGCTTCACCCACTCTTTCTCCAGCTCCATGATCCTCAGTCCCTCGAAGAGCTCCTTCTTGCCCAGAAAGTAGGCTTCGAGCGTATCGACGAGCAGCGACTTACCAAAACGGCGCGGACGACTCAGATAATTATACGTGTTGTCAGTGTTGGCAAGACGCCAGATAATATCCGTCTTGTCAACATAAAGGTATCCATCCTTTCTGATTTTCTCAAATGACTGAATGCCTACGGGCAACCTTCTGATTCTTGTCTCTGCCATAGCTCCCTGGTTTTTGTTTGCAAATATACGATTATTTTCCCAATCCCCATGCTTTTCCTCCATTCTTTGAGCATTATTATGCTTTTGCTCTCTATCCAAAAAAACGGAATCATGCAAGGATAGCGCCGCCATAACTCCTTTTTTTTCGTAGTTATGGCTGACTTATAGGTGATAACTCAGCCATAATTCGTTTTTTTTGATGGTTATGGCGGTGTTATCGCCACATCTGGCTTTCTTTTCATCCATGATTGTTTCTTGTTCGTTTTAGGGTTTGACAATTGAGTTTTGCCTTGGCCTGGTTGATCTCGAAGAGGTTTTACGTTGACGAATCTTGCCGTGATGCTGTAGTTGTTCATTGCGCTTAAGGTGTTTAAAGGTGTTATAAAATGGAGACCTTGCCGATGATTACTTATCCCTCGCCCCCGTCATAAGAAGGCCCCGCCCCTGTCCCCCTACTACCCCGTGCTTGTACGAAAGTGGTCTCCACAGCCACTATCTACCGTACAGATGCACCAACGCAATAACGAAAGACCTAAACGCCTTGTATTGAGTGGATTATGATGAAATCAGAAGAAGGGAAAGCCCGTTGACCAGTGGAGGGTCATGCTCCATTCGGCCAACGGGCTACACGATAATAATAGAAAACTAAATGAATGGTTCTGCTTAGCGGACGACGGTCTTCACGACTCTACCGTCCGAGTAGCGTACGATGTTGACGCCCTTTACGGGCTGGCTGACCTGTTGGCCGTCGGCCGTGTAGCGAGCCACCTCCACGGCCTTGCTGGCCGCTGTGTTGTCGCTGATACCCGTCTCTACGCCCTTCACCTTACACTCGTTGACGTTGACCACCTTGCCGCTCTTCGTGTCGAGGAGCACGGCGAAAGCGCGCAACTTACTATTGTCCTGGATGATAGGATAGTCGGAGAGCGTGAATGTAAAGTGATTGGTCTGCACCTCGTCGAGCTTGATGGTAGAAGAAATGCTGCCCTCGATGCCCTTGTGTACGCCCTTCGACGCCACCACCACATCGTCATAGACTAGACCCTTCATCTCCTCGGGACCGTTGATGAACGGATCGAAGAGTGGTTCAGCATCCTCCAGTCCGATACCCTCGTAGTCCTGCATACCATTGTCCTGTACCCACAGGTCGTTGTGCTTGCCATCCTCCGTCAGCAGGTAGAAGAGTGCGTAGTTGTCCTTCTCGCCCGTGAAGCCAAACTTCACCTTGGCCTCCAGATCGACCTTGCTGCCATCGTCGGTCAACTTGCCGCTGACATCGACGCTGCCGAGAGAGAGCAACTTCAGTGCCTCATCGACCGTGTCGGCATACTCAAAACGGAAGTACTCCGACTTGTTGGCGCCCAGATAGGGATAGACTTGGAAGAACGTGCGGTCGATATCCGTGTTGGGGAAGTATTTCAGACCGATCGCCTTCAGATACTCATCATACTCCTTATCCGTCATAGGGTCGGACGATCCGTTGTGGACGGTGACTAGCGCCACCTTGTCGCCATACTTTTCCTTCAGTCTGATCTTGCTGGCGTAGCCGAAAGCATAGCCGCTCGACCACAGACCCGTGTAGTCCTCGACGAAGACCTTGCGCACGGCTGGCTTCTCCACGACGACTATCTCGCCCTTGGCCACGCACTTGCTGCTCTCGTTCTCGGCACCATTGACTTCGACGACCTTGATCTCCACAGGATAGACACCCTGCTTGTCGCCCGCCTTCACGGGGAACTCGTAGGTGAACTTTCCACCCATCTCCTTGATCGGTGTATCCAGCGTCACGGTCTGCTCGTCGTTCACCTTGCCATCGACGCTTACCACATATTTGAAGGTCTTCAGTCCGTTCTTGCCCGCGGTGCTCAGCATCATGGGCACCTTGTCCGTGCCGTTCTTCTCCAAGACCACGTCGTTGAAACTGTCGTTCATCTCCACCACGTTGTCCTTGAAGTTTTCGCTGCTCATCAGCAGCTGGATGGCCAGGACACCATAGTCGGCGCCGTCCCTCCAGGTGGTACTGGTACCATATCTTCTGAGAAACGCGCCATCTCTGCAGATGATGTTTTCATCATTGTTGTCCAAGACAACTGGCGTCTGGTCGTCGCGGTTGTCAATCTGGGTCACGCGGAAGCTGTAGCCCACATAGATATCCTTGTCGCCGATGGTATAAGGTTGGTCCAGGCGTATCTCGTTGATGTAGTTGTCGGGATCATTCTTCGTAGCGTCCACCAAGTCGGCCTTATCGACATTCTGCACATAGATGTCGCAGTCGCTCATGTCCTCAGCCGTGGAGAGTTTGGTGGAGATCCAAATCTTCACATCGTCGATATTCTTGATGTCGGGGAAGACAAACTTGATACCCTCGATGGTCTTGCCCTTGCCCATGTCGAAGGCATTGTTGGCAGGAATCTTGATGCCGCAAGCATAGACGGCCGCGCCACCAAATCCATATTTCAGCAAGTCATCGGCCTTGTAGGTTCTATACTTTCCGTTGAAGTAGCCCCACCACACCTCGTTGCTCTTGAGGTCGATGTGTGCCTTCTGTACCGCTGGCGCCTTGAGGCTATTGAACGTGTTGCCCTGGTCGTAGATCTCCTCTACGCCATCCGCTGCCGCCACCATCTGCTGGACGCTCTCCATCTTCTGTATGTGCTGCGCATAGAGCTGGGTCGTGGAAGTACCGAGCAAGAGAGACGTGCAAAGTAATAATTTTTTCAACATGTTATTTGTTTCAAAGTTAGCTGATTATAAAAAGAAAAAACACCAAGCCTCCCGTATGAAGCGTTCAAACACTTGCGTCTGAACAAAGCCATCGCAAGGAGGCTTGGGGTTGAAAAGTATAAAGCTTGGTGGGATGATATAGGATTATCTCACGACGCGCTTCACCACGCTACCGTCGGAATACTTCACGAGGTTGACACCCTCTACGGGCTGGTTCACCTGTCGGCCGTCGGCCGTGTAGCGAGCCACCTCTACCACCTGCTCGTTGTTGACGCTGCTGATGACCGTCTCGCCTGCCTCAATCACCTTGCATTGGCTGGCGTTGATCACCTTGCCACTGTTGGTGTCGATAAGCACGGCATAGGCATTGAGCTTCGTCTTGTCCTGGATTTTGGAATACTCGTTCAGATAGAACGTGTAGGTGTTGGTCTGTGCCTCGCCGAGATTGATGGTCGAGGAGACGCTTCCGCCGATACCGTCCTCCAGTCCGTCGGCAGCAATCACCACGTCGTCATAGACCAGGCCCGTCATCTCGCTCTCGCCATTGACGAAGGGCTCAAACAGCGGCTCTATGTCCTCCAGGCCGATGCCCTGGTACTCGTTGAGACCGTTCTTCTGCGTCCACGACTCGTCCTGCATGCCATCCTCGGTCAGGATATAGAACAGGGCGAAGTTGTCCTTCTCGCCGCTGAAGGCGAAGTTGACCTTGGCCTCCACTTCGACCTCCGTCTTCTCGTCGTTCAGCTTGCCTTCCACGTCGACCGTGGCCACCGAAAGCTGTTCCAATGCCTTATCGACATCGTCGGGATAACCGAAACGGAAGCCTTCCTCAGATCCGCTACCGAAGTAGGGATAGATATCCATGTAGGTGCGATCAATATAGGACGAGGGATAGGAGTTGATGTGGTTCCAGTAGCAGTAGCTGTCATAGTCCTCGCTGAACATCGGGTCCTGCTTGCCTCCGTGGATGGAGACGATGACCAGTTTGTCGCCATACTTCTCCTTCAGTCTTACCTTGTTGGCGTAGCCGTAGGCATAGCCACGCGCCCAAGTGGCGGTGTAGTCCTCGATGAAGACCTTGCGCTCCGGCACACTGTTGACCACGATAGCGTCGCCAGCAGCCGTCTTGTAGAGGCCCTCGTTCTCCTCGCCGTTCACCTCCGTGATCTCGATGGTGGTGGGATATACGCCCGCCTCATCGCCAGAGGTCAGCTGGAACTCGTGGACATACTTGCCACCCATCGCCTCGATAGGTTCGTCGAGGGTGACGGTCTGCTCGTCAATCACCTTGTCTGCGCTCTTGGTGACATACTTGAAGCTCTTGAGGCCCTGCTTGCCGATCGTGCTCAGCTCCAGCGGAAGCACCTCCATCGTATTCTTCTGCATGGCCACGTCCTGGAAGTTCTCCTTGATGTTGACGGCGTTCTGTTTGATGTCGCCGCCGCTGAAGAGCACCTGCATGGCGATCACCTCGCCGTCGGTCTCCTCATACCACTCGTCGTCGTCGTCATATCGCCAGAAGAAGGCACCGTCCGTGCTCAGAATGTTTTCCGGGTTTTCGTCGAGCACCACCGGGCACTGGTCGTAGATATCCTCTACGTCCGTCACGCGGAAGGTGTAGCCGATATAGACGTCCTCGTCGCCGATGGTGTAGGGCGTGTCAAAGCGAATCTCGTTGGTGAAGTCGTCCTCCGTGCCGTGCATGGCGTCGATGAGGTCGGCCTTGTCAATGTTCTGCACACAGATGTCGCAGTCGCTCATGTCCTTCAACTCCGAGAGCGAGGTGGACATCCAGATTTTCACGTCCTCGATATGCTTGAGGTCGGGGAATACAAACTTGATACCCTCGATGGTCTTGCCTTTGCCCATGTCGAAGTCGTTCTCGGCCTTCAGACGGATACCGCAAGCATAGGTGATCTTGGTGCCGTAGCCAGTCTTCAGCATGTCGAACGGGTCGCTCGTCTTATAGTTTCCGTTGAAGTAGCCCCACCATACCTCGTTGTCTCTGAGGTCGATGTGCGACTTGGCCACTGCGGGTGCTTTCTGTGTCTTGTCTGCGCCGCCGTGGTGCTTCAACGGCTCCTGTTTCTCCACAGGAGTCAACGTCTGTCTTAGCATCTCGGGTTGTCCAATGCTCTGGGCGTGCATGCTGGTCGTGAACATACCAGTCAAAAGCGAAGCGCAAAGTAAAAACTTTTTTACCATAACTTTTAAATCTAAGGTGTCGGCAGACTTTGGCTTTTTTGTTGATTGCAAGTGGTCGAAAATAATGGGTTAATCCTCGGGTCTTGCTCATGCAGGAAATGCTTACATCCTGAGCGCTGCCTGTTAACTCAAGGTGCAAGCGTGTTTCCCCGACTCTCTCGCTGCGAAAGATTCGTGTTTGAAAAAAAGTGGGGAAACACCCTTGCCTTATGGATGGTGACCCGTGTTAGCGGACCACGCTCTTCACAATTCTACCATCCGAGTAACGGATGATGTTGACGCCTTCCACGGGCTGGCTCACCTGTCGGCCGTCGGGTGTGTAGCGAACTACCTCCACAGCCTTGCTGGCCGCCTTGTTGCCGTTGATGCCTGTCTCTACGCTCTTTACCTTGCACTTGCTGGCGTTGATGACCTTGCCACTCTTGGTGTCAAGAATTACCACGCAAGCAGAGAGTTGCTTTTTGTCCTGGATGACAGGATACTCCGAGAGGTCGAACGACTCCTTGCCAGTCTGAATCTCATCGATCTGAATGGTCGGTGAGATGCTTCCCTCCACGCCGGTCTTCAGGCCCTTGATGGCCACCACGACGTCGTCATAGACCAGTCCGGTCATCTCCTCCGGACCGTTGACATACTGTTCGAAGAGCGGGTCGTAGGTCTCATAGCCCTTACCGGCATAGAAGCCCATACCGTTTTTCTGCACCCACGACTCGTCCTGCATACCGTCCTCGGTCAGCAGGTAGAAGAGGGCGTAGTTGTCCTTCTCGCCAGTGAATTCAAACTTCACCTTGGCCTCCACGTTAACAGTAGTTTCGTCGTCGCTCAACTTGCCCTCCACATCGACCGAAGCCACCGGCAACTGTGTCAACGCTCTGTCCACGTCGTCGGCATATCCATAACGGAGATACTGTCCCATGTCTGATCCGAGATACGGATAGATGGCCCAGTAAGTGCGGTCGATGACGGTAGAGGGTACGGACTTGATACCGCTTCTATAAGCATAGGTGTCATACTCCTTCAAGTACATCGGGTCTTTCGCACCATTGTGAGAAGAGACCACCACCACCTTGTCTCCATAGAGCTCCTTGAGTTTCATCTTGTTGATGAAGCCAAAGGGCGCACCTTTCACCCATGTGCCGGTGTAGTCCTCGATGAACACCTTGCGCTCGGGAGCATTCTCCACGACGATGGTCTGACCAGCAGACTCTGTATAGAGACCCTCGTTGGCAGCGCCATTGACCTCCGTGATCTTGATGGTCGTGTTATAGACGCCCTGAGTGTCACCACCCTTCAGCGGGAAGTCGTAGGTGTATTCTCCACCGATCTGGGTGATGGGCTCGTCGAGCGTGACGGTCTGCTCGTCGCTGACCTCGCCATTGGTCGTCACGACATACTTGAAACTGCTCAGTCCATCTTTACCGATGGTGGAGAGTGTCAGCGGCTGCGTGGTCGTGCCGTTCTTCTTGACAGCCACGTCAGTGAAGCTATCGGTGATGTTCACTGCGTTGCTCTTCATGTCTGCGCTGCTGAAGAGCACCTGCATGGCCAGAATGCCACTCGTCGTATAGTCCATCCACTCCGGGTCGTCGTCATATCGTTTGTAGAGCGCGCCCTCCTTGGCCAGGATGTTGGCCTCTCGGTCCTCGATGACCAGCGGACACTCGTCGTAAGTGCTCTCGATCTGTGTGACGCGGAAGCTGTAGCCCACATAGACGTCCTCGTCGCCGATGGTGTAGGGCGTATTGAAGCGGATCTCGTTGGTGAAATTGTCGGGCGTGCTGTTCAGGGCCTGCACCAGGTCGGCCTTGTCCAGGTTTTGCACACAGATGTCGCAGTCGCTCATGTCGAGTTTTTCCGAGAGCGTGGTAGAGATCCATATCCTCACGTCTTCGATGTTCTTGAGGTCGGGGATGACAAACTTGATACCTTCGATGGTCTTTCCCTTGCCCATGTCGAAGTCGTTCTGGGAGAAGATCTTGATACCGGCAGCATAGGTTAGTTCGCCGCCCCAGCCTGTTTTCAGCAGGTCGTAGGCGTCGTTGCTCTTGTATTCGCCGTTGAAGTAGCCCCACCACACCTCGTTGTCTCTGAGGTCGATGTGCGACTTGGCAATGGCGGGCGCCTTTGCCTCCGTGCCTCCACCGTGTACGAAGGTCTCATACTTCTCCGTCGTGGGGTTTTGTGTGGGGTCTTGCAGTCTGTCAAGGCCCTGGGCGCATGCGTCGGCGGAATACAAGCCAGCGCAAAGCGTCGTACAGAATAGTAGCTCTCTTACCATAGTATAATAGTTGTTAGTTATTTGATGATTTTGATTCAATTTTCCATATTGTTCCCATATTTATAGGATTGTCCATATGCTTATAGGATTATCCCCATATTTATTAGGATTGTTCCCATATTGGGCGGCCCGAACAGATCGCTGCTCTCTTCTTTCTTTGTGCCTCACTGTGCTGCAAAGTTATCAAAAGATTCGGCAAGGCCATGGTTTTCGTCGGTTGCACCGTTCCAAATTCATGAATCTGGAACAGATCGTGTTTTACACCCTCAGTTTTCTTCCTTTCTATAGTCTATTTCTCGTTTTGAAGTTTGAATTTCCTTCGACCTTTTTTCGCCTTTTCCTGCGCCGAGGAAGCCTCTTACGTCAGGCAGATACGCTTGTGGCGAGGCATTTTTCGGGTATTTGTAATGCCGTAATGTCATCATGTCATCATGTCATCATGCCGTTAAGAAGTTTCCACTCGCACCAACATCCTTCCTGATGATGCGCTGTAGATAAAAATCGCTTTGATGTTGTGTCATACGTTGACTCTTCTGTGGAAAGTATCAAACTACTGTTGGAAGGATTGTGTGTCTAGAGCAAGGTGTAAAGCGGATCTGAAAGTAAAAAATGCGGTAAGAAGGGTGAAAAAAGGCTGCGTCAAGAGGTAGATTTTGACGCAGCCTTGCTTTTTTTTCGAATTATTCTTTTACTCTGTATTTCTGGTTGGGATTACGAGGAGTCCCTGGATACATCATAACAATTGCTTTCTCTGCAATCAGCAATGGTATTACTGCATTTCTTATATACGAGGTACTCTTTCCGCTCCTTTCTACTATTTCTTCAATGCTGACCCAGTCTGCACATATTGAAATAATAAGCTTTTTTAGCTCCTCTCTTGATAGCCTCTTCTTTCGGTACCTTGCACCGTTAGCGCCAGAACTTGCACTATTACTTGCACTATTAGTATCTAAGCTTGCACTATTACTTGCACTATTGGTGTTTTGCTTGCATTATAACAGCTTTTTTCTTGCTAAATATTTGGGATTATCAATAAATATTTATAATTTTGCGATTGCGTTATACTCAAAATTTTTAAGCTTATGAAAAAACAATTACTTCTCGCTTTGGCCCTTGTGGCTACTTGTGCGGCTTCCGCACAGACGGTCCTCGAAACCAAGAGCCTCCCGGCAGGACACGAAATGCAGGTCGTGAAAGACCAGCAGGGCAGAATATTCAAGAGACTCGTGAAGCCGCAGGGCGAGACGATGATCAATGCGGCGCCCGTGCAGAAGGTACAGAAGGTGGAGGACGACATCGAGACGACCTTCTACGAGGGCTTTGAGGGATGGCAGTTGAGCTACGGTATGAACTGGTTGCCGGAGGACTGGTCGCAGATCAACACCAAGGAGAATATCCCCACGCAGGAAATGCTGGACCACAATATCAACAACACATGGTACTGCTATGAGAGCTCCAATATGTACCAGGAGTTCACGCCCGACGGCACGTCCGTGGCCTTTATCCATTTCGGCTATAGCAACGAGAAGTACGGACTGAAGTCCTACGCTCAGGACGAGTGGCTGGTCTCGCCCATCATCTCGCTCAAGGACAAGGAGACGCTGCAGTTTATCCTGGAGGCCGACTACCTCTCGGTCTATGACTGCGACAAGTTTGACTGGAACAAGCTGGCCTATACCGAGCGTGTGGTGGTGAACACGATGAAGGTGATGATCTCCACCGACGGCGGCGAGCACTGGGGAGAGATTTGGGACCTGAGCGAGGATGTCACCTCGCTGCTCACGGACAGACAGGTTTACGACGGAAGCGGTCTGCGCGTGAGATACTTCGATATCGACCTCTCCGACTATGCTGGCAAGGACGTGAAGCTGGCTTGGCGCTACATGCGCGACGAGGGCGACAATGCGGGCAACTCCATGATTGTAGATGGCATCAAGATCACACATCCGGTCTCCTCCGCCATCCACGACGTGAAGACCGCCACCGGCCAGGACAAATATTACGATATCAACGGCACCAAGATCAACGGCAAGCCCTCGAAGAAGGGATTGTACATTCGCAAGGATGAGGGCAAAACCGAGAAAGTGATGTTCTAAAAGTCAAAAGCTGATCCAAGACCTGGGAAGATCCCCAGGCAATAAGAGGCTGCGTCGAGAGGTAGATTTTGACGCAGCCTCGCCTTTTAATTGTTTATCTGTAAGGGAGGGGGTTGTCTTGTTCGTGTCGTTTCAAAAACAACAGCCTCATCAACAAGTGCCACCCAAATGTCATACTATCTGTTCACAAATCGCCGTAGTGAGCGGGGTTGCCCCAAAAATAGTTAAATATTGTTATGAAACGCAGTTTTAACATTCTAATAGCGTATAGAGTCAAAATAAATGGCTAATTTTGTGGGAAAACTCCAAAATACGCGTTCTGATGATATTGAAAATAGAGTTTGAAAATTTCTTTTCCATTAAAGATAGGGTGAGAATTGACTTCCGGGCAGCCAATATCAATACCGCGCTGACCCGCGAATTGAGGCACAATGTCATAGACTGGAATGGCGTCCCCGTTCTGAAATCTGTTGGCTTGTTTGGGCCTAACGCCTCAGGCAAGTCGAATATCTTGAAGACCATCAACTTCTGCTGTAGGATGATCCTGGAATCGCATCTTCACAACGAAGGAGCAGTGTTCAACTTCGAGCCGTTCAAGTTTGATGGCTGGCAGGAGAAACCAAGCAGTTTTCTGATAGATTTTGTGTGTGACAATATAGAGTATGAATACTCTTTTGATTTGACAAAGACCAGGATTCTCTCGGAAAGTCTTTATCATTATCCGCTGGGCAGACGCGCCAAGGTGTTTGTCCGTCAAGCCGATGGCAAGTATCGTTTTGGCACAGGGGTCATCAGCAAGCCCGCCGACGTGGTACTGAACACCAGCGACAAGAATCTCTTTTTGAGCAGGGCCAGTTCGATGAATAGAGAGATAGCCCAACGACTGTATCGCTACTTCATGAACCAGTTTCTTCTGGGATTGGTGAATGTGAACGACGTGGTGGCCCTTCATGGTTTCAATACCTACAAGAACGTCATCCTCAAGGCTCTTGAGGTGTGTGACACGGACATTACGGACATAGAAGCGAGAAAGGAGCAGGTCTCTGCCCCGGTAGCGGTCTCGGGCCAGGAAGATATTTCTTTCAAGTTGGTCGATGTGCTCAAGTTCAAGACCTTCCATCATCACAATAAGGACGTGATGTTCGATTTGGATCTCGAAGAGTCTCACGGAACAAGGAAGCTCTTCCAGATACTGATACGGCTCCTGGATGTCGTCAAGAACAGAAAGGGCATCATGATGGACGAGTTTGACATGGGCCTGCATACCAGATTGGCCGACTTCATCCTCGACTTGATCCATGCCTCCGATGGAAGTCAGCTGCTTTTTTCTTCCCACAACACCAACTTGATAGATGTCAGACGGCTGAGAAGAGATCAGATAGTCTTTGTCAACAAGTCGGAAGATGGTTCTACGGAGGTGTATTCATTGTACGACTTCAAGGACTTCCGCGAAAACATGGATGCGGAGAAAGGCTACATACAGGGCCGCTTTGATGCCGTGCCTTACGTTGACTCTTCTGTGGAGAGTATCAAGCAACTATTGGAGGGGTAGCTATGGTGAGCAAAAGAGAGAAAGCGCCCGACAAGCGGATGCGCAGAATCGCCTTGGTCATTTGCGAAGGCGAAACAGAGGAAAACTATCTCAATCTGATAAGGAAATGGTATAAATCGCCAGTACGCATAGTCTCACGCATTGAGGGTACAAGAATCACCCAGGCGCTTGTTGACAAGCATGAGCGAGGACTCAAAATCTCTGCTAAAGACAAAGTAGATACGTTTCTCATGTACGATATGGATGTGTCTGCCATCAACAAAAAACTGATGACGTGCAAAGCCGAATTGTTGTTGAGCAATCCTTGCTTTGAGATATGGCTACTTCTACATGCAAAGGACCAGAAGACGGCATTAAGTTCGGAAACCGTGCTCAAAGAACTGAAAAAGAGTGCTCCTGTGTGGAACAATTATAATAAGTCCGTCTATACGGACACGCAGAAGACGTTTCTTAGAGAACACCTCGAAGATGCCATCAATAGAGCAAGGGCGCTCAAAGACTACCAAAACCCTTCAAGTAGAATCTATAGACTATTGGAGGTTTTGGAGAATAAAGTGTAAAAAAGTAAGACTGAAAGTGTTTTTTTGAGGAATGGGGTAAATGATTAGTTGGAGAGGAAATTCCTCTCCAACTAATAACCCAGAAATAAGATCTTCCGGATTTCCTTGCTTTGCCTTGACCGCTACGAATCAAGTGGGACAACCCTCCGCAATCACATTATCACCTTCGCCGAGGCTACGCGTCCGTCGGCCGTCGTTGCTGTGACAACATAGAGACCCGGGGCCATTGTGGCGAAGTCGATCTCGTTGTCATACACATGCTGCAAAGTGCGGCCGTCGATGGAATAAACTGTGATGTCGGCCTTCACTCCGTTGGTGAGACCCACCTTCTTGCCCGTGATGGAGAAAGCCGTGGCAGCGATTGTCGCATTGTCGATGGATGTGACGTTGCTGACGAAGAACGCAGGGCTGATGAGCTGCTTCTGGTAGTTTCCCGCGGCGTCAGTCATCTCCAGGCGCACGTCAAACCACATGTCGTCATCCTCGGCCGTCACGTTGCTCAGGTCAGCCTCATAGAAGTGGCCGAAGGCAGGCATGAAGTACTAGGCAGGATCCTCCACCAGGGCAAGTTCATTCCAAGTGTCCGTGCCGTTGGGAGAATAATAGGCCTTCACGCTGGCAGGAGCAGCGCAGGTGAAGTAGCCGATGTATGGATAATCGAAGTTTTCGACGTAGGAAAAGTCGCCTCCGGTCACCAGCATCTTCGATCCCTGGGCCGTCTGGAAACGGTTGCTGATCGTTAAACAAAAGAGTCCGTCGGGTCCGAAAACCAGTTCTCGCGGTTTTTTCGGCGTCTCTATGAGCCCTCCGTGTCGCAGAGGGGGAGGAGAAAAAGCGCCCCGAAGGAAGACATTGTCACCCCCGGGGCGCACCCAAATTATCTGTTTAAAGAAAACTACTAAATCACGGGAACTTTGATGGTGGAGCTGGTGCCGTCGGCATAGACCACCTTCAGGATGTAGAGCGCGCCACTGACGCCCGTCAGCGTGGCGTTGTAGTTTCTGCCACCGATGCTGAGGGTCTCGGTGAGACGGCCCGAGAGGTCGAAGACCTGGATGCGGTTGATGTCCTTGTCTGAGCTGACGGCGAGATCATGGCCGCTGACGCGAACGTTGGCACCGCCGGTGTATTGCTTGCTGATGATGCCCGTGCCCTTGCCGTTGATGACATAGACGGGGATGGTGATCACGGACCGCAGATCGTCGTTGGTGCGAATCTCAATCTTCGCCTCGTAGAGGGCGTTGTCGAGCTTGGAGCCGTCCACGCTGACATTGAGTTTGCCACCCTTGCCACAGGCCACTTCGAGGTGCTTGGTATCGACCGAGAGCCAATCAATGGCTGGTGTGCGCTGGCCTGTGACGTTGGCGCGGAGGCAGTAGTTGTACTTCATGCCGAGGTCGCCCATAGACCACCAAATGTTCTGACCGATGTTGATGAGATCGCCGAATCCGATGACGCCCTTCTCGCCGTCAGTGCCATCGATGCCGATATTGTATTCTCCAGTCTTCATGCCCTTGGTCTTGTAGCCGATCCAAAGGTCCTGGTCGCCGATAACGATGGGCTCATCGAGCTCGATATGGTTCCAGGCGTCTCCCTGCGGCGTGAATTTCTTCTCGGCCAAAAGGTCGCCGTTGTGGTTCTGGTCCTTTTCGCCGTAGATGACGATGCTGTTCTCCTTGGCTACGCCGCCCACATAGACGTCGATGCTGTTGATCTTCATGCCCTTGAGGCTCGAAAGCATCTCGCCTGGGTAGTAGGTGGCGAAGATGGCACTGTCGTTGGCCGAGAGGCCGATTGTGGCGTATTGGCCCTGATCGTATCTCAGCACATACTGTGTGTCGTTGTCCTGCTCGGGGGCCTTTGCAGCCTTGGCGGGCGTCACCTTTTTGACGACGGGAGCCTTCATGCCCTGCGGCACGCTCACCTTGTTCATGGCGTAGTTAGATGTAGGCGCATTGGGCAAGATATAGCTGAAGTCGATGTCGGCAGTCAGCGTCTCGGCACCCTCGTTGGTGAGGTCAATGGCCGTGCTCTTACTGTCTTGCTCAGTCTTCAGGCAGACGGCTTTGGCGTCGAGGCCGATAGCGGGTGCACCCTCATTGCCCTTCACCACAAGCGTGTAGTCCTCGGTCTCGCCATAGGTGTAGAATCCGGCAGGTGCGGGGTCCTCATAGGAAAGGACAACGCGCAGGCGCTTCTCGCCTGGCTTGACATCAGCATTCTCTGGGATCTTCACAGTAGCCGTATATCCGTAGTTGGGGAATACGAGGGCCTCGGTGTTTTCGAAGACACCGTTGTTGTTCCAGTCGATCCAGGCTGCTGCTAGCGGGGTCTGGCTGGTGGGATCGACGACGAGGGTGAGCTCCTGTCCTGGACGAATCTCGGTCTTCTGGTCGGTGTAGTCGGTGTAGCTCGACTCTCCCGACTCATTGTCGATGTCGCCGATCTGCACGCGCTGGATGTAGAAGTAGCCGTCGGTGGAACCCGATGCGGGATAGGTCTTGCCGTCGCCCGCCATCACATCTACGGCGATGGTGTCGGCAGCAATCATGTCGCTATTGGGCGTGACGTTCTTGACCACGACGTGATGAGTGCCAGGCTCAGAGCAGTTGACGCGCGCATTGAAGGTGTACTTATAGGCGTCGAGGGGCTCGATGTTGCTGTTCACCTTTTCCGTGGCGAGCAATTTGCCGTCCTGCCAGAGTTGCAGCATGGTGTTGTCGAGGTAGTCGCCACCAATGTTTCGCAGTTCGACCTGCACCTTGCCAAAGGGACTGGCGTCGGTGGAACCAGGAGAGAGCAGGCGGTTGAACTTCAGTGCCTTGTCGGAGATGAAGCTGCCGTCGCCCTTGAAGCAGAAGCAAATAGGCAACTGGCCCATCCACGAAGGCTCATTGCCGTCGCGCATGTCCATTTTCACCAGGCCGTAGCCCGTGGAAGAGCTGGCCGTGAAGAGCGCGAGGTAGCAGTCGATGGTCTCATCGTGCTCGTCGATGGCGTTGATCTGCATGAAGCCATGCTCCAGTTTGATCTCCTCGCCCAGATCAACGTCGAAGGCATAGACGAAACTGTAGCCAGAGCGGTTGTCGCCCAGTTTCACGTTGGTGCGCTCGCCGATCAGGTCGAACACCTTGCTATAGACCAGTTCGCCAGGGAGCTCGTCCTCGTCGTCCTTATAGAAGGCTACCTTGATTTTGACCGACTTGGTCATCTCGCCCTTCTCGTTGATGCCGCCACGCTCGTTGCAGTACTTCCACTCCACGTTCTCCTCGTCGAAGTAGTTGAACATGCCAAGGAAGCGCACGCCATGGAAAGAATAATAGCAGTCGCTGAAGTGCTGGTAGAAACTGGCAGCCATGTCCTTGCGTCCTTCGTCGGCAGTGGTGAATCCGCTCCAGACGTTGTCCTCGTCTTTGTATTCTCCGCCAAAGACGGTGCCGTCGGGGCAACCCAGCAACTCGGCGATGGCGGCCTCGCCCTTGGCAGGAGCCTTGTACGTGCCGTCATTGTAAGTCAACGTTTGCTTTAGGAATTTCATTCCCCCGGCGTCTTGCTTGATTTGTGCCGAGGTCGTCAGGGCCATTGCCATGCCCAGGACGGTAAGTAGGAATGTTCTTTTCATAACACGAATGAATTAGTGAATTATCATAGGTATCAGTCCTTCACAGGAAAGATGTCGCTTGCAAAAGTATGCGGTCTTTCTGGAACGTACAAACCGAAGTGATCCAAATTCATGAATTTGGAACGAAAAGCCTTGAAATTGTGTGTTTTATGGGCTTTTACCCCGTCGGCTGTGATTGTCTCGCGATGTCTCAGTCTCCTGCTCTTTCCAAAAGTCAACAAGGCTTTAAAAACCGAGTAAATAGTGGGTTTTCGCGCTTATTTGTTCCAGGTTCATGAATTTGGAATGCTCCGCCATTTCATTTTTTGTTATTTCTGAAATCTATTTCTAATTTTGCAGCAGCAGCGAGCGAAAGGATAGCCCGATAGCTTGGTCTTCGAAAAGGTGTCCTCGGCTTGCGCAGCGTCTTAAAAGAGATTAGCGAAAACGGTTATAAAAACGATGTATAGAACCAAATAATATTACGGTTATGAAGAAAATTTTATCAACATTATTGCTGGCCGCCTCCCTGACTTCGGCTCAGGCACAGGAGGTGAAGATCGTGTCGGGAAAGGTGCGCTGTTCGGATCATTCCGAGGTGGTGCTCCCCGAGGGCATGAGTTTCAGAATGAAGGACTTGGGCAACAAGAGAACCCTGGCCCCCATCAGACCCCTCAAGGCTTCGACCCAGGGAGAGACGGGTACGGTGACTGTGAAGGTGGTGAGTGCCAACAAGCCCGTGGATGCTTATATAATCAATAAGGACGTGTTTGGCAACGTCGAATTCTCGGGAATGGAAGGGTCGCTGGAGGTTCCCCAGGGCACGTATGATGTCTTTGTGGAGTTTGAGCACGCCTACGTCTTCAAGGAGGATGTGCAGGTGACGGGCGACCTGACGCTGGAGTTTGACGAAAATGAGGCGATCTATCCCGTGGAACTCAGATACTTTGATGAGAATGGGCAGCAGCTCCATCTGGATATTACCTACAAGGGCAAGGTCGACACGAAGGGTACGGCCGATGATATGATCAAGTTGACTTCCATCGCCCACAAGGATTATGGCTACGCCGTCTTCTACATGGACTTCTGTGGTAGAAGAAAGGGCGAACTGGAGGACTTCTACATCAACAAGGTCAGTGACAAGTATTATGTGGCACAGTCGGCCACGGTCAATGTAGGTTCGCACTACTACACCTTCAAGGGTGTGGCCAAAGACCTTACCCAGAGGTTCCATGACAGTGATTCGAAGAACATACTCAAGCTCGTCACCGACTTCACGCTGTCTCCCCAGATGCCAGAGCACAAGTATGTGGGTCTGCCAGGCATAGAGTCGGCCTTCCTGCTGGATGGCTTCTCGCTGGCTGATACCCGTATGTGGGGTATGGGAAGCGATGAGGACAACGGCAAGGTGATCACGTTTATCGACTGCCCCGAGGCGTTGGAGGGCGATCCCTACCCGCTTAATGTGGCAGCACGCCCGATCATCACCGACTCCTACACCTTTACCGAAGACCCCGACTATGGCGACCTGGAGGAGTTTACGTTTATCATGACTCCGTTGGCTATCGGCGATGCCAACACGGGTGTGAAATATCATGTGGCAGGCAGCGATCTGAACAATATGTTCAACATCCCCGTGGGTGATACGCGTTTCAAGTTCTATCCTGGACACCCCGACTTCTCTTTCCGTTCGCCGGATGGTACGGGCCATTTCGGAACCAGCGTACCCATCCTCTCCTATCGCTCTGTGCAGCTGGTGAGCAATGGCCAGGTCTATCCGATCGACCAGTTCCGCTATCTGGGTCGCCTGGGTGAGCTCCGCGAGACGGATGAGAAGTTTGCGGACGTGAAAGAGGAGGAGACGGCCGACGGTACGCTGGTGACGATCACCAACAACAACGTCGTTGTGGATGGTATCGATGGCAAGAACGTCACGGAGGTGCTCTATAACCTCAAGAAGGAAGACACCTGCGCTCCTACGTTCCAGATGATGACCTTCAAGGATAAGGATGGTAATATCTCCGACCGCTTCTCGACGGTAGATGGAGCAAAGATGCTCGTCACGGGTGGCGACTTCACCTATCAGGACAATCGCAATCCGCCTTATATCGGACATTTTACTTGTGCCGCACCAGAGAGCGTGAAGGCTTACTATGCTCCCTATGGAACGGACAATTGGACAGAACTCAACTTGGTGGAGGATCCTGCGAAGTATTTCATGCCGGTCTTCGCCTATTTCTATTCAGCTGACCTCAGCAATGTCAAGGCTGAGGAAGACGATACATGGTTTGACATTCGCCTGGAGATGACGGACAGTGTGGGCAACTATCAGAAGCAGACCATCAGTCCGGCCTTCCTGATCAAGAATGCTAATTCCATCGATCGTGTGGACGCTGTGGAAAGCAGTGCGCTGGTCGTGGCGGGCAAGACGGTGAAGGTGGCTGGTGGCGAGACGGCCCAGATCATGGTTCGTACCATCGACGGTCGCACGGTGCGTCAGGCTTATGCCGACACCCTCGACCTCTCCGATCTGGGTGCTGGTCTCTACATTGTCACGGCAACGATGGCTGATGGCCGTGTGGTCTCGACGAAGGTAACGATGTAACGTAATCGACAATAGAGTCTTTGTTCAAGGACAAAGACGACCCCAAAGGCTGGTCTCCTCATGTGGGAGATCAGTCTTGTTTGGGTATGCTCGGCATGAGCATTGTCTAACGGGTGAAAGTCCCGAGCAAGCCCTAATAGCGGGAATTGTATAGTCGATGGCAAGGGTATCCATCGCAAGATGGAATCTGAAGGAAGCCCAAGACAAACATCTGACCTAACGAACAGAAACTTCATATAAGGCATATGACCGTGGATAACTACTCAAAGTCTTGGTGAAGATAAAAAGTTTCACCAAGGTTTTTGCAAGTGCCCCGTTTTTGCTTGTGATAAGCCGCATTATCCTTTTGAACTGCCGAAGGGATAATGCGGCTTATCACAAGCAGCCTTAGATTTCTTTGGCTTCTTGATTTTTCCTTCTTTGATAAGACGTTCTTTCTCTGCACGGATGCGTTCAAGCAGCACCGATGCAGGTTCATCATTAGGGTCTTGCGGTACAAGTTTTCCATGTATCGCAAGGTCGAGTATCTTTTGGCGTAACGCTTTTGTATTCATTCTGAGTTTTGTTTAATCTTCCTCTAATTTCTTTATCTCCTCATTCTCCTCAAACTCCTCAATCCATTCCTTCACCTTGGCTTGCAGCAAGGCTTTGTCGGGCAGATAGAGCTGGTAAGCCGCTGCATAGACGTTTGCGTCTTTAGGAAGAGTGAGTTCTACCAACGCATCGTTTTTCTCCTTGCAGAGCAAGATACCGATGGTAGGTTTCTCGAAGTCCTGCTTTACATATCGGTCAAAGTAGTTGACATACATCTGCATCTGTCCGAGGTCTTGGTGAGTGAGTTTGTCGATTTTTAAGTCGATAAGAACATAACACTGTAACAAGCGGTTGTAGAGCACCAAATCTACATAGTAGTTGTCTTCATCGAAAGTGAAGCGTTTTTGTCGGGCTTCGAGCAAGAAGCCTTTCCCCATTTCAAGGAGAAATTTCTGTATCTTGCTGATGATGGCATTCTCCAGTTTTGACTCACTATAACTTTCATCAGGTTTCAGTCCAACAAATTCTAAAGAAATAGGACTCTTGATGATATCCGAAGTTTTTTCTACAGTTTGACCTTCCAATGCTAATCTGAAGACCTCACTCTTATCACGGCTTAAGGCAATACGCTCGTATAGACTGCTTGCCACTTGTCTTCTTAGCCATCGGTAGTCCCAATTTTGTTTTTGTGCTTCAATCTCATAGAAGTTTCTTTCCGCCAAATCATCTATTCGCATCAATATTTGGTAGTGATTCCACGAAAGAGAGAACTTTTGAATTTCGGGTGCATTGCATACGGAATTGGTAGAAGCAGAAATCGTATGCATTGCATCCGATTTCTTATATGCCACATAAAACTTTCTGCAATTTACTTAATTTATTCGTAAAAGCATTCATATGGTGTTTTAAAATCTAATTTCTTTCTCGGTCTCATGTTGTTTTTTTTAATACTTTGTTGTTTGTTGATGGCTTATATGCTCAAAAATTTCTGATTCGCTGAAATTGATAGCACTGTCCAGGTCGGTAAGACTCGGACGGCGTGACAACGGGACAAGACGCTTGGGAAACTCGCCAATCTCCTTCGTGTCGTAGTACTTCACGATATGGCTGCGGGATGGTTCATCAATGAACCCCACGTTCAGCATGCTACGGCTACGAATGCGGCCTGTTAGGTCGTGGAAAGACTCCTTGATGCGGTAGTACCAGACATCGCGCTGATTCCTCGGGTTGTATCGGGGCTGGGACATAAAGTGCATTGCGGGTGTAAAATACTACGTTTTCACGAACTCCTGTGTACTACAAATCAAAAACAAAGGAGGCGGTTGTTGAAAATCAACTTGTTAGCAACGGTGGATATCCTAAAAATTGATGAAAAAATGTATTGGGTGTCAAACTTGGGCTAACTAAAGACGATAGTAAGGGCTGGATTTCTCGTAATGGGAGTTTAGTCCTAATTGTTGTGTTTTTTTATTATTTTCAATCGTCTGAAAATACGAGTTGTGGCTGCAGGCTGCAGCGACTTGAATGCGGTTGGAATAGCGGTAAGAATGTGGGAAAATGCAGTAATCAAGGCTTTTTGCTTGGTGCGGGCTTTGTTAAATGGATACGGACAATTAGTTAATAGTTCGTTAATTCATGCTAATCGACTTGATTTCGGCTGAGCGGAAGGTTATCTTTGTACAGATGCCTCGCCTTGGCAAATCGCGTGTCGTTTGTTTTTGGATGAGAAACTGGGTGTTGTGAGTTGGTATAATGTAAAAAATAATACAAGTAAATGTTGCTGGAGAAGTTAAACTTTTTATCAATCTCTTTGCTTGGAAGTAGGAGCGTATCGTTCTCGTATCGATCTCGTATCAATCCCGTATTGATCCCGTATCGTTCTCGTATCGTTCCCGTATCGTTCTCCTATCGTCCTCCTATCATTCTCGCTTCCGGAAGCGGAAACAATACGGAAACGATACGGAAATGATACTTGGGGGGAGGGAGGATGAAGCGAGGACGATGGGAGATGAAAGCGTGGTGGATACGTGGAGGCAAGGGAGAAAAGAAAATCCACCAGTGGGCCTCCCCGATGGGAAATCGACTGGCGGATCGTGGAAGTGGAAGTCTTGGTGTGAGACTCCAGCGGCTCTAAGTCTGTGGCGATCTTATCTCACCACGACCTTCTTGCCATCGACGACATAGATGCCGGCGGGAAGGCCCTTGAGGCTCTGGGCGTTTTTGCGCACCAATTGTCCCGTGAGGGAGAAGATGTCGCAGGCCTTGCCGCCGAAGAGGGTCTCGGCGGAGACGCCCTCAATGGCTGTGGAGGGCGTGATGGTCAGCTTTCCGTTGGTGCGAGAGCAGACGAGCATGTACATCACCAGGGCCTTGTCCTCCTCCTTGTTTTGCAAGAACTGGTCGCCCTTGGAGAGGATCTTTTCCGACGCCCATCCCCTCACTTGGCGGATGAGGGGTGTGTACTTACTGTGGCTGGAGGCCAGCGATGTAAGCGAATGGATAAGTAGTATGAGGACCAGCAGCGTCCTGCCAATATGATTTTTCATTTTGTATCGTCTTATGAAGTGGGGCCTTGGGGCGGATGAAGCTGCCTGGCCTTCGCTGTGTAAGTGTTCTGATTTCGCCACATCGGGCAGGAGTGGCGCAACCTGTGTACAAAGTTAGCATTTTTTAGTCAAAAAAGAGCCCTTGCGGAAATAAAATCCCCATTATTTAGTATAGGAATCAATTATTTTTTATACCTTTGTACGCGAATATGGACACGGCGTTGCGTTGGTCCTTTCACAGGGTAACATCAACAAGATAGCAGCCTGTCTTTTGATAAGTGAACGGTATAAATATTATCAATACAAAACATTAATAATTCTATTATGATTTATTCATCGGAAGTAAAGAACATGTGCGTTGTGGCCAAAGGCCCCAACCATGGACCTGCTCCCATTCCTGAGGAGGGAAAGTGGGTTTATGCCAAGGAGATCGCTGATATTTCGGGTTACACCCACGGTGTGGGATGGTGCGCTCCCCAGCAGGGAGCCTGCAAGCTGTCTCTCAACGTGAAGGACGGCATCATCCAGGAGGCGCTCGTGGAGACCATCGGTTGCACGGGTATGACCCACTCTGCCGCCATGGCATCCGAGATTCTTCCGGGTAAGACGATCCTTGAGGCACTGAACACCGACCTCGTCTGCGACGCCATCAACACGGCTATGCGCGAGCTCTTCCTCCAGATTGTCTATGGACGCACGCAGAGCGCTTTCTCTGAGGGCGGTCTGACCATCGGCGCCGGTCTTGAGGACCTGGGTAAGGGTCTTCGTTCACAGACGGGTACGCTCTATGGCACGGTGGCTAAGGGTACGCGCTACTTGGAGCTGACCGAGGGCTACATCACACGCCAGTTCCTCGACAAGGACAATCAGGTCTGCGGCTACGAGTATGTTCACCTCGGCAAGATGATGGAGGCTATCAAGAACGGTATGGACGCCAACGAGGCTGTGAAGAAGTTCACGGGCAGCTACGGTCGTACCACTGCCGAGCAGGGTGTTGTTAAAGCGATTGATCCACGTAAAGAATAATAAGGAGAAACATAACTATGATTAGAAAGGTAAGTTACGAAAGTCAGGAGCGTCGTGAGGCGCAGGTTCTTGCAGCTCTCAACGCTGAGGGCATCAAGAGCGTAGAGGAGGCTAATCAGATCTGCGACGAGGCAGGTGTTGATCCTTATCTGATGTGTGAGGAGACGCAGCGTATCTGCTTCGAGAACGCCAAGTGGGCCTATGTCTGCGGTGCTGCTATTGCCATCAAGCGTGGATGCAAGACTGCTGCCGACTGCGCAGAGGCTATCGGTGTGGGTCTGCAGGCATTCTGCATCCCTGGTTCTGTGGCCGACGACCGCAAGGTGGGTCTGGGTCACGGCAACTTGGCTGCCCGTCTGCTCCGCGAGGAGACGAAGTGCTTCGCCTTCTTGGCTGGTCACGAGTCGTTTGCTGCTGCCGAGGGTGCCATCAAGATTGCCGAGATGGCCAACAAGGTGCGCAAGAATCCGCTCCGCGTTATCCTCAACGGTCTGGGCAAGGACGCTGCCATGATCATCAGCCGTATCAACGGCTTCACCTATGTGAAGACGGAGTTCGACTACTACACGGGCGAGCTGAAGGTCGTGGATCGCACGGCTTACTCTGATGGTCCTCGTGCCAAGGTCAACTGCTACGGTGCTAACGACGTACGCGAGGGTGTGGCTATCAACTGGAGCGAGGATGTCGATGTGTCTATCACTGGCAACTCCACCAACCCGACCCGCTTCCAGCACCCGGTAGCTGGTACGTACAAGAAGGAGCGCACCCTCGCTGGTAAGCCCTACTTCTCAGTGGCTTCTGGTGGCGGTACGGGCCGCACGCTCCACCCGGACAACATGGCTGCTGGTCCTGCTTCCTACGGTATGACCGACACCATGGGCCGTATGCACTCCGATGCTCAGTTTGCAGGTTCTTCTTCAGTGCCTGCTCACGTCGAGATGATGGGCTTCCTGGGTATGGGCAACAACCCGATGGTAGGTGCTACGGTGGCTATCGCCGTTGCCCTCGACCTCGCTTTGAACAAGAAGTAATCTCGCTTGGAGCAAGAAATAAGGCTTGCTTATTGCAAGAAATAAACTAAAAAAGAAAGGCTGGTTCCCAAAAGGAGTCAGCCTTTCTTTTTGCAAGCGATCCTTCCTGGCCCTTGTGTTTTGCTCGAGTCAATGGAGAATGGCTTGCTGGCGTGCTATAGGAAGGCCTATTGGCAAGAAGCCCCGACGGTACAGGAGTTTGTACAGTCGGGGCTTCTCGTGCTGGTAGAGCGGGTGTGGGCGGTCGTTAGTCTATGTTTGGCTCTGGCTCGTGCTGCTTCACGCCCATGCGCGCCTCAACGACATTGACCACATAGTCGCCCAGGTGCTCACACTCGTTGATGAGGTCCATATACATCGTGCCACTGGCATAGGAGTACTTGTGCTCATTGACATCGTTGATGTTTTGGTTCTTCAGTTGGTTGCGGTAGTTGTTGATCTCGTTCTCGATGTTGAAAGAACGGTTGACGTCCACGCTGCCGCGGTGGGCCACCAGGGTCTGTGTCATCTGCTCCAGCGCATCGTCGGTCAGTTCAAACATCTGGTGGAGATGGTTGTACTGATCCTCGGTAAACTCATCTTTGCCCGAACGCTTTCTGCTGATGATGCGCGCCATGTTGTAGCAGGCGTCACCGATAGACTCCAGTTCTGAGATCTCGCGCAGCATGGCTCGCACCTTCTCCTTGGTGTCGTCGCTCAGATGGGCGTCGCTCACCTGGTCGAGATATTTGGCAATCTCTATCTCCATGTTGTCGGAAATGCCCTCGTATTTCTCGATGCGCGAATAGAGTTTGACGAAGGCCTCGCCATCTTGCTCCCCGAGCAACTCGCGCACCATTCCAAACATTCTATGGATGCGCCCAGAGAAGGAGTGGATCTCCTTGGAGGCTTCCAGTACGGCAAATTCTGGGGTTTTCATGATGCCAGCCTGGATGAAGCGCAGGCGGAAGTCCTCCTCGTCTTGCTTGGCCTTCGGCTTGATGATCAGGCAGACGATACGCTCTATCTGGGGTATGAACCAGATGAGCAGGAAGGTGTTGGTGACATTGAAGCAGGTGTGGAACGCTGCCAGCACAATCGGAAGGAGGGCTGCCTTCTGTGTCTGAGAGGCACCAGCGCCCGTCGGGTCATAACCTACCAAAGAACAGACCGCATCGACAAAGGGATAGAAAAGGCAGAGCACCCAGACCACGCCAAAAACGTTGAACACCAGGTGGGCCAGGGCCGCCCTTCGGGCTTGTGTGTTGGCTCCCAGCGCCGCGAGGTTGGCCGTGGCCGTCGTGCCGATATTCTCACCCAGCACGAGGGCAATACCGAAGTAGATCGGAAGGACGCCCGTGGAGCACAGCAGGATGGTGATGGCCATGACAGCTGCGCTGCTCTGCACGATGCAGGTGATGAGGGTGCCAATGAGCACGAAGACCACTATGTTGAAATGGCTATGGGTGTCAAAGGAGGAGAAGAAGTGGATGGCGTCAGGATTGTGTTCCAAGTCAAGTTCTTTGCCAGCTGCCGATAGCAGGACAAGGGCAAAGAATAGAAACGCAATGCCAAAGAGGAAATCGCCGATGAAGCGCCTTCGCTTCGAATAGATGAGCATGATGCCGATAAAGAAGGCCGGAAAGACGACCATGGTCAGATCGACGTTGAAGCCAAGCGACATGATCCACGCCGTGAGCGTGGTGCCGATGTTCGCACCCATAATGACGGAGATGGCTTGGGCAAGGGTCAATAGACCGGCATTGACAAAGCTCACCGTCATGACGGTGGTGGCGGAAGAGGACTGGACGGCACAGGTGACAAACATTCCCGTGAGCATTCCTGTGAAGCGGTTGGTGGTCATTGCTCCCAAGATGTGGCGCAGTTGAGAGCCGGCCATCTTCTGGAGCGCCTCACTCATAACCTTCATGCCATAGATAAGCAGGGCCAACGCGCCCAAAACTTTCATGAAGATGATCAGATAGTCGCTGGTGTGCATATTGTGTGATGTTGTTGTGATGATATCATCAATAGGAGCTGGTACACATTGACTGTTTCAATTCCGTTGCAAAATTACAAAAAAAGACTCGTTTTCCATCATGTCGTGCTTCTTTTTTGTTGGCAAAAGGTCATAAAAAGGCCAATGGTGCAATAATTCGGTGCAGATTTCGTTATCTAAAGGCAGTTATTTAAAAATTCAAAGATATGAAGCTACAAAGATTGAAGTCTGTTCTTTTCTCTGTTTTCGCCGTTGTGACGGTTTGTCTGTTGGGCAGCTGCCACCGTGCGACCCCGCGTTGGACCAATAGCTATTTCCATCGGGAGGCCAACGTGAAGCGGATCTGCGACACGATGGCAGGCACTTACGATATGTGCTACTTTCGCATCTACCGCACTGACCTGCGTGGTGGGCAGGATGTCTTAAAGGATAGTGTGATACGGGCCATGCTTCCCGATTCTGCTGCGCCGCTGCAATACGTCGTAGGTGGCTATGGGGACCAGCGCATTACCATCCCCAATTTCCCCATCAGTCTCGTGGCGCCCTGTCTGAAGGATACGGCCCTGGCGCGTGCTGTTGCTTCTGCGCCGCTGCAGAACCTGTTGATCAGATATGGGTTGTCCGGAGGCCTTTCGAGCAAGGAGTCGGAGGGTTATGTGCGCCTTGCACCTGAGCCTCTGTCGCTGACGCTCAATGTTGGTGGCAAACAATGCGTCGTGGAGTTTGACTTTGAGTGCAAAATCTTTATCGGTATCGATGGTGAAGATCCCACTACGCTGAAGGTCTCCCCGCTGCAATTTTCCCTCGACGACGTGAAGATCTTGGGAGGCAGCAATCAGGACTTTGGCGACGGTTGGTCGAACGGACCGACGTTTGATATCTATATTAACGGTGAACGAGTTGACCTGGCTGGTCAGCCCGTGCGCCGTAGATAAGGATTACATCTAAAGATAAAGTATAGAAAACCTAAGATAATGCGTATGGCTACTCATCCTCTCTGGAACGATGACTACTGGCTGCTCGTGTTGCAACTCTACCTGAAGCGTCCTACGGGCGTGAAGGCTGTGTATGCGCGTGAGGCTGTTGACCTTGCTGTGGAACTACATCTGCCGCCCCCATTCATCCACCAGCAACTGCAAGAGATGGACCGTCGTGACCGCCTGGTGCTACAACTGGTCTGGAAAACTTACGCCCAGAAGCCGCGTCGGCTTGCAAAAGACATTGCGCGGCTGCGGAAGATGAAGGGGTTCGGTTGTGAGCAGGCTTTCTACGAGGGGGTGGAGGTGCGTAACACGTTTGAGGACTTCTTTCTGCCATTGACCGAAGACCACGAATTGAAACCTGTCATGCTGGTTCTCATCCTCGATCTCTACTTCCGGCTTGTGCCCCATACTATGGTGGTGGACACGCCCGAGGTGGCAGAACTGGCTCGTCTGATGAAACTGAAGCCCGAGAAGGTGGTGCAGGTGCTGGAGACCTTCCAGGCTTGCGACCCTTATCTGATGCGTACTACCGACTCTCCCCTCCCCCTTTTGGCTCCGTGTCAGCAGGTGTGGAACCGCTTCGCCAATGGTCAACCCACATTGTTGGAGGAGCAGGCAGAGGCGTTTCGTGCCTATTTTGAGTGAAATGTTGTGTTGCAGTACAATACAAGCGCAATATAACTCACTACGCTTCAACAATCACCATACAACAAACGACGATATAATAAGTGGCAATACAACAAAAGGATTCCTCTCTTCGGAAAGGAATCCTTTTGTATGTTGTCCTAAGCGGATTCGAACCACTACAAACAGAACCAAAACCTGTTGTGCTACCATTACACCATAGGACAAAATCCAGGTGCAAAGTTACGGAGTTTTTCTTATATTGCAAAATTTTGTGGTCAAAAATGCAATAGAGGCTCTATCTTTTGCCCCTCGGAATCATTTTCAGAACATCTTGATGACGCGGCGTAGTCCTGCTACCAGCGTATCGACCTCCTCTCGAGTATTGTAGAAGGAGAATGACGCACGGACGGTGCCGAGTATGCCGAGGCGGTCCATGAGGGGTTGGGCGCAATGGTGGCCTGTGCGCACGGCAATGCCCAGTTGGTCGAGGAGCGTGCCGAGGTCGGCATGGTGGATATCGGCGACGTTGAAGGAGATGACGGCGTCAGCCTCCATGCCTTTGCCGTGGCCATAGATGTGCATTCCTTCGATCTCGCGGAGCTGCTGCAGGGCGTAGTCGGTGAGATCGTGCTCATACGCCTGAATATTCTCCATGCCAATGGCTGAGACGTAGTCGATAGCCTTGGCAAGTCCGTTGGTGGCGATGTAGTCAGGCGTTCCAGCCTCAAACTTCAGTGGCGGACGCTCGAAGGTGGTGTGGTCGAAGCTTACGCGCTCGATCATCTCGCCACCCCCTTGGTATGGCGGCAGTCTGTCGAGCCACTCCTCCTTGCCGTAGAGTACGCCTACGCCCGTGGGCGCATAGACCTTGTGGCCGCTGAAAGCGAGGAATTCACAATCCAAGTCCTGCACATCGACCTTTATGTGAGGGATGCTCTGTGCACCATCCACCATCACGGGCACACCGTGGTTATGGGCGATTCGGATGATCTCCTTGATGGGATTGACCGTGCCCAGGACGTTGCTGACGTGCATGACGCTGACGAGCTTTGTCTTCTCGCTAAACAACTTTTCGTACTCGTCGAGGAGCAGTGCACCGTCGTCGCTCATGGGAATGACCCGCAGGCGGATGTTCTTGCGTTGCTGCTGCAGTTGCCAAGGGACAATGTTGGAATGGTGCTCCATCGTGCTCACGATGACCTCGTCGCCCTCCTCCATGCAGCCCTCCACAAAGGACGAAGCTACGAGGTTCAGGCTCTCCGTTGTGCCCCGCGTAAAAACGATCTCGCTGGTGGAACGGGCGTTGACGAACTTCCTGACCGTCTCGCGGGCCGCCTCGTGGAGGTCGGTGGCCTGCTGTGAGAGCCAGTGGACACCACGGTGGACGTTGGCATTGACGTTCAAATACTCGTCGCGCATGGCATCAAGCACGCAGAGCGGCTTCTGGGTCGTGGCACCGTTGTCGAGATAGACCAGCGGGCGGCCGTAGATCTCACGGCTGAGAATGGGGAAGTCTTTCCTTATTTTTTCTATATCCAACATGGCTTTACGCTTCTTGCTTTTGATGAATGAATCCTGCCGGTCCTACTGGCACATTTTGCATCCTACACATTTGCTCAGTTCGCCACGGAAACGCTTTTCCACCAGGTAGTGGAGACGGTCGCGCAGCGGTTCGAGGTCCATCTTGTCGATGACCTCGTTGATGAAGGCAAACTCCAGGAGCAGTTTGGCCTCCTTCTGGCTGATGCCGCGCTGCTGCATATAGAAGAGCGCAGCATCGTTGAGCTGTCCTATCGTGGATCCGTGTGCACATTTCACGTCGTCGGCATAGATTTCCAGCATCGGCTGTGTGTACATCCTTGCCGTCTTCGTGGCCACGAGATTCTGGTTGGTCTCCTGCGAGGTGGTCTTCTGTGCTCCGTGGCGTACGAGGACGCGTCCAGCGAAAGCACCCACCGCCTCGTCGTCGAGCACATACTTATAGAGCTCGTTGCTCGTGCAGTGAGGCACCTGGTGGTCGATGAGCGTATTGTTGTCCACGTGCTGTTTTCTGTCCGCGATGACGCAGCCACTGCAATAGCACTCCGCGCCCTCTCCCTTGAACACCAGGTCGAGGCGGTTGCGCGTCACGCCGTTGTGGAGCGTTATCACATTGTGGTTGACCCTACTGTCGCGCTGCTGCTCTATATAGACGTTGCTCACGCGATGGTTCTTGTAGTGGGTCTCCTCCATGCAGTAGAGGTCGAGCGATGCGTTGTCGCCGACATAGGCCTCGATGACCTGTGTGGCGAGGAAGTCGTGGTCGTCGGCGGTATGGTCGCAGAACAGGAATTTAGCCTTGGCGCCCTCCTCCATCACGATGAGCACGCGTCGGTTGACCATCATGCTCACGTCGGCGCGCAGGATGTTGATAATCTGCACGCACTTTTCCATCTGCACGTTTTTCGGCACATAGATGAAGAGGCCGTCCTGGGCCAGCATCGTGTTGAGCGCCGTGATGGCGTCCTCCTCCGTCTTGGCGATGCGCGCATAGTAGCGAGCGATGAGTTCGGGATGCTCCTCGGCCGCCTTTCTCAGCGAACCGATGACGACTCCCTCCTCGGGCTGCACGTTGGGCAGCCGCTTCTCATAGAACGCATCGTTGACGACAAAATAGAGCAGCGTACTCAGGTTGGGCACGTCGCAGCGGAAGGCCGCATAGGGATCGACAGGAAACTCGATGCGATTGATGTTCAGACCGTAGTTGGGAGCGAAGATCTTCTCCATGTCGGTGTACTTATATCGCTCCACCTTCCTTGTCGGGAAGCCCTGGCGGCGGAAGTCTTCGAAGGCGCGGTCGCGGACGGCGTTCATCACCTCTGCGCTATGCTCCTTGATGGCTTCCGAGGCCTCGGTGTATAGGTCTATGTATTGCTTTTCTGCTTCGGTCATCCTTGGGTCTCCTCTCCTTTCACTTCCTCCTTGATCCAGTCGTAGCCGAGCTTTTCGATCTCCTTCGCCAGCTCCGGACCAGCAGTCTTGACGATGCGGCCCTGCCAGAGGACGTGGACCACGTCGGGTTTGATCATGTCCAGCAGTCGCTCGTAGTGGGTGATGACGATGGCGGAAGTCTCTGCCGAGTGCATCTTGTTCACGCCATTGGCGACGATGCGCATGGCATCGACATCCAGTCCGGAGTCGGTCTCGTCGAGGATGCTGAGCTTCGGTTCGAGCATGGCCATCTGGAAGATCTCGTTGCGCTTCTTCTCGCCACCGGAGAATCCCTCGTTGACGGATCGGTGGGCGAGTTTCGGATCGAGTTCTACGATCTGGCGCTTCTCGCGCATGAGTTTCATGAAGTCGGCAGCCTTCAGCGGCTCCTTGCCCTCATACGCGCGCTTGGCGTTGATGGCCGCCTTCATGAAGTTGGTCATGCTCACGCCCGGAATCTCCACGGGGTACTGGAAAGAGAGAAACAGACCTTCGCGGGCTCGGTCCTCGGGCTTCATCTCCAGCAGGTTCTTGCCGTTGAAGAAAGCCGTTCCCTCGGTGACGGTGTAGAGCGGGTTGCCCGTCAGCACCGCGCTGAGGGTCGATTTTCCCGACCCGTTGGGTCCCATGATGGCGTGGATCTCACCGTCTCTGACCGTGAGGTTGACGCCTTTCAATATCTCTTTGCCTGCGATGGTGGCGTGCAGGTTCTTTACCTCAAGCATATCTATAAGGATTTGGTTGTCGTTTGATAGTTATAACAGAAAGATGTTGATGATGTCCTCGATGAGGTCGCCGAGAATCCGCCCTTTCTTGTAGCGGTCTCTGTCGCGCCATTCGTCCTCCTGCTCGAAGAGCGAGGGTGGGTCTGGTACCCAAAAGGGCCCCACCTTGAAATGGCTCACGTCCACTTTCCGTTTGGTCTTTGCGCCGTGGAGCATGATCGACGGTGCGGCTATGGTGTCGCGCTCCACCTCCAGTTTGATGAGATACTGGCGGTAGGGCTGTGGCGTCCAGCGTGGGACGGGTGTTGAAGCCGCCGACGGCAGCAGGGCTGTCAGCAGCAGGGTGGCCGCAAGGGCCGGTCCCATGATCATCTTTCTTCTCATTGTTCCTCCTTCTTTTATTGGTCTTGCTGCGTCGTGGTGTGTATGATGGTGCAGTGTGGGACCAAGTGCGGCCCAATGGATGCGTTATCCCACCGTGCCCTCCAGCGAGACGCTGAGCAACTTCTGTGCCTCGACGGCAAACTCCATCGGCAGCTTGTTAAGCACCTCCTTGGCGTAGCCGTTGACGATGAGTCCCACGGCCTCCTCCATCGGGATGCCCCGCTGGTTGCAGTAGAAGAGCTGGTCCTCCGAGATCTTGGACGTGGTCGCCTCGTGCTCGAATACTGCGGTGTCGTTGTGGGCGTCCATGTAGGGGAACGTATGCGCTCCGCAGTCGCTGCCGAGCAGCAGCGAGTCGCAGCTGGAGTAGTTGCGCGCATTGTCGGCGTTGGCCGTAGCCATGACGAGGCCGCGGTAGCTGTTTTGGCTGTGTCCGGCGGAAATGCCCTTGGAGATGATGGTAGAACGCGTGTTCTTGCCGATGTGGATCATCTTCGTTCCCGTGTCCGCCTCCTGGTAGTTGTTGGTTACGGCCACGCTGTAGAACTCCGCTACGGAGTCGTTGCCGCGCAGCAGACACGAGGGATATTTCCACGTGATGGCCGATCCCGTCTCTACCTGTGTCCAGGAGAGTTTGGAGTGGTCGCCGCGCAGGTCGCCACGCTTCGTCACGAGATTGAGCACGCCGCCCCGTCCGTGTTCGTCGCCTGGATACCAGTTTTGGACGGTGGAGTATTTCACCTCGGCCCGGTCCATGACGATGATCTCGACGATGGCAGCATGGAGCTGGTTCTCGTCGCGCATTGGGGCCGTGCAGCCCTCCAGGTAGGAGACGTAGGAGTCGTCGTCGGCCACGATGAGCGTGCGCTCAAACTGTCCCGTGTTGCGGGCGTTGATGCGGAAATAGCTGCTCAGTTCCATCGGGCAGCGTACGCCCTTGGGGATATAGACGAAGGATCCGTCGGAGAACACCGCCGAGTTGAGCGCGGCAAAGAAGTTGTCGCCGTAGGGGACGACCGTGCCCAGATACTGCCTGACGAGGTCTGGGTGGGTCTGTATGGCCTCGCCGATGGAGCAGAAGATCACGCCCTTCTCCCGCAGCTTCTCCTTGAATGTGGTCTTGACCGACACGGAGTCCATGATGGCATCGACCGCCGTGCCGCTCAGTGCGAGCCGCTCCTCCAGGGGAATGCCCAGTTTGTCGAAAGTCTTCTCCAGTTCGGGGTCTATCTCCTTGTTCCGCGGCTTCTTCGCCAGCGGGTCTGCGTAGTAGGAGATGGCTTGATAGTCGATGGGCGGGATGTGCACATGTCCCCATGTGGGCTGCTTGAGCGTCTGCCAGTGGCGGAAGGCGCGCAGGCGAAACTCCAGCATCCAGTCGGGCTCGTGCTTCTTTTGTGAGATCAGGCGCACGATGTCCTCGTTGAGACCCACGGGGATGATGTCGGTCTCCACGTCGGTGGTGAAGCCGTACTCATATTTCTTGTCGGCTATCTCCCGCACCAATGCGTTCTTCTCTTCTTTTATTTCTTCCATTGTTTGAATGGTTCTGCTTTGAAAAACAGGCCGCAAGCGGCGCGCCGTCCTTTTGCGGGCGGCTGCCGTTGTGGCCATATTTTAATAAGGTAGGGGGCAGGCGGCTGCCGTGGGGCGGGCCGTAGGCAGTAGCCACGGCCGTTGAGTCCCCGCAGTCGGCTTAGAGCTTCTGCTCCACCTCGATCTCGGTGAAGGTCTCCAGGATGTCTCCCGCCTCGATGTCGTTGTAGTTGACGAGCGAGATACCACACTCCAGGCCCGTTGCCACCTCCTTGGCGTCGTCCTTGTAGCGCTTGAGCGCGCTGATGGCGGCGGTGTGGATGACGATACCGTCGCGGATGACGTGTGCCTTGTCCTTGTTGTGCACCTTGCCTTCGGTGACGAGACCACCGGCCACGGTGCCCACCTTGCTGATCTTGAAGACCTGGCGCACCTCCACCTGGCCCGTGACGACCTCCTTCTTGACCTTGTCGAGCATGCCGACCATGGCACTCTTGATGTCGTCGAGCGCATCGTAGATGATGGAGTAGGTGTTGATCTCCACGCCTTCGCGGTCAGCCAGTTTGCGCGCGTCGGCAGACGGGCGCACCTGGAAGCCGACGATGACGGCGTCGGAAGCCGAGGCGAGCATGACGTCGTTCTCGGAGATCTGTCCCACGGCCTTGCTGATGACGTTGACCTGCACCTTCTCCGTCGAGAGCTTGAGGAAGGAGTCGGCCAGTGCCTCCACCGATCCGTTGGTGTCGCCCTTGACGATGATGTTGAGCTCGTGGAACTCTCCGCGAGCGATGCGGTGGGAAATGTCTCCCAGCGTGAGGCGCTTCTGCGTGCGGAGGCCCTGCTCGCGCTGCAGCTGCTCGCGCTTGTTGGCAATCTCGCGGGCCTCCTGCTCCGTCTCGAGCACGTGGAACGTGTCGCCCGCCGTGGGCGCGCCGTTGAGTCCGAGGACGATACAGGGATCGGCGGGTCCGGCCTTCTCGATGCGCTGGTTGCGCTCGTTGAAGAGTGCCTTGACCTTGCCCCATGCGGTGCCGGCGATCACGATGTCGCCCGTCTTCAGCGTGCCGTTGCTCACGAGCACCGTCGAGACGAAGCCGCGGCCCTTGTCGAGCGACGACTCGATGACCGTACCCGTGGCCTTGCGGTTGGGGTTGGCCTTCAGTTCGAGCAGGTCGGCCTCCAGGAGCACCTTGTCCATGAGCTCGTCCACGCCGATGCCCTTCTTGGCACTGATCTCCTGACACTGATACTTGCCGCCCCACTCCTCCACCAGGAGGTTCATGTTGGCCAGGTCCTCGCGTATCTTGTCGGGGTTGGCTCCCGGCTTGTCTATCTTGTTGATGGCAAAGACCATCGGTACGCCGGCAGCCTGTGCGTGGGCGATGGCCTCCTTGGTGGTAGGCATCACCGAGTCGTCGGCGGCAATGATGATGATGGCGATATCCGTCACCTGCGCACCACGGGCACGCATGGCGGTGAAGGCCTCGTGGCCTGGTGTGTCGAGGAACGTCACCTTGCTGCCGTTCTTCAGCGTCACGCTATAGGCACCGATGTGCTGGGTGATGCCACCGGCCTCGCCGGCGATGACGTTGGTGTTGCGGATGTGGTCGAGCAGCGAGGTCTTACCATGATCGACGTGGCCCATGACCGTGACGATCGGGGCGCGCGGCACGAGATCGTTCTCGTCGTCGGCCTCCTCGCTGACGGCCTCCTGCACCTCGGCGCTGACATACTCCGTGGAGAATCCGAACTCGTCGGCCACGAGGTTGATGGTCTCGGCATCGAGACGCTGGTTGATGGAGACCATGATGCCCACCGACATGAGTGTGGAGATGACTTTCGTCACCGGCACATCCATCATCGTGGCCAGTTCCGATACGGTCACAAACTCCGTCAGTTTCAGCGTCTTGCTCTGCTTGCGCTCGGCGCGTGCCTCCTGGTTGAGCTTCTCCTGGGCAGCGTCGCGCTTCTCCTTGCGGTACTTGGCGCCCTTCTTGTTTTGGGTCTTCGAGGTGAGGCGGGCCAAGGTCTCCTTGACCTGGCGTGCTACGGCCTCATCATCGACCTCCAGCGGTTTGTTGCTGCGTCCGCGGTTCTTCTTCTTGCGCTTTCCGCCACCGTCGGCCTGGCCCTGCTGTTGCTGCTGGCCCTGCTTCTTGCCCTGCTGGGCGGGCTGCTGGTTGGCAGCGGCATTGATATCGACGCGCTCCTTGTTGATGCGTACGCGCTTCTTCTTGCCCTGTCCGTTTTTCTCCTCGCGCTCCTTGCGTCGCTCCTCCTTGCTCTTCTTCTTCGGGCGCGTGTTTTGGTTGATGGTGCTGAGGTCGAGTTTGCCGAGCACGTTGAGTTTCGGCTGGTTGAGCAGCTTCTTCTCGTTCTGCGTCTGGAAGGGTGCGCCGCCCTCTGTCGTGGCGGGCTCCTGCTCCTTGCCCTCCTTTTGGGCGGTCTCAGCCTGGGCTGCCGCTGCGGGCTGTGGCTTCTCGCTCTTGGCGGGCTTGGCGGGTTTCTGCTCCGTCTCCACGGCCTTGGCTGCGGGCTTGGCCTGCTCCTTGTTTTCCTTCTGAGCGTTCTCCTTCTGGGCAGCGGGCTTCTGGGCCACCTCCTTGTGGGCAGTCTCCTTCGGCTGCTCCTTCACGGCCGGCTTCTCGGCCTTCGGCTCTGCCTTGTGCTGGGGTGCTGCCTCCTTCTGTGCGGGCTTCGGCTGCTCCTGCTTGGGCTGCTGTGGCTCCTGCTTGCGTACGGGCTTCTCCTCCTTGGCCTTGGGCTGGTCTGCCTTCGGCTTCTGGTCGGTCTTCTGTCCCGGCTTGCGGTTGAGCTGGTCGAGGTCGATCTTGCCCAGCGGCGTATAGGCCTGTATCTTCGTCAGACCGTCGTCGCCACGCTTCACGCCTCCCTGGGACTGCTTCTTCTTGCCGCCCTCTTTCGACTTCTTGGGGAACTTCTTGTCGGCGATGGCCTTCACTTGCTTATCCTTGTTAAACTGTGTGGCCAGGGCCTCATACTGCGCATCGCTGAGCTTGAAGTTGGGGTCGCCCTTCACTTCGCCCAGATTCGGCTTCTTCTCCAGAAATTCCACAGCCGTCTGGAGCCCGATGTTCAGCTCTCTAATTGCTTTGTTTAATCTGATACTCATTAATATCTTAATAGAGGTAGGGGGTGCTGGTATTGATTTACGATGTGAGGGTGGCGCAGATGTTCCGAACATGGTGCGGACCAGTGCGGCCACACCCTATGAGCCGCTGGTCAAAACCATCACCCGCCATTACCTTTTATCGGTGGAGACTGTCGTCCTCCACCCTTTCTCTTTGCTTCTTTCCTGATGTGTTGCCCTTCCTGAGAGGATGCGCCTTGTCGGCGCGGACAGGACGGCTCCATCTTAGCTCTCAAACTCGGCCCTGAGGACCTTGATGACATTATCGACGGTCTCCTCCTCGAGGTCGGCCTTCTCGATAAGCATTTCGCGCGGAGCGTTGAGCACCTGGCGGGCCGTGTCGAGGCCTATCTTCTTGATGGCTTCGATGACCCACTGGTCGATCTCGTCGGAGAACTCGTCGAGGTAGATGTCCTCCTCGGCCTGGCTCTCGTCGAGCTCGCGGAAGACGTCGATGGTGTAGCCCGTGAGCATACTTGCCAGCTTGATGTTGAGACCGCTGCGTCCGATGGCGAGGCTTACCTCCTCGGGCTTGAGATAGACCTCGGCCTTCTTGTTCTCCTCGTCGATGGTGAGCGAGCTGACGCGGGCCGGGCTGAGGGCGCGCTGGATGAAGAGTTTGGTGTTGGCCGTCCAGGAGATGACGTCGATGTTCTCGCCACCGAGCTCCTTGACGATGCCATGTACGCGGCTGCCGTGCACACCGACGCAGGCTCCCACCGGGTCGATGCGATCGTCGTAGCTCTCCACGGCGATCTTGGCGCGGTCGCCCGGCATGCGTGCCACGCTCTTGATGGCGATCAGGCCGTCGGCAATCTCGGGCACCTCGGCCTCCAGCAGACGCTCCAGGAAGGCGGGCGCCGTGCGCGAGAGGATGATCTTCGGATTGTTGTTGGTGTTGTCCACGCGCAGGATGACGGCACGGATGGTGTCGCCCTTGTGGTAGTTGTCGCTCTGTATCTGCTCCGTCTTCGGCAGCAGCAGCTCGTTGTTCTCGTCGTCCACGAGCAGCACCTCGCGCTTCCAAACCTGATAGACCTCGGAGGAGATGACCTGGCCCACGCGGTCCTTGTACTTGTTGTAGAGCGAGTCGTGCTCCAGCTCCAGCACCTTGGCGGCCAGCGTCTGGCGCAAGTTGAGAATGGCGCGGCGGCCAAACTTCGCGAAGTCGATGCGCTCGGAGACCTCCTCGCCCACCTCGTAGTCGGGCTCGATCTTCTGAGCGTCCGTGAGCGACACCTCCTTGTACTCGTCCTTCACCTCGCCGTCGGCCACGACGATGCGGTTGCGGTATATCTCAAAGTCGCCCTTGTCGGGGTTGACGATGACGTCGAAGTTCTCGTCGGAGCCGAATATCTTCGCTATCACGCTGCGGAAGCTCTCCTCCAGCACGCTAACGAGGGTGGCACGGTCGATCTTCTTGGTGTCCTTAAACTCCTTGAAGGTCTCGATCATGTTCGGCATGTCTTCTTTTTTTCTTGCTGCCATAGCTTATTTGAAACTTATAATGTATTTCGTGTACTTTACCTCATTCATGTCGTAGTCGTAGTCCACGTCCATCATCACGGGACGCTTCTTGCCCTCTACCTTTACTTTTTCCGGCACGGAGACCGTGAAACGCGGGGTTTCCACGGCTTTGAGCGTGCCCTTCACTTTCTTGCCATCCTGTGTGAGGACCTCCACCTCGTTGCCGATGTTGTTCACATACTGCTGGGGTACCTTGAAGGGCTGGCCCAGTCCGGTGGATCCCACCTCCAGCTCGTAGTCCTCTTCGTCACGGCTCAGATGGTCCTCGATGTAGCGGCTCAGATCCGCGCAGTCGTCCACCCACACGCCGTCGGCGTGGTCTATTTCAACGACGATGCGATCGTCGGTGCCAACCTGAACATCTACGAGGAAGTATTCCTTCCCCGCAAGCCATTCCTCAACTAATCTTTTTACGACGTTCTTGTCTATCATAAACGTTTATATAAATAAAAATGAGGAGCTTCCGCAAGCCCCTCATTCCTCTGAACGGTGCAAAGGTACGAAGAAAATCGCACTTGGCCAAACTTTTCCGTTGTTTTCTGCCTCGTTTGCCTGCTTTTCTGGGTCCCCACGTGGTCGCGTGCCATTTTAGGGCCTCAGAACCCCTTGGCGGGTCACTATTTCAACGGACGCGGGAGGATGGAAAACTGAGCACCTTCCGCGGGGTAACTTACCTATCACCCTGATGGTTGCTTGTCTCTTGCCTCGATCCTAACTTATTCCCAAAGTCGCAGTCGGTGGTCCCTATAGTTCGCTGCCTGTGGGCTTTCCTATTCCCAGTCTGTAGGCTCTCTGGTTCGCGGTCTCCGGTTAGGCGCCCGCCCCGCATCGTAATAACATAATAACATAATAACGTTTAACGTTTAACGTTTTTGTTTTGACGTGCGCTTTTTCTCGTTGTCACATGTCACGTTGTCACATTGTCACGTTTTTGATTTGGCGAGAGGAATGGCTGCGACCTTACATTATAACGTTAAACGTTAACATGTTATGATGACCCTCCTTTTCTGTCCTCCCAGCGGTCTGCACCCTTCGTTTCTCCTTATTATATTATATTGCCTCTACTCTACTTTATTCTACCGTACTCTATTATGTCCCTTCCCTGCTCTGTTTGCCGAAATGGTTGACGCACAATGCGGTCTGTGTCTGTGGGCAGCTCGGAAGACCGCTCGATGGTGGGAGAAGGGAAGGTAAAAGATCTGGAAATGGGTCATGGAACCACTCTATTTCTCTGTCAAACTACAGCATATCGGATGTAATGAGAATGTAATATTGGGTTGATTTAGCGCAAGATACCTATAAAAAGAGGGCATTTTCTTGCACAAATAGGGTATTGATGTGCAAAAAAGGGTGGATTTCTTCAAGATTTATTTGTGTAAACGAAATTTTTTCCGTTCCTTTGCACCCGAAATTTTGAAAGAGAAAACAAAGTAACAACATTTTAACAAGATTATCATGTCAGAAATTGCAGCACAGGTTAAGAACATTATCGTAGATAAGTTGGGTGTAGATGCAGAGGAGGTCACTCCGGAGAAGAGCTTCACCAACGATTTGGGTGCCGACTCTCTCGATACTGTCGAGCTCATCATGGAGTTTGAGAAGGAGTTTGGTATCTCCATCCCCGACGATCAGGCAGAGAAGATCTCTACCGTAGGCGACGCCATCGCATACATCGAGAACAACGCTAAGTAAGCGTCTTCTGTCTCTACGGTATCGTTTTTTACATTAGGACAGACACATATATTGGGTGTCGGGCGTCAGGCGTCAGGTGTCAGGTGTGGATAGCCCGGCTAAGGGCAAATTCGCTACTTACGACACTGTAAGCCCCGCACGGCGCCCAATATACGTTTTCATCAATCGATAAGACACTATATACATGGAACTGAAAAGAGTTGTCGTAACGGGTCTCGGCGCTGTCACCCCGCTGGGAAACACTCCCGAGGAGACTTGGGAGAACATGGTCAAGGGTGTGAGCGGCGCAGCTCCGATTACGCTGTTCGACGCCACCAACTTCAAGACCCAGTTTGCCTGTGAGGTGAAAAACTGGAATCCCAACGAGTGGATCGACCGCAAGGACGCCCGCAAGATGGACCGCTACGCACAGTTGGCCATGGCCAGTGCCGTGCAGGGTGTGAAGGACAGCGGCCTCGACCTCGACCAGGTCGATAAGAACCGCGTCGGCGTGATCTATGGTGTAGGTATCGGCGGTATCAAGACGTTTGAGGAGGAGGCTTCCTACTACGCTCTCAACAAGGAGAAAGGTCCCCGCTTCTCGCCGTTCTTCATCCCGAAGATGATCGCCGACATCGCTGCTGGACAGATCAGCATCCACTTCGGCTTCCACGGACCCAACTTCACCACCACCAGCGCCTGTGCCTCTTCGACCAATGCGCTGGCCGACGCTTTCAACCTGCTGCGGCTCGGCAAGGCCGACGTGATCGTGGCCGGTGGTGCGGAGGCTGCCATCTGCGAGTGTGGTGTGGGTGGCTTCAACGCCATGAAGGCCCTTTCGACGCGCAATGATGACCCGACCCACGCCAGCCGTCCTTTCTCGGCCAGCCGCGACGGATTCGTGATGGGCGAGGGTGCCGGCTGCCTCATCCTGGAGGAGCTGGAGCACGCCAAGGCGCGCGGAGCCAGAATCTACGCCGAGATGGTGGGCGAGGGCGAGAGTGCCGACGCTTATCACCTCACGGCTTCCCATCCCGAGGGACTGGGTGCGAAACTGGTGATGGAGGCCGCCCTGGCCGACGCCCAGATGCAGCCGGAGGATATCGACTATATCAACGTACACGGCACGTCCACCCATGTGGGCGACATCTCCGAGGCCAAGGCCATCAAGGAGGTCTTCGGCGAGCACGCCTACAAGCTCAATATCTCCTCCACGAAGTCTATGACGGGCCACTTGCTCGGAGCTGCTGGAGCCGTAGAGGCCCTGGCTTGCGTCAAGGCCGTGAGCGAGGACATCGTTCCCCCGACCATCAACCACGACGAGGAGGACAAGGACCCGGAGATCGACTACGCGCTCAACTATACTTTCAACCAGGCACAGAAGCGTACCGTTCGTGCGGCCCTGAGCAACACGTTCGGCTTCGGCGGACACAACGCCTGCGTTATCTTCAAGAAGTATGCTGAATAATCTGATTGACAGGATTAAGCTCCCTTTCCGCAAGGACAAGGAGCTTTTCTTGTCTCTCCATAGGATCACTGGCATCTGGCCCCATCATATCGAATACTACAAGATCGCGCTGCTCCATAGCAGCATCGCGCGGCGCAACGAGAAGGGAAAGCCCATGAACAACGAGCGGCTGGAGTTTCTCGGCGACGCCGTCCTCGATGCGGTAGTAGGCGATATTGTGTTTCGTCACTTCCCTGGTAAGCGGGAGGGATTTCTCACCACCACGCGCTCCAAGCTCGTGCAGCGCGAGACCCTCAACCACTTGGCCAAGGAGATGGGTATCAACAAGTTGATCCTCTCCAGCGGTCACCAGTCCGGCCACAACAGCAACATGGCGGGCAACGCCTTCGAAGCCCTTGTCGGTGCTATCTATCTCGACAAGGGCTACGACGCCTGCATGCGCTTCATGGAGCGCCAGATCCTGGGCGAGATGATCAATATCGACAAACTCGCCTACAAGGAGGTCAACTTCAAGTCGAAGCTCATCGAATGGTGTCAGAAGAACCGGGTGCAGCTCAACTTCAAGTTGCTGGGCAATGAGACCAGCGAGGAGGGAGCCCCCGTCTTCCACTTCGTCGTGATGCTGGAGGACGTGGAGGGTTGTGACGCACGCGGCTATTCTAAGAAGGAGAGCCAGCAGAAGGCATCGAAGGACACGCTCCGCAAGCTCCGCAAGGACACGAAGTTTCTCGACCGCGTGTTTGCCTCGAAGGAGAACCGGACGAAGATGGAGGAGGAGCCCGTCGGTCTCGTGCCTTCGGTAGATGAGACCGAGAGTTTCATCGTCGGCGACAAGCCGAAGGAGGACCGGAAGCACGTCTCGCCCTTCCAGGAGGAAGTCTTTAGGGAGCAGCCTGCACCTGCCGACCGCCGCAGGAAGCGCACGGAGAAGTGCGCTGAGGATAGCGAGGAGGCCAGTATGGATCCCCAAGCTGCCCAAGATCAAAAGGATGGCGAGCGTCAGGCTATGTCCTTGCATTCCGCAGACGCTGAGGAGCCCTCACGCCAACCTGACCGCGAAGACATCATCGCCATGGCAGAGGCCGAGGCATTCAAGAGTTGAAACAATCGAGTCTGCGGGTAGCAGCACCTGATGCGCCCGCCGATTCATCATCCTTTTTTTTCTTTATTATGAGCAACACGTTCAAAGGTTTCGCAGCGGGTATTATCGCTGCGATTTTCTATGGTACAAACCCCTTGGGCACGCTGTATCTCTATCAGGACGAGATCAATCCTACGTCGGTCCTCGTCTGGCGCTACGCCATTGCCTCGCTGCTGTTCCTTGCATGGATGGTGGCGAAGCGGGAGAGTTTTCATCTGCGCCTCGGACCCGCCATCCGCATGGCCGTCCTGGGCACATTCATGGCCATGTCCTCGGCCACGCTCTACCTCAGTTTCAAGTACATGGATGCAGGAATCGCCAGTACGATCCTCTTCAGCTACCCCATCATCACGGCCGTGCTGATGACGGCGTTCTTCCATGAGCGCATCACCTGGTCCACCACTTTCTCCATCCTCCTGGCCGTCACGGGCATAGGACTGCTCTATCGTGGTGGCGACAATGCCACGCTCTCCACGGTGGGCGTGGCGCTGGTTCTGCTCTCGTCGCTCTTCTACGCCTTCTACATCATCGGCGTCAACCAGACCCACACAGGGCTCTCCGCCATCCAGTTTACGTTCTGGGTGGTCTTGTTCGGCTTGATCTCCCTGCTCGTCCTGTCCGTCATCATGGGCGAGCAGATCCAAGTGCTCACCACTCCGAAGCAATGGGCCTGTGCTGCTCAGTTGGCCTTGCTGCCCACGGTGCTCAGCCTCTACTTCATGAATATTGCCATCGAGAAAGTCGGCAGTACGCCCTCCGCCATCATGGGTGCTGTGGAGCCTGTCACGGCCGTCTTCATCGGCGTGCTCATCTTCGGCGAGTCCTTCTCCCTTCGCCTCTTCGTTGGCATTGTGCTCATCCTCTCGGCAGTCATCCTGCTGGTGCTTTCCAAGAAAAAGAAGAACGTCGAGAGCCACGAGGAGCGTCCTCTGCGAGCCAAGCGTCGCTGACGCCTTTTCACCTCTGGCGCTGCCTGCGGCTTGGGTGTTTGTAGTTTGCCCTGCTTTGCCTTATTATTGCTTCCGCAGGCTAGGCTACAACGCCTTCCGCGCCGTATGAGGCCCGTAGCGGCCCTTCTAAGCAGCGAAAACCACATTGCTTGATACGAACAAGGCCTTCCCTGCCAGCGCGGCAGAGAAGGCCTTAAATTTTGTCTAACTATACTTTATGCGAGATAAAGTCTATGGTTGCGTGATGCGCTGACCCTTACTTGATCACGTCCTCGGGGTCGAGCATGTGCTTCGGATCGAGGATGGCGTCAAGCTTCTCCTTGGTCAGGATCTTGTCTCTGAGCACGAGATCATAGACAGAAGCGCCCGTCTCCAGAGCCTCCTTGGCAATCTTCGTGCTGTTCTTGTAGCCGATGTACGGGTTGAGAGCGGTGACGATACCGATGCTGTTGCGCACGGTCTCGGCATTGTGCTCGGCATTGACCGTGATGCCATCGACGCAACGCTCACGCAGCGTGTCCATGGCGCGGCCCAGCCAGGTCTGGCTCTCGATGATGCACTGGGTGATGACCGGCTCCATGACGTTGAGCTGGAGCTGTCCTGCCTCGGCGGCAATCATCACGGTGGTGTCGTTGCCAATCACCTTGAAGCAAGTCTGGTTGGTCACCTCGGGGATGACGGGGTTTACCTTGCCCGGCATGATGCTGGAGCCCGGAGCCATCGGCGGAAGGTTGATCTCGTGGAGACCGCAACGGGGACCAGAGGCCATGAGGCGGAGGTCGTTGCAGATCTTGGACAACTTCACGGCCAGACGCTTCAGCGCGCCGCTATAGCTCACGTAGTCGCCCGTGTCGGGAGTAGCCTCGACGAGGTCCTTGCCGAGGGTGAAGTTCTCGCCCGTCAGCTCGGCCAGTTTCTTCGTGCAGAGCTCAGCGTAGCCCGGGACGGCGTTGAGACCCGTACCGATGGCCGTGGCGCCCATGTTGATCTCGAGCATCAGCTCCACATTGCGATTGAGGTTGCCGATCTCCTCCTCAAGGGTATTGGCGAAGGCCGTAAACTCCTGTCCGCTCGTCATGGGGACGGCGTCCTGCAGCTGTGTGCGGCCCATCTTGATGTTGTTCTTGAACTCCTCGCCCTTCTTGCGGAAAGAGGCCACGAGACGCTCCAGAGCGGCTACGAGCTGCTTGTTCATCTCGATGAAGGTGAGGCGGATGGTGGTGGGATAGACGTCGTTGGTGGACTGACCGCAGTTGCAGTGGTCGTTGGGCCAGCAGTGCTGGTAGTCGCCCTTCTCGTAGCCCATCAGCTCGAGGGCACGGTTGGCAATCACCTCGTTGGCGTTCATGTTGACCGACGTGCCGGCACCACCCTGCACCATGTCGGTGACGAAGTTCTCATGAAACTTGCCGTCGATGATCTCGCGGCAGGCGCGGCACATAGCGTCGGCCACGTCGTCAGGAAGCTGACCCAGCTCGTGGTTGGCCTCGGCAGCAGCGAGCTTCACGTATGCAATGGCCTTGACATACTCGGGATAGTCGCACATGTGCTTGCCCGAAATCTTGTAATTGTTGATGGCGCGCTGAGTCTGCACACCATAGTAAGCCTCGGCGGGTACCTGGAGCTCACCCAAGAGGTCGCTCTCTACACGAAACTTCTTCTCGTTCTCGTTAGCCATTTTGATTTTTGTTTTTAATTATTTATTGATTTTTTATTTGCTCTGCAAAAGTAGCCAAAACAAATGAACCCACCAAATGTTTTCTATTAAATTAAGGATGGTTCTGAAATTTAGAACCTTGTGTGCGCTCTCAGATGGCAGCATCTATCAAGAAAGCGGGCGAGGATGCTCTCCCCGCCCGCTCTGTTGTCTATAGATTTAGCTACTTGCTTCTGCTCGTAGCTTACTACTTTTTCTTGCTCTTGTGCTTCTTCTTGTCGTCGTCGGTTTCGCCGTAGCCATAACCGTAGCCATATCCATAACCGTAGCCATATCCATATCCGTAGCGGTGGTAGCCCACGCGGGTCTCCGTGCCGTTGAGGATGAGGGCCATGTTGCGATACTTGCCTGCGTTGTAAAGGCGCTGGAGCTCCTTGAGCAAGGAGCGGTCGAGCAGTCCGGCGCGCACGATGAAGATCGTTCTGTCCACGTAGCTCGAGATGATCTCCGTATCGGCGACGACCTCGATAGGCGGACAGTCGAGCAGGACGTAGTCGTACTGGCTGCGAACCTCTTCCAGCAAGTCCTTCAAGCGGCCGTTGCCCAGCAGCTCGGTGGGGTTCGGCGGCACGATGCCGACTGGCAGGATGCTCAGGTTCTCATTGCCCTTGTAGGTATGGATGAGCTCGTGAAGGTCCGTCTCCTTACCCGTGAGGTAATGGGTCAGACCGACCTGCGGCGATCCGATCAGGGCCGAGGCCATGGCCTTACGGATATCGCAGTCGATGATGAGCACCTTCTTCTGCTTGATGGCCAGCGACATGGCGATATTGGCCGAGAGATAGGTCTTACCACTACCCGAGTTGAAGGAGGTCATGATCATCACGTTGTCCTTTCTGTCCTCGGAAATGAGGAACTCGAGCTTCGTACGGAGCACGCGGAAGGCCTCGTTCATCACGTTGCGCTTGCCCTCCTGTACGACGATCTGCAGCTTGTCACGACGCTTGTTGCGACGCTGCCACCACTTGCGCTTGCCAGTATAAGGTATCTCTCCGATAAACGGTATGGTAAGACCCTCGATATCCTTGCGACCGCGCACTGTGGTGTTCATGCTCTCGCGGAGGTAGAACAGTCCGATAGGCAACATCAGACCCAGGGCCAGGGCGATGAGCAGGATGTTGCGGTGGTTGGGCGAGATGGGATAGGCGTTGCCAAACGGGGCGGTGATGATGCGGATGTTGTAGGCGGTGAAGGCCTGGTTCATCTCGTTCTCCTCGCGCTTCTGGAGCAGGAAGAGGTAGAGTTGCTCCTTGACCTGCTGCTGACGGCCCACGCTCGTGAGGTACTTCTCCTGCTTCGGGCTGGAGGCGATTTTCGCCGTGGCCTGGTTCTCGTTCTGCTGCGCGTGGCTCAACTGCAGGTCGATCGTGCTGCAGAGGTTGTCGATGCCCTCCAGGATGACCTTGCGGATCTGGGCCAGCTGCTCGTCGTAGTCGCTCACGATGGGGTTGCGCTCCGAGGAGTTGGCGATGAGCGAGTTGCGCTGGAGCAGGAGCGTGTTGTATTCTGCGATCTGCTGCTCAATGCCCGTCGATTCCAGTCCGGCATTGGTAGGCAGGAGCTTGCGCGACTTGGCACCGCGCGTCAGCATGCCCTTCACGTATTGTGCCATGGAGCGCTGCGTGTTGAGGGCCAGCACTTGCTTTTGGCTCTCCTGCGACTGCTGCATGGACATCTGCGAGGCAGCCTGTACGGACGGCAGCAGGTTGCTGCTCTTATAGCTGGAGATGTCGCTATCGATACCGCTCAGCTCGCGCTCGATGATAGCCAGGCGCTCGTTGATAAACTTCGTCGTGGCGATCGTCAACATGTTCTTGTCTCTCACCCAGCTCTCCTTATAGACCGTAATGAGGGTGTTGATGATGTCGTCGGCGCGGTAGGGCTCTTTGTCCTTATAGGAAATGCGGACCAGGGTGGACATCTTGTCCGTCAGTTCCACCGACAAGTTTCTTTGCACGCCCTCCGTCTTGGTGTAGAGGTCGGTGCGTGTCACGAGGATTGGATCTTTCGTATGGGTGACAAATGAGCCGTAGTACTGTGTCGGTGTGACCAGCACATTGCCCACCGGCGTACCGATAATGGTGCTTGTGCGGCCCGTCACGGTCACCTCCGGACTGCCGACCGGCTTGCCGTTGCGCATAAAGTTGGACAGTTTCACCACGCCGTTGGGCTGCAGCTCCATCTGCATGGCTGCCGACTCATGGTCGCCCAGTCCCATCATGCGGACGTTGGCCGGGAGCGAGCGTCCGTAGAGGATGTTCTTGTGCCAGCGGCCCTCCATCGTATAGTTCATGTCGAGGTTCAGGCGCTTCACGGTCTCCAGCACGTTGGAGGGAGCCTGGATGGCAGCCATCTCGTTGTTGACGTTGCTTTGGTCGGGGTTCTGACCCAAGTTGGCGAACATCGCGTTGAGGTCCTTGCCACGCTGCGGGCTGTCCTCCTTGATGACGACGAGCGCCGTGCGTTGGTAGGTGTTGGGCGTGATCTTCAGATAGTACCATCCTGCTGCGCCAAAGAGTATGACGGACAGGAGTATCCAAAACCAGTTGCCAAGCACGATGTCCAGGAGCATGCGCAGGTTGAATCCGCCATTCTCGAGCTCGTTGTTCTCGGCTGTTGCTGAGTAGTTCTTTTCGCTTTCTAAGCTATTGTTTGTTGCCATTTCCTTTTTGAGAGTAAGTTTACCAATTCTTGATAAGCATCGTCACACTCATGGCCAGGGAGGCCATGGAGACCCAGAAGGCAGACGAGCGGAAGGTGTTGCCGTTGACTGTGCTCTGGCGAGCGCGCGTCGGGTTGGGATCCACGTAGATGATGTCGCCCTGCTTCAGGTAGTAGGCTGGCGAGCTTGTGATGTCCTGACCCGAGAGCATGTTGATATTATAGACCTTGCGCTCGCCGCCCTCGGTACGAATCACCGTCACGTGGTCGCGCTGGCCGTAGATGGTCAGGTCGCCCGCGCGGCTGATGGCGTCGAGGATGGTCTCGCGGTCGTTTTCGAAGTTATACTGTCCCGGCTTGTTCACCTCGCCCAGCACGGAGAAGTGAATGCCACCAAACTCCACCGACACGACGGCGTCCTTGACCAGGTCTTCCTTGAACAACTGCTCTTTGATGGTCGAGGCGACTTGTTCGCGCGACAGGCCGCCCACATGGACCTTGCCCAGCACGGGGAAGTCGATGTCGCCCTTGCTGTCGATGGTGTAGAGCACGGTGTATTGGTTGCTGCTCGCCGTGCGCGTATTGGAAGTTGTTCCGCTGGAGAGCATCACGCCCTGCGAGAGCGTGAAGAGTGAGGAAAGCTGCGGGTTGCGGCTTGTCACGATGATGGAGAGTTTGTCGCCAGGCTGGAAAGTGATGGGCTTAGACTGAGAAACGGTCTCGGAAAATCCCGGACCGTAGTCCTGGAAGTAGGAGATGTTTTGTGTTTCGGAACAGCCTGTCAGCATCAATACGGCTAACAGGGTGGCGAATAGGCTGGAAAGGAGCGTTTTCTTGCGCATCATGTATTTTTTTAAGTTTGTGGCCAATTCCATCAGGCTCTTTTTCCATAAAAACGCGCTGGATGGGCGGACCGATGTTCTTTCAATTCTTGTAGGCCGCAAAGTTACGGAAATTTTACCTCTCTTGCAAGTTTTTGTTTCTTAACTCGCATGAAGCCCTTGATTTTTAACTTTTCACCCCTCCCTACTCTATGCTTTTTGCAAGTTTTCCTTTCTGAACTCTTGGGCAGTTCGCACGAAAAGGGCTTGGAGGACCTTCGGGATGGTCTCGGGATGCCTTCGGGATGGACGCTAAACTTCGTCCATCCCGAAGGTGTTTTCTGTCGTGCTTCGCTTGCGTGCAACTGCCGGACCTATTTCCGGACTATCATCTTCACGGTGCGTCCGTCGGCGAGGCGTACGATGTTGATGCCTTTGGTGGGCGACTGCAGTTGTCGTCCGTCGGGCGTGTAGTAGGCCACGGGAGTTGCTTCCTTGTTGACTGTGAGGGCCGAAACGCCATCCGTCTCGCCACCAACCTTTGCCTTACGGGCGTTGACGACCTCTCCTGTCGTGCTGTCGATAAGCAGGGCCACGGCGCGCAACTTGTAGTTTTGCTGGCCTGCGAGGATGCTCTTCGCCTTGCACGTCTGCGAGTCCTTCGACAGGTCGAAGCGGAAGGTGTATTCATAGTCCTTGTCGGCCTCGATCTGTTCCGGCAGGCTGCCTTCGATGAAACTGGGTCCGCTGAATCCTATGGCCACCATGTTGTAGGTGAGGTCATAGACGTAGCCGTCGCCCTGCGTGAACAGTTCCATATCTGTGTCGGTGTATTCCGTGTTGTTGGGATAGTAGTTTTTCTGCGTCCAACTGTCCTCCTCGCCGCTCAGTCCGTCGGCGGTGAGGATGAAGCCCAGCTGATAGGGGTTGGCCTGCACGGGCAACGGGAAGCGTACTGTGGCCTTGCATTCCACCTCCGAGGCGTTGTCCTCCGCATAGTTGGCTGCTATGTCGATGTCGGCAGGCGCCAGTTGATCACACGCCTTGGCATAGGTTTCGTTCAGCAGGAAGTGGGTGCTGGGGTCATCACCGCTATAGGGATCGGTGGGGTGTACGCGGTCTATGTATGCGCTGGGGAAAGAGGCCGTGCCATTGGGGAACTCCGGTCCCTCGTCGCCTCCGGCAAACTCCATCGGGTCGCGGTTGTGGTAGCTCACGCCCACGAAGTCGTCGCCCAGGAGCGCGTCCATATTCTCCAGTCCCACAAATCCCTTCGGGCACCAGCCACACCATGTGCCTGTGTATTCCTCCAGCAATGCGCGCTTGGTGGGTACGAAACTCAGACTGTGGATGGTGGTCGAGGCGCTGGGGAGCGCGTTCTGGTTGGCCTCGCTATCGACTTTTGTCACCTGGATGGTGAAGGGGAAGTCGCCAGCATGGGGCAGCGCGTCGGCGGTCAGCGTGACGGTGGCCGAGGCATTGTAGTGTGCCGGCAGGGCCTTGTCCAGCGTGATATGTTTCTCCACGTGGTTATCTGATTCGCCAGGAGCGTTGTAGGCCACGTCTATGGAACTGACGGGCTGGCTTCCCTGGTTGCGGATGTTGAAGGTCAGCGTGTTGCTGCCCTCTCCTACCTTGAAGTATTGATCGTTCAGCGTGGGCGAGACCGATCGTGCCGGCAGTCCATCGATGAGCACCTGCATCGCCAGCATCATGTTGCGGTCGGCGGAGACGGAACTGAATCCCTCGTAGTAGGACCGGGTAGTGTGGAGGTAGAAGTAGTCGGGGTTGGTTCCGCTGATGGTTGTGATGGGCTTCGACACCTTCTCGTCCATCTCGAAGGAATAGCCTACATAGACGCCCTCGCTGGTGATGGTGTAGGGGGAGTCGAAAGTCACGTCGATGAAACCCGGTCCGGGTGTGAACGACTTCACCTCGACGTCGGGAGTGAAACTATAGTCCGTCAGCTCCAGGCTCTTGCTGATCCACGCCTGAGCTTCGATGAGGTGGTCAATGTCATCGGGGAAGGGAATGCGTACACCCGTAATCTGGCTTCCGACGAGTCCTTGGTCGTTTTCGTCCACGGTCAGCCTGACGGCTACGTCATAGCTTTCCATCATTCGGGTGCCGTAGCTTGTGAGAGGTTCTGTGCCGGTATAGCCACCATAGGGGGTGGTCTGTGCCGCGGCAGGGACTGCTCCCATCAGTAGGGAGGCAGACAAGGCAAGTAAAGTCTTTTTCGTCATATTGTGGGTCTTTAATTGTTTTATTTCGCGTAATTGTCGCAAAGTTAGTGTATTTTAGTGAGAGTTCCAAATAAATAATAGATTATCGTGGCTTTTTGTGGTGTTTTTTATAGAAGGCAGGGTGTTCAGAATCGTTTGGAGCCTTTGGCGAACCTTTCGCTTGACCTGGTAGGCGACTTCAAGCGAAGCCTCCATGGGATCGGTTCTGTTGATTCTGGACACCCTGCCTTGGGTGGGGTTATTGTCCGAAGACGAAGTTGAGGACGAAGAGTACGGCGAGGACCACGAGCGTGATGTTGAGATCGCGCCACTTGCCCGTGAGGAGCTTGGTCAGGACGAAGGTCAGGATGCCGAAGCAGACTCCGTCGGCGATGCTATAGCAGAGCAACATCATGATGACTGTGACGAAACTGGGGAAGGCCTCGGACATATCCGTCATTTCGATGTGCTTGATGCCGTCGAGCATCAGGACACCGACGATGACCAGCGCACCACTCGTCGCCGCGCTGGGAATGAGCAGGAAGAGCGGAGCCAGGAAGAGGGCCACAAGGAAAAGAAGTCCCGTGACAAAGGAAGTGAGTCCGGATCGTCCTCCTTCGGCAATGCCGCTTGCGCTCTCGACATAAGTCGTGATGGTGCTGGAGCCGAGCATGGCGCCACAGGTCGTACCGATGGCGTCGCTCATCATCGCCTCGCTGACATGGGGAATCGAACCATCGGGGCGCACATTGCCCGTCTTGTAGCACAGGCCGACGAGGGTGCCCACCGTGTCGAAGATATTGACGAGCAGCAAAGAGATGACCACCAGCACGGTCTTGATGTTCAGTAGCGAGGTGAAGTCAAACTGTAGAAATGTCGGTGCCACGCTCTTGGGCAGACTGACGGGAATCCAGCCGCTCTCCACCTGCGTCACACCCAGGGGAATGCCTATCAGCGTGGCAGCGATGATGCCATAGAACAAGGATCCTTTGACCCTGCGTGTCATCAGTACGGCGCTCAGCACGATGGCTATCCATCCCAGGATGGCCGTCGGCGTGAAGTCGCCCAGGCCTACGAAGGTGGCCTCGTTGGAGACGATGATGCCTGCGTTCTTCAGTCCGATGAAGGCGATGAACATTCCGATACCTGCCGAGACGGCGTAGCGCAGGTTGGTCGGGATGGCGTCCAGGATGCGCTCGCGCACGTTGAGGAAGGTGATGAGGATGAAGACCAGGCCCTCTATCAGCATGATAGCGAGGGCTTGCCGCCAGGAGTAGCCCATGGCCTGACACAGCGTGAAGGCGAAGAAGGCGTTCAGACCCATCGACGGAGCTTGGGCGAAGGGCAGCTTGGCCATGACGGCCAGCAGGATGGTGGCGATGGCCGAAGCAAGGGCGGTGGCGGTGAAGAGCGCGCCACGGTCCATGCCTGTGGCGCTGAGGATGGCTGGATTGACGGCGAGGATGTAGCACATCGTCATAAACGTGGTGAGGCCGGCCACCAGTTCTGTGCGGACGGTCATCGTGCGGGCGTCAAAGCCAAATAGTTTTTCAAGCAAAGGCATTTTCTCTCTTATTCTTATAGTTCCATGGATTTATTTCACCCGTGAGGTGACGCTATTCCTAAGTCCCTTCATCGAGACGAGGAAGGCTTTAGCCGCGCCAAACTTCAGGTACATATCGAGTCGGACCGGTACGTGGTTGAGGTCGTCGGTGACATAGAAGCGGGCTATCTCCTTCCACTTCCCCTTCTCATACTCATAATAGGAGAGGCCGAGACAGCGGTAGGTGACGCCATTGTCGGCCCTCACCTTCGACTTGCCACGATACACGAGGCGGGCCGGGTCCTTTCCGTTGCCGTCCACGATGGGGAAGTTGACCACCTCACCCTTCTTCCATTTTTCGGGCGAGAAGGAGCGGGCTCTCATGAAGATGCTCAGCATGTCATAGACACAACCGTCGTAGGTCTTCTTGATCCAATGGTGCTTGCCGTCGTTGTCGATGCGATGCTGGCGGGCGTGGGTCTTGCCGCCTCCGTAGCTGTAGAACACCTCATCGACGGTATAGCGCTTGCCCTCTCGCGCCCCTTTGCGATAGTAGAGCGGCTCCATCTGCTTGCTGTTGTAAGCCAGCAGGGTGTCGCGCAGGACGAAGTAGTCATCGAGCTTGCCGTTGCCCCTCGTCGTGAGGCTGGTGCGGTAGGCGGGTTTTCCCTGGTAGGCCGTGGCCACGGTATAGTAGGAGGCTGTACCAGCCTTGACCCAGACAAACTTCCAGTTGTAATAGAGGTTGTAAGTCAAGAACTCACCGCTTTGGAAAGCGGTGTTGCGAAACGTGCATTGTGCTGCTGCGCTGGTGACTACCATGACGAGCAGCGAAAGAATCAGTTTTCTCATCATCCTAATATTTTATACTGACCTAATAGGCTTTTTATAGACTTGGAATGTTGATCGTGGGACAGACCTTCTATTCTATTTCCTGGACTGTCCCAAGACGCTCGCGGGTATTTCTATTCCCAATTTTGCGGCGCGCTCGGCATTTCTGTGCTTCAACTGCTGCCGCTGCTTGTCGGCCTTCTGCCGCACGAGCTCGTTGGGTTTCTGCTGGAATAGCGGCAGGGCATGGGGACTCCATGTCTCCGTCACGTCCCATTTGGCGCGACATTCTATCGCCTTCGGATAGTAATAGACCGCCTCGGGCTGTCGCCGAGTGGCAAACTCTCCTGTGTCCCAGCGTCCGTTGTCGTTGTCGTCCTCGATCAGTCGCAGGTAGTAGGTGCCCGGATGGACATAGAAGAAGTGGGCCGTGGCGTCAGTCGTGGCGATTTGTCGCACGACGTACCCCTGCTTGTTCAGCAGTTGCACGAGACACGGTTTGCCCGCCATCCCCGTCAGGGAGAGCGTCAGCGTGGCGTAGTCTTCCAGTTTATAGACGTTGAAGCCAAACTGCTCCGCTTTGGCCACCCGCCCGTAGATATCTGTGAAGGCGGCCGAGTCGATCTCCAGGCTGTATTCTGCCCCAGGCTCCCATTCGCCCACCAGTTCGTAGCGGCGTGGCGTGCCTGGTTTCTCGCCCAATAGATATTTGGCTTTATACCATAGCGTGTCGATCTTCTGATAGAGGTGTATCTTGGCCGTGTCGATCTCGGCGATGGGCACGGGCATGATGAACGCCAGGTTTTTGTCGGGATCCAGCTGTGAGGGCACGTCGTAGTCGGGCTCCAGCGTCAGATCGGGCATGATGGTCTGGTAGGGTTCGCCGCGCTCCTTGCGCTTGCGCTGCTCCTTCTCCCATTTCTTTTGGTTTTCAGCCTGGAGTTTCATTCTCCGTGCATACGGCACCTTGGCCAGCACCTGCAGGGTGTCGGTCTGTGGATGCAGCACGCCCGCCGTGTCGCAGACATTGTGGAGGACCGTCATGCGGAGCGTGTCGCTATTGACGAGGGCCGTGTCGCAGATCCAATAGGTGATGGTATCCTGGTTGAGCGAAGGTTCTACACGCAGGTCGCGGTCCGCGTCGAAGTTGAGACCTTTGACGACGGGCAGTTCCTTGTCGCCATAGGTGTAGAAGAGCGTGAAATAGTGTTCGTCCGAACGGTCCGCCTTGATGAAGTAGCGCTCAGTCTGCTCCTCAGTAAAGGCACGGAGCACGACGTCGTCGGGCAGGAAGTGGGTATAGCCCGTTGTGGTGATGTGGTCGATGTGGAGCGAGTCGCGCCAGATTGTGTCCTGACGGGTGTCGGGTTTCCACGAGGGTGTGAATATCTCGGGTGTGAACGCCATCTCCTCCGACTTCTGCGAGAAGCGATAGTCGTTGTTCTGGTCGCGGAGGGCATAGACGCGGTAGTCGCCCGCCTTCACGCCCTTGATGCAGAAGTGTCCTCTGCTGTCGGTACGCGCCACTCGCTGCATGGGCAGCGTGGCGAAAGCCGTGTCGTGGAGGTTGGCATAGAGACCGACGAGTATTCCCTTCACGGGCTCCAGGTCTTTGGCATTGAGTACATAGCCGGCTATCTCCAGCGTGTCAATCTCCTGTCCTGTGGAGAAAGTATAGGTATAGTTGCCCATGGGGTTGCCCTCGTTGTTGTCCGAGATGGCGTCGGAGAAGTCGATCGTGTAGGTGGTGTTGGGAATGAGCGAGTCCTGCAGTTGCACGCTGATGCGCTTTCCCTGGGCCTTGATGACCGGCGCTTCGAGTTGCGGCGGCGAGACGACCACGTTCTCCGTGGCGTTTTGCAGCACGATAAACTCGTCGAAGCCGATCAGGATGCGGCGGCTGCTCACGTCCGTAGCGCCTTCGGCTGGCGACGTGGCGACGACGCGTGGTGGCAACTCGTCGTACCATCCGCCGTCGGGCTGCCCCATCTTGGCGCAGGAGGTGAGGATGGAGAGAATCACGAAGGCTCCCAGGGAGAACCCGAGTCCTCCCCTCTTCATCCATTCGTATAGGCTCGTTGCCTTATCGTACTTCCTCATGTTCTCCTTATATATAATATACATTATAGCTTACGTTGGCTTCCATACCCAACTAACCCCTTTCACGCCCGAAGTTCTGCATCCCCGGGCTCTTTGCCGTTGAGCTCCAGCAGTTCGTCGATGTTCTTGCGGTTGTTGGAGAGTCGGGGCACCTTGTGCTGTCCACCCAGTTTTCCTTTGCGCTTGAGCCACTCGTTGAAGACACCCTTCCTTGCGACCACTACCTCCAGCTGCTGGAGCGTCACGTCGTGGAATCGCTTTGCCTCGTAGTCGCTGTTGATCTCCTGCAGCCGCTTGTCGAGGGCGGCGGCAAAGGCCGGGACGCTCTCGGGAGCCTTGGCAAACTCGATGAGCCATTGGTGGCGGCATTTGCCCTCGTCGTTCATGAAGACGGGGGCGGCCGTGTATTCGCTCACCACGGCCCCGGTCTGCTCGCAGGCGTAGGCCAGTCCCTTCTCGGCGTTGTCCATGATCAGTTCCTCGCCGAAAGCGTTGATGAAGTATTTCGTGCGCCCCGTGATGATAAACTTGTAGGGGTCGCGCGACGTAAACTGGACCGTGTCGCCTATCTCGTAGCGCCACAGTCCACAACTCGTGGAGATGAGCATCGCATAGTTGCGGCCCAGTTCCACGCCTTCGAGGGGCACGATGTTGGGACGTTCGCTGCCTAGCTCGTCCATGGGCAGAAATTCGTAGAAGACGCCATAGTCGAGCATCAGCAGCATCGAGGCGTCTGTCGGATCGTCCTGTATGCCGAAGAATCCCTCGCTGGCGTTGTAGGTCTCCATGTAGTTCATCCCCGGTTTGGTGATGATGCGCTCGTATTGTGAACGATAGGGGGTGAAGGCTATGCCGCCATGGAAGAAGACTTCGAGGTTGGGCCACACCTCCTCCAGATGTTCCTTGCCGCTCAACTCCAGGACGCGCACGAGGACGCTCAGCATCCACGACGGCACACCCGAGATGTTGGTGACGTTCTTGTTCATTGTCTCGCGGGCGATGCGGTCGCGCTTCAGTTCAAAGTTGCTGATGAGTGCCGTCTCCTTCTTGGGCACGCGAATGAAGTTGACCAGCGGGTTGATGTTTTCGATGAGGATGGCGCTCAGGTCGCCGACCAGCGAGTTGGGCAGGTCGTAGTTGGGCGAATGGCTGCCGCCGAGTATCAGCGAGCGTCCTTCGAAGATGTGGCTTTCGGGATGGTTGCGCAGATAGAGGGCCACGACGTCGCCTCCGCCCTGGTAGTGGAGGTTCTTCAGACCCTCCGGCGTCACGGGGATAAACTTGCTTTTGTCGTTGGTTGTCCCCGACGACTTAGCATACCATTTCACCTCGCCTGGCCACAGGATGTTCTTCTCGCCGTGGCGCATCCGGTCGATGTCGCCCTTTAGTTCCTCGTAGGTGTTGACGGGTATGAATTTGGCAAAGTCCTCATAACCCTTCATCATCGGGAAATAGTGTGACTGGCCGTACTCCGTCTCCTTGCCACGGCTGATGAGGTAGCGCAACACCTCGTTCTGAAGGGCCGCGCCACCTTGTTTATAATGTTCCAGCTCTTTCCAACGCGGTCGGAAGTATAGCTTGCTTATGATACTTGTCAGACTCATTGCCTAAGAGTACAATTTCTTTGAATGTGCAAATTTACCCTAAAAAAGGCGGAAAGCCTTCCATTTTACGTTTTTTAATATGGTGATCGTGTTTTGTCAGTCCGTATCCACAAGGAGGTTGTTGGTCTCGTTAAATGTTGTTAAACCTTTTCGGGGGGGGTAATGGTCTTGTTTGGAAAAGTTGTAACTTTGCAACCTCAAAAAGTCAAACAAATAAATTCTTGGAAAAGATAGGTCGCTATCAGTCGTTTGCGAGCAAGCTCGCAGAACTCTATTAGCCACTATCTAGGAGAAGTGATTGCGCCCAGGCGAAAAGCAGGAAAATTTTTGCATTAGCAGCTATGGCTATCGCCAGCCTCGTTTGCCATGTATTCAGACAGATACTGACAGATTAAGTCTTAACCACCAGCAGGTCACTTTCTATAGAGAGTTTACGCTAAAAGGAACGAATCGTTTGTGCGAACAAGCACATACTATCGCAGTCAGGAAGTAGTCCGTGAGGGCTCGGCTACATCATTCGTACCCTATGATTTTCGAATGTGATCATTAAGGAACTATTTAAAGAATTAACAACAGAATGAAAAGATTGATTTTCGTCTTTTCCTTGTTGTCCTTTGCGGGCGGCAAGATCTATGCGCAAAAAGCCTATACGTATGTCAGGCAAAATGGGACGAAGTTGGAAAAACTGGGCACGGCAGCCTTTGATGTGGCAGCACAATCCTACCCGCGCGTGCAGTTTGTTGACGGCAAGGCCGTGATGAGCATTGGCGACACACGGGTGGCTGCCCTTCCCATGGCGGATGGGGGCGAACTGGTGGTCTCCTATACGACCGATGTGGCCGAGGCGGACCTCAACAAGGTGTCCAAGAAGCCCACGGAGCAAAAGCCTTTCGCCACTATCTTTTCCCCGTTTCAGTTGGTCGTGCCTCCAGGCAGCGAGGTCTATGCCCCCGTTTTCTACCCAGACAAGATGTTGCTCCATTTTGCCGATGACCAGCGTGTGGCAGAGGGTGGCATCGTCCCTGTCGAGACACCCCTTGTCATTCATGGCACCAGTCCCGTGGAGTTTACGTTCTCCGCCACGGATTCCACCTGCGGTCTGAAAAGCGCCCTGAGTGGGTCTTCGTTGAAGATCGACACACCTACTGATGCCACCATCTTCACCTTCGGTATCGGCAAGACAGGGCCGCACACGGGAGAGTTTGGCCTCTTCCGCTATACGGGGACGAGCCTCAACCCGGGAGGGTGCTTCCTGCAGCTCGCAAAAGAAAAGGTGCAGGACTTCAACTTTGTCGCCCTCTCCTTTGAGCCTTATGTCTCGGGCGTGAAAGACGTCGAGGCGCGCGAGTCGCAACCCGTGAGGAAGCAGGTGGAGAATGGCCGCGTGGTCATCGTCAAGGCAGGTAGAAAATATAATGTGAACGGACAGCATATCAAGTAAAAAATGAAAAAAGAGTATATCATCCCAAGCGTTTATGTCGTTGAGGTGAAGGGTTGTCAGCTCCTTCATAGTCATTCCATTACTGCTGACCCCGAGACAACAACCGACGAACAATGTGTCAGAAGATTTATTGATGACGAGGAGGAAAACAACGGCAGTCTGCTTCTTGGCGACCCAAATAATTGAGAACTAAGTAAGTAAAAACAACAATGAAAAAGATACTATTGACGCTCGTGGGGCTTTCAGCCCTGATGAGCATTCATGCACAGGTGGTGGAAATCTATAAGAACGGACAGTTGATGCAGACGTACAACAATACTTCCACCAGTCAGTATGAGGTGGTGTTCAAACCGAGCGGTGGCCAAGGGGAAATCAATGGTCATGCGTATGTCGAGATAGGCGGCAGGAAGTGGGCCACGATGAATGTGGGGGCCACGACCGTGGCTGGGTCTCCTAAGACGGCTTATGGTGATTATTATACTTGGGGTGAGTTAGAGACCTATTATAATTCGCTCACGGAAACGGGTATAATTTTTAAGGGAAACGCCCAGTACACGCATGTCAAAGGGCAAAAGATCAGCTACAACTGGAACAACTATTGTGGCGTGACAGACAATAAGTTTAAAGAATGGGATGATAATCCTGCCATGTTGCATGGAGTGCTGGCCGAGTATTACGATGTGGTACGTTTCAAATGGGGCGATCAGTGGCGCATTCCAACCATTAATGATTTTCAAAGTCTGGTCAAGCATTGTGGCAATTCTGCCACGTTGATTGACGCTCCTGAGTCCATCACCAAGGGTGGAGTCTATTGGGTAACTGCTGGAGCGACTATTGACGGTACGACCTATGGTGTGGCCGGAGCCCTGTTCGTGACGACGGAAGATCTCGCCAAGCGGTTGTTTTTCCCAGGTGGAGGTAATCTTCAATCGATAGAACGCGATGGCGTGGGAACACTTTGCACCTATTGGTCTTCCACCTGGCTCTCTTCTAACCAAGCGTACGCCATGGCCCTTTCGGTTTCCACTAAAGAACATACAGTCAATCTTATACATAATTCTGTGGTACGCTGCTACGGTCTATCTATTCGTCCGATCGCAGACTGATATAGTCCTCGTGGATGACCAGACGTTTGATTGTTACATAGATAGAAAGATAGGGAGCAAGTGCAGGCTATGCTGTGCTTGCTTCCTATTTCACGTCCTGGAACGAGGATGGCTATTAGGGCTTATTTCATAAAGACGAAATAGACCGCGGCTATCAAGCAGACGAAGGCTGCGAGATGGTTCCATTGCAAATGCTGGCCTTGGAAGAGCAGGTTGGCGATGACGGTAAAGACGACAAGCGACACCACCTCCTGGATCACTTTGAGCTGGATGAGCGAGAACGGGCCTCCTGTGCCCTCGAAGCCGATGCGGTTGGCGGGCACCTGACAGCAGTATTCAAAGAAAGCAATACCCCACGAGAAGGCGATCACGCCTATCAGGGGCCAGTACTTACTCACCCCAGTCTCCTGAAGTCGTAGGTGGCCATACCAGGCGAGCGTCATAAAAACATTGCTCAGAAGCAAGAGCAAGATCGTATAGATTCCTTTCATGATGATTTACGAAAGAGCTTGATGATTCAGTATTTCTTCCACCTCTGCAAGGTCGAAACCGATGGCTGCTGCGATTGCTTCCGCTGTCATACCGTTGGCGTGCATGGCCTTGATAATTTCTGCTTTACCTGCAGCCTTGCCTTCAGCGCGTCCTTTTTCCATTCCTTCTGCCAGTCCTTCAGCGCGTCCTTTTTTCTCTGCTGTCTCTGTGACGGCACACATGTCCCAAAAGTCCTTTTGGCTTTCCCGGTAGCTTCGCAGGTCGTTGCTATTGAACTTAGCAATCTCCGCCTGCTCGAAGAAACGCTGAAAGATCGCGTCTTGTAGTGCGGCGGGTCGCTCCATGAGGGTGGCAAGGTTCTTGATAGCATAGAGCCACTTGTCGAAGTCGGTGACGAGCTCCTGCTCTGTCTTCCTGAATTTAGGCATTTCGAGGTAGATATAGGTGAGCTTGTCGTAGAACACCTCCTTCGTGTGGGTGTCCATGAGCTTCACCTCCCGACGCATGTAGTCCGTGTTTCCCTCGTCTATACAGAAGTTGAGTATGCCGATGGTATAGACCTTGTTGAGCTTGAAGTTCCATCGTCCTTGTGGCGCCTGCTCCTGAACGGGGAAGGTGCTGTAGAATATGCTTCTATCCTTAAAGTATTCTTGTTCGGCCTTCTGCATCTCTATCAGGAATTTTTCTCCCTTTTCGTTCTCGCAATACACGTCGAAGACGGCCTTCCTTTCTGCGGCGTTATGACCGAGGTGCTCCACGTTGAGGTAGTTGAGGGTTTTGATGACCTCGGTCCCGTCAAACAGCGAGTTGAGAAAGCTGATGAGCAGGTCTTTGTTGGCTTCTGTCCCGAATAGCTTTTTAAATGCGAAGTCGGTATAGAAGTTGACGTATCGTTCTTGCAATGCTGAATGGCACATATCTGATTTGTCTAAACAGTTTCTTTTCTTTTTCAGTCTGCTAAGTTACGCTTTTTGTCGCATACAACCAAGCAAAAGGCAGCTTTCTTTTCCGTGAGCGTTTATTTCTGCCTTGCCAAAGCAAAAAAGCGGCATGTTTTTGTCGTCGCTTGTGTCGCTGAGACGCCAGCCTGGTCTGGCACGAGTCTCGTAAATAGGTGTAGATTAGAGGTGTGGATCAAAAAACATTCTTAGGAGTCGCCCTATTCAGCAGTTAATGGGCAGAAATTTTGCCGTTGCCGTTGGAATTTTGTACTTTTGCACCCGTCATCATACGAACAAATAGATCATGGCTCAGGAACTCAAACAGACTACGACGCAGGCGGCGGTCCAGGTGCAAGGCCACAGGCTCACGCAGCAACAGATGTTGCAGGTGCGTTTGCTGGAGATGCCGTTGACGGAATTGGAGGAAAACGTCAGCGCGGAAATCTATGACAATCCTGCCCTTGAGGTGGGTCGCGAGCACGAGGAAGACGACTCTTCTGCCTCTACCGATTCTGCTGAATCCTTCGAAGAGCAGCAGGAGCGGGAGGAAAGACAGGACGCCCTCGACTCGGCCCTGGAGCGAATAGGAGGCGAGGACAATGACCTGCCCGTCTATGATCCCCGTTCGCAGCCTACCGATACGGCCGACTATGAAGGTATGGTCTATGGCGACCCTGTCTCTTTTGTGGACAAACTCATGGAGCAGATGGGTGAGCGCGAACTGACGAGTCGGCAGCAGGAGATATTGGAATATCTGATCGGTAGTTTGGATGATGACGGCCTGCTCCGTATCTCCCTCGACAGCATTGCCGACAAGTTGTCCATCTATCAAGGTCTGGACGTGGAGGAAAAAGAGGTGGAGCAGATGTTGCTGGTCTTGCAGGATTTCGATCCACCTGGTATTGGCGCGCGTAGCCTTCAGGAGTGCCTTTTGCTCCAAGTGCATCGCAAGCAACGTGCTCTCCGTCCCGTCAATACCGAGGAGAAAAAGGCCCTGGCACAGTTCTATAACCTCCTCTATACCATCATACAGGATGACTGGGACGCCTTCTCCAAGAAGCGGTGGGACAAGCTGCAGCAGCAGTTGAAGCTCTCTGCCCCCCAGATAGCGGCCCTTCAGCGAGAGGTGCGCAAGCTCAATCCGAAACCAGGATCTTCGATGGGAGAGACGATGGGGCGCAGCACCAATCAGGTGACTCCCGATTTCCTGGTCGATAGCAATGACGACGGCACGGTGACCTTCGCCCTCAACCACGGCAACCTCCCCGAGCTGCGCGTCTCGGCCCAGTATGAGGAGATGGCCCGTGCTTACAAGGACAACAAGGCCTCGATGAACCGCAGGGAAAAGGAGGCCCTGCTCTATGCGCGCGAGAAAGTGGAACGCGCGCAAGGATATATCGAGGCGGTCAAGCAGCGTCGCCATACGCTCTTTGTGACTATGAAGGCCATCATTGCCATCCAGCACCGCTTCTTTGTCGATGGCGATGAGGCCGATTTGCGACCGATGACACTCAAGGATGTCGCCGATCGCACAGGGCTGGATATCTCCACCATCAGTCGTGTGAGCAACATCAAGTATGCCCAGACGCGCTGGGGCACGTTTCCATTGCGCTTCTTCTTTACCGAAGGCTACACGACCGATAGCGGAGAAGAACTCTCCACCCGCAACATCAAAATGGCGCTCAAGGCGCTCATAGATCAGGAGGACAAGCACAAACCACTCTCCGACGACGCCTTGGCCAAAGCCATGGGAGCCAAAGGAATGCCGATAGCCCGCCGTACTGTCGCCAAGTATCGCGAACAACTCGGGTTGCCTGTCGCAAGATTGAGAAAAGAATGAACGAGAAGAATATTTTGTTGGCCGCAAGGGTGGTGAGCTTGCTTTTCACCCCCTATTATCTGCCTGTTGTGGGGCTGATAGCGTTGTTCACGTTCAGCTATTTGTCGATGCTGCCGAGGGGGTATCAACTCACAATGCTGCTCATCGTCTATCTCAGTACCGTCCTCTTCCCCACCCTTCTGCTCCATGCCTATCGTCAGTATACGGGATGGTCGCCCATCCAGTTTGGCCATAAGGAGCGACGGGTCGTCCCCTATGTCATCTCGATCCTTTGCTATTTTCTCTGCTATTATCTGATGCTGGTCGCCCATGTGCCCCATGTCATCAATAGCATCGTCGTCGCTGCCCTTGCCATCCAGATCATCTGTGCACTCATCAATATCGGTTGGGGCGTCTCTTCCCATACGGCAGCCATTGGCGGCGTGACGGGAGGACTGCTCGCCTTTTCCCTTATCTTCAATTTCAATCCCGTCTGGTGGCTTTGCGTGATGATCCTTCTTGCGGGCATAGTGGCTACCAGCCGTATGATCCTGCGCCAGCATACCCTCGCGCAAGTCCTTGCCGGTTTCTTCTTGGGGCTCGTCACTGCCTTCTTCATCATCCTCCTTGTCTAATCCCTCTTTCCTCCTCATTTTCCTGCCGAAAAGTGTCCGTTAGGCCCATATTCTCCCCTTTTTAGCCTCGAAAAACAGCTATCACGCAGTTTTTGAAGAAAAAGTAGCGGAAAAATTTGGTAGTTTCGCAGAAACATAGTACCTTTGCACTCGCAATTCAGAAATGAAGGCAAAGGATTGGTTCCGTAGCTCAACTGAATAGAGCATCTGACTACGGATCAGAAGGTTGTGGGTTTGAATCCCGCCGGAATCACAAGAGAACGTCAAAGGTTGAAAAACTTTTGACGTTTTTCTTTATCTATGCTCATCAACTATGATCTGGCGGGTAAGTCTTCCGAGAGGTAAAAGTAGGTCATATAGGGGCCTTTTGGGGGAAGTTAACTTCAATGCCCGATGAAGTTAACTTCGTAGGCCGATGAAGTTAACTTCGTAGGCTGATGAACATAACTTCATTGGCCGATGCACTTAACTTGCTTTTTAGGCGGTTTTTTAGGAAAAACGTCTCTGTATGTGGTCTCGTGCCTATTTTATGAATATTCAATGAATAGATTTTACAATTACAGAGTTTCATAACTCGTATCCACGCCTTTCCATACACCTAATGGATAGCGATATGGTCAATGCGCCTGCTGATGGCAGTAACGGGGCGTGTGAAGACCAGATAATGGCGTCCCGCCACTTGTAGAACTTCCCAATGGAAGTCGTCGAGGGCGTAGCTATCTCCCTTGTAGGCTACGGGACGCTGCCAGAAGTGGAGGCTGGCAGGGTCTTCGGGCTTGAGGAGAAACTGCACACCCTTCACCTTCTGCTCCTTGCCGATTCGTATCGCATACAGACGGTTGCCCTCATCGGTGGTAAACTTGTTGCTACTGAGGCTGTTGTTCTTCATCTTGAGGACTATATCCTCGGGTAGAAACCACAGACGCGACTTGCCGTAGAGACTGGCCGCACAGCGCATATTGCTGTCCTCTGCGTCAAACCCCATGTAGCAGCTGAAAAAGCCGTAGTCGGCAAAGGGCATGACATAGCGTTCGTAGGCGATACGCTCCAGGGTGTTGGCCGGTCTCACATCGCGCGTCTGTATGATGCTTACGCCTGGCTGCTTCATCTGTGCCACGGCATAGCGATAGTTGTCCACCTGCTGGCAGCACATGGCCAGGGCTGGTGCATAGAGCGTCAGAGCGACAGCAGTCATCACGATCCCAAAGATCCGCATGGCCTTTATGCCTACGGTCTGCCACCAGAGTGCGAGGAGCGCGAGGAGCGCCATCATTTCCGCATGGAAAGCCACGCGGTCGAGGGTCACACCGCTGGCGAAGACGATGCCATAAGCTGCCGAAATCATCACTGCCACAGGTAGATAGCGCAGCACCAGCTTTTTAGAGATGCGCTTTTGCCTCCATAATATCAGTAGTGTAAGCATCAACGCCCATAGAATCCGCACGTTGGTTGCGATGGCGACGCATCCGTTGATAAGGCGGCTGGCGAATGTGGGCGCATCGCCAGCCCGATGCCAGATACCTGGCGAGGCAAGGCAAAGAGTTGTACCTATGATGTAGGCGGCGATGGCAGGGGCGAGATGCTGCCTTTGCTTCCCCTGACCGTTGACGATCAGCCATGTGACAAGCCCCAATGAGACTGGGAGTGACAATGCCTCATGTGTCCATCCCGCCAACAAGGCAACAGGAAGAAGGACGATCGTGCTACCCAAGGTAGGGGCTTGCTGCAGTCGTTTTCTCAATGAGAGTAGAAAGAAGAGATGGAGGACGATTGGCCAAAGGTAGTTGAGCGTGCCCAGCTGCCATAGCAACGCCCCCTGGAAGCCCCGTAGCAGGACGAAGATAGTTCCGCCCAGCAGGGCGGCGCAGGCCACCCTGCCTTCCTTCGGCGGTGCAATGAGTCGTACGCCCCCGTCGATGAGGAGCATGAACAACAAGGCGTTGAGCACATTGAGGACTTGTCCCGGCACCAACGTAAGAAAGGTTTGCGCCAGCACATGAGCCGGCGCGCGTCCGTTGATCGTCAGATAATGCCAGTATTGCGACCGAAACACGTCGCCCAAGTTTTGGATAGGCTCAGGGGGCAGGCCTCCCGATGCCGTAAACTGGAAGCGATACACCACGTCGTCGAGCAAGGTGGGCGTAGTGTTATGCTCCAGTAGTAGGTAGAGGAGGCCGGCCACGACCAGTACGGCCGAGTATCCGCGTTGCCCAAGGTGCAAACGGCCTTGTTCCATCATATCTTCAATCTGTCTGTATTTCGCGATTACTCACCCTTGTCGCGGTCGTAGTGTACCATCGTCTCGGGCAGATAGAACGAAATCTCGACCAGTCCGGCTACCTCGCCGTCCTGCTTCCACGGAGTCTGATAGACGAGTTTTTTGCGTCCTTTCTTCGTGATGGTGTAGCAATGGGTGTTGCCCGTGGCGAGCATCTCGCCGATCAGGCCACGTGAGTGGTCGGAGTGGCAGGGCATAAGGCTCTTGCCCACCATCGTCTCGCCGTCTCGCTGAAACAGTCCGCGGGAGACCTTGTTCTGGAAGAGTACTTTCCCTTCTTTGTCACAGACGGTAATGGCGCAATCCACATCGTCAGTCCAAATAAAATCTTTGTCCATTTTTCTCTTTTGTTTATTGTAAATAGTGATAGACTACGTAAATAGCCACAGACCGCGCCATGAAGCCTCATCGGCCACGCGTCCTTCCTGTGCTATCCCCTTTTGCTTCCCTCCTGCGCCTTGACCATCACGGCGATGGTCTTCATGCGGACATAGGGAAAGCTGACGTAGATGAAGCCTTTAAACTGGTTGGACGCCCCCCATGAGTTTTTCATGATGAAATAGCGTCTTCCCTCGCCGTCGTGCGCCAGTCCCACGATGCTCATGCAATGGTCGTCCGTGGTTTGGTGGTGTTCGAAGGCCGTCTGTCGTGCCTCCTGCGTCACCTCTTCGGTCTCGTCGGGCAGTTGGGCGAACCCTGCCTCCCAGTTGAAGCGCGGTTCGCTGATGTCGCCCTCCCAGCAGACAGGATGTCCTCTGCGCACGCTCTGCTCTATCCGCACCATCAGGGTGTCGATGGGCACGTTGAGAAAGGTGCTATGGTAGCGGTTGTCGGGCACCTCCAAAGCGAAGCGTTGGTAGAACGGGTGGTGTGTGAAACTGGTCATGGCGACCCACTCCTTCTCCTTGCAGACGCTATGGGCAAACTCCAGCGGCGTGTAGCGCGTGCCGAACATGAATATCAACTGTGGCATGGGGCCCAGTCCGTCGTCGAGAATCTGGTCCACGCCCTGTCGCAGGTCAGGGAGCGTCATCGTCCCGTCCACGCACTTCTGTAGCTTGCGTGTGATGACGCCCATGTCCGCCTGGTCGCCCCGGTGGTACGCATCATAGTGTGCCAGGCCGTAGGTCTGGATCAGGTCGATGAGCATGGGAGCCATGCCCCGCGTCGAGAGGTGGTCGTCGGAATCCCCGTTGAAGGGAAATCCTTTCATGAACCGGTTCTCGGCCTGCTCCCGAAGGTAGGCCCTTGCGACGTAATCGACGCTGAGGTTGACGCTGTCGCCCTGCACGAGATGTTCCGTCTCGATGGTGGCGAGCATCGCATACGCCCAGCACAAGGAGCTGCTGCCTTGGTTTTTCATAGGCGTGGTGGGCAGCATCACGTCGCGATAGAACACACGAGGCGCAGGGAGCGGCTTCCTCTTGGCAGGGAAGTTCCACAACACGGCCCCCGCCACCACCGCACAGCATAGTGCGGCGATGACGGCGATGCGTCTTTTTCGTCCCTTGAAAGCCATCGGCTGTTATCGAAGTTTATACTCCACGTTGTTGTTGATCAGGTCCTCCGTCTTCCACGGAGCCGGGTCGCCACCCAGGTATTTGTGGAACCATTCGAGGTGGGCGTTGTAATAGACCGGCATGGATCGCAACGAACTGGGCCAGTGGCCGTCGTGGTCGAAGACAATCAGTCGGCTCGGGATGTCCAGTGCCTGAAGCGTTGAGAAGTAGGCCAGGCTCTGATTGTAGGAGACGCGGTAGTCGCGCTCGCCCGTGATGATCAGCGTCGGGGTCTTGAAGTTGTGCACGTACTCCGAGGGCGAGAACTTCTTATACAATGGTGAGTTCCAGGGCTGTCCGTTCATCTCGAAGTTGGGGAACCACAGCTCCTCCGTCGTACCCCACATGGAGGGCAGGTCGTAGAGACCCATCATCGAGGCCAGGCACTTGAATGGATGCTCATGGCCCTGCAGCCAGTTCATGAAATAGCCGCCATAGCTCCATCCCATGGCACCCATGCGGTCCTTATCGACATACGGGAGTTTGGCCAAGGCCTCCGTGACGGCCAGCACGTCCTCATAGGGCTTGCCGCCCCAGTCCTGGGAGATGGCACGCGTGAAGTCCTGTCCGTAGCCCGTCGATCCGTGCGGGTTGGGATAAGCCACGACGTATCCCGCTCCGGGATACACCTGCCAGTCTCCTCGGTAGGAGTCCATCCATTGCATCTGCGGACCACCATGGACGTTGATGACGAGCGGGTATTTCTTGTTGGGGTCGAAGTCGTGCGGCTTGACGATGAACACGTGGATGGAGTCGCCACCAGCTCCCATCACCCACATCTGCTCTGAGGGACGGATATCGACCTCCTCGGCAAACTTCTGGTTGTAGAAGGTGATCTGCTCTTCCCCACCCTTGCGCTCGTTTGCTTTGTAGAGGTCCACGGGCTTGCCCGTCGTGGTGTAGGCGTAGTAGATGTTGCCTTTGCTGTCGAAGTCGAAACCCTGGATGGCTCGCTGCGCGACGACTGGTTTCCACTTGCCCGTCTTGAGGTTGAGTTTGTAGAGCGGCTCATATCCGCGCTCCTGTGTGAGGAAATAAATATCCTTGGAGTCGGCGCTCCATTTGAAGTCGTCCACCCAGTTGTCGAGCTGCTCTGTCAGGACACGCTTCTCTCCTGTCGTCCGGTCGTAGAGGGCAAGGCGGAAGCGGTCGCTCTCATAGCTGGGCACGGTCTGGAAGCGGTAGGCGATGTAGCGTCCATCGGGCGAATAGAGCGGCTGTCCGTCCCATGCCGGGTTCTCTTTGGTCAGACATTTTGCCTCTCCTCCCGTAATGGAGACCGTCCAGAGGTCGCAGTTGGTCGATGCCTCCTGGTGGCGGTCCCGATTCGAGGTGAAGCAGATCTCCTTGCTGTCGGGCGAGAAGGCGAAGAGTCCCGCGCCTCCGTTGGGCGAGAAGACGGGTGAATGCCACGTGCCAGGCGTCACGTCCGTGTAGGTCTTGTCTTGCAGGTCGCAGACGATGATGTGCTGGAAGCGTCCGTCCTGATATTCCGTCCAATGGCGGAAGAGCAGGCTGTCGGCAATATGGGCGTGAACGGGTCCCGCCTCTTTCCTGCGCTTGCGCTCCAGGTTGGCTTTGGCGTCCGCACCCAGGTCGGGATAGACCGTAGCCGTGAAGGCCACATAGCGTCCGTCGGGCGATACCAAGGCGTCGCCTACCCCCATGGCGAAGTCGGTCAGCTGGGTGGTCTCGCCCGTGGCGGGGTCCATACGGTAGAGCTGTGCCGTGCCCGTGGCGTAGCCAGTATAGTATAGCGACTTGCCATCGCTGCTCCATTGCGGTCCGAAGCTCATGCCGTCGGTGGTCAGCGTGCGCGTAGTGCCGTTCTTCCCCGTCTCCATCAGTACGAGGTTGGTCTTCGACGACTGTGCGGGCAGGCTCTGCTGCGTGGTCGTGAAGACCAGTCGGGTGCCGTCGGGGCTCAGTTGTGGTGCGCCGACATACTGTGAACGATATACATCCTCGATGGTGAAGGCGCGCTTCTGCGCCATGGCCTCTCCTGCGCCAAGCGTCAGAAGCAGGGCGGCCGAGAGGATCATCTTCGTCGATAAAGTCTTCTTTCTCATTGTCTAAAAAGGTTTCTGCAAAGTTACGACAAAACTATGGGATGACCAAACAAAAATGGAACAGGGTGTGATTTTGGCCCCTACTTACCTCTCTCACGAGCCCTACTTACCTTCGTTCCCCCACCCTACTTACCTTCGCGTCGGGTCCTAAGTTATGCTTCGTGAGGCCCTTCGGTAACCTTCAGTAACCTTCGGGATGGTCTCGGGATGCCTTCGGGATGCAGGACTACGGGATGCAGGGGCTGTACTGTCGGAAAATCGGCACTTTGCAGATGTTATCAGACGATGAGACACATGCGTCCGCGTCATCCCAAATCTCGGATAAACTGTTTTTATGTCCTATAGGCCCGCTTATCTGAGAAATATTTTGTAATTTTGCCCACAGATTATTTCCCAAACATAATACGGGCAAAGCCTCTTGATAAGATGAAGAAAACTACCCTACCCCTTGCATTGCTCGCACTTGCGATGCCACTCCAGGCCCAGGTGCGCATGGATTATGAGAAATTGTCGCAGGAAAACGGCAAGTTCACGTCCCGATTTGTCCTCCACAATCAGACGGGCGAGCCGCTGGACGCCGACTGGAACATCTATTTCTCGCAGTTGCCGATGTACCCCCAGCAGGTGAGCACGCCTCAGTTGGCTTTTCATACGGTCCTGGCCAACTACTTCCGCCTGTCGCCCACGGAGGCCTGGAAGCCCCTTGCCAACGGCGACTCCCTGGTCTTCAGCGCGACGTTCGGCGGCGACCTGTGTCGCGAGAGCTACGTGCCCGAAGGGATGTTCATCGTCGGCAAGGACGGCAAGCCCGTGCCCGTGGAGTTTCATGCGAAGCCCTTTGCCGACCAGGAACTGACGCGCGACGTGGAGAAGAACTACCGCAACAACGCCCGTCTGACCGCTTCCCCCACCCTTTCCCCCGCCGACGTGCTGCCCTCTGTGAAGCAGTCTGTGACGGCCGACGGCCTCTGCGACCTTGGTGGCGGATTCTGCCTCGTGCCGGATGCACAGTCGGGCAACGAGGCACGCCTTCTCGCCGCCGACCTGGCCAACCAGCACGGATTGGCCTATCGTGCCCAGGGAGTGCCCATTCGTCTGACCGTCGATGCCAGCCTGCCCTCCACGGAGGAAGAATACTACGAACTCAGCATCCGGCCCGATGCTGTCAGTATAGTCGGCAAGAGCGCGCATGCCGTCTGGAACGCCACGCGCACGCTCCTTGCCTTGCTCCGCAATCCCCTCAACGCCAATGGGAAGCTCCATGCGATGGACATCAAGGATTGGCCCGATTTCGCCTATCGAGGACAGATGATCGACATCTCGCGCAACTTCACGCCCTATGCGGACCTGCTGAAGGTCGTTGACGCCCTGGCCGACTACAAGCTCAGCGTGCTCCATCTCCACTTCTGCGACGACGAAGGTTGGCGACTGGAGATACCCGGACTGCCCGAACTCACGGAGGTGGGTAGTCGGCGTGGCTACACGACCGACGAGCGCGACCGTCTCTACCCTGGCTACGACGGCCATTACGATCCCAATGGTCCCACGACAGGCAACGGCTATCTCACCCGCCAGCAGTTTATCGACCTGCTGCGCTATGCCAAGGCGCGCCATGTCAGCGTGGTGCCCGAGGTGGAATGTCCCGGCCATGCGCGCGCTGCCATCCGCTCGATGGAGGCACGCTATGAGAAATACAAGCAGACCGACCTTGCCAAGGCCTTGGAGTATCGTCTGGCCGATCCCGACGACGCCTCCCAGTACACCTCTGCCCAGGGCTACCACGACAACGTGATGGACCCTGGACTGCCCTCCTCGCTGACCTTCATGAAGAAGGTGATCGACGAGGTGCTGCTGATGTACCAAGAGGCCGACGCGCCACTCCCGTTCCTCCACCTTGGCGGCGACGAGGTGCCCGACCAGGTATGGACCAATTCGCCAGCAGCCCTGCGCCTCTCCGAGCGCGAGGGACTGAAAGGCAAGGAGGCCGTCAGTTCCTGGTTCTACGAGCAGATCATCCGCTACATGGCCGATCGGGGCGTGAAGTTTGGCGGATGGCAGGAGATCGTCACGCGCCATCGTCCGCTCGACACGCCCTTCATGAAGCAATGGGCTGGTGGCCTCAACCTCTGGGCTGCCGTGCCGGAGTGGGGTAGTGGCGACTGCTACCACGAGATGGCCAACAACGGGTGGCCCGTCGTCATGAGCGACGTGACCAACTGCTATCTCGACCTCGCCTACAGCCGCCACCCCGAGGAGCGTGGCTTGCAATGGGGTGGCACGGTCGATGAGGCCGTGACGTTTGCCCTGATGCCCTACGACTTCTACCGATCCATGCATGATAGCATCAACGGTCGTCCGCGCCAGTGGACCACCACGCCCACAGGTCTGCTCCCGCTCCAGCAGGACGCGCGCAAAAATATCGTGGGCGTACAGGGCCAGTTGTGGGCCGAGTGCATTCGCGGTCCGCAATGGGTGGAATACCAGCTCTTCCCCAAGATTCTCGGTCTTCTGGAGCGCGGATGGAATGCCAAGCCCGAATGGGAGACACAGCAGGGTGAGTCCGCCGAGACGACCTATTTCCGTTCCCTCTCCACCTATTATAAGAAGATAGCCGACTGCGAGATGCCAGCCTGGGCAAAGCGCGCGATCAACTTCCGCATCCCCAACCCGGGTCTGCGCCTTGTGGATGGCAAGGTGGCTGCCAATAGTTCGGTAGGTGGCACCATTCGCTATACTACTGACGGATCGACTCCCACGGCCTCCTCGCCCGTCTATACCTCGCCCGTCGCTTTCAGTGGCCGTGTGTTCAAGGCGCGCCTCTACAAGGATGGCAAGGAGAGCGTCACGTCCGTGCTGATCAACGAGCCAGGCCAATAAGCTACTTCTTGGACCGAAAGGTCCTTAGAGTTTTCATACCCATGGGGTAGGGAAGCAAGTCGTTTCCCCGCCCCATGGGTTTTGTGTATAAAAGATTGTTAAACTTCTCCCGTTTCTTTTGTGTTGTGGCAGAAACGATATAACTTTGCCATCAAATCGTAAAACCGACTCGGGGTGGTTGGCCGCTTGGCCAGTCTGAGATTATACCCTTTGCACCTGATGCAGGTAATGCTGCCGTAGGAAAATGAAAACATATCATCATATACTCACGATTGCCGGATCCGATAGTTGCGGAGGCGCGGGCATAGAGGCCGATATCAAGACGATCTCGGCCCTGGGATGTTATGCATCCGTTGCCATCACGGCCGTGACGGCACAGAACACTCTGGGTGTGCGGTCTATCTGCAAAGTTACGCCCGGCGTCGTTGCCGACCAGATAGCTGCCGTGATGGACGACCTCCACCCGCAAGCCATCAAGGTGGGGATGGTCAATGACGCCGAGACGATTCGTGCCATCGCCACCACGATCCGTCGCTATCCGTTGCCCCCGATGATTATCGACCCCGTGATGGTCTCCACCTCGGGCAGCCGACTGATGGAGCCGGACGCGTTGTCCCTCTTCCAGGCCACACTCTTGCCTCTTTCCACCCTCCTTACACCCAACATCCCTGAGGCAGAACTACTTGCCGGCAGGCCCATCCACGGCTTGGAGGACATGAAGGCCGCAGCACGCCAGATTCAGCGGATGGGGCCAAAGGCGGTGTTGGTCAAGGGAGGTCACGGGCAGGGTAGGGAGAAGACGGATCTGCTGCTGATTGACGGCTCGTTCCACACCTTCTCTTCCGCCACGATTTCCACCCGCAACACCCATGGCACGGGCTGCACGCTCTCCTCGGCTATCGCCTCTTTTGTGGCGAGAGGGCAGGGGATCTGCGAGGCCGTAGCCTCTGCCAAAGCCTATCTCTATGAGGCTTTGCGAGCTGGAGCTGATGTCTCGGTCGGGGAGGGACACGGCCCGGTGAATCATTTTTATGATCCTCAACCTTTGATATTGACCGAACAATAAGCTATGTTGCAATTTATCTCCCATCACAACAGCCGCTATGGCTACATAGAAGGCATCCGCATGGCCCTCGAAGGAGGCTGCCGCTGGGTGCAGCTCCGCATGAAGGAGGCCGATGAGGCCACATTCTTGTCCACTGCCCAAGAGGCCGTGGCGCTCTGTCGCAGCTATCACGCCCGCCTCATCCTCGACGACCGTGTCGAGATGGTGAAACGGGTCGGGGCCGATGGTGTGCACCTGGGGAGCAAGGATATGCCTGCCGACGAGGCCCGTACACTCTTGGGTCCCGACTTGATCATCGGTGGCACGGCCAACACCATCGACGACGTGCGTCGCCTACATCGCCAGGGTGTGGACTACATCGGTTGTGGTCCCTATCGCTTCACCACCACCAAGCAGCGTCTCGCCCCTGTTCTCGGACTGGAGGGCTACCGCGCCATCGTCGAAGCCATGAGGCGGGAGAACATCCTGCTGCCCGTTGTCGCCATAGGCGGTATCACGCGGGCAGACCTGTTGCCTGTGCTGCAGACGGGAGTGAGCGGGGTGGCTATCAGTGGTGGCATCCTCGATGCAGAGCATCCGGTCGAGGAGACGAAGGCCATCCTCCGTATATTAGAACAATCAGAACAACAATAAATATGAAAACCGAACAATTCAATCCTCATTTCACCTATCCTTCCTCCCGGAAGGTCTATCGCAAGGGCGTGCTCTTCCCTGAGTTGCGCGTCGGTATGCGCGAGGTGACACTCACGCCGACTGTCAAGATGGTCGATGGCGAGAAGCAGTGCATCGAGAATCCGCCCGTGACGATCTACGACACCAGCGGTCCTTATAGCGACCCAGAGGTGGAGATCGACCTGCGCAAAGGTCTTCCGAAACTCCGCAAGGCGTGGACAGAGCGCAGAAAGGGAAAGACGATCATGGACTGCGCCCGTGAAGGCATCATCACGGAGGAGATGGAGTATGTTGCCATCCGCGAGAATATGGACTGCGAGGAGCGTGGTATCAAGACGTTTATCACCCCCGAGTTTGTCCGCCAAAAGATCGCCGTGGGCCGTGCCGTCATTCCGGCCAATATCAACCATCCCGAGGCCGAGCCGATGATCATCGGTACGGACTTCCTGGTGAAGATCAACACCAATATTGGCAACTCCTCCATGTCGTCGGGCATTGAGGAAGAAGTTGACAAGGCCGTGTGGAGCTGCAAGTGGGGAGGTGACACGCTGATGGATCTGTCCACAGGCGACGATATCCACGAGACGCGCGAATGGATTCTCCGCAACAGCCCTGTGCCCGTGGGTACCGTCCCCATGTACCAGGCGTTTGAGAAAGTAGGTGGCAAACCGGAGGATCTCAACTGGGAGGTGTTCCGCGACACGCTCATCGAGCAATGTGAGCAGGGTGTGGACTACTTCACCATCCACTGTGGCATCCGCCTGAAGAACGTACCTTTGGCGATCGGTCGCCTCACGGGTATGGTGAGCCGTGGCGGCAGCATCATCTCCAAGTGGTGTCAGACCCACAACGAGGAGAGTTTCCTCTATACCCATTTTGACGATATTTGCGAAATCTGCCATCGCTATGACGTGGCTATCTCCTTGGGTGACGGCCTCCGTCCCGGTTCGACCCACGATGCCAATGATGCCGCCCAGTTTGCCGAGCTCGACACCATGGGTGAGCTGGTGACGCGTGCGTGGGATCATGGCGTGCAGGCATTTATCGAAGGTCCCGGCCATGTGCCCATGAACAAGATTCGGGAGAACATGGACCGCCAGATCGAGAAGTGCCACGGCGCACCCTTCTATACCCTCGGCCCGCTCGTCACAGACATCGCGCCTGGTTTCGACCATATCACCAGCGCCATCGGCGCAGCCATGATCGGATGGTTTGGTACGGCCATGCTCTGCTACGTCACACCGAAGGAGCATCTCGCGCTGCCTACGAAGGAGGATGTGCGCGAGGGTATTGTCGCCTATAAGATTGCTGCCCATGCGGCCGACCTGGCCAAGGGTCATCCCGGTGCTTCGGTTCGCGACGACGCCCTGTCCAAGGCGCGCTACGACTTCAGATGGAAGGATCAGTTCAACCTCTCGCTCGACCCAGAACGGGCGTTGGAATACTACAAGACTTCCAATGACATGAAGGGCAACTACTGCTCCATGTGTGGTCCCAACTTCTGTGCAGCCCGTATCAGCCACAGTCTGAAGGATTGCACGGACGCTTCCGATGCGGAATAACAACAATGAATCATAACCTTATAAACAAGAAACAAGATGATAGAGACACAGGTTTCAAAAGGAATTGTCAGTACTTATTTTGACAAATTACAGCGCAATCTCGATATTGACGTGGCCATCGTTGGTGGTGGTCCCTCGGGTATCGTGGCGGCATACTACCTTGCCAAGGCAGGACTGAAGGTAGCTCAGTTTGACAGAAAGCTTTCTCCCGGCGGCGGAATGTGGGGTGGCGCGATGATGTTCAACCAGATTGTGATCCAGGAGGAGGCGCTGGACATCGTTCGCGACTTTGGCATCAACTATACGCCGTTTGAGGATGGACTCTATACCCTCGACTCCGTGGAGGGCACTTCTGCGCTCCTCTACCATGCCGTGCATGCAGGAGCCACCATCTTCAACTGCTATAGCGTGGAGGACGTGGTGTTCAAGAGCAACGTCGTAAGTGGCGTGGTGGTCAACTGGACGCCCGTTCTGCGCGAGGGAATGCATGTCGATCCCATCAATATCATGGCCAAATGCGTCATCGACGGCACGGGCCACGATAGCGAGATAGCCTGTGTGGTGGCCCGCAAGAATGGCATCCAACTCCAGACGGAGACGGGTGGCGTGATGGGTGAGCGCTCGCTGGACGTAGCCGAGGGTGAGCGTCTCGTTGTGGAAGGCACACGCGAGATCTATCCTGGTCTCTACGTCTGTGGCATGGCTTCCTCTGCTGTGGCAGGTACGCCGCGTATGGGGCCGATCTTCGGCGGTATGCTGATGTCGGGTAAGAAGGTTGCCGACCTGATCATCAAGAAACTCAAAGGCTAATCATGCTTCGCATAGCCATCACCTTGCCCGGCTTCGTGCCGGGCGAGGCTTCTTTTATCGTCCGGTTGCTGTACGAGTCTTTCGATCGCGTACATATCCGCAAGCCCGATGCCGACGCACGGGCCGTTGCCCAACTCATAGAGGGTGTACCAGAGGCGTATCGTAGTCGCCTCGTCTTGCACGACCACCATGCGCTTGCGGAACGCTATGGACTGGGAGGCATTCATCTGAACTACCGCAACCCCGTCGCTCCCGCTGGTTTCCAAGGCACTGTGAGCCGATCTTGCCATAGCCTGGACGAGGTGAGGGCGTGGAAGCCACGTTGCGCCTACGTCTTTCTAAGCCCTATCTACGACAGTATTTCCAAGCAGGGGTATCGGTCGGCCTTTTCCAAGCAGGCCTTATTAAAAGCCAGCGCCGAAGGCATTATCGACCAGCAGGTCGTTGCCCTCGGCGGAGTGACTTACCAGCGACTGGCGGAAGTGGAGCAGCTGGGTTTTGGCGGCTACGCCATGCTGGGCGAAGCCTGGAAAAAGATGGGGTAGGGGCGTTCTCCTACTTTGCAGCCTTCATGTGGCGGCTACGGACCATCGCCCATACACCCAGGGCGATGAGCGGGATGCTCAACAACTGGCCCATGTCGAGCGGCAGATTGGCCTCGAAAGCCTCCTGTACCTCCTTGGTAAACTCGATGAAGAAGCGGAAGGTGAACACCAGCGTCAGGCAGAGACCGAAATAGAGCCCCGTGCCCACACGGTCCTTGTGCTTGCGGTAGATGAGGAAGATGATGGCGAAGAAGCAGGCATAGGCGATGGCCTCATAGAGCTGTCCAGGGTGGCGTGGCGCCTTGTCAACATGGGCGAAGATGAAGGCCCAGGGAACGTCCGTCACGTTGCCGACAATCTCCGAGTTCATGAGGTTTCCCAGCCGGATGAAGCATGCCGTGATGCAGGAGATCACTCCCATCAGGTCCAGTACTACCCAGGTTGGCATCTTGTATCGCTTGATATAGAGCCAAAGACCCACCAGGAGGCCCGCCACGCCACCGTGGCTGGCCAGTCCGGCAAATCCCGTAAACTTCCATCCACCACCCTCAAGGAAGTGGATAGGCAGGAACATCTCCACGATATGTGTGCCCGAGGAGAGGAAGTAGTCGGGCTCGTAGAAGAGGCAATGGCCGAGGCGCGCACCCACCAATATGCCCAAGAAGACATAGAGAAAGAGAGGGTCAAACTTCTCGTCGCTATATTTGTGCTCCTTGTAGAGCCACTTCATGAGCAGGTAGGCCAGTACAAGGCCCGTCAGCCAGCACAAGGCGTACCAGCGCACGGAGAGCGGGCCAAGGTGGATGGCTACCTCCGAGGGCTGCCAATAGATGTAGAGCGGATTCATCATGGGGTGGGGAATTAGACGTTGAAGCGGAAGTGCATGATGTCGCCGTCCTGCACCTCATACTCTTTGCCTTCTATGCCGAGTTTGCCGGCCTCGCGCACGGCGGCCTCGGAGCCATACTGGATGTAGTCCTCGTACTTGATGACCTCGGCACGGATGAAGCCCTTTTCGAAGTCGGTATGGATCACGCCCGCACATTGTGGCGCCTTCCAGCCTTTGCGGTATGTCCATGCCTTCACCTCCATCTCGCCAGCAGTGATGAAGGTCTGCAGGTTGAGCAGATGGTATGCCTTCTCGATAAGACGGTTTACGCCACTCTCCTCCAGTCCCAGTTCGTCGAGGAAGAGTTTCTTGTCCTCGTAGGAGTCGAGCTGGGCAATGTCTTCCTCCGTCTTGGCAGCGATGACCATGGCTTCGGCCCCCTCCTCGCGGGCTATCTCCTCTATCTTGCGACTGTATTCGTTGCCCGTCTTGGCACTCTCCTCATCGACGTTGCAGACATAGAGCACGGGCTTTGTCGTCAGGAGGAACAGATCGTGGGCAGCTTGTATCTCGTCTTTGGTCTCGAAGACTACAGAGCGGGCGTTCTTGCCCTGCTCCAGCACCTCTTTGTAGGCCTCCAGCACGCTCACCATCGTCTTGGCGTCTTTGTTGCCCGCAGCGGCCATCTTCTGCTGTTTGGCCAACTGTCCTTCGACAGTCTCCAGGTCCTTCAGTTGCAGCTCAGTATCAATCACCTCTTTGTCCTCTACGGGATCGACGGGAGCGCCGCCCTCGCGCACCACGTTGGGGTCGTCAAAGCAACGGATGACGTGGATGATGGCGTCGCACTCACGGATGTTTCCGAGAAACTTGTTGCCCAGACCCTCGCCCTTGGACGCACCCTTGACGAGGCCTGCTATATCGACAATGTCGCAGGTGGCGGGAACGATGCGTCCTGGGTGCACGATCTCGGCCAGTTTGTTGAGCCGCTCGTCGGGCACGGAGATGACGCCGAGGTTTGGCTCAATCGTACAGAAAGGATAGTTGGCTGCTTGTGCTTTCGCGCTCGACAAGCAGTTGAAGAGGGTTGATTTTCCCACGTTGGGAAGACCAACAATACCACATTTTAATGCCATGAGTATCTTTTACGTTTTATTTTTTATCTTCTAAGAATGTGCAAACCGAAAGCAACCAAGTGGACTTTAATTGCTGAGGTGTCGCTTTTCTTATGCAAAAGTACGCAAATAAATTGACTTGACGGCCCCTTTGCCCTGTTATTAGCACCTGTTAATACATTTCCCTAACTTCTTTTAAGGTAGGTTCTATTAATTCATAAATTCGAGAGGAAGCCGTTCCGTTAGAGTC
>OHOZ01000032.1_pt1 | contig 89347 bp, 55 predicted proteins | sample 1569931 | NCBI WGS metagenome assembly OHOZ01 (sample SAMEA3879572, study PRJEB24766) | human gut metagenome | biome: human-associated habitat; feature: feces | place: USA | collected 1985/1987
GGGACGCGCTGGACTTCGTCATCAAGGATCACCCCGTCATGCTCAACCGCGCGCCTACGCTGCACAGGCTTTCCATACAGGCGTTTGAACCCGTGCTCATAGAGGGCAGAGCGCTTAAACTGCACCCTCTCGCCTGCACGGCTTTCAACGCGGACTTTGACGGCGACCAAATGGCGGTTCACGTGCCGCTTTCGGTGGAAGCGCAGACGGAAGCGAGATTCCTCATGCTTGCGTCCAACAATATCATGAAGCTTTCCGACGGCAAGCCCGTTATTTCGCCCACGCAGGATATGGTTATGGGGTGCTATTACCTCACAATCGAAAAAGAGGGCGCAAGAGGCGAGGGAAAGGTGTTCAGCGATGTGGACGAGGCAATCCTTGCCTACAACGCGGGAGACATCGAGCTTCAATCTGTGGTCAAAATAAGAGTAACCAAGGAAATAGACGGCGAAAAGCTAAGCACGCTTTTAACCACCACCGTCGGAAGAATGATTTTCAATCAGGCTATTCCTCAGAATCTCGGTTTCTGCAAGAGAGAGACAAAGGAGGATTACCTCAAAAACGAAATAGAATACCTTGTGGGCAAAAAGCAGCTGAGTCAGATTGTGGAGAGCTGCTTCAAGGTCAACGGCGCTACCGTTACCTCCGAGGTGCTTGACAGAATAAAAGCGCTCGGCTACAAGTATTCGACAATCGGAGCGGTCACCGCAAGCATATTCGATATGCACATCCCCAAGGAAAAGCAGGAAATCCTTGCCGACGCCGACACGGAAGTGCTCAAAGTCGAGGAGCTTTACAACATGGGTATGGTTACGGACGACGAGCGTTACAAAAAAGTTGTCGGAATCTGGAAGGAAGCCACCGACAAGGTTACCGAAAAGCTTAAAGGTACCCTCGACAAATTCAATCCTATCTGGATGATGGCAAACTCCGGCGCGCGCGGCAGCATGAACCAAATCAGACAGCTGTCCGGTATGCGCGGACTCATGACAGACCCGAGCGGCAAAACCATAGAGCTGCCCGTCAAGGCGTGCTTCCGCGAGGGACTTACCGTTTTGGAATACTTCATTTCTTCGCACGGCGGACGCAAAGGTCTTGCGGATACGGCGTTGAAAACTGCCGACTCGGGATACATGACGCGCCGACTCGTAGACGTAAGCCACGACGTGATTGTGCGCGAGGAGGATTGCGCGCACGGCGGCAAGCCGCAGGGCATGTGGATTTCCGCAATCACGGGAAGCTCGGAAAACGAAGTGATCGAAAAGCTGGAAGACAGAATTATCGGCAAATACACGATAGACGACGTGGTGCACCCGCAGACGGGAGAGGTGCTTGCGCCTGCCGACAGCATGATAACCGACGAGCAGGCCAAAGCGATTGTGGACGCCGGCATAAAGAAGGTTTATCTGCGCACCATTTTGAGCTGCCGCAGCAAGCACGGTATATGCAGCAAATGCTACGGCAAAAATATGGCTACGGGCAAGCCCGTGGATTTGGGCGAAGCGGTAGGCGTTATTGCCGCGCAGAGCATAGGCGAGCCGGGAACGCAGCTCACCATGAGAACGTTCCACACCGGCGGCGTGGCAACCGCGGACGACATAACTCAGGGTCTGCCCCGCGTCGAGGAGCTTTTCGAGGCGAGAAAGCCCAAAGGACTTTCCGTTCTCAGCGAAACCTCGGGAACTGTCGCGATAGAGGAAAAGAACGGCAAGAAGGACGTTGTGGTAACCGACGCGAACGGCGTGGCGAAATCCTATTCCATACCTTTCACCGCGCGTCTCAAAGTGCATGACGGCGACGTGATAGAAAGCGGCGATATGCTTACCGAAGGCTCCATTTATCCGCAGGATTTGCTGCGCATAAAGGGACTTAAAGCGGTGCAGGAGTATCTTGTCAAGGAAGTGCAGTCCGTCTACCGTATGCAGGGCGTCGAAATAAACGACAAGCACGTTGAAATCATCGTGCGGCAGATGATGCGCAAGGTCAAGGTGGAGGACGGCGGCGATACGGAGCTGTTGCCGGGCGAGCTTGTGGATATTTTCAAGTTCGAGGAGGCCAACACGGATATTCTGGAAAAGGGCGGCAGACCGGCCACCGCCAAGCGCACGCTGCTCGGCATCACAAAGGCGGCTCTCGCCACCGACAGCTGGCTGTCCGCGGCGTCCTTCCAGGAAACGTCGAGAGTGCTTACCGAAGCGGCAATCAAGAACAAGGTCGACCCGCTTTACGGACTGAAGGAAAACGTAATTATCGGCAAACAGATTTCAGCCGGTACGGGGCTTGCGGAGTACCGCAACGTTCAGATAAAGGAAGTCGTCGAAAGGAGCGACAGAGAGCAGTTTTAAAAAAACGCTTGACTTAGGCTGCGCGTTTTGATATTATTGCTTTTGGTGTACCGAAAAATGGACGTAGACCGAACAGAAAACAAAAACAGGGTTGTCGGACTGAGAGAGGTGTTGGCCTCTCTCAAGGAGGACAAAATCAGCAAAATTTATCTCGCCAAAGACTCCGACGCGGCGTACAAGGAGCGCGTGCTTACGGCTGCGCTCGAAAAAAACGTTCAGGTCGAGGTGGGAGGAACAAGCGCCGAGTTCGCGGAGAAATGCGGACTCGCGCACAATCGCGCTTCCGTGGTGGGAGTGCTCAAACACTGACGATATATCTCGCGAGAGTTTTTATATCCGACAAAATATCACAAGGAGGTAACAAATGGCAACAATCAATCAGTTGATCCGTCAAGGCAGGGAAAGAGCGGAGGAAAAGTCCAAGTCGCCGTTGCTCAACGGATGCCCTCAGAAAAGAGGCGTCTGTCTGAACGTGACTACCACTTCTCCCAAAAAGCCCAACTCGGCTTTGCGCAAGATTGCGAGAATCCGCCGCACCAACGGTGAGGAAGGTACGTGCTACATTCCCGGCGAAGGTCACAACTTGCAGGAGCACAGCGTGGTGTTGATTCGCGGAGGCAGAGTCAGAGACCTGCCCGGCGTGCGTTATCACATCATCAGAGGCACGCTTGACGCCGCCGGAGTCGCAAACAGAAAGCAGGCTCGCTCCAAGTACGGCGCAAAACGTCCCAAGAAATAATTTTTCCAACTGATTACGGCACAAATTGTGAAGGTCGGATAGGTTTTGTCCGTTGTTCACGATAGGCAGTATGCGTTTAAGGCGCAGAAGTTTCTCCGGAATTTTCCGTGCAGTCAGCCGTATCAAGGTCCATCGGACAAAATCAAAAATTTTCGAATATTGAAAGGAGGTATATTATGCCGAGAAGAAGCGGCGTACCCAAAAGAGAAGTTCTGCCCGATCCCGTTTACAACAGCACAGTCGTGACAAAGGTTGTCAATCAGATTATGCTTGACGGAAAGAAGGGAATCGCGCAGGAAATCGTTTACGGTGCATTCGATACAATCAAAGAAAAAATGAATCTTGACCCCATGGAAGTTTTCAATCAGGCGATTAACAACATTATGCCTGTGTTGGAGGTCAAGGCAAGGCGTGTCGGCGGCTCCAACTATCAGGTGCCTATGGAAATCAGACCTGACAGAAGGCAGACGCTGGCAATAAGATGGCTGGTGCTTTACGCCAGAAAGAGAAGCGAAAAACAAATGTACCTGAGGCTTGCGGGCGAGCTTATGGACGCCTACAACAGTCAGGGCGGAGCCTTCAAAAAGAAGGAAGACGTGCACAAAATGGCGGAAGCCAACAAAGCGTTTGCACATTATCGTTGGTAACGGGAGAAAAGACAGGTGGCAAGAACATATCCTTTGCGCGAGGTGCGTAACATCGGAATCATGGCGCACATCGACGCGGGAAAAACTACGACAAGCGAAAGAATCCTGTTTTTCACCGGCAAAACCAGAAAGTTAGGCGAAACGCACGAGGGCACTGCGGTTATGGACTCCATGCAGCAAGAGCAGGAGAGAGGCATAACCATAGCCAGCGCCGCTACCACGGTGCATTGGGTAAACAAGGACAACGGCGTTGACTATCGCATAAACCTGATAGACACGCCGGGACACGTTGACTTTACGGTAGAGGTGGAGCGCTCTTTGAGAGTGCTCGACGGAGCCGTCGCGGTGTTCTGCGCCAAGGGCGGCGTGGAGCCTCAGAGCGAAACGGTCTGGCATCAGGCGACCAAGTACAAGGTTCCGAGAATCGCGTTTGTCAACAAGATGGACATCAACGGCGCCGACTTCGACAACGTGGTCAACATGATAAGGGAGCGCCTCAAAGCCAATGCCATGCCCCTCCAACTGCCAATCGGCAAGGAGGAGAATTTCAAGGGAATTGTAGACGTCATAAAGATGAAAGCCTATTTCTACAACGACCCTACCGGCATGAGCGTTGACGAAGGGGAAATCCCCGCCGACATCAGGGCGCGTGCGGAGCAGGCGAGAGCCGATTTGGTGGAGTTCGTCGCGGGGCGCGACGACGTGCTTATGGAAAAGTTCCTCGAAGGCAAGGAAATTTCCGTAGAGGAAATCAAGGCGGGCGTGCGCAGCGCGGTGATTGCGCTCGAGCTCAATCCCGTTTTCTGCGGTACGGCTTACAAAAACAAGGGAATACAGCTTTTGCTGGACGCCATTACCGATTATCTTCCCTCTCCTATAGATATCGACCACGTCGTGGGATTCAATCCCGACGAGCCTGAAAAGGAAGAGGAGAGAAAAGCCGACGACAACGAGCCTTTCTGCGGGCTGGCGTTCAAAATCGTCTCCGACCCGTTTGTGGGCAAGCTGGCGTATGTGCGCGTTTACAGCGGCACTCTCAAATCGGGTACTTACGTTTACAACGCGAGCAAGGGCAAGCGCGAGAGGATTGCAAAGGTTTTGCAGATGCACTCGGCGCAGAGGGTGGAAATTCCCGAAACCTACGCCGGCGAAATCGTCGCCGTGGTAGGACTCAGAGAAACTTCCACGGGCGACACTCTGTGCGACGAAAAGCATCCTATCGTGTTGGAAAATATGGTTTTCCCCGACCCCGTCATCAAGGTGGCGATTGAGCCGAAAACCAAGCAGGGACAGGAAAAGATGGGCATTGCTCTGGCAAAACTTGCCGAGGAGGACCCCACCTTCAAGACCTACACCGACAACGAGACGGGACAGACAATCATCGCAGGCATGGGCGAGCTTCATCTGGAAATCATCGTGGACAGACTGCTCAGGGAGTTCAAGGTGGAAGCCAACGTCGGCCAACCGCAGGTGAGCTACCGCGAAACAATCAGAAAGAGAGTTGAAGCGGAGGGCAAATACGTAAGGCAGAGCGGCGGCAAGGGGCAGTACGGTCACTGCAAAATCATTCTGGAGCCCACGGAACCCGGAACGGGCTACGTTTTCGAAGACCAAACTGTCGGCGGCTGCATACCCAAGGAGTATATTCAGCCCATCAATATGGGTATTCAGGCGGCTGCAAAGACGGGCGTGCTTGCAGGCTACGAGGTGGTGGACTTCAAGGTTACCGTCGTGGACGGAAGCTACCACGAGGTGGACTCTTCGGAAATGGCATACAAGGTGGCAGGCTCCATGGCGTTCAAAGAGGGATGTCAGAAAGCCAACCCCGTGCTGCTCGAACCCATGATGAAGGTGGAGGTCACGGTACCCGACGATTATCTGGGCGACGTAATGGGCAACATTTCAAGCAGACGCGGAAACCTCACGGGCATAGATATGCGCAACGGCATACAGGCAATCCACGCGTTTATTCCGCTTTCGGAAATGTTCGGTTACGCGACCGATTTGAGAAGCAGGACGCAGGGCAGAGGCAACTTTACGATGCAGTTTGACCACTATGACGAAATACCCAAAAACATAGCGGAAAAAATCATCGGCAAAAAATAAGAGCGCTGCCGCAAAGTTAAAAAAACAGTTGCAAAAAAAATTATCTTATATTATAATAAACGCAAAGTTTATTAAAATTTCAAATTAAAAATTTTAGTGGAGGACACTCAAAATGGCAAAACAAAAGTTTGACAGAAGCAAGCCCCACGTCAATATCGGTACCATAGGTCACGTTGACCACGGCAAGACCACTTTGACTGCGGCTATCACCATGGTTATGGCTATGCAAGGCAAAGCCGAAGTTATGCGTTATGACCAAATCGACAAGGCCCCCGAAGAGAAAGCGAGAGGCATCACAATAAACACAGCTCACGTTGAATATCAGACGGACGCGCGCCACTATGCGCACGTTGACTGCCCGGGACACGCGGACTACGTCAAAAACATGATTACCGGCGCGGCGCAGATGGACGGCGCAATCCTCGTCGTTTCCGCAGCCGACGGTCCCATGCCTCAGACAAGAGAGCACATCCTGCTCGCAAGACAGGTTAACGTTCCTTACATCGTCGTGTTCATGAACAAGACCGACCTTGTTGACGACCCCGAGCTTATCGACCTGGTCGAAATGGAAGTCAGAGAGCTTCTCTCCAAGTACGGATTCCCCGGCGACACGCTTCCCGTCATCAAGGGCAGCGCCAAGGTCGCTATGGACGCCGCCATCGAGGGCAAGGACATCTCCGACCCCGTTTACGACTGCATAAAAGAGCTTATGAAGGCCGTTGACGAGTACATCCCTACTCCCGAAAGAGCTACGGACAAGCCTTTCCTTATGCCTGTCGAGGACGTTTTCACCATCACGGGACGCGGCACCGTCGCAACCGGCAGAGTGGAGAGAGGCGAAATCAAGCCGCTTGACAACGTTGAAATCGTCGGTTTGGAGGACGAACCCAAAAAGACGGTCGTCACAGGCGTCGAAATGTTCAGAAAGCTTTTGGACGTCGCTTATGCGGGCGACAACGTAGGTCTGCTTTTGAGAGGTATTCAGAGAAACGAAGTGGAGAGAGGACAGGTTATCGCCAAGCCCGGCACCATTCATCCCCACAAGGATTTCGAGGCTCAGATATACGTTCTGACCAAGGAAGAGGGCGGTCGTCACAGCCCGTTCTTCAACGGCTATCGTCCTCAGTTCTATTTCCGTACCACGGACGTTACCGGCTCCATCGAGCTGCAGAAAGGCGTTGAAATGGTTATGCCCGGCGACAACACCACCATCACCGTCAAGCTCATCACCCCCATCGCTATCGAAGAGGGACTGCGCTTCGCAATTCGCGAAGGCGGCAGAACGGTCGGCTCCGGCGTTGTTACCAAAATTCTCAACTGACAATTTTCAAGCAAAGTCCGCAGACATTGTGTCTGCGGACTTTTTTCGGCAAAGCTCGGACGTTTGCCGCCGTCGGGAAAAAATATCTTGAAAAAAGCGTTTTTTTTGGGTTTTGTCCGATTTTTTGCTTGACAAAATCTTCGGTCTTTGCTAACATAAACAAGCACTCTTTTAAGGGGTGCAAATTTTTGCACTGAAAAATTTTAGGAGATATTACGATGGCTAATACCAAGGGCAACAGAGTTAAGATAACTTTGGCTTGCACGGAGTGTAAACAACGTAACTACGACGGTTACAAAAACAAAAAGAACACCACCGACAGACTGGAGCTTAACAAATATTGCAGATTCTGCAAAAAACACACCGCGCACAAGGAAGCCAAATAATTTTAATTGGACAACCTTGCGCCAACTGAAAGAGGGTTGAACTATGGCGAAAAACAATCAAGTCGGCAATAAAAAGCCCAACGTATTCAGACGTTTCGGCAATTTTTTGGGCAAGAGCGCGTCTGAACTTAAAAAGGTCACGTGGCCGTCCTTTGCGACCGTCGTAAAAAATACGGGTATCGTTTTGGCTGTCGTTATATTCTTTACGTTGATTATCGGCGCCGCCGATTTCGGTCTTTCCGCAGCGCTCAAAGCGCTTACGGGCGTGTCGTAAAAATCGGTGGGAAATGAGCGAAAACAAGGAAGCCAAGTGGTATATTCTGCACACCTATGCGGGATATGAAAATATAGTCAAGGCAAATCTGGAACAGATGATTGAAAACAACAATCTTCAAGAACAGATTCTCGACATAAAAATCCCTACCGAGCAGACCATAGAGGAAAAGAACGGCAAAAAGAAAGCGGTGGAAAACAAGACGATGCCTTGTTACGTTTTCGTAAAGCTGGTTTACTCCTCCCAGCTGTGGTATATGCTGACATATACCTGCCGCGGCGTCACCGGCTTTGTCGGTCCGCAGGGCAAGGCATGGCCTCTCGACGAGGACGAGGTCAGACGGCTGCGTCTCGAAGAGGTCGTTGTCGATTTCGATATGGAAATCGGAGACAGCGTAAAGGTGGTCAACGGACCTTTCGAGGGACTTATCGGAGTGATAAAATCAATCGACCGCGCGCACCAAAAGGTGGGACTTGTGCTCAATATGTTCGGACGGGAAACAGCCGTCGAAATGGATTTTGTGCAGGTCGAGGCATTGAAATAGTTTTTTACGGACGTTTTTTGAAAGCGTCCGAGTGGGAGAAACGTAAATATTTTCATGCGTTTCATCAATACCACATATCAGGAGATAAAAATGGCGAAAAAAGTTACGGCGGTTGTCAAATTGCAGCTGCCCGCGGGCAAAGCGACGCCCGCGCCTCCCGTAGGCTCCGCATTGGGACCTCACGGCATCAACATTCCGGGCTTTACCAAAGAGTTCAACGCAAAGACCGCGGACAAGGCGGGATTGATTATTCCCGTTATTGTCACTATCTATCAGGACAGGTCCTTTTCGTTTGTGCTCAAAACGCCTCCCGCGCCCGTGCTGATTAAAAAAGCGTGCGGCATAGAGACGGCGTCTGCGGTTCCCAACAAAACAAAGGTTGCCAACATAACCAAAGCGCAGATTGAGGAAATAGCCAAGACAAAAATGGTAGACCTCAACGCGGCGTCCTTGGAATCGGCTTGCAGCATGATAGCCGGTACTGCCCGCAGCATGGGCATTGTCGTGGTTGACTGAGGAGGGCTTTGCGATGAAAAAGGGTAAAAGATACGTAGAGAGCGCAAAGCTCATAGACAGGTCCAAACAGTATGAAACGGGAGAGGCGATAGAACTGGCTCTCCAGACGGCGAAAGCCAAGTTTGACGAAACCTTGGAGCTGCACGTGAGATTGGGCGTTGACCCCCGTCATGCCGACCAACAGGTCAGAGGCGTTGTGGTTCTTCCCAACGGAACGGGCAAAACCGTCCGCGTTCTTGTCATAGCCAAGGGCGAAAAAGCGGACGAAGCGACCAAGGCGGGAGCGGACTTCGTCGGCGCGGAGGAAATCATACAGAAGATTCAGACCGAAAACTGGTTTGATTTCGACGTCTGCATCACAAGCCCCGATATGATGGGACTTGTAGGCCGTATAGGTAAGCTTCTCGGTCCTAAGGGACTGATGCCCAACCCCAAGAGCGGCACGGTAACTCAGGATATAACAAAAGCCATAAACGACGTCAAAGCAGGTAAGGTGGAGTACAGAGTGGACAAAACCGCAATATGCCACGTCATATTCGGCAAAAAGAGCTTCGGCAAAGAGAAGCTTATGGAAAACCTTTCCACAATCATGGACGCCATCATCAAGGCGAAGCCTGCGGCGGCAAAAGGCACTTATGTCAAAAGCGTCACCGTTTCTTCGACGATGGGACCCGGCATAAAGGTCAATTACCGCACCGTTTAAACAAAATAAATTCCCTTGACCAAAGACAGCAAGTGACAGCAAATCTTGCCGAGGTACAAGACGGTAAAAGTTCTTCCGACCCTTGTACTTTTGTTAGTGCAAGGGTTTTTATACGGGGTTTTTCCCGGCAAAATATTTAAAGGAGGAAATCAGATGAGAGAGAGTCAAATCGCAAAGAGAGTAATCATAGACGACCTCAAAGAAAAGTTTGAAAGATGCGCTTCGTTTGTCATTATCGATTACAAAGGACTCACGGTGGAAAAGGATACCGAGTTCCGCGCCGAGTTCAGAAAGGCGAACGTAGAGTACAAGGTGCTTAAAAACACGCTGGTCAGGATAGCTCTCAACGAGCTTGGTTACAAGGATTTCGACGCCGCGCTCAACGGACCTACCGCAATCGCCATATCTTACGACGACGCAATCGCGCCCGCAAAGGTTGTCAGCGAGGGCATAGACAAGTACAAGGTTATGTCCATTAAGTGCGGAATGATGGACAAGGCTTACGTCGACGACAAGACGGTGCAGGCTTTGGCGAAAATTCCCGGCAAACAGGTTCTTTACGGAATGTTGGCAAACGTGCTCAACGCTCCCATACAGGGTCTCGCAATCGCCCTCAATGCAGTTGCGGAAAAACAAAGCGCTTAATCGCGTGATTTAAAAAAAGCGGAAAACCGCGGAAAAAATTTAAAGGAGATTAAAAAAATGGCAGATATTGCAAAATTTATAGAAGATATAAAGGCGCTCAGCGTTCTTGAACTCAACGAGCTTGTAAAAGCAATAGAAAACGAATTCGGCGTAAGCGCGGCTGCTGTCGCGGTTGCCGGTCCCGCGGCAGGCGGAGCGGCTGCGGCTCCCGCAGAGGAAAAGACGGAGTTCGACGTCGTTTTGAAGGAAATCGGCGCGAGCAAGCTCAACGTCATCAAGGTTGTCAGAGAGCTAACCGGTCTCGGACTCGTGGAAGCGAAAAACATGGTGGAAAGCGCTCCTTCCACAATCAAAGAAGCTCAGCCCAAGGAGCTTGCCGAACAGATGGTCGCAAAGCTCAAGGAAGCGGGAGCTGTTGCGGAGCTGAAATAAGCATTTGTCTAAAAGCCGTCGTACAAAGACGGCTTTTTTGTTTTGAGCGTCCCTGCGGTTGAAGGAGGCGCGCTTTTGTGGTATAATTGCCGCGAGGTATTTATGGATTACAGAAAGGAAAAAGACAGTTTCGGAGAAATAGAAATAGAAAGCGGCGCTTTGTGGGGCGCGCAGACCGAGCGCAGCCGCAGGAATTTCCGCATCGGGCAACAAATGCCCAAGGAGCTTGTCTATGCGCTTGCCAACGTCAAAAAGGCAGCGGCAAAGGCAAACGCGCGGCTTGGCGTGCTTGACGCGCAAACCGAGCGGGCAATCGTCGCGGCATGCGAGTTGATTTTGTCGGGCGGTGCGGACGATATGTTTCCGCTTGTGGTTTTTCAGACGGGCAGCGGAACGCAGACCAACATGAACCTCAACGAGGTTATTTCCCGTCTGTGCAGTCAAAACGGCGTTCAGGCTCACGCAAACGACAAGGTCAATATGTCGCAGAGCACCAACGACGTGTTTCCTACCGCAATACACGTCTGCTGCGCGGAGCTGTACCGCACGCGTCTTCGTCCCGCCCTCAAAAGCCTTGCAGCCTCATTCGGAGGTTTAAAGAAAAAGTACGGCGGTATTGTCAAATCGGGGCGCACTCACTTGCAGGACGCCACTCCCGTGACTTTCGGCAGCGAGCTGGGCGCGTTTGAGACGTTGATTGAAAACGACCTGTCGATGATTGACGACAGTATGAAGTATCTTTACGCTCTTCCTTTGGGCGGCACCGCCGTGGGCACGGGACTGAACGCGCCCGCAGGCTTTGATAAGGCGGCGGTAAAGTGTCTTTCCGAAATATACGGTTTGCCTTTTGTGCCGGCAAAGGACAAATTCGCGGGGCTGTCCTCAAAAAACGCGGCGCTCAATTTTCACGGCGCGCTGAATACGCTTGCAGCCGATTTGCTGAAAATCGCGGGCGACGTCAGATTCCTTGCCTGCGGTCCCGACACGGGCATAGCGGAAATATCCTTGCCCGCAAACGAACCGGGCAGCTCGATTATGCCCGGCAAAGTAAATCCTACTCAATGCGAGGCAATGATTATGGTGTGCTGCGAGGTTTTCGGCAATCATCAGACGATTACTGCGGCGTGCGCGCTGGGACAGCTGCAGCTTAACGCCTGTATGCCCGTCATTGCCTTCAAGGCAATCGAAAGCATCAACCTGCTTGCGCAGGCGGCTGAAAGCTTTGACAAAAATTGCGTCGCGGGCATTGTTCCGAACGAGCGCAGAATGAAGGACAATCTGGACAAAAACCTTATGCTTGCGACAGCCCTTTCTCCCGTTGTGGGCTACGACCGTGCGGCTTTTATTGTCAAAACCGCGCGGAAAGAGGGATTGACGCTCAAACAGGCGGCGCTTAAACTTGGATTTCTCACGGAGGAGCAGTTCGACAAGGCGATTGAAAAAGCCACGCAGCCGCAATAAGGCGACAAAAAACGCTGAAACAACTCGGATATAAATTCGTTGACTTACTTTAATATGTGTGGTAAGATAACTGCAAAGACGGTATTAAAGTTCTGCCCGAAATGACGTCCGCCTGAAAAATTTAACCCGATTTTTACGTCTGTTTACCGCAACCGACCGTTTTGGTTTGTGTTGCGGTTTTTATTTGATTTAAAATCGCGTCGGGGGAGCGTAAAGGATTTTGCGCAACGGGATTTGGTTTATCTGATTAAAAATTCAGGGAGGAGGCTAAATGAACAAAATAAATGTAAAGTCGATTGTCGCGTTAGTCCTTTTGTTTTCGTTGTGTATGTGTTTTGTTTGGGGGCACGCGCGTCAGGCAAGCGACTATACTACAGAACAACATATTCAGCGGATGTCCGAGCGGATAGAAAAAAGATTTATGGCGGAGGACAATAGCAAACGGACGGGCTTTGAAATAAAACCGCTTTATAACGAAAATGGGATGCTGAATATTTTTTTGGTGGAATTTGAGCCCTACGGTTATTTATATGTTCTTGTGGGCGACGAGTTGAACAAAGTTTTCGGTTGGTTGGGATTTAGGACAAGTATGTACACATTATCCAACTCAACAATTATTAGCACTTGGAGTCCTTATACTTTAAATCCAACGACATTTGAAAAAGAGTGGATTTTGGATGAAGAAGGCAACAAAATAGTTTACAACAGAAGTCCGTTTTATGTGGCGAATGCAGGCAACGCTAAGTATTATCTTTAGAAAATGAAGACGGTTATTTTATACCGGCAATCAAAACAGGAGAAGATTTTGTCAATTTGATTTCAGGTGAAAAATTCCGTTTTCAAAACGGTCAACCGGAAACTGCGCAGGCATGTGAATTTATTGCTTTCTATGCACATAAGCGATTGGATTTATGATTTGACAATAAAATTAAAAAAGAGGGAGAAAGTATATGAACAAAAAAATAAACAAAGTAAAGTCGATTGTTGCGGCAGCTCTTTTACTGTTGCTGTGTATGTGTTTTCTGTGCGGGTGTAATAACGGCACCGAGCAAATCAGATATGAGAAAGTAAATTTCACTATTTTGTCTGATGAATATTTTGATTTAAAAAATTTCAGCAGTTTTTACAACGATATATTTTATTTTAACAGAGAATACGATGTAAGGTGTGTCGGTTCATTTCTGAATTGGTGGGACTTTTATACAAAAACGGATAAGGAAAACGGAGACGCCTTGTTGAATGAAAAACTGAGGACATACGACGACGAATTTTTCAATGCGAATGATTTGGTAATGGTGATTTATACCGGAAATGCGACAGATAATGTCAACTTGGCGGGGCTTACTATTGAGAATAATTCGTTGATTGCAGATATCGAGGTGTCAATCGACGGCGGAGCAGAAAATGACGGAATAGAAAGTTATCGCGTGTTTCTTATAAAAATACCCTCTGTCGTCAGTATAAGATTATTAAGAACAGCAACCAAATTTACAGTAATCGGCAGCGAAAGCGAGGTCAAATCATGAAAGGAAAAACAGAAAAGCGTTTTATAATTTTTGGCAATAAAATAATTTTGGCAGTGGCGATAGTTCTTGCTTGTTGTTTGTTTTTTACGGGCTGCGCAAAAAATTCTGACAAAATAACTTATCGATTGCGTGGCGGCGGATATTGCGATATCCAAGAATATCCCGAGTGTTTTCGCCCTGACAATCTGATAAACTCACTTGAAGAATTGTATGTTTATTGCAGCATGGTCGGCTGGCGTCCGTCAGAACCCGGAAAGCCTTGGAAATATGATTCTAAAATTGAAAAGGTTTTAAAAAATTATGATGAAGAGTATTTTACAAAAAAATCTTTGATTATAGTAGTTTACAAATGGGATAATAGTCGCGATGTGATGAAAGAAGTGAAGGTAAGGGGATTGACAAAAGAAAGTGATTCATTGATAATAGATATCGATGCATTTTATTATTTAAATGCAATTGCCGTTCCTTGGACATTTTGGTGTCATTATGTATATATGCTTGAAGTAAAACAGGAAGATATACAAGGAATTGCCTCAACTGCGATAAGAGTAGATAAAAAAGAAATTAAAATGCAACCGGAAGACGTCACATTCGAGGGTGAATTTATTTACTAACAAGGAGGATTTGTTTTTATGAACAAAAAAATAAACAAAGTAAAGTCGATTGTTGCGGTAGCTCTTTTATTGTTGCTGTGTATGTGTTTTCTGTGTGCGTGTACCCCAGAAGAAAAAGAAGCAATAAACGTCAAATACAAAATACGTTACAGCGGAAGCTATTGTAAAGCAAATTATAGTAACTATTACAGAGGCGAAAGTTCTATAAAATTTCTTGAATCTCTGATAATTTATTGTAGCCGCGTAAATATTACTGCATTTGAAGAAAGTATCGAAGAAGATAGCGAAAGAGAATTAAACCAAATTTTACGGAGCTATGACGAAGACTTTTTTGATAAAAAGGCTTTGGTTTTTGCGATTTATACCGGTTGTCCTTATCAAATCAAAGGTATAACTTTAAAATCAATAAAGTTAGTGGAGCATTGTATACGGATAGAGCTGGATATTGATTACAATGCAGGATTTATTGCAACACCTATGGTTATGCCTAGCGAGCAATGGGTAATTTTAGCTGAAATTAATCGTTCCGATTTAGAATATCGATATATAGAAAGCGAATATACGATTTACAATTTTAATATTTTATAAGAGAGGGAAATATGAAAAACGAAAGAAAAGGGATATTGCGTTTAACTGACAATGCTTTTCTTTTTTATTGCATTTAAAGGAAGAAAAAAATGATTAAAATAAAAGTCGATTTTGGCAAAAAAATAATTTTGGCGGTGGCGATAGTTCTCGCTTGTTCAATGTTTTTGACGGGCTGTTCCAATAAGGTGAGCTTTAAATTTCGGGGAGGGCATGTTGATATACAGGAATATCCAGAGTATTTGCAGCCTGAGGTTTTGGTCAATTCGCTTGAAGATTTAAATGCGTTTCGCAATTCTGCAGGATGGCTTGGGGATGAGACGGTTGACGCTCAAAAAAGCGATGCAAGGCTGAATGAAGTTTTGGAAGGATACGACCGACAATATTTTTCAAATAATTCTCTCGTAATAATAGTTAAAAAATGGAGCACCAACATCGAGCCGATAAAGAGAGTAGAAGTAAAGAAATTGACCAAGGAAAAAAATTCTTTGGTTATTGATTTAGATGTAATATTTAACGACGCCAATCTCTTATTGCCCGAAGGGGAAAATAAGCACTTTGTTTGTATCCTGGAAATAGAACGGGATGAATTGGGAGAAATTGATGCTTTAACGGTAAGGTATAATAAAAAAACAGTGGAGTACACGCCTTTTGAAGATGAAATATTTATATATTAACAGGAGATAATTTTGGATTTCAATTAAGATATGAAAGCGAAAGAGGTTTAATCTGTATATAGTTCTGCGAAACGATATGAAAGCGACAATACCTGAATCGAGAGGGGTAAATGCGAGAAAAGGATATGCCTTAAATCGTTCAAACAGCAAAAAAACATTTTGAGTTTCGGAAAAAATATGATATAATACGACAGGAGGAAAGGACGATGGGCTTTGTTTTTCAATCTGACACGCAACCGAGCGGCGCTGTCTTTCCTCATACTGTCGGCAAGGCTCGGGCATAGGCGAAAGTCTATGCTTTTTTTATGCAAATTGCACCGAGATAAAAGGAGAAAAGGATTATGGCGACAAGGATTGTAGTGGGAGCGCAATGGGGCGACGAGGGAAAGGGCAAGATGGTTGATTATCTTGCGCAAAACGCCGACCTGATAGTGCGTTATCAGGGAGGAGACAACGCGGGGCATACCGTTGTCAACGACAAAGGCGTATTCAAGCTGCACCTGATTCCGTGCGGCATTTTTTACGACAGGTGCGCGGCTCTTGCGGGCACGGGCATGGTCGTCAATCCGGACGAGCTGCTCAAAGAAATTGCCGACGTAGAGTCCAAGGGCGTTGACAGCTCGAAGCTTTTTATCAGTGAAAGGGCAACCATGCTGATGCCTTATCATATTACGTTGGACGAGCTTTTCGAGCGCAGCAAAAACGGAATAGGCACCACAAAGCGCGGTATCGGTCCCGCCTATGCGGACAAGGCGAGACGCATTGCTTTGCGTATGGGCGACCTGAAAAATCTCGATTACGCAAAAGGTCGTCTGGAAAGCGTGTTGCCCTTAATCAACCTCGAGCTCAAAGCATTCGGCGGCGGGGAGGTTGATTTGAAGCAGCTGTTTTCAAAATTGCAGTATTGGTCGTACAAGCTTGCACACAGGCTTGTCGAACCCGTTTCATTTGTAAGAAAATATATCGACGGCGGCAGAAACGTGCTGTTCGAGGGACAGCTGGGAGTAATGAAGGATTTGGACCTCGGTATTTATCCTTACGTAACGAGCAGCAATCCCACGGTGGCTTACGCCTGCGCGTCGTGCGGCGTACCCATAGGAAAAATCACCGACGTTACGGGCGTTATCAAAGCGTTTTCAAGCGCGGTGGGGCAGGGGCCCTTCCCTACGGAAATGGGAGAAGCCGAGTCGGAGGCATTCCGCGGCAGCGGCGAGAACGTGGACGACGAGTTCGGAGCGCGCACGGGAAGAGCGCGCAGGCTGGGCTGGCTGGATTTGCCCGTCGTAAAGTACGGCGCGGAGATAAACGGCTACACCGAGCTTGCCGTATGCAAAATAGACAAGCTGGACTCCTTTGACAAAATCAAGGTGTGCGTAGGCTACGAGCTTGACGGCAGACTGCTTGACGTCATGCCCTCGACTTCGGAGCTTGAAAGGGTTAAGCCCGTTTACCGCGAAATGGAGGGTTGGAAATGCGACACCACGCGCGTCAGAAAAATTGCCGACCTGCCTGAAAACGCGAAAAAATATCTCAGACTGATTGAAGAATACACCGGCGTCAAGGTGGCTTACGCGGGGGTAGGTCCCGACCGCGACAGCATAGCGACGCTTTGAAAAGGGAGGTTTTATGAGCGGCAGCGTTTACGAGAATCCGCTTTGCACCCGTTACGCGGGCAAAAATATGCAGCGCATTTTTTCAGACGACAATCGTTACGGCATCTGGCGCAGGCTGTGGCTTGCTCTGGCAAAGGGTGAAAAGGCGCTCGGTCTGGAAATCACGGAGCAGATGATTTCCGAAATGGAAAGCAATCTTGACAATATCGATTACGAAACGGTCGCCCGCCGCGAAAAAGAGGTGCGGCACGACGTTATGGCGCACGTGTATGCATTCGGGCTGGTTGCGCCTCACGCCAAGCCGATAATACATCTCGGCGCCACAAGCTGCTTTGTCACGGACAACGGCGACATAATCATTTTCCGCGAGGCGATGCTTGAAATCAGAAACAAGCTGCTTGCCGTCGTGAAGAACCTTAAAAATCTTGCCGAGCGCTACAAGTGGTTGCCTTGTCTGGCATACACTCATTTGCAGCCTGCTCAGCTGACAACCGTAGGCAAGAGATTCACGCTCTATATTCAGGATTTGCTTATGGATTTGGAAGCGTTGGATTTTGCCCTGTCTCAGTTGAAGCTCAGAGGCGTCAAGGGCACGACGGGAACGCAGGCGAGTTTCCTCACGCTGTTTGACGGCGACGGCGACAAGGTTGACAGGCTGGAAAAATTCGTGGCTAAGGAAATGGGCTTTGACAAGGTTTTCGACGTGTCGGGACAGACTTACACGCGCAAGCTCGACTACACGATTCTGTCCGCACTGTCCGCAATCGCTCAGAGCGCTTACAAGTTCAGCAACGATATGCGCATTCTGCAAAGCCGCAAGGAAATGGAGGAGCCGTTTGAAAAAAATCAGATAGGCAGCTCCGCAATGGCTTACAAGCGCAATCCCATGCGCAGCGAGCGTATGGGCAGTCTGGCGCGGTTTGTTTTGACCTTGCCCTTGAACGAGGCGGTCACCGCGTCCACGCAATGGTTTGAAAGGACGCTTGACGACTCCGCCAACCGCCGCATAACCATACCGCAGGCGTTTCTTGCTTTGGACGGGGTTTTGAGCCTGTACGAAAACATTACCTCCGCGCCCGTCGTTTACGAAAAGGTTGTTTTAAAGCACGTCCGCGAGGAGCTGCCCTTTATGGCGACGGAATCCATACTTATGGAAGCGGTCAAGCAGGGGGGAGACAGACAGGAGCTGCACGAAATTATCCGCGTCTGTTCCATGCAGGCAGCCGAAAACGTCAAGAAAAACGGCGGAGAAAACAATCTGATTGAACTGCTTGCGCAAAGGCGTGAATTCGAGAAAATCAACCTCGACAGGCTTACCGACCCCGCGCTGTTTGTCGGACGCGCCCAAAAGCAGACGGAGCGCTATCTCGCCGACGTGGTTTGTCCGCTGCTTGAAGCAAATCCGACAACCGAGTCGGACAGCGAAATCAAGGTCTGAAAATGAGCTTTAAGAGTTTTCCGCCTATATTCGACGAGCAATGCCGTCTGTTGATTCTCGGCAGCTTTCCGAGCGTAAAGAGCCGCGAGGTTTCCTTTTATTACGGCAACAAACAGAACCGTTTCTGGGGCGTTTTGGAGGAGGCGTTGGGGCTTGACAAATTCGCCGCTCCGTCTGACAAAGCAGCGTTTCTGCTTGAAAGGCATATTGCTCTGTGGGACGTGGTTTGCGAATGCGAAATAAAGGGCTCGTCGGACAGCTCTCTCGTGTGTCTCAAACCCAACGAAGTGGACAGGCTGATAAAAGGCGGCAGCATAAAAACAATCCTTTGCAACGGCACGACGGCCTTTAAGCTGCTCAACAGATATTTTCCCGATATTGACGCAAACACTGTGCTTTTGCCCTCCACAAGTCCTGCAAACGTGCGGTTTGACCGCGAAAAATGGCTGGACGCTTTGAAAAACTTTTAATCAAGCCCGCAGAAAAATCTGCGGGCTTTAAATATGAATTTTTTTCATTATATTTTGCCGTTCTACATCAATCAATAAATTGCATTAGAGGTCAGCCTTTGTTATAATTCCATCGAAAACAGCTTGGTTTTCAAAGGAAGACAACGGATGAATATAAGTATTTTCGACGTAATCGGTCCCATTATGGTAGGTCCGTCGTCGAGCCACACGGCAGGCGCGGCGCGTCTTGCGAAAATCGCCAACGACATTTGCTACAAGCCGTTTTACAAGGTTACGTTCGGTTTGCACGGCAGCTTTGCCGAAACCGGACTCGGGCACGGAACGGACAAAGCGTTGCTTGCGGGAACATTGGGTTTTCTTGCCGACGACGAAAGGCTTAAGGACGCTTACGAATACGCGCGTTTGCAGGGCATCAAATACGAGTTTTACGAAACGGATTTGGGGGACGTGCACGAAAACACCTGTCTGATTACTTTTTACAACACGGACGGGACAAAGAGCGAGGTGCAGGGCAGCAGTATAGGCGGAGGGCGCATTCTGATAACAAAGCTGGACGGAGCGGATACCGAAATAACCGCCGAGCAGCCGACAATAGTGATTAGGCAGCGAGACAAGCGCGGTGTCATCAACTCTGTTACGCAGCTTCTTGCATGGCAGGGAATCAACATTGCGGTTATGCGGCTTTCCCGCGACGACAAGGGCGGCACCGCGACGACGGTAATCGAGACGGACGAGGTTTTTCCCGAGCACATAAAGCCGTTGCTCGAACAGCTTGACGGCGTAAACGAAGTCAGACTAATCTACGTGGACGACGAGGAATAAAGGCGGAAATAATTATGTACAACAGTGTAGAGGAGCTTTTGGAAAGAGCCAAAACCGAAAACAAAAGGCTGCACGAGGTCATCGCGCAAAACGAAATGTCAATCGGCGACATAAGCGAGGAAATGCTTTACGACAGATTGGAAAAGCATTATCAGACAATGGTGGCGAGCGCGGCAAAGGCGGTGAACGCGCCTCAGGATATGCCCGGCGTGGATTTTATCAAGGGGCAGAGCCTGAAACAAGCGCAGTATTCCGAGTCTCAGACGCTTGGCGGAAGTTATCTCAACAACATAATGACCATGGCGCTTTCCTGCTGCGAGGTCAACGCAGGTATGGGCAGAATTTGCGCCGCGCCGACGGCGGGTGCCTGCGGCATACTGCCTGCGGTGCTCATCGAAACATCGCGCAAACTCAACAGCACAAAAAAGGAAATTCTCGACGCGCTGTTGGTTGCGGCGGGCTTTGGAGCTATTTTTGTGCGAAATTCTACGGTTTCGGGCGCGGAGGGCGGCTGTCAGGCGGAGTGCGGAGTGGCGGCAGCCATTGCGGCGGCAGCAGCGGTTTATCTTGCGGGAGGGACACCCGCCATGTGCGCAAACGCGGTTGCCATTGCCGTCATGAACTGTATGGGACTCATCTGCGACCCCGTGGCGGGACTTGTTCAGGTTCCGTGCAGTTTTCGCAACGCAAGTCAGGCGGCAAACGCCGTCGCGAGCGCGGACCTTGCCCTTGCGGGGCAGGTCAGCATTATTCCACCCGACGAAGTAATCGAGGCAATGTACAAGGTTGGCAAAAAGATGGCGCCCGAATTCAAGGAGACCTCTCAGGGGGGCGTGGCGGCGACTCCTACGGCGCGCAAGCTGGAAAAAAAGCTGGCGCGAAAAAGCATTTTTACGGATTGAAATAAATAATGTCTCATTTTGTCGGATTTTTTTAAACGCTGCAACTAAAATTCTAAAAACGGATTGACAGAACGCGCCTTAAAGTGTATAATTAACAAAACAAAGGAGGGAGGAAAAAAATGAAAAAAATTAAAGCGATTTTGGTTCTGTCGGCAATTTTGTTTTTGTGCGCGTTTGTTTTCGCGGCGTGCGGACCGAAAGAGAGCGGTTACGTCGGGATGCTGCAATTCGGCAACGGCAGCTGGGACTATTCCGACAAGGTAACTTTCAATCTCGGCAAAGCCGACGGCAGCAAGGATTTGGACAGTTATCTGAAAAAAAACGCAGGAATAAAAAACGTCAAATTCGAGGATTATCTCAGTCAGGATAAGACGATGACTGTAAAAATTAAGTTGGATACGGATATTCTCGACAAAACCTTTGAGGACGAGGAGCTCAACGCTTTCGTCGTCGAGACAAAAGCTCTTATGCAAAACGAGAAGGAGTGGGACAAGGCGGACGTTTTCAACCGCGCGGCAATCCGTTATCTCGGACTGTCGGGGATAGTTATGAGCGGCGGAGTCAAAGGGGAGTTGTACAAGGATTATTACTATCCGACGTTTGACAAGCAGGAAGACGTTTTAACGCCTTACTATGCCGACGAATGGGAGCTGCTGCTTGAAAAAAGTCAAAGCCCTCTCGTGACAAGCATGGTTTTCGATTGGCAGAAATTTAAGAAAATAAACAACAATGCCGAAGAAATTGCGGGCAATTGGAAGTTTTCCGACGGCAAGCTGCAAGTCGATTTCGGACTGGGCAACAACGACGGAAGTTGCAGCGTCGAAACATATCTGCGCCGCGCCGAAGAAAATTATCCGTATCTAATCGGCTGCGCTTTTTACGTTGACGACAAAATTTTCGATGGAAACGCGACTTTTGACAATCCCGATGAAGCGGCGTTCGTCAATGAACTCAAAGCAATGAAGGAGGACGGAGCGGATATAAGAACGCTCAGGATAAAGGTGTTGGAGTATTTGGAGCTTGAAGGGCATTTCGTATATTATTTTCAGGGCGTCGTCGAGACCGAAAGCGGCGTTTATTCCGAAGCCGGCTCGTTTGAGTGCTACGGAAACGACAGGCTTTTTGAAAACTGGTCGAAGATTAGAGAGCGCCGCGAAAGCGGACTCATATCCTCGGTGAGTTTCGGCAGGGCTATGCCAAATCTCTATTGGGCTTTCTGATTGCAAACGCCTGTCTGCGCTTTAAAGTGTAGACAGGCGTTTTTTTTATACTTTTTGACATTGCGAAAATATTTGTTTTTAAATTTTTTTCAAATTTATGAGTGTGTTGAAAAAAGCAAAAACCATAACTGTACGGAACAATAGATTCTCCGCTTTGATTTGAGTGACGGCGTTTTTTCGGCGCACAAGCATTGCAAGCCTTGAAGCTGCATGTTATGGGAGTGGGTGTCAAATATCGCTTAATTGACGGTTGGCAAAGCGTTCAATCGTCTCTGTTTTCAAGTCCAAGCAAATATCCCGCCTTGACGTTGAAGGTGAGCGCAAGGTTTTTGAGATACGTTGCTTTGGGCTCGTTCTGACCTTTTTCCCAAAAATCGATTGCTTTTTGAGTTACGCCTACTCTTTGCGCGAGCGCCTTTTGCGAAAGAAAATGTTCTTCTCTCAATTCTTTAATCCGTCGGCTTAGAATATCCATTTGGAATATTTTAGTAGAAACCTACTTGAAAAGTCTTGACAAAGTAGAATTCTACTATTATTATAAATCTATCTTGATTTTTTCATACATAGAGTACAATCGACAAAATCATGAATAATACCCGAATAAATGATTAAGTCATTTATTGTATGCAAGTCATAATATATTTAAACAGCATATTTTTTCTTATGGATATGTCGCAGATTGGTGCAATGTGAAATCCTGACGAAAGCGACTCCGATTGATGTAATTCAAACGCCGAAGGCGTTTAAATATCGAGGAGGTAATCCTATGGCTAAAAAGAAACGGTTTTTGTTGCTGCTACTTGTTTGCGTGGCGGCGGCTGCGCTGCTCGTGCTTGGCGGCTGCAAGCCGAAACCTATCGATGAAGGTCCGGAAACGGGCGTTTACTATTGCGACGCCGACGGAGAGGAGTATCAAATTGTCTTAAACAGCGGCAACAGATTCTCCTTTGTTGTTTTGGGCGACAACAAGTCGGGTACTTACGTTCTTGAAAACGGAGTTCTTACCCTGACTTTTCTCAAAGAGGAGGACGGGCAGCTCGCCGCATCGTATTCTGACGGCGGGATTGAGCTGACGTACAAGGGGGAGCGGCTTGTATTTCTGCCCAAAATTACTTATACTGTGACCTTCGACACCGACGGAGGAAGCGCGGTTGAAGCCGTGTCCGTGGTAAACGGAAGGACTGTTGACAGACCTGTCGCGGAGCCGCAAAAGACGGATTGTGTTTTTGTCGGTTGGTATAGCGACAAAAACTTTACCCGACCTTACGATTTCGGTTCCGCAATCGTCTGCAACACGACGATTTTCGCAAGATTTGCCGCGGTAGTTCACGGACAGTCGGAGTACGCCGTGACTTTTGACTTGAATTACGACGGCGGCAAGCCGAGCGAAGCGGAGACTGTCGGCGGCAAGCTGCTTGAAGTTCCGTCGCCCGAGCGCGAGGGATATATATTCAAGGGCTGGTGGATAAGCATGTACGAGGACAGGGACAGACTGTCCTATATGTACGCGGACGGAATGGTTTTTTGCGAGGACACCACGCTTTTCGCCCTCTGGCAGGAAAAGGGAAGCGCGGCTTTGCCTTTGGTTTACGTCAGCGCGGAGGGTGTTTCCTGGGACGGCGTCGGCACGGCGGTCAGGCTTAAAGTAATCAACCCGCTGGGCGCAGTCATTGTCGACGAAACTATCGGCGCGACGGCGGGCAGCTCCAAAAAGCTGGATTTTGCCAACGGCATTGCAGGCGACTATGAAATCACGCTCACCGCGGGCGACGTCACGGTTTCTAGATACTACAAAAACAAGGCGCTCAACAGAGTGTCCGATTTTTCCGTTGCGGACAACGGATTGCTTATTTGGAAACCCGTGCCCGATGCTGCGAGATATTACGTCGACGTTGTGTGCGGCGACGAAAATCACGTTCACACTCATTTTGACAACGGCGCTTCGGTGTATTTCGATTTTTCTAATTGCAAAATGCCTCCCGAAGGCATTGTGTTTGTTGTTACCGCTACTGCGGAGGGCTATGCTTCGTCCGTTTCGAGAGCGTTTGTCTATCTGCGCAAGCTGCCCGTCGTAAGCGGACTGTATCTCGACACGGAGATCGACCTCTTGGTGTGGGACGCGCTTGACGACGCTTCGGATTATACCGTGTCGGTAAACGGAGGCGCGCCCGCGTCCACGGGAGGCAGAAACAGTTTCAGCCTCAAAGAGTATTCCGGCGAAATTTCCGTCGCCGTGCGCGCGTATACGCCTGGTTTCGTCCCTTCGGACGAGGCGACGTTTGTCTTTGAAAAAAATCAGCTTGCCACTCCGTCGGGTATTGTCGTATCCGCCGACAGGATAAGCTGGAACGTCGTTGCCGACGCTACTTCTTACATAGTCAAGATTGACGGCAAAAACTTCGAGACTGACGAGAACTGCCTGCCGTTTTCGGACACCGACATTTCATGGTCGAAGGGCGGATATTATTCCCTCAAAATCAAGGCTGCGGGAGAATCCGAATCCAAGTGGAGCGACGAAACGGTTTTCGGCTGGCAGACGCAAGCTACAAACCTGCGCTATTTCAGAAACGTAATTTCCTGGGACTATGTCGCGGGCGTTTCCTCCTATGAAGTGAGGATAAACGGCGGTTCCGCTTTCGGTGTTGCGGGCGGAGTCAACTTCGCCGAGATAAAACTGACCAAAGCGGGCGAAAACCTGATAGAGGTCAGATGCGCGGACGAAAACACCGAGGACGAAAGCGAGCCGGTTTGGACTTCTCTCAAGGTGTGGGCGCATACGTTGAGCTTGAACGCTATGGGAGGCGAAGCGGTCGCCCCGCTTTATCTGGCGGTGGGCGACAAAGTGGAGCTTGCCGAAACAAGCAAAACTGGCTATGACTTCGGCGGCTGGTACAACAAAGAGGGCGGCGCGGCGGCAAACGGCGCGGAGTTTTCCGAAGAATATTTCCCGTTCAACGCCGACGTTGTTCTCTATGCAAACTGGGTTGCCCACGTTTATACGATAACTCTCGACTGCGGCGAGTTCGGCACGGTAGACGGACAGCGCACGCTTACCGCCGAGGTGGCTTACGGCAGCGATTTCGTTCTGCCCGTGCCCGACGTAAATTACGAAATAAAGGTGTTTACGTATTGGTGCGCGAGCGCCGACGGCTACGGCGTCGCTTACACTGACTCCGAAGGCCGCAGCAGAATAAAATGGCCGCACACCTCGGAAGACATCGTTCTTTACGCTTATTACGTCGACGCAATCGATTACGTCAGAGACGGCGACGGTTACGCCGTCAAGGCGGGACCGAAAATATCTCAGGTGACCCACCTGATAATACCCGCGACGTACACTCCCGCGCCGACGGACGAAAATCCCAATCCCGAAACGCTAAAAGTGGTTTCTATTCAGGACTATGCGTTTCTCAACTGCACCAAGCTTGTGAGCGTAAGCATTCCCAACACGGTAAGGACAATTTCTTTGACCGCGTTTGACGGATGCAGATATATCGAGCGTTATGAAGTGCGTGAAATCGAGGGGGAAATCGACCCAGTTTACTTCGCGCAGGAGGGCACGCTTCTTTACAGAAACATCGTCATGCAGGGAGAGGTGGAAATAGCTCTCGTGCCCGCGACGTTTACCGGAAGCTACCGCATACCCGACGCGGTGACAAAAATAACGCAGAACGCTTTTGCCAAAACCAAGCTGGAAGAAATCATCGTTCCCGCTTCCGTCAAGACGGTTGCCCGCGCATCGTTTTCAAACAGCACGACGCTTAAATCCATTGTTTTCGAGCAGTCGATAACGGAGGAAATTCCGCTTACCATGAGCGACGGAGCAATCGTTTCCTGCACCGCGCTTGTAAATCTCACGCTGCCCGCAAGACTTAAAAAGTTTGAAAAGGCAGAGCACGAGATTTTTTCGCTGTTCGGAAAACTTGAAAATATAAACATCGTCGGCTCCTTCGACAACGCAGCCTATTCGTCAATCGACGGAGTGCTGTTCAACGCGGCAAAGGACACCCTGCTTTATTATCCCGCCGCGCACAACAAGGACAGCGGCGTTTACACGCTGCCGACGGCGGCGCTCAACATTGCCGAAAGGGCGTTTTATACCAACCCGTCTTCAACCAAAATCAAGAGTACGGTCAAAGAGGTGTATTTACACGCCAACGTCCGCACGATAGGGGCGGAAGCGTTTGCGGAGTGCGACAGTCTGACAAAGGTTGTTTTTGTCGCGAGCGAGCGCCCCGCAGGCACAATGGTTATCGGCAGAAGGGCTTTCGCCGATTGTTCCAAGCTTGCCGAGCTGGTTTTTGAAGAAAGCGGGACAATGACAAGAGTTACGGAAACGACGGAACAAGGAGAAAAGGTCAGCTTTAAATTCGAATATACCAAAAGCTGCGGCGTTGCCCAAATCGGCGAGGAGGCGTTTGAGGGTTGCTCTTTGCAATCTCTGCTGCTGCCGTCCACGCTCACGGCGATAGGCAAAAACGCCTTTGCCGACAACTCGAAACTTAACGACATAGATTTAAGCCACGTGCGTTCAGACCTGCAATTCGGCGAATACGTGTTCAGAAACTGCCGTATGCTGGAAAGCGTGGAAATCCCCGACAATGTGGGGTATATACCCTTCAATTCGGTGTTTTACAACTGCACCAAGATTAAAAGCTTTGTTGTAAGCCCCGACAATCCAAACTATTACGCGGACGAACAGGGGGTGCTTTACAACGCCGACGTGACCGAAATCGCTTATTATCCCGAAGGACTGACGGGCGACTACGTTATACCTGATACTATCAAGGTTATCGGCGGCGGCGTGTTTATCGGCAAAGCCAATATGGTTAAAATTACCATACCCGCAAGCGTTGTCAACATAGGCAACGGCGCGTTTGAAAGCTGCGTCAATCTTTCGGAGGTGTTGTTCGTTGAGGGAGAGGAGCTTCTCACCATAGGCGACAAGGCGTTTTACCGCTGTACGGCGTTAAAGAGCATCAAATTGCCCGAGCGTACGCTGTCATTGGGCAAAAACTGCTTCGACGGAAGCGGCCTGTCCGATATAGATTTCGGCGGAGTCCGCACAATAGCGGCAAACGCTTTCGGCAACACCAAGAGCTTGTCCGTCCTCACAATACCCGCGTCGGTGACGGAAATAGGCAAATACGCCTTCAGCAGCTCTGCAATTTCCGAAATCAAATTCGCTCCGAGGGCGACGGGGAAGGAAGAAACGCCTTTTGAACCTCTCAAATTGGGCAAAAGCGTATTCACATACTGCGCGTCGCTCAAAAAAGCGACTTTTCCCGACGGACTGACGAGCATACCAGACTCCACGTTCTACAACTGCGCCGCGCTCACTTATGTTTACGTACCCAAAACCGTTGCCAACGGCGACGACGTGGTTGCGGGGGTAAGCGGCTTTGCGCGCGCAATCGGTCCGCGTGCCTTCTATCACTGCGAAAGCCTTGCCGAAATCGAGTTCGGGCTTGGCGGCACGGGCGACCTTTCCTTTGCGGAAAGAGCTTTCTGGGGCTGCACGTCGCTCAAAACTCTCAATCTGCCCAACAGACTGCGCGGAGTGGAAAACGACTACGACGCTTTTCAGTTCGGGCTTAAACTCGCGGGAGGTTTAAGCAATCCCAACGCCGTCATGTGTTTCAGCGAATACGACGGACGCGACTGCGCCGCAGTCAAAAGCATAAACGTGGAGGAGGGAGGTCTTTACTTCTCCTCTTACGACGGAGCGCTGTATACGGCAGGCAGAAAGATGCTTGTGTTCTGCCCGCAGCAAAAGTCCGGCACGATAACAATCGCCAAAGAAGCGGAGACTTTCAGAGTCGGCTGCTTCTGGAACTGTCAGATTCTCTCCGCAATAGAGTTCGAGGAGGGAGGAACGGCGGATTTCGAGTTGCCGTCGGTAAGCGGCAGCTTCACCTATACGACGGACGCGCTGTTCTACAATTGCTACAAGCTGTCCTCCATAGCTTTCCCCGCGCGTCTCGTTAAAATAGGCGACAACGCGCTTTATTGGGGCGAGGCGATTGCGGGACGCTCGAACCACAACATTTCCGTCGTGACGTTTGCACCGGACTGCCGACTGAACGAAATAGGAAAAAGCGCGTTCAAGAATTGCAAAATTAAGGAAATAGAGCTGCCCGCAAGCGTGACGACATTGGGGCAAAAGCCCTTTGAGGGATGCAGCATAGCGCGGCTTGTGGTGCCCGACAGCCTTGCGTCGGACGGTTTTACCGACCTTGTGGCGGGCATATCGGGACTCAAAAACATCGAGTGCCGTTCTACCTGCAAAAACTTCACGACGGTTGACGGAGTGCTTTTCTCGAAAGACGGAACGGAGCTGGTTTTCTGCCCCGCCGACAAGGTCGCGGAGGTTTACACCGTGCCTGCCGACGTGCGGAAGATAAGCGATTACAGCTTCAAGGACAACGTCGGCGTCAAAGCCGTTGAATTTGAAAGCGCGGAAAGCAGTCTGACGATAGGCGCTTACGCCTTCCAAAACGCGGCAATAGTGTCCGTTACGCTGCCCGAAAGGCTTGTTTCGATATCCGACAGAGCCTTTTCAGGCTGCGCAATGCTTGCGCGCGTGACATTCGAGCCGCAATGCAGGCTTACGACTCTGGGAAATTACGCCTTTGAAAAGTGCGCGTCTCTCACGGAAATATCCATTCCCGACCTGACGACAAGCATAGGCATCTACGCGTTTTCCGGGTGTTCGTTGCTGGCAAACTTCAACCTGGGCGCAAACAGTCAGCTAATCACCATCGGTCAGCACGCATTCAGAAACTGCTCGGCTCTTGTCGAATTTACCGCGCCCGCGACGCTTGCTTATTTCGGCAAGCCTACGACGGCAGACACGGTGACGGAGAAAACAAGCTCCTACACCTTCTACAACTGCAAGCAGCTTGCAAAGGTTGACCTGTCCGCGTGCTCGGTTGAATATATCGCGATGTACACCTTCCAACATTGCTCCTCGCTTGCAACCGTTCTGCTTCCGCAGGGTCTCAAAGGCATAGGGCAGTATGCGTTTCAGAATTGCGTGAAGCTTAGCGAAATCACTTTGCCCGAAGGACTTGTTACGATAAACGGTCAGGCTTTTTCGGGGTGCGGTCAGTACATTGAAAAGACGGGACTAAAAACGGGACTTAAATCGATAACCGTTCCGTCTACGGTAACGACGATAGGAAAATCCGCCTTTGAGGAATGCGCCGCCCTCGAAGAAGCGACAATCAAGAGCGTCGTTGTGGGCGAAAATATGTTCGCCGACTGCGTATTGCTCAAAATGGCAAACATCGGAGCGGCGACGGAAAGCATAAAGGCTCTCGCCTTTTCCGGCTGCGTCTCTCTCGACAAAATAAATTTGCAGAGCAATGTTCTCAACGAGATAGGAAAGGGAGCTTTTCAGAATACGGCGATTACCGAATTTACCGTTCCCGATACGGTGGACACGCTCGGAGCGGGCACGGTTTCCGACTCCGGAGCCAAGGACGGCGTTTTCAACGGTTGCAGTCAACTCAAAACCGTGACAATCGGCGTAAATGTCGAGACAATTCCCGACTGTATGTTTGCCGACTGCGAGTCGCTCTCTTCCGTCGTTTTCAAGGAAAACGGCATGGTAAAAATGATAGGCAGAATGGCGTTTTTCAACTGCCGCTCTCTCAAAGAGATTGTGCTGCCGTCTACGCTCACTCAGTTGGGATACACCTCTTCTTATACGACAAGCACGAAAAATTGCAGAACCTTCGAGGGTTGCGGTGCGCTGCTGTCAATCAATCTGCCCGCGGCAGTCACAAAAATCGGACAGGGGCTGTTCAAAAACTGCACGTCGCTGGAAGAAGTGGTTTTCAACGGCAATGCTTTGGAATTTATCGCAATGAACGCTTTTGCGGGCTGTTCGTCTCTGACGAAATTTGTATTACCCGCTCTGAGCGGCTCGTTTTCGCTTGGCGCGAGCGCGTTTTCGGGTTGTTCGTCGCTTGCGGGCATCGTTCTGCCCGACTACGTAAAGACAATACCCGACAACGCGTTTCTCGACTGCGTTTCCCTTGAAACGGTGCTTATGCAGTCCGATGCGGCGGGCACGGTAGGGGCAAGCGCGTTTGCAGGCTGCGTCAAACTTAAAAACGTGACGCTTTCCGACGGAATCACCCAAATCAAGCAAAAAGCTTTCCTGAACTGCGCCGCGCTTGAACAAATAACTCTGCCGCAAAGCCTGACCAAGCTTGGCAACGGCTCGACGACAAGCAACGCCGGTTACGGCAACGTATTTGAAAACTGCGTTTCCTTAAAGGAGATAACGCTGCCCGAGGGCGTGAGCATTATAGACGTCGCCACCTTCAAAAACTGCGAGTCGCTTTCAAAAGTGACGGTAAGCGGCGCTCTTACTCTGATAAGGGAGGCCGCCTTCGAGGGGTGCGGCAACGTCGAATTTTGTCTTGCCGACGGCAACGTCAAAACCGAGATAGAGGACAACGCCATATATGCCGAATATACGGATTCCTTCTATACGATAAACGCCAACGGCAACAACACGACCTCCGTCAAGATTACCGGAACGGCTCTCGTGCATTATTTCGGCAAAGAGTCGACGCTGACGGTAAGGGACGGCACGGAAATCGTCGCAAGGGCTGCGTTGAGGAACAATTCCGTTGTTGAGGAAGTGGTTTTGCCCGCGTCGGTGAAGTATATCGACGACTTTGCGTTTGCCGGCTCCGCCGTCGGAAAAATCAATCTCGAAAACGTGGATTATATCGACGGAAACGCTTTTGAGGGGTGCGCGCAGCTGACTTCCGTGACGCTTACTGCGGAGGTTGTTTATTCCAAAGCGTTCCTCAACTGCACGGGGCTTGGAGAAATCAAGCTTGACGGCACAAAATTTATCAATATGTATGTATTTCAGGGGTGCACATCCCTTAAACACGTGACCGTGCCTGCAAGCGTAATAGCTTTGAAAGCCGAGGCGTTCAAGGACTGCACGAGACTTGAAACGGCGGAAGTAAATGTGGGCAATCTCAACGGAACGGTGTCAAGCAGCGGTACGGCGGGGAACGGTTGGTTCAAAGGCTGTACGTCCCTTAAATCGGTGACGTTTGCCGACGGATTGCTGAGACTTGAAAATTATCTGTTCGAGGGCTGCACGTCCTTGACGACAATCAAATTGCCTGCGACGTTGCAGCGTCTTTCGGCGGGCTACGGCGCGTTCAAAAACTGCACCTCTCTTGTAAGTCTTACAATCCCCGCAGGCGTGACGGCAATAGAAAACAACGAATTTGTCGGCTGCGCCTCACTCAAAGAAATCATTTTCGAGGGCAGCGTAACCAAGATTGGAAACGCCTCGTTCGACGGCTGCGCCGCGCTGGACACAATCGACCTGTCGCAGGTGAACTCAGTCGGCAACAATGCGTTCAGGGGCTGCGCAGCGCTGGAATACGTCAATCTGCCGCAGGCGGCGACGCTCGGCGCAAACAGCTTTGAAAGCTGCTCGGCTTTGAAGGAAGCGAGCATTCCCAAAGTGGCGAAAATAAGCAATTACGCGTTTTCAAACTGCGGCAAACTCGTCTCCGTGTCGGCGGCTGCCGCAACGGAAGCAGGGGACTTTGCCTTCTTTGGCTGCGCTTCGCTCGAAAGCATAAGCCTGCCCGAATTGAAAACTTTGGGCAAAAGCGCGTTTGCGGGCTGCTCGTCCCTCAAAGAATTTGTCGCACCCAACCTGAGCTCAATAGGAGATTACGCTTTTTGCGAGGTTTCAGAGTCGGAGGACGGAACGAGCGTTTACAACGGCTGTCCGTTGACGGGCTTGGATTTGACAAACGTCACGTCCGTCGGCAAATATGCGCTTGCCGGCTTGACTCAAATAAAGGAGCTTGTCATACCGTCGGGTGCAATGAGCGTGGGCGAAGGCGCGTTTGCCGGCTGGACGGAGGAGCAGGTGATTCGCATTGACATGTCGGAGGAGGACTGCGACTGGACGGAGGGCTGGAACAGAGATATGAAAGCAACGATTTACTGGAAATCTGCCGAAACGGAGGCAGAGGCTTAAAGGGGAAAGGCGGGACGGACTGCTTGCTTGCCCGTTCCGCCCCGAGCCGCCGCTTGCGACAGGCGGCTTGACTTGAAATAAAGGAGATAAAAAATGTCGGTAAAAAATTTATTGTCCGAATATCGCAAAAGATTATCCAAAGAAGCATGGTTGAAATCGATTGTCTGGGGCGCGGTTTTTGCGTTTGGCGCAAACGCCGTCGCCGCACTTGTGACCTGGTGCCTGGGAGTAAAGAGTTTGAAACTCGTTTTGTGCGTGTCCCTCGGCGTTTTCGTCGCGGTTTGGGCGGCTTCGTCGGCTTTGCTGTATTTTCTTAAATTCCGCCCCACGTTTAAGGACGTCGCGCGTCGCGTAGACGGGCTGGGACTTGAAGAAAGAGTTATCACCATGACGGAATATGAGAAAAAGGAGGACTTTTTCGCCAAAAAGCAAAGACAGGATGCTGCGGCAAAGCTTAAAAGCGTAAAATCGGGAAGCTTAAAAATAGTCGTATCCGCGGCAAGCATAATCGTTGCCTGCGTGATGCTGTTGACTGCCGGAGCCGCGACCACTGCGAGCGCGCTCAGCGCAAAGGGCATTATCAAAGATTTGCCCGGCATAGTGGAGCCTATTTTCTATCCCGAGGTTTTTTATACGATTATTTACGAAGTCGAGGGAGAGGGAGAAATCGAGGGCAACGCGGATCAGCTTGTGCTAAAAGGCGGAGACGCGGAGCCTGTGCTGGCTGTTGCCGAAGACGGTTGGGCTTTTCTGTGCTGGTCGGACGGCAGCGAGGAGCCTTACAGACATGATAAGGAGGTAATGCCCGACGGAGAGTTTTCCGAGGTGGACGAGGACGGCAATGTAATAATAACCTATTTTGCCGTGTTCATGGAGCTTGAAGAGTCCGAGCAGGACGGAAGCGGCGGCGAAGGAGACGAGCAGGAACAGGAGCAGGATCAGGCTCAGGACCAACCCTCCGACGGCGAGGAGCAGGAGCAAGAGCAGCAGCAAACGGACGGCGAAAGCAAAGACGGTGACGGCAAGGGCGGAGAGTATCAGGACTCCAACAAGGTCATAGACGGCGACCAGTACTACGGCGACAGATTGGAAGAATATCTGGCGTTGGCAGAGGAAATTCTGGAAAACGACGGCGAAATACCCGACGATTTGAGAGAATTTATCGAGTCGTACTACGGAACAATCGAATAAAAGAGAGCTGCTTCTCATTAAGATTGAAAGATTCTTGCGGCGGGGAGCGCGAAACGCTCCCCGCTTTAAACGCGAAAAAAGCTGAGACTTTGAAAATAAAAACGGACAAGGTGAGACATTATGGATTTATTGGTTCCAATAGGCTTGCTGGGCTTAATCGGGCTGTTGATTTTGTTGATTATTTACATATTGAAGCCCAATTATCAGCAGAAATTTGTTTCAAGCACTTATATATGGAAATTAAGCCTTAAATACAGAAAGAAAAAAATCCCGATAAACAAGCTGAGAAATGTGCTTATTCTGCTTTGTCAGGTGCTGATTTGCATAGCCGCCGCTTTGATTTTGTCAAAGCCCGCGGTCGTTGCCGAGACAAGCGTCGGACAGAACGAAAAAATAATAATCGTGGACGCTTCCGCGAGCATGCTCGCTTCCTGCGAGAGCTCCGACGACACGCGCTTTGACAGGGCGTTGAAAAAAACGCGCGAAATCGCGGACGAAACCTTAAAAGACAACGGAACGGTAACCGTTATTCTTGCGGGAGAAAAAGCGTCGTACGTGGTTAGGCGCGCGGGCGCGGGAGAGCTGTCGGAAATAGACGCATACATAAACGGAATGCAGTGTTCTCTGTGCGAGGGAGACGTGGACGGAGCCATGCTTTTGGCGGAGGAAACGCTGCGCTACAACGCCGATTCCGAAATTCTGCTTTTGACGGGCACGACCTACGTCAACGACGCCGAAAACGTGACAATCGTGGACGTTTCCGACCGATACGAGTGGAACGTAGCCGTGCTGAGCGCGTCGGCGAGACTCGAAGACAACTTTTATACCTTTGAAATAGAGGTTGCGTGTTACGGCTTGGACAAGGCTTTCGAGGTGTTCTGCGAGGTGGGCAACGTAAACGGAAAGGGAGAAAAAATAACTCTTCCCGTGCAGACGGTAAACGGACTGGACGGCATTCCGACCAAAATAGTTTACACCTCCGCCGCGCGCAATCTCGGACAGGACGTGATTCCCGTGCTTCTTACCGAAAACGAAAGAATTTACTCTTTCGACGAGGCGTATATACATATTGACGAAGCGGATTCGCTTTTGCTGGACAACGAGTTTTTCATTTACGGCGGATTAAGGCCGACGGTAAAGATTCAGTATTACAGCACGGCGTCAAACGTCTTTTTCGGCGGCGTGTTGAGGACGCTCAAAGAAAAGACTTTCGGCAGCTGGAATATAGAAATAACCGAGGTCAAGGGCAAGGATACGCCTGCAACCGAGGGATTTGATTTTTACATATTCGAGCACACCGTGCCCAAAGTTCTGCCAAAGGACGGAATAATTTTTTTGGTCAATCCCGACAGCTCGGCGGACGCGGGCTTCTCGATTGTGAGAAGAAACGTGCAGGTGAACGATTACGACGGAGACGGCGCGTCTCTTGCTATCGGAGACGGCGAGCATCCTCTGGTGCGCTACATGGACGTCGAGGGAATAAAGGTAACCCAATATTCTCAGGTGGACGAAGCAAGTCTGGAAAGATACGACGTGCTGATGTATTACGAGGGCAATCCCGTGTTCTTTGCAAGAAACGAAGCCGATTCAAAAATCGCCGTGATGACTTTCAGTCTCAATATGTCCACTTTGGCGCTCAGCGTGTATTATCCCATTCTCATTTACAATATGTTCAATTATTACCTGCCGTCTACCTTAACGGAGGATTTGTGCGACGTTTACGACACGATAGAGGTAAACGCGAGGGGCAGCGATTTGATTGTTACCGCCCCTGACGGCACGGAGCTGCTCTTCGGGGAGTTTCCCGCAAAGCTGTACGTAGAAAGCTTCGGAACCTACACCCTGCGTCAACAGCTCATTTCGGGAGAAATCGTGGAAGAAAAATTTTACGCCAAGGTCGCCGCGTCTCAAAGCGACATAACGCGGGAGGACGTTTTGAGCGTTCCCTTTGCCGCAAACGGCGCGCAAAAAATCATAGAGGATTTGCTTGTCTGGTTTGCCGCGGCAATCGTCGCGCTTATGTTTTTGGAGTGGGCGCTGCACTCGATTGAAGGGCTGTGACCGTGGAGGCTGAAAAATGTTGAATTTACAAGTGAATTTTTCCTGCGCATGGCTGCTGCTGCTTATTGTGCCCGCCGTGCTTCTTACGCTTCTGCCTTACTTCAAGCTGTCGAAAAAATTCAGAAAAACAAGAAATAGAATTTCCTCCGTCGTGCTGCACCTGACTGCGCTTGTCCTGTGTATTTTCGTGCTGTCGGGCATGACATTCGATTACGAGGTGCACAACTCGGAAAACGAGCTTGTGCTGGTGGTGGACGCTTCTTACAGCACCGCCGAAGAAAAACAGGCGAAGGACGATTTCGTGCGCAGCGTCATAGAAATGACCAACACCGACGTTTACAGCCTCGGCATAGTCACCTTCGGCTTGAAGCCCGTGTGCGCGGTGCCTCTTACCGACGACTTGCGCAACGCTTTCAATCTGTATCAAAACTCCTTGCAGCCGGACGTCACTGCGACGGACATTTCGTCGGCGTTGGTTTTTGCAAGGGATATGCTTACCCATCCCGAATCCGCAAAGATAGTGCTTTTGAGCGACGGCGTGGAAACGGACGGAAAAGCCTCCTCCGTTGTCAAATCGATTGTTGCGGAGGGCACGCGCATTGACAGCGTTCTGTGCGGCTCCCTGTCGGGAGAGGACGAGGTTCAGGCGCTCTCGGTGGGGCTGCCCGACAGCAATATTTTGAGAGGCGAGCAGTTTGAAATTACTCTTTCCGTTGCAAGCTCGAGAAAAGGCGAAACGCCCGTCACGGTGACGTTGTTCGACAACGGGGAGGAGTGTCAAAGCGTGTCCGCATCCGTCAGGGAGGGCGTGCAGGATATCGCAATTCCCCATTCGCTTGAAGAGGAGGGACTGCACGCGCTGCGGTTCAGGGTAGACGCCGACGCAGATGCCGTTTCGCAAAACAACGAGCTTTATTCCTATATGTATCTAAATCTTTTCGACAAGGTGCTCATTGTGGAGAGCAGCGAGGGTATTTCCCAAGAGATTTGCGCGCTGTTGGAGGGCTATGAGGTGACGACGGTTCGTCCCGACGAAAGCAGCTTGCCCAAGACGCTTGACGAGCTGTGCGCCTTTGACGAGGTAATCCTCAACAACATAGCCAACTCCGACCTGCCCGAGGGCTTTGACGAGATACTCAACCGTTACGTTTACGAGGCTGGCGGCGGACTGTTCACCGTGGGCGGAAGCGAGGGCGGCGACTCCGAAAAGGCGCACGCCTACAACAGAGAGGATATGGCGGGCACGCTTTTGCAGCGTATGCTGCCCGTCGAGGCGATAGACTATACGCCGCCTCTCGGCATGATGATAGTCATAGACGTTTCGGGCAGTATGTCTTCGGGTACGGACGTCGGCACGGTTCAGAAAATCGACGCCGCAAAAAACGCGGCGGTCAGCATGGTCAGAGATTACACCTGTTTAAACGAAAGAGATTACTGCGGGGTTATGACTTTGAGCGAAGACTATACCGAGGACGCATCGCTTTTGCCCATGACGCGTCAGGACGAAATCATAGAAGCCATTTACGGCGTGGAAAAGGGCGGCGGAACGCTGTTTACGCCGGCGGTCAATCATGCGGGCATGGCTTTAAGAGCCTTGTACACGAGCGGCAGAATCGAAAAAATGCACGTCGTCATGATAACCGACGGAGGGGCGGCGGACTATGAGGACTACGTAAGCAGAGTGGAGCATTTCAACAATCTTGGAGTTACATATTCCTTTATCGCGATAAAGGCGACAAGCGCGTCTATGGAGCAGCTCAACGAAGCGGCGAAGGTTGGCGGCGGCAAAGCGTACAATGCGGACGCGACGGATTTGACGGGCGTGCTTAAAGACGACATACGCATACCCGAAATAAAAGAGGTGGAATTCAGGGAATTTGTGCCGAATATAAACCCCGATTCCTATTACTCGACAGTCATATCGCAGGAGGAAATGCCGGCGCTTTACGGCTTTTACGGAACAAAGAAAAAAGACGATGCGGAGCTGGTGCTTTCGGGAGAGTACAACGTGCCCGTTTACGCGCAGTGGAAATACGGCAACGGGACGGTTGGCAGCTTTATGTGCGACCTTGACGGCACTTGGTCGGCGGATTTTCTGAGTGCGGAAGGCAAGGGCTCGGAATTTCTGCTGAGCGTAATAAACAAGCTGTTTCCGACTGAGGACATTCGCCCGAAAAATCTCGACGTGGTTTTAAGAGAGGAAAACTATACCACTCAGTTAAGCATTTACCCCAAAATCGAGCTTAAAGAGGGGGAAAGCGTGGAGGTGTTGCTGGAAAACCTGACCTCCTCGGACGCGTCCGCGCATCTTACCGCGCCTTTGGCGGAGGAAAAATACAGCCGCGCAACTTTGTTTGCCGCGGAGGCGGGCGTGTACAAAATAACGGTGCAGAAAAAAGGCGCCGACAACGCGCCTTCTGGCAATCCGTGTGTGGTTTACAAAACCTTTTCCTATTCGGAGGAATTTAATTTACTTGCAAGCGACACGGACGGAGCCGAGGTGATGGAAGCAATCGCCGTATCGGGAAACGGCAAATACGAGCTTTTGTCGGAAAAGGACGCGGTAACGGTCTTTCAGGGGTTTAAGGAAACTCTGGAAAAAAGCTTCGACCCGCGCTTCCTGTTTATAATAACGGCTCTTTGCCTGTTTCTGCTTGACATAGCGGCAAGAAAATTCAAATGGAAATGGCCGCACGAGCTGATAAGAGAGCGCAGAGAAAAACTGCAGGACGCAAACGACTCTTCAAATCGAAACGAAGCGAGGAAAAAATGATGAAAAAACTTAGAGCGCCTTATCTTTTGATTTTGATTTTTTGTATGCTTGCGCTGGCGGGCTGTTCGGGCGGGCTTGGCAGACCGTCGGATTTGAAGGTAAACGAAACCGATTGGGTATTGTCCTGGTCTCCCGTCGAAAACGCAACGTCGTCCACGACCTACATAGTGGAAATAGACGGCAGGGAATACGTAAGCAGCAAAACCTCTTATTCGCTCGAAGGACTAGAAGAGGGCAGCTACAAAATCAGAGTGAAAGCAACCGACGCGTTGGGACAGACGGGAGACTCCAAATGGTCGGACGCCTTTGTGTTTACCAAGCCTTACGAAAACGGTCTTGTCTACACGTTGACAAACGCCAACACCGAATACGAGGTTACCCGTGTGGGAAGCGCGAGAGGAGATATAGAAATAGGCGACGTTTATCGGGGCAAGCCGGTGACGAGCATAGCGGAAAAGGCGTTTTACTCGTCAAGCGGAGTCAAAAGCATAGTCGTCGGCAAAAACGTCAGGGAAATCGGAGACTACGCTTTCACCAACTGCTCCAATCTCCAATCCGTGACGCTGCCCGACGGGTTAAGCGAGCTTGGAGAGCACGCTTTTCAGGGCTGCCGCGCGTTGCAGAGCATAAAATTGCCCGACAGTCTCAAAGAAGTGAAAAAGAGTTCTTTTCAGTATTGCAGAAACATGACGTCCGTCGATTTGGGCGGCGGTATCCTTTCGGTGGCGGCGTCTGCGTTTTCCGATTGCGACAAGCTTTCCGAGCTTAAGGTGCCGGACAGCGTGCGCACGCTGGGCGAAAAGTCCTTTTACGGCTGCGATTTGCTTGAAAGCGTGACGCTCGGCGCCGCAGTCGACAGCATAGGAGAGGGAGCGTTTGCCTCCTGCGTGTCTTTAAAAAGCTTTGCCTTAAATCAAAGACTGTCCGCTATCGGAGCAAACGCCTTCAACGGCTGCGTCAAGCTGGCTTCTTTCGAAACGCCCGACAGCGTCGTTTCAATAGGCGAACAGGCGTTTTTCGGGTGTCAGTCCCTGTCGGACGTGGTTATCGGCTCGGGCGTTAAGCAAATAGGGGCGTTGGCTTTCGATTCTACTGCTTTGAGTCAAAGCGCAAGCGGCATAGTTTACGCCGACGGGTGGGCTGTTTCTTGCAGCGCGACGCTTTCGGAGCTTAATCTTTTGGCGGGCACGCGCGGAATCGCCGACATGACCTTTGCGGGGCGCGCAATCACGGAAGCCGTGATTCCCGATTCCGTCAGGTTTATCGGAGACTACGCCTTTTACAGATGCACAGAGCTTATGTCCCTTGACGCGGGGGACGGCGTGGAGCGCATAGGCAGATACGCTTTCGACGGCTGCAAGGTGCTGGGCAGGGGCTATTTTTCTCTCGGCAGCAGCCTTAAAAACATAGAAAGCTATGCTTTCGCGCGCTGCACCGATTTGGGCAACAAGGCGTATATGGGCGACGTCAGACTGCCTTCGTCGGTAGAATCCATAGGCACCTACGCCTTTTACAACACTGCGGCGTGGAATGCTGTGGACAGCGGATTGATTTACGTCGGCAACTGGGTAGTGGGCTTTAAGGACGGGCAGGAAAGCGTAAGCATAACCATAGCCGACGGAACGGTCGGTATATCCGATTACGCCTTTTACAAAAAGACGGGTTTAGGCGCGGTGACGGTGCCCGACAGCGTAAAATACATAGGCTACGGCGCCTTTTACGAGTGTTCGTCTCTTTCGAGGGTGTACATGGACGTATTGGCGAGCAATCTCCTTGAAATAAGCGACTACACCTTTTACAAATGTTCGAGCTTGAAGCAGGTAGACATTCCGCTCGAAGTGGAAAAAATCGGACGCTCCGCGTTTTACAAAAGCGGAGTTGTGGTGGCGAAAATTCCCAATTACGTGAAAGAAATCGGAGCCTATGCCTTTTACGGCTGCGGAAACCTCATCGAAGTGAGCTTCGGACAGTCCGCGCGGCTGGAAACGCTGTCGGACTATGCGTTTGCAAACTGCGCGTCGCTCGGTTCGTTTTCCGTCCCGTCTTCCGTTTTCGACATAGGAGAAAAGGCGTTTTCCGGCTGTGCGTCGCTTGTTTCGGTTGCGTTGGGCGAAAATCTGACCCGACTCGGAGAGGGCGCGTTTTACAATTGCGCCGCGCTCGAAAGCATTGTTCTGCCCGACAGTCTCAAAGAAATCGGCGACAAAACCTTTTACAAATGCGCGTCGCTTGCTTCGGTGACAATGGGCAGCGTCGAAAGAATCGGCGAATATGCCTTTTACTCCTGCAATTTGCTTGAAAGCGTTGTTCTGCCCGCGTCGCTGCGCAGCTTGGGCAGCTACGCGTTCAGAAGCTGCGCGTCGCTTAAATCGGTTACGCTCAGACAAAGCGTGGAGGAAATAGGCAGCCATGCGTTCAACGGCTGCAAATTTCTCACGCTTTACTGCGAGGGCGAAAACGCGGGGGAAAAGTGGAGCGCTCGCTGGAACTCGGGCTATCGTCCCGTAGTGTGGGGCTGCGATTTGTCCGAAAACGGCGATTACGTGCTGTCGTTTACGGTAGGCGAGTCGTCAATTGAAAACAAAACGGCAAGGAACGGATTTTCCGCACCTTACAGAGAGGGATACCGATTCGACTGCTGGACGGTAAGTACGGCGGAGGGACAAAAAACCTTTGCCGCGTCACTTACGGCGGATTTGCCGCAGGGCGCGCTTGCGGTTGCGGAGTGGAAAACAGCCGCGACCGATTCGGAAAATGAAACGGATACTGCTGCGGAACAATCCGAAGCATAAAACTACTATTCACTTTTCAGACGGAGGTAAGAAAAAATGAAAAGAAGGAGCAAATGTACGGCATTTTTGATTGTCGCATTGGCGTTGCTGCTTGCGTGCGCGCTGCTTGCGGGCTGCGAAAGCAAGGTAACGCTCAAATTGGTGACGTATGACGGCAATTTTACGGTGCTGGAAGGCAAAGCGGGAGAAATTGCGGATTTCCCCGCAGTTACGCGCGACGGATACGCGCTCGAAGGCTGGTATGAGGACGAAAGCTTCGTCGGTCAGCCCGTCGGTCAGGCGGTATTTGAAAAGGACAAAACTTATTACGCCAAATGGGTAAAGACGTATGCCGTCACCTTCGAGCTTGACGGCGGCGCTATGGAAACCGCTTCGGTTTTTCTGCCCGAGGGGAAAGGACTCCTTGCCGCGCTGGACGGACTTGTTCCCGTCAAGGGTGAGTACCGCTTCGGCGGCTGGTATATCAACGGCAGAGCGCTTGCGGAGTCGGACAAAATGCCTGCGTCGGACGTTGTGCTGACAGCCAAATACATGGCGGAGTATAAAATAAACGTATATTTGCAGGAGCTTAATCTTGCCGACTATGCTTTCGAGGAGGGCTATTCTTCGGGCTATGCCCTAATCGGAGAGGAGTTTTCTCCCGAGCTTTCGGTAAAAGGCTTTTCTTTGAGCGGCGGAGCGGAGCAGTCCCGCGTCATCGACGCCGATTCCTCCGAAAATGTTTTCGAGCTGAGATTTGACAGAAACAGCTACGGGCTTTGGTTTGTCTCCAATTATCCCGACGGCTCGGGGCGGAACGAGGAGGAGCTTGCCTATACATATCTTTACGGGGAGGAAATAGATTTCCCTAAGTCCGTGCCCTTCGAGGCGGACGGTTACAGGTTTTTCGGCTGGGGCGCCTACACGAATTCGGACTTTGACGAGGCGATAGAGGAGGAAAATTTCGAGCTTGCGGAGGACACGGTGCTCTACGCAATCTGGAACAAGGGCTACACCGATATGTTTTCGGGAGAGGACGAAATTTTTCTCATGCGCGACGGCACGGGCAAAGCCGTTTTGTGCCGCGGCGGAGTGGATATTGAAGGCTCTTACAACGAAAAAAAGGATTGGTACCAATTTGAAAGCCCCACGACGGGGTATGTGTTAAACGCGCGGATAAACGACAACGGAACCTTTGTTTTTTACGCCAACAGAAAGGGCGAATACTTTTTGTTCGAGCCGACGGGCATTGACAGAGACGTGACGCTCGCTCTCGACGACATGAACGGCATAGAGCTTTACCGCACGGGAGAGGGCGACAAACAGTATCTCGAAGGGGAGTATTTTATAGACGAAAACGGCTATTATCAAGCTCTCTTTTCCGACGGAACGGGCTTTGTGTTTTTGCTGGGAACGGCGACGGAGCCTGCAAACGGCGCAAAAACAAATGTTTTCAGAATAAGGGGAGAAGAGGCGAATTGGGGCGTGCTGCCTTACAAGGCGGTTTATTATCCCGTCGTCACGCTTGACGGGTTCGGTTATGCCCTTGTTTCGCAGCAGCCCGACAGCACGGCTTACGCCGCTTACGTTATCGACGGCGACGTCTTTACGCTTTACGACACCGCAAGCGGAAGCGTAATTCTCACCGCAAGGGCGGGCGATTACGGCGGAACGATGGGCTACGAGCCTTATGTCGCCGAGTTTGATACGACTTTTACGCGCGAAGACGGCGCGACGCTTACTACCGACGGCTGTTCAAACGCGGTTTTTGTCAAAAACGGAGATTCCTTTGTCGGCAGCTACGAGATTAAAAGCTCCCTTGTCGGCGGCAGCCTGATAAGGGTGGTTTCGTCGTCGGGAAGCGTAAGGGTGTTCAGAGTTTTTGAAAAGCAGGGCGCGTCGGGAGCCGTTCTCACGTTTGAACAAAAGCACGCGGATTACGCCGAGTATCTTTACGTAAGCGACGACGGCAGACTGGACGGCGTGCCTTTCCTTGTAGTCAACGGCGACGGAACTGCGGCAATGTACGAGCAGAACGCGCAGGGAAATACGGAAATGACTTCTTCGGGAGTTATAAAAAGCAAGGACGGCTTTTATCTTTACACCGTGACGGAGCAGACCGCCGATTGGTCAGTCAACCGTTTTGCCGCACTGCTTGTAAATTTTGACACACATTCCACTTCTTACGACGTGTATTACGTGATAGGCTCCGACGACGGAGAGGAAACTACGGACTATTCGACGGTTTATTCGGACGGAGAGGGCGCCAAGCTGACAATCGTTTCCTGCTTTGCCGTTTTCGAGGACGCGGACGGAAACGTCGTGTCCGGCGTGTTTAGTCAGGGACCGGATTTCATAAGGCTGGGCAACGGCGAAAGTTATATCTATTTCCGTATCGACGTGCAAAACGGCACGTTTGTGCGGCTGGCTTACGAGCCTGCGGTGCTGCTCATGAAGAAAAACGGCTCGACCGTTTCGTCGTCCATGCTTACCGTAAACGGAGTAAAGTACGGCGACGGATACGAAGCGGCGTTTACCGAAAAAATCGACGGCGTTTCGGTAACGGTGTACGGATATTATACGCTTGAAACGGTGGACACGGCGGGTGCGGTGTTCGGCGTTTACACCTTCCGCTCCGAGGAAAAAACATTTAAATTTGTCGTCAGCGCGTCGTCTTCCGCAGTTTATTTTCATTATTTCGAGCTTGACGAGGTGATAATGTTCGGCAAATACGACGAGCTGTCCGACGACAGTCAAGCAACCTCCCTTGCGGAATTGCAGCTCACCGACGAAAAGGATGACGACGGAAAAGCGATATTGGTTTACGTCGAGGGTGAAAACAACATAAAGGGCACGTTCGCTTCCCGCGAAACGGTTGCCTTCGACAGGTTTAAGCAGACGGTTTACACCTTTAAGGCAACGGAAGGAGATTTTACCTTCGAATTTACGCTGATTGACTCGTATTTCCGTGTTTGCGCTCCCGATTCGTCGTTTACGGCGGCCGACAGCAGCACGCTGCAGCTTGACGGCGCAACGCACACGGCGAGATATTGGGACACCGAAAACGAATATTTCGGCTATTACGTCGCGGCGCTCAACGTGCTGGACGAAAACGAAAAAGCCGTCGCCATGTCGATAAACGGAGAGGAGCGCGTTTTTGATTTGAACGGCTCGGACAATTCGTTCGGCATCAGAGGGCTTGAAGAGGGGGCTTACCTCAAAGTGGAAAACAATATCCCCGACGGCGAGGTAATTGTTTTTGACGGACACGGCAACGCAACGCTGAAAAAGCCCGACGACTCGGAAATACAAGCCGTCTACACGTTTGAAAACGGTTTGTACACGATTGCCTTCAACGGAGGCGAGTACGTGGGCGAAACGGGATTGTTTGCCGCCGACGGAAACGTATATTACGCTTTTCTGTTCTATTCGGACAAAATTGCGGGCGCGTATCTCGACTGCGACGACCTTTCGGTTGTCAGACTGGACGAAACGGGCAACGCTTTGCGATACAATTCGGACGGACGCTCCGAAACGGGAAGATACACGGTTTTAAGCGACGGACTTTTCTATTTCGAGTCGGAAACGGGCAGCTCTGCGCTGTACGAAATCTGTGCGGACGGACAGGTGTCAAGGTCGAGCTTTTCCGCGACTTACTACGCAAGCGATTTCGCCTCAATCGTCTTTTATTCAAACGGCGTGGTGCTGTTCAACAACGCTTCCGCAATGTTTTACAGCTATGACGAAAGTTCGCAAAAAATTTACACCTACACGCCGTCGGACTCTTCGGAAGCCAACGCTTACGGCTTTGTCGCGGAGGAGTTCGACGAGGAGGACGGCAGCATAACCTATACCGACCCCGCAGACAACGTCACGAGAACATATATGCGCTTTGACGGCAAGTACACCGTTTTAGAGGACGGCAAGGGCGGCAAACTCGAATTTCAGTCCGACGGAGGAGCCGAGTTTACCGTGGATGCGGTTTACACCGACTCGACGGGCAAACAGACTCAGTATTATTTTCTGGTTTATTACGGCGATTCCGGCGTCGAGACCATGCTTGCCTGTCTTGCTACGGGCGCGCTATACGGCAGCGTTTCGGATTATCTGTTTACCGTCAACTACTTCATCGAAGTGAACCTGACCGAAAAAACTTTCGCATTTGACAGCGAAAAGTATATTTACGGTCTGACGGCTTACGACTACACCTATGTCGAGCTGCTCACGGTTTACGGTTCCGGCCTCGCGTTTTTGTTTGAAGGCGCTTACGGATATATCAACGTCGTTGCGGACGTTGCGGACGGCAAAACGGTTTATTCCGTTTCGGGAAGCTTCAATTTTATAAAGGACGCCGACGGCAATCCGCTGAGATTCGCCGACGGCACGCTGAGCAAAGCGGGCTTTATAGACGCGCAGGTCGAAGGCTTCGGCAATCTGTTCGCGTCAGAGTTTGTTGCGGCGGACGGCAACACTTACCACCTGAATTTTTATCTGGCGTACAACCGAAACGTGCAGCAATTCGTGTATATAATTCATTCCTGCACTTTGGCGGAGGAGATATTCAGGTCGGACGACGGCAGCGCGGTGTACAGGGAAACCTTCCTTTATTCGTCTGCGTTCCGTTTCGTCAAGGGAGAAAACCCGCTCACGGGAGAGGTGGAATATTACGCCAAAGGCGACGAATTTTATCCTACGCTAAGCTACAGAGGGGAACCCGTCGCGGTTTACAATTTCGAGGAGGAGAGCGAAACTCGGTGGGTATTCTATTCGAGAGAGTACGCGGGGAACGCATATTCGGATTTCAGATATTGTTTCGAGTTCGTTTTTGACGGAGAGGGCAACGTCGAGTCGGGCGTTCTGGTGCGTTACGCGGAAAGAAACATCGCGTCGGCGCTTGGCGACGCAGCCCGCGTCGTTTGCGACGAGGAAACGGGCGAGGCGCTTGAAATAACGGCGCTGATTGTGGACGACGTTTATTTTGAAGCCCTGTCGTGTGTCGACAACGGAGACGGAACCTTTACCGTCGTCACGTCGGAGGGTACCTATACCGTTACCGTTCACAAAAACGAGGACGGCGAGGTTGAAAGGGTAAGCATAGCCTTAAACAACGACTGAATCAAATCTGCAAAAAAATCAAATAAACACGGAGATAGGACATGGTAACAGAGAAAGATGTAGTAAAATTCGGGGAGCAGTGTGCGAATATATTTGCGCAGGTATCGAGGGACGTGATTGGGCAGAAGGAGGTCGTGGAAGGGACTATCATAGCGATGATAGCGGGCGGAAACGTACTTTTGGAGGGCGTGCCGGGAGTCGGGAAGACGAGGCTAGTGAGGAGTCTCGGGCGAGTATTCGACCTGCCGTTCAAGAGGATTCAGTTTACGCCTGACCTAATGCCGGCTGACGTAACGGGAACAAATATAATAGTGAAGGACGCAAGCGGCAATTCGACGTTTCAATTTCAGCCGGGGCCAATATTCAGCAACATAATATTGGCGGACGAAATAAACAGAGCGACGCCCAAGACGCAGTCGGCATTGCTGGAAGCGATGCAGGAGCACACGGTTACGGTTATGGGTGAGTCGAGGAAGCTGAACGAGCCGTTTTTCGTGCTGGCGACACAGAACCCGATAGAGCAGGACGGAACGTATCCGTTGCCAGAGGCGCAGATGGACAGATTTATGTTCAAGCTGGTGGTGCCCAATCCGAGCTTAAACGAGCTGATGGAAATCGTGGACATGACGCAGAAGACGATGGAGGAGGTAGCAGACGCGGCGTGCACGGGGGAGGAGCTGTTGGAGATGAGAGCGACGGCGAATCAGATACCCGTAGCAACGGAGGTAATGAGATACGCGATGTATCTGACGTCTGCGACGCATCCGGACAGCGAGTGCGCGACGGAGACGGCGAAGAAGTACATCAGAGTGGGAGCGAGCCCGAGAGCGGGACAGGCATTAATCTCTGCTGCCAAGGTGAAAGCGTTAATCAAAGGCAGGTTCAACGTGGCGTACAACGATATAAACGAGCTGGCGTATCCGGTACTGAGACACAGGATAAAGATGAACTTCGAAGCGATAGCGGAGAGAGTTACGCCGGACAACGCGATAGAGAAGATATTGGAAGAGATAGCGAAGACGGCGAAATAAGGCGGAGAATGGGAGAAAAAGATGAAAATATCTCATTTGGACGACAAGTTTTTCAGTCGGCTGGAGACGTTGGCGTTGAATCTAAGGAGCAGTCTTGCGGGATATTTCGGAGGTAAGCATCTGGTAAACACCTACGGACAGACGGTGGAGTTTGCGGATTACCGAGAGTATCAGCTTGGGGACGACATCCGAAGAATCGACTGGAATTTGTACTCGCGCTTCGAGAAGCATTATCTGAAGCTGTTTACCGACGAGAGGCAGATGCAGGTGCAGGTATTTCTGGACTGCTCTGCCTCGATGGGTAAGGACAATCCGAAGAAAGGCTCGTATGCGGTGGCGACGGCGGCGGCGCTGGGATATCTGGCGGTGCACAACATGGACAAGGTGTCGTTTCACCTGATAAAGGGAGATAGGTCGGAGAATCCGTTCGGTACGATAATAGGCAAGAACGCGTTTTTCCGTGCAATAAGCACGATAGGAGAGATGGGTTTCGACGAAGAGGCGGACATAGAGAAAGGAATAGCGAGCTGTCAGGAGATAGGAACGAACAACGGACTGTCTGTAATAATCTCGGACTTTTTCACGGAAAGCGACTGGAAGAAGGCGGTGGACTACCTGTGCTACAAAAAGCGTCAGGTGCTGCTGGTGCAGGTGCTGTCGCCGGAGGAAATAGACCCTACGTACGACGGAAGAGTGAACCTGATAGACTCTGAGTCGGTGGATATGTCCGACCAAAAGAATATGAAAATCCGAATCACGCGTAGTATGCAGAAGGCGTACGAGGAGGCGTTGAGAGACTTTAAGCAGGATATAAAGACGTTCTGCTCCAAACGCAACGTGGACTTTATATCCGTGCGCACCGATAAGCCTATCGAAAGAATGCTCTTCGGCGAATTGTTGAATGTAGGTATCATGGCATGAAATTATTAACCCCTTTAGGCTTGCTGGGGTTGCTCGGCGTTGTCGCATTAATCATTATTTATCTGATAAGGCCGAACTACCAGCAGAAAAGTATTTCCAGCACTTATATCTGGAAACTAAGTCTGAAATACAAAAAGAAGAGAGTTCCTATAAGCAAGCTGAGGAATATCTTGATTATAATCTGTCAGATTCTTGCGTTGGTGGCGTGCGCGCTTATTCTCGCACAACCCAACGAAGTGCTCAAAGCGCAGGCCGATTACGTCGAAGTCATAGCGATTATAGACTCTTCCGCAAGTATGCGCGCCGAGACAAACGGCGAAACACGCTTTGAAAGAGCCGTTGACGAGGCAAGAGTCAAAGGCGACGATGTTTTGAAAGACGGCGGAGTGGTTTCGGTAATCATTGCCGACGCTAAGCCGCACTTTTTGTTGGAAAGAGTAAATTCCCAAGGTCTGACGATTTTCGACAACACTATGGACGACATCTATTTTGACGAAGCTGCTTGTTCTTACGGCACTTCGGATGTCGACGGCGCCATGGCATTGTGCGAAAGCGTGCTTTCGGAAAATCCCGCCGCAGAGGTCTGGCTGTACACGGATATGTTGTATTCAAACGTGCCTACGCGCGTGAATGTCGTGAACGTAGCCGACGCAGATGAATGGAATGCGGCGATTTTGAATGCGCGCGCCGTTCTCGAAGACAACAACTATTACGCTTTTTATATCGACGTTGCGGTTTACGGCGCCGAAAAGCATATCACCGTCAATATGGACGTTCAGGGGGTAAATGCCAGCGACTCTACATCCGCAGGTCTTACCTATCAGTTTTCGACAACAGTCACCTGCACCCGGGACAACACAAAGACGGTGGTTTTCAAATATCTTGCGGACGGCGAAGAGCAGCCCAAGCAAACGGAGAATACGGAATACATATTTATCAAGGAAGCTCAAAAAGTTTATTCGTATCAATCGGTGCATATATCTCTTGATTTGGGTACGGAAAGCGATTCCTTTATAAACGACAACAGCTTTGAAATTTTCGACGGACAAAAAGAGGTTCTTAAAATTCAGTATACAAGCAGCTCGGCAAACACGTTTTTCAACGCTGCTTTCTTCGTGTTGCAGGCCAATCTTAAAGACCGTTGGGATATTCAGTTGACCGAAGTCAAGGACGGCAATTACGCTCTAAGCGGATTCGACCTTTATCTTTTCGAGCACATTATGCCCGAAAGGATGCCCGAAGACGGCGTTGTCTGGCTTGTCGACCCTATTGAGGGCTCGCCTATCGGCGCGGGCTTCGGAGTGACAGGAGTATACAGTTTCGGAAAGCCTGTTTCCCTTTCGGCAGGAGAGGAGCATGCGATAACCAACAATATAAGACCTGACAAAATTACAGTAAGCAGATATTGCGTTATTTCGCAGCGCGACTCGGCTTACAAGGTTTTGATGAGCGTTGACAACAAGCCTGCGCTTATGGTAAAGGAGACCTCCGACGCCAAGGTTGTGGTTATGGCTTTTTCCGTCCATTACTCCAACAACGTCATACTTTACGATTTTCAATTGATGGTAAACAACATATTCAGGCACTTTTTCCCGACTACGGTCTCGGGCAACTCGTTTGAGGTAGGCAGCGCCATTTCTCTCAACGGCAGAGGAAGCGAGCTTTCCGTTTGGTATAACAATCAGCAGTTGGAAATTTTGAGCATTTTCCCCGCCACTTTTACCACGGGATTGCCCGGTATGTATCAGATAAAACAGACTACCGATTTCGGAAAGGATATAACAACCGATATTTATGTGAAAATTCCTTCGACCGAAAGCAATATCAAGGATTCCCGCAACAGTATGGTAAACCCGTACAAGATTGAGGATGAAAACGATTATTACTACGACTTGCTGATTTATATTGCGGCTGCGCTTGTGGCATTCCTGTTCATCGAGTGGGTGCTGCATATCAAAGAAGAGGCGTAAAGGAGAGAAAGGTATGCATGATTTTCAAATAGTTTTTTCTCATCCATGGCTTCTTTTGCTGTTGATTCCCGCGTTGGCGCTTACGCTGATTCCGTATTTCATGCTGTCAAAGAAGTACAGACGGACGAGAAACCGCATTACTTCAATGGTGTTGCATATGTGCGTAATGGTTCTTGCCATTTCCGTGCTTTCGGGGATTAGGTTTGATTACAAGCTTTCCAACGACCAAAACGAAATTTTGTTTGTCGTGGATGTTTCGGATTCGCAGGAAGAGTCGTTTATAGAAAGAGACCAATTTTTGAGAGCCGCTTTGGACAAGGTCAGCTACGACGGCTTTAAGGTAGGCATAGTTACCTTCGGTTTCGACTCCAAATACGTCGTTCCCTTGACGGCAAATGTCGACAGAGTTTACGAGCTTTACAGGGACAGTCAAGAGACGCCCGACACAAGCGCGTCCGACATGGCAGCCGCGCTGAGATATGCCCGCACTCTTTTCCAATATCCCGAGACTGCCAAAATCATACTTGTCACCGACGGAAAGGAAACGGATGAAGACGTGCTTAACGTCATAGGGCAGATTACGGGACAGGGCACAAGGCTTGACACCGTGCACGTTTCTTCGGACTTTGACGGAGACGACATTCAGATTTTGGACGTGCAGTTTCCCGATTATCAGCTCAGCGTCGAACAGAATTTTACGATAAACGTCACTTTGCTCACCAACTCAACGGTTACCGCACAGTTGAAGCTTACCGACAACGACGTGGAGTGCGCAACTCAGACAATCGAGCTGTCTCCCGGTACTCATACGGTTGCTTTAAATCACTCGTTTGATACTGACGGACTTCACAAAATGGGCTTTTCCATTGACGAGTTTCCGCAGTCCTACGAGGACGGAATTATTCAGAACAACGTCTACAATACATATTTCAATTTGGAAGTATTCGACAAAATTCTGATTCTGGAAAGAAACGGCGGAGAATCGGACGCTTTGGTCAACCTTCTGACCGAAGAAGGCAATTTTGACGTTACCGTACTCAACGTGTACGATTCGGAGGAAATTCCGACGACGGTTGACGAGCTGCGTCAGTATGACCAGGTTATTCTCAACAACATTTCCAACTACGATTTGGGCGCGCGCGTGGAGAACAGTGTCAGAAACACCAATATGCCCGAAAACTTCGTCGAAATGTTGGAGGAATATGTATCGACCTACGGCGGCGGAATGTTTACCATAGGCGGCAAGGACGGAGAAAATGCAAACGCGTACAACAGAACGGATATGTACGGAAGTCTGTATCAGCAAATGCTTCCCGTTCAGGCAATAAATTACACACCGCCTTTGGGAGTTATTTTTATCATCGACGTTTCCGGCTCGATGCAGGGCGACCCGATCGAGCTTGCAAAGACGGCCGCGTCCAGTGCGCTGGGTGCGCTTTCCGAAAGAGACTACATAGGCATCATGACGTTGTCAACCGACTACGAAATGGTTTTGCCTCTCACGCCCCGTACGCAGGAAAGCAAAATTTATTCCGCTATCAACAATATTTCTACCGGCGGCGGCACTACGTTCCCCGGAGCGATAGAGCGCGCGGGACAGATTTTGAGAAGTTTTCAGGAAATTGAAAGGTGTCATATTGTTTTGGTTTCGGACGCTTTGGTAGGAGACGACCAGACGGTACAATACGAACAGTTAATCAGGGATTATTACGACAAAGACGGAATTTCTTTCTCGTTTTTGGGTATAGGCTTGACGAAGGACTTCGATTATGTGCCCGGAGAGACGACGATTGACGACCCCGCTTTAAACGGAGAAAGTCTTTCGCCTTACAGAAAAATGGTGCGCGCCGTCATACTCGGACACGGCACGATTTGCGTATCGAGCAACATTACCGAAGTTTCGATATGGAGTAAAGAAAACCTGAGCGTGCCCGAGCTTAAAGAAGTGGACGACGAGCCATTTAATCCTACGGTTGCCAATCTGCTTTCACCGCTGCTAAGCGGCGTGGAAACCGGAACCGCGGAGGAAGGCACGCAGAACAAATTGACTGTTCAGTTGGGAGGATTTTTCGGCGTCAAGCTGCGTACCGGCGCGGATATGGTGCTCTCGGGCGATTACAGCGTTCCGCTTTACGTGCAGTGGAAATATTTGAAAAACGATAACAGCAAAGGTGGTATGGTCGGCAGCTTTATGTGCGACCTCAACGGCGGAGAGTGGTCCGGTCAATTTATGCAGGACGCAAACGGTCAGACATTTTTGCTCAACGTGGTCAGAAATCTTATGCCGACGGAAAGCATCCGTCCTACGCTTCTGTACGGTACGCTGAACGAGGACAATTACATAAATCAGCTGAATGTCTATGTCAACGAGGCTCTTGCGGAAAACGAGACAATACGTGGCACAATCGAGGATATGTCGACAGGCACGGTGATTTCCCTCAACGAAACGTCGGGGGACCCCGCGACCGATTCCGTATATGTCACTTTGGCTTTGAGCTCTGCAAACAGTTACAGCCGCAGCGACATAGTTGTTAAAAAGGGCGGAGTTTACAAAATCGTTTTGCAAAAGTACGACGATGCGGGAAATCCCGTTGAAAACTCCCTGTACGAGATTTACAAGAACTTTTCCTACTCGAAAGAGTACGACTTGAATGTCGAGGAGACGGATATAGACCCGTCGAAGGCGTTGCTTGCCGAAATTGCCCAAAAGGGCAACGGCGTATTGGTTTCCGATTTGCAGTCGCCCGACGAGATTCTGGACGGATTTGTGACGGAAATCGCCAAAACCTATGACCCGAGACTTGCTTTTATCATTGCCGCGATTGTGCTTTTCCTGTTGGATATAGCGGTGCGCAAATTCAAGTTCAAGTGGCTGCACGAAATTATTCGTGAGAGAAAGAACAAAAAATCACAATAGTACGTTGCAATTCTCAAAGGAGAAGAAATGAAAAAACTTCTTACATTTATAGCGGCTTTCGTTTTGTCGATGTGCCTGCTGATATTTGTCGGATGCGGAAAGACGCTTGCCGTCCCCGAAAAAATCCGTATTGACGACGATTATCTGATGACTTGGAGTTCGGTGGAAAACGCCCGAACGTACAGTCTGGAAATAAAAAGCATTGCGACGGGAGAAACCGATACCGTTGTCTCCCGCAAAACAAGCTATTCGCTGTCAAGTTATCAGGAGGGCGATTACGAAATTCGCATAAAAGCGGTGCCGAGAGACAGCTCCGCCAAGGAGTCCGATTGGTCGGAGGTCGTTTCGTTTCACAAAAATTACGAAACGGGCTGTGTTTACACCTTAATCAACAACAACACCGAATATGCGATAACAAGCGCGGGCACGTGCACCGACAGCTTCACAATCGAGGACGTCTATCGCGGCAAGCCCGTCACGGAAATCGCAAACTCTGCTTTCAGAGCTAGCAAAGTAAAAAACATCGTTGTAGGAAACAATGTCAGGTCAATCGGCGACGAAGCGTTTTACAATTGTCCCGACCTTGAAAGCATTGTTATTCCGCAGTCTGTCACTTACATAGGGAGCGGGGCATTCAGCTCATGTCTGTCGTTAAAGGAAATCACCTTGCCCGAAAATGTCGATACGGTGGAAGCCAATTCTTTTTCCTATTGCCGCGCGCTTGAAAAGGTTGTGCTGGGCGACAATGTAACGCTGATAGGCGAAGCCGCGTTTGTCGGCTGCAATTCGTTGAAATCAATCGAGCTTCCCGATGCCTTGCTGGCAATATACAGTCATGCGTTTTCCGAGTGCTCGGCCTTGGAGTCGATAAGTTTCGGCAGCCAGCTCATTTTACTTGACGAAAGGGCGTTTTCCCGTTGCGGCAATCTTTCCGAAATTGAATTTGCGGAAAATTCCTCATTGATACGTATTGCCGCATATGCCTTTGCCGAATGTCCCAAGCTCACGCAGGTGGCTTTGCCCGAAGGGCTTGTTTCGTTGGGGATTGGCGCTTTCAATGCCTGTACGGAGCTGAGCGAGGTCACTATGCCTCAGTCCCTCACGACGGTCGGCAGCGGTGTTTTCAACGGAACCAAGGTATACAACGACTGCTTAACCGCCGGAGACAATATCATTTACGCCGATAATTGGGTGGTTGCCGTGGAAAACCGCGCCGATATTACCGAGTTGAGTGCGAACGATTTCAAAGAGGGAACGGTCGGCATTGTCGGCAGAGCCTTTACATCGTGCGAAAACCTTACAAAAGTCGTGTTGCCCTCATCGATAAAGTATCTGGGCGATTCCTGCTTTGCAAAAAACAAAGCATTGTACAGCGTCACGCTGCCCGGTGTGGAAACAATAGCTTACGGCGTTTTTACCGATTGCGACAATCTGATGATTTTGAATTTAGGTGAAAATCTGAAAAGCATCGGTACCAATGCTTTTTACGGCTGCGACAAATTGGCTAACCCGGAAAACGGAAATCTTATACCCGCAAGCGTGACAAGCATAGGAGAAAAAGCATTTGTAAACACCGCTTTGTGGAACAATCCCACCGAAGAAGGCGTTGTTTACGCCGGAAATTGGGTGGTAGGCTACAACACCGTCGATGCGGAAGGAAAAGAAATAAACATTACTACCGTAACTTTGAAGCCTGATACGATAGGCATCGCAGACTTCGCGTTTTTGGGTTGTGAGTCTCTCAAAAATGTCAGAGGCGCCATTACCGACGTGCGTTATCTCGGAACGGGCGCTTTTTACAACTGTACCGGTCTGTCTGCAATTTCTCTCAACGAAAACCTTCAGGAAATAAAGGATTACACTTTCTACAAATGCGAGTCACTGTACAGCATTGATATACCTGCAAATCTCAAAAAGATAGGACGTTCCGCTTTTTACGATTGCCATACGTTGAGCGAGATTGACCTGTCGAGCGGACGTGTCGAGGAAATCGGTTACTTTGCGTTTTTCAGATGCAAAAACATCAAGACAATCGATTTCGGAGATTATTTGAAGGAAGTTTCGGCATATGCCTTTTTGAACTGCATTTCGCTGAGCGAGGTTTACTTGCCTTCTAGCGTCGTATCTATCGGTGCGCTTGCGTTTCAAGACTGCATTGCGTTGAAAAAGGTAGGATTTGCAGAGGGGGCTGTGCCTAACCTTACGACTATCGGTCAATATGCCTTTGCGCGTTGTGCCAACCTCAAAACCTTTGAATTTCCGTCTTCGCTGCGGGTGATAGGCGACTATGCTTTTTCGGATTGCGCATCGCTGAGACGCGCGGAGTTTGCCGACGGCATCGAACAAATCGGAAAATTTGCTTTTTACGCAAACAGAAACCTGACTCGGCTCTATTTGCCATCGAGTCTCAAAACAATCGGAGAACAGGCTTTCAGAAGCTGTACCGGGCTTTTGTCGGTGCTCTTGCCGAGCACTTTGGAAAATGTCGGAGCGCACGCGTTTTACAGGTGCACACAGTTGACCGTTTACAGCGACGCCCAAAGCGTGCCCGAGAGCTGGGATACGAGGTGGAATTCCTCATTTCGTCCCGTTATGCTGGGCTGCACCTTGTCCGAAGACGGAAGCTATGTCGTTTCGGTTACTATAAACGAAAGCTTGATGCTCAATGTCGAAAGATTGAGTGAGTCGGGCGACAGCGCGCCTGTACTCGGAAACAACAGATTCTCCTCGCCTTCCCGTAGGGGTTACAACTTTTCGGGCTGGACAACGCAGGCTGACGGAACGACGCCCGAATTGACAGGCAGTGACATTGCCGACCTGCCTGAGGGAACGACGCTCTACACCGTCTGGGAGGTAGAAACGGAGGAGCCGGACGACGAAGAACCGGGTGAAGGAGAAATCGACTGGCCGTGGTCGGATGTTCCGTCGCTCTGGTCTTGAAGAATTTGCGCAAAAGGATTGATTGTTATTTTGCAATTCTCGGATGAAAATCCGCAGATTGAATAAATAGGGCATATCAATGTCAAAGGAGCTTACCTTCATGTGAAACGGCGTCGAAACTCAAATACACTTGTGTAGGAAAACATTAAATATAAATACAGGAGATATATTTAAGCATGAAAAAATTTAGGTTTTTATTAACGGCAATTTTATTTGCGATTGTTCTGTGCGCAGTTTCTGCCTGCGGCAAAGACATCGTAAAGTTGTCCTTTGAGACCAACGGCGGAAGCTCGATAGAAACCGTTGAGGTCAAAAAGGGCGAGAGCTATGAATTACCCGTACCCACAAGGACAGGTTTCGAGTTCGACGGCTGGTTCACGGACGCAAACTTTTCCGGCAGCGCGGTTACAAGCGTGGTGGCTGAAAACGACGCTACTTATTACGCAAAGTGGACGCAGCTTTATACAGTTACGCTTGACCTTGACGGCGGCTCGCTTTCCGCGACGTCGTTGCATTTGAAAGCGGGAGCAAATTTGTATAACGCGGTCAAGGAGCTTGCGCCGTCAAAAGCCAATCATCAGTTCGCAGGCTGGTTCAAAGGCGAGGACGCATTGACCGAGAGCGCTGTTATGCCTTCGGAGAACGTCACGCTCAAAGCCAAATACAAGGTCGCTTACACCGTTGAATTGCATTTGCAGGACAAAGACGACGAAACCAAGTATGTCAAAACGGACAACGACGTTACGGGGTACGATTGGGCGGGAACGCAAGTTTCTCCCGAAATAGATGTGACGGGTTTTGAAAGAAATGTCGGTCACGAGGGCGAGGTCGCGAGCAAAACCTTGTCTGAAAACGCGTCCAAAAACGTATTTAAACTTTATTTTGACAGAAAGACTTTATTTGTCTTTTTCGATGCGGGCGAGGAGTTCGACGACGTATCCTTTGAAGTCAAGTACGGCGAAGAAATCACCGTGCCCGTAAATTTCGAGAGCGAAGGCAGACTTCTTGTCGGTTGGACCGCCGACGGCGGAAATACCATTTACAAAACCAATATAATATACTCTTTGCTCAGAAACTCCATTCAGGACGGCAGCGTTGATACCGAGCCCGAAAGCTTCATTCCCGACGACGACATGGTGTTCGAGGCGGTGTGGAGCGTCGGTCTTGTCGATATGTTCGAGGGCGAAGATTACATATTCCTCGACCCCGACGACGCCGAAGTTGTCTATTTGTATCGCGGCGGCGAGTATTTTATCGGCTCGCTCAACACTAAAAACAACGAGTTCCGTATCAGAAACTTAGACGAGGACATTGTTATTACTGGCAAAGTCAACGAAAACGGAACCTTTGTTTTTCAGGATAACGGCAACAGCAATATGACGTACGACCTCTTTGTCTCCGGAGTGGGAGTCAACAGTGACATATTCCTCCAAATTGACAGATTTGACGGAATCTCGTATGTCGAAAAAGACGAAAAGGGAATTATTACCGTTGAGCGTCAAGGCTATTATACAGTCGACGAAAGCGGTATATATACCGCGCATTTTTCCGACGGCGGTGATGACTTTAACTTCATAGTCGGTACTGCCGGCGGTACGGACGCTTTTCAAATACGCAACGAAGAAGAGTACGCTTTGGGACGCGACAACGGCGGTCTTGTGCGCTTTGCAATCAACGACGGTCAACTGGTTTACTTCACGTCGGTTTATCAGATGCTGCTCGACGGCTTCGGAACCGCCGTTATCAACATGGGTACTTCTACTTCGGCGTACAGGTATACTTACGACACCGAGACTCAGCTCATTACTTTGAGGACGTCTATGGGCATTGTCGCGGGCGTATTTCAGATTATGAGCGGCACCTCTGTGCAGGGCTATGTTATCTACGACGAAAGCTCCGACAAAACCTATGAATCCGAGAATTCCCAAGCCACTTTTACGATGGACGGGCTTTACAGCGCGACGTATTTCGACGGCACCACAACGCTCAAAGGCGTTTATCAGGTTGTCGGCACGTCCGTGCTCGGCGGAAGCATTATCAGGTTCTATTCCGAGCAGGGCGCAGTGGGCAGCAATCCCGCTACCTTTACATTTATCGTCAAGGATGTTGAGGTTGACACGGGCGCAGTCGGAGACAACGACAACCCGATAACCGAAACCAAGTATTACTTTGAAAAGAAGCACAACTCTTACGGCGAATATTATTACAGAGACAGCGACCCCGAGGTTCTTTATTGGTACTCTCCGTTGCTGGCTGTCAACGACGGCGCAGAGGGCAAAGCCACCCTTTACGGACGCACAAAACAATCTGAATATGTCAAAATTTCCGAAGGCACGATAGTGTTTGACGAAAACACAAAAACCTATATGTACACTGCGGATAAATATTTTGACGTTGAGGAAGAACTCGTTACCGAGCCTTACGATTTGCAGACCGTCGTGTCGTTTGTATTCAACACTGCCGTTTTGCAAACGAGCAAGGGCAACGTGGGCGTTACTTATTGGTATTCCGTGACAACTAAGGGAATTGACGGCTCCGACAACACAACTACGAAGTTGCCGACCGCCACATATACTTCTGGCGACGCGAGCATTTTCCTTGTCGGCGGATTTATCGTGTACAACAGCACAGACGGCAGCTTCACTGCGGTATATACCGTCAGCGGCAACATATTGACAGTGTCTACCTCTCAGGGCACAATGTATTTGGAACTTGACGAAGAAAATAATACGTTCATTGTCCTTCAACACGCTCCCTACACCGCTAAGGAAATTATCCAAGGCAACAAGTACACCTCAAACCAAACTCTTGCTTTTGACGGCAAGGGCGGCGCGGTTTACACCGTGAAAGACGGAGAAACCGAAACCGTTTACGAAGGCACGGTTGAAAAATCTTCCGAGTTTACCGCTGTGGATGGTTCGGATATTTGGGTGTTTACTTCTTCCGACGAGGCGCTTACCTTCAAATTTATCCGCCTTTACGCATCCAACAACAATTTGTTCTCGCGCTACAACGAGACTTACAACGGCGATTATCGTGCGGAAAACGGCAGCAGGTTGAAACTGGACGGATTCAGCTACATGGCGGAGTATTTCAACAGCGACGACGGCACAACGGTAAAGAGCAGTTACTTTATTTCCGAAAGCAATGTCGTTTGCATGATTATCGACAACGCGTACCGTTACTTTGACATTAAAGACAACAAACAATTCACCGCGCGCGGAGCCGAGTACGGAACATACATTCTGATGGACAATCAGAACGCCACAGGCGTTTACGTCGAGCTGGACGGCTACGGCAAGCTTTCCGTATTTACTATCGGCAATGATTCCGAAAAGAATTACATCGACGATAACGGAACCTACACGTCCGACGGCTACGAGTTCACTCTCGTTTATCAAGACGGAAGCGAAAATACGACGATAGTAGGCAAACGCGGCGTTATTCAGATTTCCTCGTCCTATTACAATGTCTTTGTGGTTTCGCACAAAGAGGTGGCGCGTATCTACGTCAATGAAACCGATTTCTCCGTGCTCGTGCTTGACGAAAACGGCGGAGCGGTCAGATACAACAAGATGGGCGAAAGGGAAGTCGGAGAATATATTATCATAACGGATAATATGCTCTACTACGCAAGCACCCAAGTCGAAGACGCTTGCATCTACATTTATGACAACGAAAAAGGTGTTGCCACGCCTTTCAACTTCCCGGAAAGAGGATATTACACTTCCGACCTTGGCGCGTCGTTGCAGTTCACAAAATACGGTTTTGCCGTTTTCAACGGCGCTACGCGTTATTACTACAATGTTGTAAACGACATAGTAGTTATTTATCGCAGAGCCAACGCGGGCGAAACGGGCGTTGTAACAAACGAATACGGTTTTGTAGAGGAACAGTTCGGTACGTTTGCCGAAACCGTTGAGTACAACGACGTAACATATATCCGCAACAACGGCTTTGCCGTATTGTTCGGACGCGATGAAGCGACCAAGGACAAATATCCGGTACCCATCAGCAAACAGGGCGAAGAAGATTACAAAATGCCTCTTGAGGATTTGACCTTTACTCCAAGCGGCAAAGTCAGCTTCAACGTATCGGGCAAGGTGAAAATCGACGGCAGCGAATTCAGCTGCACCGTCACAAGAACGGATGACGGAACAATGTACGTCACGGTGCAGTATTTCCGTTTCTACATCAACGTGACGTTCAACGGCGACAGAAACACCTATGAAGTCACCGCGATGGAGCACAGAAGGACTCTTCCTTCCTGCTATTATCTGAATATGTATTATCTCTACTATATGCTGTTCGGACAGACTCTGGTCAATAATGTGGGCGAAATTGCAATAATAACCGATTATGACGAATATGGTGTCGCCGCCGAAAAATCCTACATTCAAGGTACGTTCGGCGAAGGTTCGCTTATGTACGGCGTAGACGGAGAGATACTGTCGTTTAACACCGACGATTACGTATACGACGAAGAGACAAAAATTTATACTGTAAACTTCAAGGGCGTAGACGGCTACGATTATCACCTGTATTTCGCTATCGGCAGCACTTATGTCGGTTCGGGTTACAATGTTTACGCCATGACACGCGAGGAAACGGTAGAGAGCGCGGACGGTTACAAAGTCGTGTTTGAAAGAGTTATCGCCACCGACACCAGCTTGGCGCAGGGTGCGTTCTACTCAATCAAGCTGTTCAAGGATGACGTTGAAATTGAATCTGCCGCCAACATTTACGCCACTTCTTTGAGCAAAGTTTATTATGTGCTCAGAGAAAAGACGGATGACGGCAAGATTACTTCCACAACCTACTACACGATAGAGATTACGGAAAAAACCGATACAGGAGTAGGTTCGGATGAGGAAGAAAAGAATCCTTATATTCTCAGTCTCATTGACACGGTTACAGTTTCTTGTGAGACGGTGGAGACAATTTATTCCGAGGACGGCTTGTCATTCGTTGATTTGAGTCCTACAAAAGGCATTCTTTTGATTTCGAATACCGTCAAAGACGAAGAAACGGAAAATGAAACCACTTACCTCTATCTGATTACCGAGAGCGTTTATGACGACGTAGCCGGCGTTTACACGGTTAAAAACTCCGCAGGAAAAACCTTCACCGTCAAGATAAGCGGCGAAGAAGGCAGCAAGACGGCAGAGATTACGGAAGTCGTCGAGGAGGAACAACCCGAGGAAAGCGAACAGCAGCCTGTGGAGGAACAGGAGCTGGCAGCTTGATGGCAAGAAAATCGGTGTTTTAATACTAAAACAAAACGGAACAGGCAAACGCCTGTTCCGTTTTTGTAATTTCCAAAAGAAAAATCCGAACAAGCCGAAAGGCGACGTCGAGATTTGATTTTGCTAATACTGAAATTAAAAACCCCAAAAGTTCCTTGAAACTTTTTGGGAAAGGAGAAACCGACGTTAAAGCAAATAAGACAGCAAAAGCTGTCTTATTTGCAAAGTTCGTCGCGTTTCGACGTGGTGGGCAATAAGGGACTCGCAAGGAGCGGCAGCGACGGAGCAGCGAGCAACGTGTGCGAGCGTCACAAAATTCGTCCTCAATTATTGTACTGCCGAGACGGACGAGCCACAAGGCGAAGTTCGGATTTTCTGTCAAAAGAAAAATCCGAACAAGCCAAAAGGCGACGTCCGGATAATGGTGGGCAATAAGGGACTCGAACCCCTGACTTTCTCCACGTCAAGAAGACACTCTCCCAACTGAGTTAATTGCCCGTATATTTTTAACGGTAGAATTATATCATATCGGGAAGGTTTTGACAATTATTTTGCGCGGAAAAAAATAAAATCTTTTTTTTCGGTTTTATTCGGTCGGCTCGGATTGAGCGTTGTCCGTTGCGCCCGTCAGATTCTTGATAAAATCATCGGGAGGCACTTCGACAATCGCAACGTAAGGCAGTTCGCTTTGGTCGAGCTTAAAAAGGCGTATGGTCAGGTCTCCCCGTGTCTGATTGTCTTTGACCACGCAATTGAAAAGCACGGTTGTGACAAAGCCCTCGCAGCTGACCACAACGGTGACGGTAGACCAATCCTCGTTTACGTTGAGAGCGGTTTTTGAAATTTGAACTTCCATTGTGGGACTTAAACCGTTGTTGTCGGTAAAAAACGACGAACCGCATTCCACAAGCGTGATTTGCGCTTTTGAGACCGCGTTTCCGTCCAAGTCCGTCACTTTAAGCTTGAGAGCGGTCAGGTTTTTGTTTGTGCTTTTGTTTTCCCCGCAGCCCGCAAAACACAAAAACAGACATAAAACGGTTATAATACAAACAAATACTTTAAATTTTTTCATATTAAAATATATGTATTGTTCCTGCGGTTTAAAACGTCTCAACCCGCGCGGCAAAAAATTTTTTTAATACGCACTAACGGTGGCAAATTTTCAATGCTTGTGTTATAATAAAAGAAAAAGGGATAAAAACAGTTTATGAGTTACAATGACAAATTCGCCTTTTGGAAGGCCAACGTGTATGACGAAGAAATCAGAAACGAGTTAAACAAACTCGAAGGCGACGAGGTTGCCAAAGAAAATTGCTTTTTTAAGGATTTGTCTTTCGGAACAGCGGGCATAAGAGGCAAGCTGGGCGCAGGTCCCAACTGCGTCAACATTTACACGGTTGCCCGCGCCGTCAAAGCATACGCGGTTTTTCTCAACAGGAAAAAAGCGCAGTCGGTTGCCATTAGCTTTGACAGCCGCCACAACTCGCAGCGCTTTGCGCAGATTGCATCGTGCATTTTGGCAAACTCCGGTATCAAGGTGTTTCTTGCGCACACAATGCAGCCCACGCCGTTTTTGTCTTTTGCGATTAGGACGCTCAGAGCGGACGGCGGAATTATGTTCACCGCGAGTCACAATCCCAAGGAATACAACGGCTTCAAATTTTATAACAACACGGGCTGTCAGATAAACGACTCTGCCGTGGCGGAAATCTCCGCGGAAATGTCCAAAATAGAATATTTTTCCGTGCCTATGGGAGACCTCAACGGTTGTCTGGAAGAAGAAAAAATCGAGTATATGACGGACAAGATAAAGCGGGATTACCTCGATGCGGTCTGGGAAATTTCTCCGTTGCCCGCAAAGGACGTGAAGGTGATGTATTCGCCGCTCAACGGCACGGGCTGGCATATGGTTCCGCGTATTTTGGAGCGGGCGGGAGTCAAGGAAGTCAAAACCGTTACGGCTCAATCCTTCCCCAATGAAAAATTTACCACCTGCCCGTCGCCCGACCCGCAAAAGCCGCAGACCTTTGAGCTGGCAATCGAGGAAGCCAAGCGGGAAAAATCCGATATTGTCATACTTACGGATCCCGACTGCGACAGAATGGGGCTTGCCGTGCTGCACAAGGGCGAATATGTCGTGCTGGACGGCAACACGGTCGCCGCGCTCATGACGGAATTTGTGCTTTACAGCATGAAGCAGACCAAGAGGATGCCGCAAAATCCCGTTGTAGTCAAATCCGTGGTCACTACGCCTATGATTGACAAAATTGCGGAAGTTTTCGACGCAGAGACGATTGAAACCATGATAGGGTTCAAAAACATCGGTGCCAAGGTGACAGAGCTTGAATTTGACAGACAGCGCGATTTCGTCATGGGTATGGAGGAAAGCTGCGGTTATCTGGTGGGGGACAGAGTTCGCGAAAAGGACGCCGTCGTGGCGTCTTTGGTTGCCGTGCAGATGTGCGCAGCCTTAAAACGCAAAAACCTTACGCTTGTGGACAAATTCAAAAATCTGAAAATGAAATACGGCAATTTCAAAAACAGGCAGATTTCCTATGAGTTTGCGGGAGCCGACGGCGAAAAAAGAAAACAGGAGCTGCTGGATTACGTCCGCACGGCAATAAAAGACGATATAAACGGAATTCCGGTAACGTCCAAAACGGATTTGCGCGTTTCCAAATACAAGGATTTCGGCAGGAGCGACATGCTGATTGTAGATATGATTCACGGAAACCGTTTGGTCATACGTCCGAGCGGAACCGAGCCTTTGATAAAGCTGTATCTGTTTGCCAACGAAAGCGACAAGCAGGGAGACATAGTGCTTGACGCAATGGCGAGGTGGGCGGACAGAATATTTAATTGATTGACAATATTTCCGCTCGATGTTAAAATAAAACATTAAGACAAGGATAAAAAAATGTTTGACAAAACTCCCCCTAAGGGTATGAGAGATATTCTTCCCGAGGATTTGCTGCTTAGGGAAAAAATTTCGGACACAATAAAAGGCGTTTACCGCTCATACGGATTTACGGGAATAGAAACTCCCTGCGTAGAGGATTTGGGACTTTTGACCTCCAAGCAGGGCGGCGACAACGAAAAGCTTATTTTCAAAATTCTCAAACGCGGCGAAAAGCTGGAAAACTCATCCGCCGACGATTTGTGCGACTTGGGCTTGCGTTACGATTTGACGGTGCCGCTCACAAGGTATTTTGCCAACAACTGCGGCAAGCTGCCCTCCGTTTTCAAGGCTATGCAGACGGGCAGCGTCTGGCGCGCCGAGCGTCCGCAAAAGGGGCGTTTCCGTCAGTTCGTGCAATGCGACATCGATATAATCAACGAGGAGTCCTTCCTTGCCGAAACAGAGCTCATACTCGCAACGGGCGAAGCTTTGGAAAAGCTCGGCTTGCCTGATTTTTGCGTGAGAGTCAACGACAGACGGTTGTTAAAGGCGCTTGCCCTTGCTTGCGGCTTTTGCGAAAAGGATTTCGACAAGGTGTTTGTAACTTTGGACAAGCTGGACAAAATCGGCGCGGACGGCGTAGAAAAGGAGCTTTCGGAGGCATTCGGTGCTGACGGCGCAAAAAAGCTCGTCGAGCTTACGGAGAGCCTCGGGGACGAAAACGAAAAGGCTGCGCTGGAAAAGGCCTGTTCCCTTTGTCCCGAAGCGGGAGAAAATCTTGTCAATATTTTCGGCACGGTCAGGGCTTGCGGTTTTGAAAAAATCAGGTTCGACGCTTCTCTCGTGCGCGGCATGAATTATTACACGGGCACGATTTTCGAGATTTCCTACGGAGATTACGGAATTTCGGTGGGCGGAGGCGGCAGGTACGACGAGCTGCTCGGCAAGTTAATCGGCGGCAAAGTATGCGCCTGCGGTTTCAGCATAGGCTTCGAGCGAATTTTCAATATTCTCAAAGACAAGGGCATGACGGTGGACGACGGACAGGGCAAAGTAGTTTTCCTTACGGAAAAGAACGCTTCGCCCGCAGTGTTGTCTTCGGCGTTGTCTGCGGCAGCGCAAAAGCGGACGGAGGGCAACGTGTGTCTTGTTCTCAAAAAAATAAAAAATTTCGGATTTCAGCTTAGTTCGTTGAAGCAGGCGGGATATACGGAGTTTTTCGTTTGCTCGGAACAGGGAATAAAAAAGTTGGATTGACATGAAGAACGACGGTACGCAGCCGATTTTTACACTTAAAGACGATTTGGAAGCGGCGGAGGATTCCGCCGCGCCTTGCGTTGCCGAAAAAACGGAAAAAGAGGTTTCCGAAGCGTCGGTTTCGACGCGGCTCAAAAATTTGTTCGCCGCAAGAAAAAAAAGTTCTTCAAACGAGGAAAATCGGGGAAACGAGCTTTCGGAGACGGAAGAAGCGTCGGCAGACGAGCCGCGGCTGCCTGACGACGGCGACGGCGAGGAAAAAAGCAAAAAAGCTTCCCGCAAAAAAAAGCGCCGCAAAACTCCCGATTTGAGTCTGGCGCAAAGATATTGTCCGCGGGCGGACGAGGGATTGACAAGCGAACAGGTTGAAAGCAGAAAAGAGGACGGCTACGTAAACGAATTGCCGCGCAAACAGGGAAAATCCGTACTTCAGATTTTTCTCGGCAATATTTTCACTTTTTTCAATATGCTGTATCTGGTCATTGCCGTTATACTTATGGTTTACGCCCAATGGACTCAGATTACTTTTTTGATTGTTGCCGTTGTCAACACGGGCATAGCGATTTTTCAGGAGATTAAATCCAAAAAGTCTCTTGACAAGTTGAGAATCGTTGCCGCTCCCGCCGTCAAGGTAGTGCGCGACGGCAAGGAAACGGAAATTTCAGTCGAAGAAATCGTGCTTGACGACGTGATGAAGCTTGAAACGGGCGTTCAGATTTGCGCCGACGCCGTTGTTCTCGAAGGTCAGACCGAAGTAAACGAATCGATGCTTACGGGAGAATCCGAGTCTGTTGTCAAAAAAAAGGGAGATACTTTGTTTGCGGGCAGCTATGTCGTTTCGGGCGCCTGTCTTGCAAGAGCGGACAAAATAGCCGAGGCAAATTATATAGAAGGGCTGACAAGCCGCGCACGGAAATACAAAAAGCCGCGCTCGCAGCTGCTCGGCGGTCTCAAAATCATACTCAAGGTCGTTGCGGTGATTATCATACTGATGATTTACTTTATGTGGCAGACCAATTATACGACATTTCTGGCTTCGGGGCTGAACAGTGACGAGGCTTTTATAAGGGCGCTGACCAACACGGCGGGCAGCGTTATCGGTATGATACCGGCGGGACCTTTCCTGCTCACGAGCATGACGCTTGCGGTAAGCGTTATCAGGCTTTCAAAACGCAAGACAATGGTGCAGGAGCTGTATTGTATTGAAATGCTCGCCCGTGTGGATACCATTTGTCTTGACAAAACCGGCACATTGACGGACGGAACCATGCGCGTGGTGGAGACCATTGATTTCAACAGCGGCTCCCGCTACACTCTAAAAGAAATCATGGGTTCGGTGTTGAAGGCGCAAAACGACAAAAACATGACGTCCAAAGCTTTAAAAAAGCATTTCGGCGCCAAAAGCGTGCTTAAACATACGGCAATCGTTCCTTTTTCCTCCTCGCGCAAGCTGTCCGCGGTATCCTTTGAAAAGGAAGGCACCTTTTTTCTCGGCGCGCCCGAATTTGTGCTCAACTCGAAAAATCAACGGGTTGATTCGTTGGTCAGGAAATATGCCGAAAAGGGTTTCAGAGTGTTGCTGCTGGCGCAGTCGTCCAGCGTAATTTATGCCAAAAAGGACGAGGAAATAAAACTGCCCGTCGTGCGCCGTCCGATTGCGCTGATTGTGATTGAGGACCATATACGCGACGACGCGGTAAAAACAATCAATTGGTTTAAGGAAAACGGCGTAGGCGCAAAGATAATAAGCGGCGACAATCCGTTGACCGTTAGCCACATCGCCGCCAAGGTGGGTGTGGAAAACGCGGAAAATTATATAAGTCTCGAAGGTCTGGACGAAAAAACGGTTGCCGAGATTGCTACGAAATACACAGTTTTCGGCAGGGTTTCGCCCGAGCAGAAAGCCGTTTTGGTAAAGGCAATCAAAAAGGCGGGACACACGGTGGCAATGACGGGGGACGGCGTAAACGATATACTTGCTCTGCGCGAGTCCGACTGTGCAATCGCGCTTGCGGGAGGAAGTCAGGCGGCGTGCAACGCGGCGCATCTGGTTTTGCTGGACGACAACTTTGCGAGCCTTCCTCAGGTTGTTGCCGAGGGGCGGCAGGTCGTGAACAACATACAGGCGGCGACAAGCATGTATTTTATGAAGACTATTTATACGATTGTGCTGAACCTGCTTATCGTCATAGCCAATTACGGCTTCGGGCAAAAGGTGGCTTATCCGTTTACTTCTTCGCAGGTCATGCTGTTGGAAATGATTATCGTCGGGCTGCCCACAACCATACTCGCGCTGCAAAAAAACAACGATATAATACGGGGGAGGTTCCTCGTAAACGTAGCCAAACGCAGTTTTCCCGCGTCGCTTACGTTTCTTGTAGTAACAGTTTCCCTGTACGTCGTGTTTTTGTCCACGCAAAGCTCGGGCTGGCTGTCGGTCAGCATAGGGCTTGACGAGTTTTCCACCATAGCGGTGCTGGCGTTGACCTTCGGCAGCTATTTCGCGCTTTACTACGCTTGCAAACCGCTCAACTGGTGGAAGTCCCTCATGCTTGCGGGAGTGCTTGTTCTGGTGTTGTTGGGCATATTTGCTTTGCCGTGGTTTTTCGGCTACGTCAGGCTCAACGGCGTGGAGATTTTGCTGCTTGTCTCATCCGTTCTTATATCTTTTCCGTTACTCAAATTCAATATGTGGCTTGTCGCAAAAATCGTCAACGCCGCAGGCGGATTTGTCAGGCGTTTGAGACGAAAAGGAGAAACAGCGTGAAAACGGCATTGGTTACTGGGGCGTCGCGCGGCATAGGCAAAGCCGTCGCCCTGCTTTTGGCAAAGCAGGGCTATACCGTAGGCGTCAATTATTTAAAAAACCGCGCGGCCGCGCTGCGGACGGTAACGGAAATTTTGTCGTCGGGCGGCGACGCGTCGGAGCTCCCTTTCGACGTGGGAGATTTTTTGCAGGTCAAAAGCGGAATCGAGGCATTTGTTTCAAAATATAAACGTCTCGACGTCTTGGTGCTTAACGCAGGCATATCGCATTTCGGGCTGTTGGACGACGTCTCGGAGGAGGAGTACGAAGCCGTTATGCGCACAAATCTCAAAGGCGCGTACAATTGCGTGAAGGCAGCCGCGCCGTATATGACAGGCGCGGGCAAAGGCAGCATAGTGGCGGTTTCTTCCGTATGGGGGGAAACGGGCGCTTCCTGCGAGGCTGTTTACTCCGCTTCCAAAGCGGGAGTCGTCGGATTGGTCAAGGCTCTTGCCAAGGAATACGCTCTTGCGGGAGTGCGCGTCAACTGCGTGAGTCCCGGCTTTGTCGGCACGGAAATGAACGACAGACTGTCCGAAAAGGAGAGGGAGGAATTTTTGGAGCAGATTCCGATGAACCGCGCAGGCTCTCCGGAGGAAATTGCCCGTGCAGTTGCTTTTCTCGCCGGCGACGACTCGTCATACATCACAGGTCAGGTTTTGTCCGTCAACGGCGGACTGTATATATAATTATAATTCAACACAACAAGGAGTTCTTTTTATGAAAGTATCTCAGATGCCTTACACAAGGCCGGACAAGGATAAAATCGTCGCGCAGATTGAGGATTTTATCCGCCGTTTCAACAGTGCGGAGAGCGTTGAGGAGCAGTTTGCAATCGACAAGGAAATCGACAAGGTTGTTTCCGAGCTGAGAACAAACCTGTCTTTGGCAAACATCCGTTTCACTCAAAACACTAAGGACGAATTTTACGCAAAGGAGTACGACTATATCAACGAGATAACTCCTGAAATCGACAACGCCTTAAACAACCTCAACAAGTGTTATCTCAACTCCAAATTCAAGTCGGCTTTAAAGGAGCGGATTCCGCAAATAGTATTCACCAATTTCCTCATTTCCGCCAAGAGCATAGACGAAAAAATACTTGCCGACATGGTTGAGGAAAACAAGCTGTGCACGGAGTACGTCACTCTAATGAGCGGCATTGTCGTCGAGTATCGCGGTGAAAAGCTTACTACGGCGCAAATCAAAAAATATGATTCGAATCCCGACAGAGAGCTGAGAAAGGGCGCGTATATGGCTCTCGGAAAGGAAATGAAGCGCAACGGCAAAAAAATCGACGATATTTACGACAAGCTGGTCAAAGTCCGCACGCGTATGGCGAAAAAACTCGGCATGGAAAGCTTTTCCGAGCTGGGTTATCTGCGCATGACGCGCAATTGCTATGACAGCAACGATATAGCGGTTTTCCGCGAAAACGTAAAAAAGTACGTGGTGCCCGTTTGTTGTCAGATAAAGGAAAAAATCCGCAAGGAGTGCGGCGTCGACAAGCTCATGGTTTACGACGACGGCGTTTACGGCAGAGAGGAAGCCGTACCGTCGGGCAGTGCGCAGGATATTGTAGACAACGCGGAAAAAATGTATTCACAAATGAGCGGGGAGACAAAAAAGCTGTTTGAGACGATGAAAGAGAGCGAGGCTTTCGACCTTTTGAGCCGCGAGGGCAAATGGGGCGGAGGCTACTGCACCGAGCTTTCGGAATACAAGCTGCCCTTCATTCTTTCAAATTTCAACGGTTCTTCCGGCGACGTGGATGTTTTGACGCACGAGTTCGGTCACGCGCTTGCCGCCTTCAAATCCTTTGACGTAAACTGCGGCGCTGCGTGGGCTGCGCGTCAGGGGACGATGGAAACGTGCGAGGTGCACTCCATGAGCATGGAGTATTTCGCCCACAGGTGGATGGAATTGTTTTTCGGTGAAAAGGCAGACATATACCGCTGGCAGCATATTGCCGAGTCGTTCTGCTTTTTGCCTTACGGCACAATCGTGGATTATTTTCAGCAGACGGTTTACGATTATTACAATCTGACAAAACGCGAGCGAAACAAGTTCTGGGCGTCAATCGAACGCGAATTTATGCCGTGGATGAGCGTCAAGGGTGTGCCTTATTTCAAATCGGGACGAAAATGGCAGCTCAAAATGCACATTTTTGAAAGTCCGTTTTACTATATCGATTATTGCCTGGCGCAGTTCACTGCCTTCCAATTCCTTATCATGATGAGAAAGGATTTCGACAAGGCGTTTGAAACATATATGAAGTTCTTAAACCAAGCCGGTACAAAGCCGTTTTCGGAGCTGCTTGACTCCGTAGGCCTAAAGAGTCCGTTCAACGAAGAAGCCTTTATTGAAGTTGTGGATGAAATGAAAAAGATTCTGCAACTTGAATAAAGGAGAAATATGGACGAACAAAAAAACACATCGGAAACGGAAATTCAAAAAACAGAGCCTGCCGAAAGCAAAAAGCGCTGCTTTGGTTTGGTGGTCAGACGGCTGGCCAAGCGTTGGTTTATAGACGCTTTTTCGGGTATGGCTCTGGGGCTTTTCGCCACGCTGATTGCGGGGACGATTTTCGAGCAGCTGGGCAAGCTGCTCGGCGGTGCGGACGGCAATTGGATAAGCAATCTGTTTTTGCAGGTGGCAACCGTTGCGAAATTTATGATGGGCGCGGGAATAGGCGCCGGCATTGCCTATTCGCTCAAATGCGACAAGCTTACGATTTTTTCCTGCATAGTCGCAGGTATGGCGGGCGCAAACGCAAGCGGCTGGCTTCCGACGCTTCAAATAACCGTAGGCGTCGGCAATCCGATAGGAGCTTATCTTGCCGCTTTGATTTCCGCGGAGATTTGTTCTCTCGTTGCGGGCAGAACAAAGCTGGATATAATCGTACTGCCGCTTTTGGCAATGCTTGTCGCGGGAGTCGTTGCGGTCACGCTTTGTCCGCCCGTAACCTGGCTTTTGGCAAAGCTCGGCGAAGGCATAGCCCTTGCCACGGAGTTTACTCCGTTCTTTATGGGAATAATAATTGCCGTGGTTATGGGAATTTTACTCACTCTGCCTACATCGAGCGCGGCTATATGGGTGGCTATTGCGCTCAACAATACGAGCGACGCAATGCTTCTTGCCGGAGGCGCTGCGGTAGTGGGCTGCTGCTGCCACATGGTGGGTTTTGCGGTCATGAGCTTCAAGGAAAACCGTTGGTCGGGACTCATATCGCAGGGAATCGGCACGAGTATGCTGCAAATTCCCAACGTCATGAAAAATCCACGCATTCTCATACCGCCCACGCTTGCGTCTGCAATCTGCGGTCCGCTTGCAACCTGCCTGTTCGGGCTAAGGTGCAATGCTTCGGGCGGAGGTATGGGCACTGCGGGGCTGGTCGGACTTTTCGGCACGATAGAAGCGTCGGCAGGCGTCGTGGACACGTGGCTGCTTGTCACGGGCATAGTTCTGCTTATGTTTGTTTTGCCGGCTGTTTTAAGCTGGGCATTCTGCCTGATTTTAAGAAAGGCGGGCTGGATAAAGGAAAACGATTTGAAGCTGGAACTTGCATCCGCAAAATAGCAATCTGTTTGCGGCGTGTTCCGAAAAAATCAGAGGTAGACAATTTTGGACAGCAAAAAAGTAGGTATTTTTTCCGATACGCACGGCAATTTGCCTGCGCTGGAAGCAATCGTGCAGTTGTTTAACAGGGAAAAATGCGACGAGATATATCATTTGGGCGATATGATTTCCATGGGGCCGTATTCGCGCGAGTGCGTCGAATATTTTTTCGCCCATCCCGACATTCAATGCGTCAGGGGAAACCATGACAACGATTTCGTGAGAAACAACAGGGTGCAGGCGGACAAATCTCATATTTCGACGGCGCATAAAAATTTTGTTTTCGACAGTTTGGGAGAAGAGCTGCGCAAAAAAACGGAAACCATACCTTTTACGCTCAGGCGCGAATATTTCGGCTTGAAGGTGATTTTCACCCATTACGCGAGGGAAGCGGACGATTCGGCGTTTCAGCCGCTGGACAAAAATCCCACGCCCGAAAAGCTTGACAAAATGTTTGCACATTACGACGCGGACGTGATTTTTTTCGGTCACGACCACACTCCTATGTCTATGCGCGGCAAAAAACTATATGTTGACGTCGGTTCGGTGGGGTGCCACGCAGGTTCCTTTGCGCGGGGAATTATACTTGAAGTTTTCGGCGACGGTTCTTTTAAATACGACAGTGTAACTGAGCCTTACGACAGGCAGGGGCTGTTTGATGCGATGAAAAAAAAAGCTCTTCCCGACTATGAATTTATTCAAAGTTTTTATTTCAGACGGCAAAACTCCGAACCCATGAAAAAAGATTAAAAAGAAACGGACGGTAAAAAAACCGTCCGTTTAATTATTTATTCGAGGTTCTGCCAAGCAGAAAATCGCAGCTTACTCCGAAAAACCTTGACAGAGCCACGATATGCGACGCTTTCGGCTCGCTCAGCCCGTTTTCCCAAAAGCTGACGCATCCCTTTGAAACGCCTACCTCGTCCGCAACCTTTTGGCTCGTGTAGCCGCGTTCTAGTCTCAGTTTCTTGATTCTCGGACCAAAGCTTTCCATTATCGAGTCTTTCATTAGTTTAACCTCTCAGATGAATATAGTTTATTTTATAATTTAATACGGCAAATTGCAAGCAAAAAATGCCTGAAAAATGTGAAAAATATTTATTGTTAAATAATTTTCGTCTTGCCGCAAGCAAAGTATATATTTGTTTGATTAAAAGTCCAAGCTTTTCAAACCAATATTTTCCATTGACTGTTTAAAGCAATTGATGTTATAATTTAAAGGTATCTTAAATGCGGAGGAAAATATGGGCAGGAGAATACTTGCATTCTTTTTAGGCATGATTTTCGGTTGGATTATTTTGGTCGGCGGCGTTGTGCTTGCGGCTGCAATCATCAAGCCGTCCACCTTCGGCGCAAACACCGACTACGTAAACGACGCAGGCAAAAGCTTCGACGATATGCCTTTGCTTGACATAATCATCGACGGCGTAAAGCTCATAAACGACAACAATCTTTCCATAAATTCCGTCAAGAGCGCCTTCGGAGTGGACCTAATCGACCTGTTGGGGCTTGACAGTCAAAATCAGGAGTTCGACGAGCTTAAAAGCGTAAATTTCGCAGACCAAAACGGACTTAAAGCCGCGCTCGGCGGAATCAAGCTTTCTTCCCTCGCGCCCCTTTTAAACGGCGCGATAAACGACGAAATTATTACGGCTTGGAAGAACAGTTCCGAGCCTCCCACATTAAACGACCTTACAAGCTTCAACATGACCAAGGTGCTCGGAGGAGTCACTTTAAAGGCCGTCGTGCCGCAAATCAAAACCACCGGCATAGAAGGAATAATTGCCTCCAAAGACCTAGGCGCATTCGTCGCAAGTCTCAACAGCGGCGGCAACGCGGTTTCGTTTCTGCTTGACGGTGCAAGAATCGGCGACGTAATGAATTACACCTATGACGAAAACAGCGACGCCTGGTTGAACGGCGACGCTCCCGTCACGGATAATCTGGTTTTGATTGTTGCCGACGTGGAGCTTTCAGACATAACAAACGGCAGCTTTTCGGTCAACACCATGCTCAAAGACGTAAAGGTCGGCGAAATGATGGGATATGATTTCGACGAACAAACCCAAAAATGGTTCGACGAACAGAAGGAAATAACCGACAAGGTTCAGCTTGCAATCGCAAATATAAAAGCGACGCAGCTGACAGACGGCAGTTTCAGTCTGAACACGTTGACAAACGGATTGAAAACGGGAGACGTTCTCGGGTTTGTCTACGACGAAAGCGCGGGTACGTGGAAAACAGGCAGCGGCGCCGTCGTGACCGACGCTTTGACCGTCAAAATCGCCGATTTGAGTATGACCGAGCTTTTGAACGGAGACTTTTCGGTAAACGACGTCATAGACGGTATGAAAATAGGCGACGTTATGGGATATACGTTTGACGAAGAAAGCGGAAAGTGGTTTGACGGCGAAGCGGAAATAACCGACAAGCTGACAATCAATCTCGCGGAGCGTGATTTGATGACCGTCAAGGACAACGGATTGGATTTGGCGGAGATAGTCAAGGGCATGAAGGTCGGCGACCTCATGGGCTACACTTTCAACGCAACCCAAAACAAATGGTACAACGGGGAAAGCGAGGTTACCGATACGCTTACCTTGAAGCTTATCGACAAGGACGCCGCGTCGCTGGCAGACGGCTCGCTCGACTTTGCGTCAATAGCGCGTGATTTAAAAATGGGCGAGCTTATGGGCTACGCTTGCGACGACGACGGAAAATGGTTTGACGGCGAAACGGAAATAACCGACCGTTTGACGCTCAACATCGCCTCAAAAACGCTCGGCGAGCTGTCGGAGGCAAATTTCGATTTCGACGTACTGCTTGAAGGGGTGACCTTCGGCGAGCTTATCGGAGTGACTGCAGACTCTCCCGTCATCATGCAAAAGCTTGCAGACACTGAAATAACGCGCCTCGAAGAAAAGCTCAACGAAATGTATGTAGGCGACCTGCTGGATTATCACAGACGGGAAATAGACGTAGTCGGATTGCAGCTGACTTTGGAGACTGTCACGACCGACAACGAATCAAACAACATCTGCATAATAACCACAACAGGTGAATATCAAGGACTCTACATACGGTACGACACAATCACAAAGAAATTTTACGAAGCGCAAAGCTGCAAAGCAGACCATACTCAGCACACGGACGAATGCTTCGACTACCAATACTACGACAAAAACGGGAACAAAGCGGACGGCATAAACAATATTGTTTCCAATTTGTCCGTTTCAAATCTCGACTCTTCCGACTTAACGGACAAAGTCATGAATCTGCCGCTGTCGGAGTTTTATCAATCGCAGCAATCGGGCGTGCTGTCACTGATTGATACTGACACTTCTCTGTCAAAGCTGCCCGCCGCTCTCACCGACGCGGTAAGCAACGCCGCTATGGGTACTCTGATTGAAAACGGCATAATCGAAATTCAGTGCGCGGAGCAGCTGGATGCAATTTATCAAAACGACGAAAAAAGCTGGCGCGAGATGAGTATAACCGAATTTGTAGACAGTCTCGTTTCCAAGCTGGCGTCCGTTTCCGTTTCGTAAGAAAAATACAATGTGAAATTTCGATTAAACGTTTGTCAAGGCGCAGTCTGAAATAGTATAATAAAAAAATGGACAAACTTCAAAGAACGAGAAACTTCTGCATAATAGCCCATATAGACCACGGAAAAAGCACTCTTGCGGACCGTCTTATAGAATATACGGGACAGGTCGCCAAGCGTGATATGGAAAATCAGCTGCTTGACTCGATGGAGCTTGAAAGAGAAAGGGGAATCACAATAAAGCTTGCTCCCGTCAAAATGAATTACTGCTACAAGGGGGAAAATTATACCCTCAACCTTATTGACACGCCGGGACACGTCGACTTCAATTACGAGGTTTCGCGCAGTCTCGCGGCGTGCGAGGGAGCGTTGCTGATTGTGGATGCAAGTCAGGGCGTAGAGGCGCAGACGCTTGCCAATTGTTATCTGGCGTTGGACAACGATTTGGCAATCGTGCCAGTGATAAACAAGATAGATTTGCCGTCGGCGCGTCCCGAGGAGGTAAGGCAGGAAATAGAGGAAATAGGGCTAGACGCAAGCCGCGCTCCGTTAATCTCCGCCAAGGAAGGCATAAATATCGACAAGGTGCTCGAAAGCGTAATAGAGGAAATTCCCTGTCCCAAAGGAGACGAAAAAAACGCTCCCTTGAAGGCGCTTATTTTCGACTGCGTATACGACAATTACAAGGGAGTGCTCATTCTGGTAAGAATTTTTGACGGCAAGGTCAGAGTAGGCTCCAAAATCAAAATGTTTCAGACCAAGGACAAGGTTTTCGACGTGACGGAGGTCGGGATATTCGCGCCCGAAATGCGTCAAACGGACAGTCTTTCGGCAGGGGACGTCGGATATATTGCAGCAAGCATAAAAACCGTGTCGGATACAAAAGTCGGCGATACCATAACAACTGCGGACAATCCCGCAGCCGAAGCTTTAAAAGGCTACAAAGACGTGTTGCCCATGGTCTACTGCGGTATATATCCTGCGGACGGCTCCAAATACAACGATTTGAAAGACGCGCTGGAAAAATTAAAGCTCAACGACGCCGCGCTTGTTTACGAGCCGGACACGTCGGTGGCGCTCGGCTTCGGATTCAGATGCGGTTTTTTAGGGCTGCTGCATATGGAAATAATTCAGGAACGTCTCGAACGGGAGTTCGACCTCGATTTGGTTACCACGGCGCCGAGCGTTTCTTACAAGGTATATACGACGGACGGTCAGGTTTTGGAAATTGACAACCCGACCAAGCTGCCTCCTGTGACAAATATAGAGCACATGGAGGAGCCGATTGTCAATGCGTTCATATATTCGCCGCCCGAGTATGTGGGGCCGATTATGGAGCTGTGTCAGGAAAAACGCGGAGTTTTTGCCGATATGACTTACGTTGACACCAAGCGCGTCAGAATACACTACGAAATGCCCCTCAACGAAATCATCTATGATTTTTTCGATACGCTCAAATCGCGCACGCGCGGCTATGCGAGCCTTGATTATGAAATAAAGGGATATGTGCCAAGCAAGCTTGTCAAGCTGGATTTGCTTTTGAACGGCGAAATGTGCGACGCTTTAAGCATAATAGTACACGAGGACAGAGCTTATGCACGAGGACGTAAAATAGCCGAGAAATTGAAAGAAGCGATTCCGCGTCAGATGTTTGAAATTCCCATTCAGGCGGCAATCGGAAACAAGATTATTGCCCGCGAAACGGTTAAGGCAATGCGCAAGGACGTGCTTGCAAAATGCTACGGCGGCGATATAACAAGAAAAAAGAAGCTGCTCGAAAAGCAGAAAGAGGGCAAAAAGCGTATGCGTCAGGTGGGCAGCGTTTCCATACCGAGCGAGGCGTTTATGTCCATACTCAAAATAGACGAGGACTGACGAGCGATGGCGGGGCTTTACGTTCATGTTCCTTTTTGCAGGCAAAAATGCGTTTACTGTGATTTCTGTTCGTATCCCAACCGTATTGACGCTGCGCGGAAATATTTTTCCTGCCTTAAAAAAGAATTGACTTTATACTTAGCCAAAGAGAAAAAACCGTTTGAAATAGATACGGTTTTTTTTGGCGGAGGTACGCCGTCGGCGGTCGATTCGCCTCTGATAACGGATTTTCTCGAATTTGTGGCAAAAGTCTGCGATTTGAACGGGAAAGCGGAGATTACGGTTGAATGCAACCCCGACTCCGCATCCCAAGAAAAAATTTTCGAGTTTGCCGCAAGCGGCGTAAACCGTTTGAGTATAGGCTTGCAGACGGCAGACGACGGGACTTTGAAGCTGCTTAACAGACCGCATTGTCTGGCGCAATTTGAAAACGCGGTCGGTTTCGCCGCCGCCGCAGGCATAGACAACGTATCCGCCGATATAATTCTCGGGCTTCCCTATGAGACGCCGGAGAGACTTGACAGAACACTCGATACGTTAATCAAAGTAAAGCTTACGCATGTTTCCGCCTATGCGCTGACCGTCGAGAGGGGAACAAGGCTGTCCGCAATGTTAAACCAAAAAACTTGCGGAGGACGCCGCCTTGTGCTGCCCGACGAGGACGCGACGGCGGATTTTTACGATGCGGTGTACCGAAGGCTTTTGTCGGCAGGGTTTTGTCGCTACGAGGTGAGCAATTTTGCATTGAAGGGCTTGGAATGCAGGCACAACCTCAATTATTGGCGTTGCGGAGAATACATCGGTCTCGGAGTGTCGGCGCACTCCTACTTGCATGGAGTGAGGCGTTCAAACATCAAGAATTTAGAAAAATATATCCGCGCTCTGGACGAAGGCAGGCTGCCCGTTGTCGGCAGGCACAGGCTTACTGAAAAAGAGAAGGCTTACGAATGCTTTATTCTCGGTCTGCGCACGGAGGAGGGCGTGGACGCGGAGAGGATAAGCAGCGAGTTCAATAAGGCGGCAGACGATTATTTGCGCACGGCATTTGAGCTTGCGGAAAGAGGACTGCTCGAAAAGGTAGGTTCGCGTTTGCGCGTTCCGTCGGACAAGTTTTATGTGTTGAATTCTATTTTGTGCGAATTTTGAAAATCGATATTCTTTGCTGAATATACACTTTGTTTTTTGTCTTATGCAGAGTATTATTTCTTAAATAGTAGTTTTATTTGCTTAAAAAAATAAAATTGATTGAAAAAATTGGAATTTGCTGCGGCTGCGGAAATTGTCCGCAGCTTTTTTATTTGTTCAAAGTTGAAATATTATTTATATTTTTATTCGGACTCGAAGGCTAACCATGACACACTGTTGTCTTATTTTATCTGATAAATTTAAGACAGCGTATGGAATTACGTATACGCCAAAAGGAGAGTTTTATATGGATGAAAACAGAACTTATTTGAAAGTGTGGGCAAACGGAAAGCATTTGGAGCTTTTGCAGCTTGCGGTGCAAATGTTCAATGAAGAATCGACAGACTTCGATGTTGAAATCAGTGTCGAGGAAAAAACGGGTTCGGAAATAAAAGAAGAATTATCGACATGTTTACGTGAGGGAAATTATGAAGACATGCCCGATATTGTGCTTGTTGACGACGCGCAAATGAAATTTTATTTGGAAAATTATTGCGAGTATTTCCACTGCTTTGAAAATTTGAATACCGATGATTTCAATATTTTCAACAATCACAACTATTTTGCGGAAAACGGTTGGGAAAAGTATGCCATACCGCATTCGTGCAATCCTTTTGCGCTCTATTACAACGTGGATATTTTGGAAGATTGCGGTATAGACGTCGCGGAATTGACTGACTGGGAAAGCTTTCGCGAAGCGGGACAAAAGTTGAAGGAAGATGGATATTATTTGCTTCCCGCGCTTGATTGGTATGCGATAACGGCTTTCATGTATTCGGCGGGAATAGATTTGAATTTTGAAAGCGAAGATAGGCACGAAAGCTTTTGCAAATTGCTGAATTTTCTTTTGTCGCTACAACAAGAGGGGTTTATATATCCCGAAATAAAACAAGATTATTCTCAAAAATTTTTTGACTTTGCGACAAAAAAATTTGCGGCGTTTGTCGGCGCGCCTTACGACTATGACGCATTGTTTTATCATTCCGATACACTGGGCGACACCCACGTTGTCGCGGCGGGGCTTCCCAAGGAAAATCCCGATTGTCTCGACGTAAGTCTTTACAACGCTTATTGGATGGCGCCGAAAACGGGTTCGGAGGAAAGGGAAAATCTTGCGGCAACCTTTTTGCAAAGTATGTTTACGGTTTCAGGCGGCGCGGGAATGCAGTCGGATATGGCGTTGGAAGCGGCGGAAAACAAGCTCGTACCCGTTTTGAAGACGGAAGACAACGCTCTTAGCGACTATTATATCATAGGGGATTTTTACGAATTAAGCAAAAAAATCGTCAGACCTTACATTTCCGAACAGGAAACGGAGTTTTTGAACGGGCTTGAATATATGACGAAAAGGGTTTTGTATGAAGCTTTGGAGGTGGAGATTGCGGTTGATATTCTGCTTGACGAAGAAATTCCCGTACCGCCTAAAACTCCCGGCAATATCAAAATCGTTTCGCCGCCGTCAAAAACGACGTATTTTGTAGGCGAAAAATTCGACAAAACGGGTATGGAGGTCGAGGTGGAATTTACCGACGGCACAATCGAAACGGTTTCCGCTTACAACGTAAATCCCGTTATTATGAGTTTGGGGACGAGTTATGTGACTGTTTCGTACATAAGCAATTTTGTCGAAGTGAATACTCAACAGTCTGTTACCGTGACGGAAGCGGCGGTTGAACGGATAGAGGTTTCGGGAGATTATCAGGAGGTTTATCTTGAAGGGGACAAATTTTATCCGTCGGGTTTGAGCGTCAAGGCTTTTTACGAAAACGGCAGCTCCAAAACAGTAAGCGGTTTTGATTATGAACCCAAAACGTCTCTCGGCGTTTCGGACACGGAGATAACTGTGACTTATACGGAAAACGGCAAAACCGTTTCTCAAGCTGTAAGCATTGACGTGGCGAAGAAGGACGTCAAGGGGCTGCGTATCGCAGAATTTCCCGACACAACGGTTTACAAAAAAGGTATGTCGTTTGACCCTGCCGGTATGGTTGTCGAAGCGCATTACGACAACAAAATATGGAGGCAATTCGACGGCTATTCTTTGGGGACAACCGATTTTTCCAATCCGGGCATTCAATATGTTACCGTGACTTTCGGGATATATTATAATTTATTTCCCGTCAGGGTAAAAGACGATTTGACGGGCTTCAACATCGACCCGACAAGCGTAAAAAGAAACTATGTCGAAGGCGAGCAATTCGATTCTGAGGGATTGAAGGGCACGGCTTTCCATGCGGACGGCTATTCCGAAACGGTGCTTTCCGGTTTTTCAGTTGAAAGCAAAGCGCTGACGGCGGCTGACAGATATGTAACCGTGAGCTACTCCGAATACGGAATCACAAAAAGCGCGCGTCTCCCCGTATACGTGATGAGCGTTGGCAAAGACATGAGCAAAGGCGGTCAGGCGGAGCTTAAATACTCCTGCGGGGCGGGCGAAGCGTCAGTAAACCTGTTTACCGACAGAATCAGGCTCGAAAGGCATGACATGAGCGCGGGAGCAAACAGCTATGCTTTCGGTTTGAGTCACATTTACAATTCATGTTTTGACGAAAGCCTTTCTTTAAAACAGGGAAGCGGATATTACAAAACCCATATGGGCAAGGGCTTCAAGCTTGACGTTCAGCAATATTTGTTTGAGGGAAAAAACGACAGCTATGAGTATCTCGACGGCGCGGGCTATTGGCATACGTTCCTGCCGCTCGGCGACGGAGAAAGATATTACGACACGGACGGACTGAATCTTACTTTGAAGCAAACTGCGGAAAACGAGTTTGCGATAACGGACGAACAGGGCAACAAGCTTGTTTTCGAGTCGGGCAGACTTTGCAAAACAATTTCCTGCCACAACTCAAACGTCGAGAAAATTTTTGATTACAATCAGGCGGGACAGCTTGCGGAAATTTACGACAACCGCAACAAGAGTCTGAAAATATGCCTTGAATACGACGAAGACAGCGGTTTGCTAAAAGTAGTGCGCTGCGTCAAAAACGGCGCGACAAAGAGAGAAATTTTTTACGCTTACGATTCGCTCGGCAGACTGATTTCAACAACGGAAAACGGCGAGCGCAGCGTGTTTTCCTACGGCGCGGACGGCAAAATCAGCGGCATGGCTTTTGAACCCGACAAATCCGCCGTTTTGTTCGAAAACGGTTCCGCCGGCTCGCTCACCGTCAAGTGCGGCGCTGCGGACATTTCGGTCGGAGGCGACGCGGAGGGCTTTACCCTTTCCTTAACCCAACAAAACACATTCAGCTGCAACTGCATAAGCGGCGGGAGCGGTACGCGCGCTTTTACGACGGTCAGAAACCGCAAGGGAGCGACGGAGTCCGACGAAAAAGACGTGGTGATGAAGTATTATTTCAATACGGCGGGCTACACGACGGGTATATTCGAGGTAGGCGACTACGGCGCGGAAAATCTGAAAAGTCTCGAAAAGCTTTCGGGAGTCAGTCTCGACTTGCCCGAGACAGACACTGCCAAAACGGTTTTCAATCGCAGAAACTCATATTTCTGTGATTTAGCCGAAGCCTCCGACAGCGCGGGCGAGGTGCAGTTGAGCGGCGTAGATAAGCTTGTGGACTACAAAAAATACAAATGCGCCAACTACAAATATTTCAATGCGACCTTTTTCCTGAAACTGCATACCACGCTTGAAAATCCTTCGGTAAAGGTGGTCTTGTTCGACAACAACAAGGAAAAGGCCTGCGGCGAAGTATTTGCGGACGCTACCGCTTTGGGCGGTTGGCAATTCTTGACCGTGCCTTTGGAGCTGTCCGACAACTCTTTCGACGACGTGCGCGTGCAGGTGGGCGACGCAAACGCAACGGCAAATTTTGAAATTGCCGACGTAAGAATCGTTTACTCGCCGTTGTCGAGATGCTTTGTCAAGGCTGAAAACGAATCGGCATGGGCGCCTATGGACAGCGTAAAGAAACTTAGCTACAAAAAGGCGGGCAGTTCAACCTTTGTCCTGCAAGAAATAAGCGACGATTGCTATATGTCGGACAAGGATATGCAAAACACGTTTCTGAGTATGTACAAGGAGCGCGCAACGGGGCAGAAGTTCGTCCACGCGGGCAGCTTTGCGCTTTCGCTGTGCGACGGCAGGCGCAGGCTGTGGGTATCCGACGCGCGCCTTTGGGGCAAGGATATAAAGGACGAAACAGACGAATACAAATGGTTTGACCTGAAAATAGAAAAGCTTGCCGACAACAGCTTCGGCACGGCGATGTTCAACCACGAAACGCGTTCTCCCGACGACATGATGGCGACTCACGGTTATATGCGTTTTTATCCCGATTTGTCCGTCGCCGGGCTGATCGGCGAAGGAGTGGGGCAGTATACGACAGCCGAAAAGGACGGCTCGTCGGGTTCAAAAACCGAAACCTACGTTTACGCCGATTTAAAGGGCAAAAAGCTCTGCGAAATCGACGAATACGGCGTTGTCGTGTCTTACGCTTACGACGCATTCGGTATGCTGTCCAAAAAAACAATCAGCCACCCCGACACAAACGAAACGATAGAATACTCGGCAGTGCACGACGAAGTTTCTTCCGTCGAAACGACCGCTACGTCTAAAAACGGCGTAAATTACGACACGGGTATGGACAGAACGGAGAAAACGATTTACGGCGGAAAAAACGAAACGGACGGCGGTCTGACAAAAACATACTCTTACGACGCGACGAAAAACAGACTGACGGGCGTAAGCTACGCGGAGGAAAACGGAGAAAATCTCATAGAGTACGACCAAGCGGGACGCATTTCCGCAGTGACGCCTACGGGATTTTCGTCGTACGGTTACGGCTACGGCGCGGAGTACAACAATTTCGGAGACGCGACAAAGTTTTACCTGATTAAGACGGGCGGGGGAGAAGACAGAGAACGCACGTTGCTTGTGAGCAAGGAAGCGGACTATGCGCAGGGGACGGTCACAACAAAGACTTATCGCAACCAAAACACTGCGGAGCAGCACAAGCTCACGCTGGACAAATACGGCAGAACGGAAAAAATAGAGGAAAACGGCAAAACAACCACGTTTACCCGTCAGGTGCTGCCCGAGAGCGCAGGCGCGTCTGAGGTCACCTTTATGTGCGACCCCTTTGAAAACCGCACCTACAAATACTTTTACGACGACTTCAACAACTGCACCGGCGTGGAAATCGAGCAGTCAAACGAAACCGTACTTTCAATGACCAAACCCAATCAGAATAGCGTTTCTTATACCTACGGAGATAGAAATTATAAATCCGAAGTGATTTATGACGAGAAAAAAGTTTTGTCACCTCGAATAGACGAAACAAGCGGTTTTGTAATATTAACGCAAAACGGTAATTGTAAATTAGAACTGTCAAGATATACATATGACGAATTCGGGCGGATTAAGAAAAAGACACATGAGATAAATGACAGCGTTTTCGGCGAAAATTACAAAACTAAAATATATGTTGAAAACAGCTATAAAAACGGTACTTTTCTGAAATCGCAAATTAAAACCAAAATAGATAACGAAACCTTTAAGGATACCGAATATCAAATCAATCATACCTACGACAGCAGAGGGTTGTTTTTGAGCGATACGTACAAAACGACGTATGACGGAGAAACGAGTACAAAGGTCAGGTCTTATACGTACGACAAAAGCAACAGACTGAAAACGGAGACGGCAAACGGCTACACTCTGGAATACGCCTACAACAAAGACGGGACGCTTTGCAGCGAGACGGGCGGAGGAGTAGTAAAAGCATACTCCTAAGAAAACGGACGTCTAACGGGTTACATAAAAAGCGGAGACATTGCACGGACGGAGTTTGAATACGACAATTACGGCAACTGTACTCAATATTGCAAAACGCCGTTTTCGTCAACGGAAATAGAGTGGGAGCGCGGAAATCTGCTCAAAAAGATAAGAAACACGGAGTACGAATACAATTCGAGCGGACTGCGATTCAGAAAGAAGACGGGAAGCGAGACAACGGAGTACTATTACGACGGAACAAAGCTGCTTGGAGAAAACCGAAACGGAGAAGTAATAAGGTATATTTACGATTCGGAAGGGATAATAGGATTTTTTGCGCCCACAAACGCTTATCCGTATTTCTTCGTAAAGGACGCGAGAAACAATGTAATTGCGGTGCTCGATGAGGACAAAGAAGTTGCTGCCTATGAATACGACGCTTGGGGCAGCTGCAAGGTCGTCAAGGACACGGACGGAATAGGCACGCTAAACCCTATACGTTGGAAGAGTCAGTATTACGACAGTGACAGTGGGTTTTATTACATAAACAACCGTTTTTACAGCGCTACAACCAAGCAATTCCTTGACGGCGGAAGCCCCGAAACAGCGCTTGCCAACGCAACGACAATATACGGCTTGAATCCGCATAACTCGACATTGACAAATCCGTTGAGTGAAGTATATAATGAATATACAATAGAGACGGAAACAGAGCTTGTCTATGATGCGCCGGAGTTAAACAAGTGGCAGTATTTCTGGAACGTGTCCTGGAAAAGATTCTGGGGAAGCAAATTGGGAAAACTGCTGTCGTTGGTAATCTTCATAGCGGCAACGATTTTGGCAATATTCTGTCCTGCGTTCACACCGTATTATATATCGGCAGTATTAGGAACGACAGTCTCGTTGGTGATAGGCGCAACAATCGCGGGATTCCGGAATAAGGAAAGCTTTGTAGACGGCTTTAACAATTACATAAACGAAGAGCTTGCGCCCGCATTTGCAATCAGCTTGACACTTGCAATGGTGTCATTCGGCGTCAGCAAAGCTGTACAGGCGATTCAAAACGCAGCTCCGAAATGTTTCAAAGCAGGGACGCTTATAGCATGTTTAGACCAAGCGGGAAAAGAAACGCTTAAACCGATAGAAGAAATAGAAGTCGGAGACAAGGTGCTTGCCTATGACGAGGAAACAGGCGAGCAGTGCTACAAAGAGGTGGTGCGTCTTTTCCGCAACAAAACCCAAGAGTGGCATCATGTTTTTGTTAATGGCGAAGAAATTGTTTGCACTGCGGAACATCCTTTCTATGTAGAGGGAAAAGGCTTTGTGCCTGCAAGGGAACTGAAAGAACGAGACAATCTTCTTCTCAGTGACGGCAGCAAAGCTGAAATAGATTCTTTAAAAACTGAACACGTTGAAATCCCAGAAACCACCTACAACTTTGAAGTAAAAGATTTCCATACTTACTATGTTTCTCATAGTAATGTGTTGGTTCATAATAAGTGTGGGGTTTACTTATATCGTGATATAATCAAAAAACCTTAAATATCGAGGATATTCATAATGGGTAATAAAGTTTATAAAATATGCAATAAGTGCGGAAAAGAAATTGATGAAAATTCTGCCTTTTGTAATTTTTGCGGAGCAAAACAAACAATAAAAACTAATTTAACCAACGATGAACAAATTGCAATTATTGAAGAAAGTTTAAGCATAACAAAATCTAGATTTAGTGATAAAGGTAGAATTTTATGTGAAAGTTGGTTGAACGAATTTGGATTGGATTTAATTTTGGAAAGTGTTTCCATAGCAATTACTCAATATTTAAGGTTTGATAGCAATGGTGAACCTGAACAAAATTCGGTAACTACGGTATTTAACAAAATAGGTGGTATTTGCCGTAATAAAAAAATGGCATTAGAAAAACCCTATGAAGCATTTACCAAGAAGTTAATGAATTATGCTAATAAGAAATGGTATATATATTATCGGGATAGCGTTGAATTAGAGGCAAACATTACGAAATTGTTGTACCATTATCACAAAATAGGCGATTTTGATAGCAAAAGCGAAGATTTATTTGTTTTATTAAAGTCAACACCAGATAGATATGACTTTATTGACAAAGTAAGTCATTTAGTTCAAGAATTAAATTTATAATAAACCACTTTAAAACAATAAATATCTCATAAGAAAAAAGCACAAGGCATTTAACCTTGTGCTTTTTCCTTACCTTGCAGAGATAAAACCCGCAACACCGTTTACAAAAATGTATATCGGGTTCAATCTCTGTCTGTTCTGGTGCGGATGACAGGACTTGAACCTGCACGGCTGTGAAACCACTAGAACCTGAATCTAGCGCGTCTGCCAATTCCGCCACATCCGCTTGTTGGTGCGAAGAATGGGACTTGAACCCACACGGTATTACCATACGCCCCTCAAACGTACGCGTCTGCCTATTCCGCCATCTTCGCAAAACAACGCTAAAATATTATACTTTTTGTTTTCAGATTAGTCAAGCAATCTTGGAGAATTGTCAAAAAAATTTTTGCAAGTTGCTATTCGATGAGATAATCGTAAATTATTCTGAAAGCGCCGGCGGCTTTTTCTTCCCATTTTTTGTCAATATGTTTTGCAATAGTTCTGTTGGGCACGTTGATTTTGATTTCAAGCGCCGGCTCGTTAGGTTCGATTATTTTAAGAAGCACGTCGTAAGTGCCGTCGGGATTTTTTTGATAGTCGCTTGCGTATTCCTGTTTGCGTTTGTAGTTCATCCTGTTCAGTTTGACGTTGTCGCTTACAACCTCGCGCAGGCTGGAGGGAATGCGCACGAAAAAATGTGCAAGACAAATTCTGCCTTCCGGCGTAATAGAGTACATAGCTTCGTTTGACGCGCCCTTGTTGACGGCGGCGACAAAATTCGCGTCGATTAACTGCATCAATGCCTGTTTGCAATCTATATAATTTATCCAATTGTTGGCGGAGCAGCACATTTCGAGAATAGTTTGTTCGCTTAAAGGCATCTCCATTTTATCGAAGACGAACAAAAGCAACAATTTATTTTGTGTGCTGTCCATAGAGATTGCCAAACTTTTACCTCCGCAGAAAAAAAACGCGCAAAAAAACAGCAAAAGAATCTTTGCTTATTGATTGTACTATATTTCGGACGATAAAACAACTTTTTTTGCAAAAGATTTTATTTTGTTGAGTAAAAACACAAATTGTGTTAAACTATTCGCGAGGTATATATGAGCAATCAAAAAAACAATCTCGGTATGTTTTCGCAGCGGGTTGAGGAGGCAATCAACTCCCGTTTTATTCTTGCAGACAGGCATATTTCCGGCTTGCTTAAATGCGTGGCGACCATTGCCGAGCTGACTGCGGTTGTCGGCGAAACGCTTAAAAACGTCAGCTACGCCGACGAATACGATAAGGCGCGCGTTGTGTTGACCAAAAACGGAAAATCCGTTTGCAAATTTGTAATGCCCAACGACAAAAAGAGGATAATCGCTTTCACGGTATGTCTTTTGACGGAATTTGATTCCGGCAGGCGCAGTCTTTTGGAATTTTTGACGGAGTTTTTTTACGACGAGGACACAAACGTCGCTTACACGAAATTCTGCGATACCGTCCTCAAGCCCTTCAAAAGGGCGGGGGAGATGGTGCTGAAAAATCTCGGCAGTTCTGCTGCTTCAAACGAAGACTATGACGAAGAGTCCGCGTTGAAAATCGCGCCGCCGCCGGCTTTTCGCCTTGATTCCGCCGCTAAAACGGCTATTCTTAACGAAATAGCGGAATTTGAAGCAAAAATAAAGCTGGATACTTTTATGTCAAAACCGTTTATTATCGAATGCTGCGTAATGGCTGAGGCGTTTGCGGAGGCGGTAAAAAACGACTCGGAAACGGGCATCAAAATAATGTGGATAGGTTTCAAAAACACCATTCATTACGCGCAGGCGAGCGAAACCAACGCGATAAAAATAAAACGCATTCTGTTGAACTACAATCTGATAGACGGTTAATAAATTTGGGCTTAAAGTTTTGGCAATAAAACATTGCGGAAGAAATTTTCCAAAAGCAAAAACATGGGCAGCTTTTGCTGCCCATGTTTTAACTATCTTAATTTTACTTTGCAAAAACAATCAATTGTATTTGTTTCCGAAATATTTTTTCGCGCGTTCGGTTATGTCGGAGACAAACTCTGTTTTGGACTGAGTGTATGCGTCGCGGTTGTATTTGTATTTTTCAGACAAGGTAAGTTTCAATTTTCGTAACTTTTGGCAATTTCGGGTTTTTCGTTAAGATAATCGCGAAAATAAAGTTCGTCGTTGTCTCCTTTTATTCTTAAATGCAGGTGAAATACCTTTTCCGCATAACCGTTTTTTGTGTAGCCTTTGTTGAGTGAAATTCTGCCTTTTGTTTTTGACATGCAAACATATCCGTTTTCGGTCAGAATATCGCAAATTTGCTCCATACAGGCAGAGGAGTATGTTTCAAGCAAAATGTCCGCAATCGGTTTTGCCGCAATAAAATTTATCGCCGTGCTGCCGATGTGACTGATTCTGTACACTTTATTTTCGGGAAGCAAATCGAGTAAAAATTTTTTTTCTTCCGAAAATAAGCGGGCAAAGCCGTCGTCGTGCGGCATAAGCTCTATGGGGAACAAGCGCCACAGTTCATTTAACGGCATATCTTCGAGCTTTTTTGTCGCTCTGAACAAATAGTGCGGCATCTCTTTTCCGTAATAGTATTTGACGTAGCAATCTATACATTCCATACCGTTGCGCTTCGCTACGGCAATGGACGGATAATTGTTTGTCCTGATTGTGGAAAAAATTTCATCCAGCTTCAAGGTCTGAAAAGCGTAATTTTTCAGTGCGCGCGCCGCTTCCGTCGCATATCCGTTGTGCCAGAACGCTTTTTTGAACAGATAACCTATTTCGTGGAGCTCTCCGTCCTTGTAGGGTTGCATTGTAATTCCCGCCTGACCTATCATATTTCCGCTTTGTTTGAGAATCACGCTCCACATACCGAAACCGTATTTTTTGTAGCGCGACAGCTGATTGTCAAGCCATTGCCCGACGTCTTCTTCGGAAAAATCTCTTTCGTAAGCATACATCACCTCAGGGTCGCAAAGCATTTCCGCGAGGTCGTCAAAATCCGATTGCGTCATTTCTCTTAGCATTAATCTTTCCGTTTCCAAAATCATTGTTTTTACCTCGTAAAGTTTGAAATGTTTGAAACAAACAAAAAAAGCAGTTCGTAAACGAACTGCAAGCGGCGCCTCCAAGGGGACTCGCAAGGAGCGGGAGGCAGTCCCGCGACGGAATAGCGAATTTTGCGCCGAGCGCAAAAACGCGTCACCCCGGGGGTGAGAGTCCGTAACCAAACAAAAAAGCAGTTCGTTTACGAACTGCAAGTGGCACCTCCAAGGGGACTCGAACCCCTGATTCCGCCGTGAGAGGGCG
>OHOZ01000034.1_pt1 | contig 88077 bp, 37 predicted proteins | sample 1569931 | NCBI WGS metagenome assembly OHOZ01 (sample SAMEA3879572, study PRJEB24766) | human gut metagenome | biome: human-associated habitat; feature: feces | place: USA | collected 1985/1987
GTAAACTAATCCAGTTATAACAAACGAAGTTGTCAACTAAAACCAGTACACATCAGGCATAGGCAAGGCACTTTTGTTTCTCAGTTAAGGCACTCTTGTTTCTCAGGCAAGAAACTCTTGTTTCAATGGGAAGAAATCTTTGTTTCTTAGGCAAGGCAATTTTGTTTCAGTTGAAAGAAACAAAATGAAACAAACGAGAGCCTGACAAAGCTAAAGTATCTCTCCTCCTAATCACAAGAAAGGGCGCAATCTTACGACTACACCCTTACTTTTATCAATAGACTTATTTTCATAAGATGAGACTATAATTATAATATAGGTACGCGTGTATCATATATAATCCAACTTAATCACGATCACCCTTATATCCTGATCTTCCTTATCCGTAGCTATCTTTGCAATATGCCAGTCGGACGGGAAGAACAAGAAAAACTCACCGGGAACAGAGTCGATAAAGGTAGTTTTTTCCAGATCAAAATCATAGTGAATAACATCTCTCTTCTCACTATATTCGCAATTAGCCTTTGAAGACTCATGATCCAGCAATGCAAAACGTTCCGTTCCTTTCACCACATACTGCAAATCTATATGTTTCCGGTGTGATTCGGATGTCCGCTTCTCTAACGGTTCATTCTTACTATCTTCAACAGAAACCACAAGTGACGTTCCTTCTATCGGATGTTTTCCCTTCTCGATAGTAGTCAGGTCGTTTTTTCAGGCGAGATACTTTTTACTTTCTTGCCACTTTGAGCAGAAACAGACAGACAAACCGCAAGCATACAGGCAGTTACCAATAACCATTGTAAGTGTTTCATGTTAATGTTTTCTATAATTTCGTTTACTGACTACAAAGATATAAATTATAAATCGTATTAAATTGAAACATCTGTCTACCTATATTGAATTATTTGTGGAACATTAAATGAGAAGTCGTTCTTATCTTTGCAACAGGAATTAATTAGCAAACTAACAATAATCCATTCAAATCATGAGAAACATTTTCTGGAGTATGACATTAGTTGTTGCCTGTTTATTTGGAGCTGCTACAGCGCAAGCCCAAAAACAAGTAACCGCCAACAATGCCATCGTGCCGGGTGAAGTATGGAACGACACCGACGGTAACCCCATCAATGCACATGGTGGCGGTATCCTCTACCATGAAGGAACGTACTACTGGTACGGTGAGTACAAAAAAGGTAAAACCATCCTGCCCGAATGGGCCACATGGGAGTGTTACCGCACGGATGTAACCGGCGTGAGCTGCTATTCATCCAAAGACCTGCTGAACTGGAAGTTCGAAGGCATCGTGCTTCCCGCAGTGAAGGACGACCAAGGCCACGACCTGCACACCAGCAAGGTACTGGAACGTCCGAAGGTGATTTATAACCCAAAAACCAAGAAATTCGTGATGTGGGCACACGTGGAAAGCGCCGACTACAGCAAGGCATGCGCCGGAGTAGCCGTCAGTGACTCCCCTACCGGAGAATTCACCTATCTGGGCAGCTTCCGCCCCAACGGTGCCATGAGCCGCGACCAAACCGTATTCGTGGATGACGACGGCCGCGCCTATCATTTCTACTCTTCCGAAAACAACGCCACACTGTACATCAGCGAATTGACTGACGATTATCAAAGACCGAGCGGACGCTATACCCGCAACTTCGTCAAGGAAAGCCGCGAAGCCCCCGCCGTCTTCAAGCGTAATGGGAAATACTACATGCTCTCTTCCGGCTGTACCGGATGGGATCCGAACCAGGCAGAACTGGCTGTAGCTGATTCCATTATGGGTGAATGGAAAACAATAGGCAACCCTTGTACCGGAACAGATGCCGACAAGACTTTCTATGCCCAAAGCACTTACGTGCAGAAAGTAATGGGCAAGAAAGACATGTACATCGCCCTGTTCGACCGCTGGAATAAGAAAGACCTGGAAAACTCACGTTATGTATGGCTTCCCTTCTCCTTCGAAGGTGATAAAATCACCATTCCCTGGCGTGACAAATGGAGCTTCGACAGTTTCGAAGACCAAGGCCGTTTTGAAGCCGGCAAAGGAACTTTCCTGCTAAACGGCAAACCGTTTGTGGTAAAAGCCGCCGAGCTGCACTACCCGCGCATCCCGAAACCTTATTGGGACCAACGCATCAAGTTGTGCAAAGCACTGGGTATGAACACTGTCTGCCTCTATGTATTCTGGAACTCTCACGAACCGCAACCCGGCGTATATGACTTTACGGAGCAAAACGACCTGGCTGAATTCTGCCGTCTGTGCCAGCAAAATGATATGTATGTCATCCTCCGCCCCGGACCGTATGTTTGTGCCGAGTGGGAAATGGGTGGTCTGCCGTGGTGGCTGCTTAAGAAAAAGGATGTGCGTCTGCGCGAATCCGATCCTTACTTCATTGAACGTGTAGCTCTGTTCGAAGAAGCCGTTGCCAAGCAAGTGAAAGACCTGACGATTGCCAATGGCGGCCCCATCATCATGGTACAGGTAGAAAACGAATATGGATCTTACGGAGAAGATAAGGGGTATGTATCCCAAATCAGAGACATCGTACGTGCCAACTTCGGAAATGACATCGCTCTGTTCCAATGCGACTGGGCTTCTAACTTCACCCTGAACGGACTCGATGACCTGATCTGGACCATGAACTTCGGTACAGGCGCCAACGTCGACCAGCAATTTGCCAAACTGAAACAGCTTCGTCCCAACAGCCCTCTGATGTGTTCTGAATTCTGGAGCGGTTGGTTCGACAAATGGGGTGCCAACCACGAAACGCGTCCTGCTGCTGATATGATCAAAGGTATCGACGATATGTTATCAAGAGGCATTTCATTCAGCCTGTATATGACACATGGAGGTACGAACTGGGGACACTGGGCAGGCGCCAACTCTCCCGGCTTTGCACCCGATGTGACGTCTTACGATTACGATGCGCCTATCAGTGAATCCGGTCAGACAACTCCTAAGTATTGGGCGTTGAGAGAAGCCATGGCGAAATACATGGATGGTGAGAAACAGGCGAAAGTACCTGCACTGATCAAACCTATCAGCATCCCTGCTTTCAGATTCACAGAAATGGCACCACTGTTCGAGAACCTGCCCGCAGCAAAGAAGGATGAAAACATCCGCACCATGGAAGAATATAACCAAGGCTTCGGAAGCATCCTCTACCGCACTATCCTGCCTGAATTGAAATCACCCGCTACCCTCACAGTAAACGATGCGCACGACTATGCTCAGGTATTCGTAGACGGGAAATACATCGGCAAGCTCGACAGAAGAAACGGTGAAAAGCAATTGGTACTCCCCGCCTGCGTCAAAGGTTCCAGACTTGATATTCTGGTAGAAGCCATGGGCCGCATCAACTTCGGACGTGCCATCAAAGACTTCAAAGGAATCACGAAAAACGTAGAACTTTCTATGGACATCAACGGATATCCTTTCGTTTGCGACCTGAAGAACTGGGAAGTTTTCAACATTGAAGATACGTATGAATTCTATCAGGGCATGAAGTTCCAGCCGATAGAGTCATTGACTGACCGCCTCGGACAACGTATTCCGGGTGTTTACCGTGCTAAATTCCAGGTGAAGAAACCGAGCGATACTTTCCTGAACTTCGAAACATGGGGCAAAGGACTGGTTTATGTGAACGGTTATGCATTAGGCCGTATCTGGGAGATCGGTCCTCAGCAGACTCTTTATGTACCGGGATGCTGGTTGAAGAAAGGTGAGAATGAAATCGTAGTTTTCGATATCGTAGGTCCTAAAGAAGCTAAGTCCGAAGGTTTAAGTGAACCGCTCCTTGACCAGCTGCTTGTACAGAAACCCTTGACACATCGCAATGAAGGCGAAAACCTGAACTTGTCAGGTGAAAAGCCTGTATTCACGGGAAGTTTCAAACCGGGTAACGGCTGGCAGGAAGTTAAATTCAACAAACCGGTTACCGGACGCTATGTTTGCATTGAAGCATTAAACTCACAGGATGGAAAAGACTTGGCTTGTATTGCCGAAATGTATTTCTTGGACAAGGATGGTAGCCGTCTGTCCCGCGAGCCTTGGATTGTGAAGTATGCCGACAGCGAAGACGTGGCTCACGTCAACCGCTCTGCCGACAAGACTTTCGACCTTCAGGAATCCACCTATTGGAGCACAGAGAAAGGTAGTCCTTATCCGCATACGATTGTAATCGATCTGGGCGCCAGTCATGCCGTGACTGGTTTCCAATGCTTACCCCGAATGGAAAGCGAAGTACCGGGAGGCATTAAGGATTTCAAGATTTATGTGAAGGGGGAAAACTTCAAATACTAATCTGATTCACCACAGAGTAACACAGAGTCCCACGGAGTTCATTCATTTGATTTTAAATCAATAGAACTCCGTGGGACTCCGTGTTACTCTGTGGTGAGATCTTAATAAAGTATCACCTGATCCAGCACCACTTAGACAGCCGCTCTTCTTTATATAGAAGTCCGACTCATTATCGTACGATTGTAGTTTCAGGGCCAAGATAAGAGCGCTTCATTCCTCCCATATCTATCACCACCTTTTGGATAATCATACCCGGGTCAGAGCATATCAATTTCAAAGTATGCTTGCCCGGCTTATCAATGTTTAGGGTTACAGCATTTATCGTACTGTTGCGGTACACATTTTCCCTCCATTCGCCTGAATATTCTTTTGCATTATTCGAAGCATATTTCAATAAGCCATCATCTATCATTATGCCGAAGCAAGTGCCACGTTCCGAATTCACCGGAAAAACAGGTAATGCATATGTATAAACCGTTACTGAACCGGCATTAAAAGTATAAAAATCATATTCCACTTTGGCAGCCTGTCTGGAACGACGTGGATTTTGAACAGGTTTTGTAGCCTCTCCTAATTGTATACACTGATTCTCATATCCCAATCCCTCTATTACTTTCATTTTTATATCTTCATTCTCCACTTTTCTATGAAATTTTCCCGGATTGATAGATACACAACCATTATCCTCCACATACCATCCTTTCAACTCGCCGGCTGTAGGATAAGCAGGATTGAAAACAGGCAAATAAATCTTTTCCTGATTGCTGCCGGATATAATATCAATTTCACCTGTTACCCTTTCTCCTACCGGAACTTTCGACCAGTCAACAGATACAATAATCCGTTCTTGCAGAAGAGTGGTTCCGCTCTGCCGGCTGAGTTTAATCCACGAATCCGAAACTTTAGCATTCCACGTAAATGCTTGTTCTCCTATATTATACAATTCAATAAAAGATTCTTTCCGGGTATAAGGATTTACGCAAGGAAGTACATTCAATGTAATCTTTCCCAAAGGAGAGTCCTGTCCCGGAAGAAAAACACGCATTTCTGCTTTCTGCGGTACATCGATGGTCGTTACCGGTGGCATCTTCTGATAAGTAGCAGTCCATCCGGGTGCCAGAGCCATCATATGGTTCCATTTACCATTAAGCAGGGAGTTATACTTACCGGTATAATAATCGATACTATCATGATAAGCCTTTGTTCTATCAGCCAAATAGTTGGTTGCTGCACGTCCTTGACGCGCGTACCATCTGTTTTGCTGCGCAGTCAGCATTTTCTTATTCATAAGCGCCGCTCCCTTCACAGGATAGAAAACCAGCTCATAAAAAGCAGCCTTATAAGATTCCGGCAACGTGTTCCATATCTTTTCGCTCTTATCAGAAATACGGTCGTACTCTTGCATTCTGCCTTCTGCTTCATTATAATTTGCAAAAGAAAAGTCTGTATCCGTCATTCTTTCCTGAGCATGTTCATTATTCCATTCATATCCCCATCCCATTGCCTCCGGTTTGTGCTGGAAACCTAAATGATAATAACTGTTCATTATATCGTCAATATCTTCCCTATACTTTTCACCAAATATGGAAGCCAGAAAGTCCACCTGATGATTGTTTATATTATCAAAATTGAATTTATCAATGTCCCAGGCCATATCCAGAAATGTTTTCATACCCAATTCACCCGGTTTGATGTCTCCCACATTCAATAACCAATAGCGTTTTGCTCCGGTATCATAAGCCTTGCGCATTTCTTCGAACATCAATGCCGGAGGAGTTGTATTCAACCACAAATAGTCATGCGGCTCGCCTAAATATGAAATATGATAATATACGCCCGAGCCGCCTTTACGGTTTCTTTCTTCCTTATTATTCAATCGTTTGATATAACCGAAATTATCATCCGGCCAAACCAACATAATGTCTTCCGGAAGCCTCAACCCTCTTTCATAGATATCAAGCACTTCTTTATAGGGAACAAAAATCTGAGGGATAGAGTCAAGAGGAGAATCTACATGTTGCTTCAAAATGCCTCTTTGGTCAGCAATGACCTCCTCTACCAAGCTGACTTCTTTATCTTTGGGAACACCTACGAGCCCGGCGTCATGAATACCACGCATAGCAATCGTATAAATGTTCTCATACGGGGCATTCTCGGAAACCCGTTGGTCGAGTATCTTATTAATTCCTCCTTTGTTAGTTATATAATTCCATTCTCCCATTGTTTTTTTATCCCACTCCGTTACATTATTAAAGAGTAACGGTTCGCAATGAGAAGAACTCATTATAATTCCATAACTATCAGCAACTAATTTGTTTTCAGGATACTTATTAAAAGCACCCGAAGAAGGATGCATCGCAGGTGCCAGCATATTACCTTTCATCCGCAGAATCAGTTCACACACCTTAGCATAAGTTTTCGGTCCGATGTCGCCCAGTTCTTTATCAAACGTTTTTCCGGCCCACGGAGTTATTCCCCAACCTTCATCATTAATAAAGATACCCCTGTACTGAACAGACGGAGCCTGAGAAACATAGTTTATGTTCTCAATATATAATTGAGACTTTCTTTTTGTCGGCACATCGGCCCACCAGTACAAAGGAGACACTCCTATAGCCTCTGACAGTGTGAATACGCCATAGGCTGTGCCACGCCTGTCACATCCGGCAATGACAAGCACTTTTTTCACTCCTTTGGCAGGATCATCTATCGTTTTAACAACAAACTGTTCCCAACCATCACGAATAGCCGACACATCTAATTGTCCCTCTGCCACCAATCGGTCAATAAAAGCATTACGTCCCACTGTTCCCACAACAACGGCATACTCCGACGAAACCTTTTTCGAAGATACAGGTACTTTCTTATTAGTCACCCGCTTTATATCTTCAGCCAGAAGACAAGCCGTTTTTTCTACTACACCATAATCCCCGGCATCATAATAAATCACTGTCTTATGGGAAGACACTAACGGAAAGGCTGCCCCGCCCCCGGTCTCTTTAACTATAATCTGTCCCCAGCATATTACCGGAAGAAACATAGACATGAATACAAACCAAAATCTCATCATAACATAAACTATATTTTAATTACTACTTATCATCTTTATTCATATCCGGGGTTCTGTTCTAACACAGCTCCTCTGTTAGCTTCAATTTCCTTATAAGGTATTGGCCATAATTCATAATGCTTTTCCATCTCCTTGGCATAATAAGGATTGCATTTCATCACGCGGTCGTAAAGCTTTCCCATTCTCATCAACGTTATTCTACGTCTTTCTTCTACGCCTAACTCTCTCATTCTCTCATCCAATATATAATCCAATGTTACCTGAGATGCCGATACAGGCTTAGCATGAGCTCTATCGCGAATCACATTGATATCAGCCGCTGCCTTATCCTTATCATTTAAAGCCAGATAAGCCTCAGCACGCAACAAGTAAGTCTCGGCAAGCCTGAACATATATTGATCCGTATATGTAGCACCGGCTCCACTGTTAAGCGCAAAAGTTTTGGAATTGGAATACAAACCATCCGGATGATTATACGGAGTAGTACACTTGGATTGATAAGCATAGAGCGGACGGGACGGAACCGTAACCCCTACCGGCGGATTCTGAGTGTCAATGGTGTCCCCGTAAAGTTTGGCATACTCTTTATTATGAACTGCAAACTTTCTCACAAAATTATGATTTGCGTTTCTCATGTCTCCATAGAAATCATCTTTCCATATCTCATCACTGAAATATCGGGTCGAAATGGCCCAACCAATGCCACGGCCTCCGGTATAATCACCAATCGGCCAGCTAAAAGGATTCATACCATGTGCTTTCACGTCACGAACCATCGGAGCATGATGCCTTTCCAAGGTGTATGTCTGGTCTTTGGCTGTCAAGGAACCACTTCCACCGGGAGTGTCAGTTTCAATCTGAATAACCCAGATTCCTTCTGTGTTTCCGGAACCTCTGTTCTGATTATTTTTTCGGAATAAATCCCAATATACATCTCCCGGAACTTCATTAGCTCTGGAACCAAAGCGAGTGTACATCAGTCCGGTAGCCGGATCATCGATGACTGTTGTAGCAGCATCCACCGCTTTCTGATATTGAGCTGTTGCCAGATAGAGTTCTGAAAGCAAATGATATGCAGCCGCATTAGAAACTTCCCCATCCTGCACACTGGACAAACTGGGTAGATGAGTAGCCGCAAACTCTACATCCGTAAGTGCCTGCTTCAACACCTCTTCTTTGGATGCCCTGACATAATCAAACTTAGGCTCGACGATTTCCGTCAATAAAAGAGGTACCCCACCGTACAGATAAGCCAAGGTTCTGTATGCAAATCCTCTAAAGAAACGGGCTTTGGCTTCGGCAATCGTCTTTTGCTCCTCCGATACTTCAGAAACAGGCAGACGGTCGATAATAGTATTAGCAGTTGATATGGTATGATAAAGTAATGACCAGTGTACCGATGCAATATTACCGGTTGAATGATAAGCTGAAATCATATTGGAATGTCGCTCCGTACCATTCGGTTCGCCATCATAAACAATATCCGTACCGTAAAGGTAATCCATCGGACGGTTTTCATCCCTACTATAAAATTCTCTTCTTATCAGGTAATAGAGATTATTTATTGAACAATCAATATCCTCTTGGGTAAGAAAAGAATTGGTTGCACTCATGAAATCCAAAGGCTTCTCATCCAAAAAAGAACTGCTGCACGAACCCAGCACTGCTGAAAGCAACAAGATAATAGTATATATTTTTATTTTCATAATAAATCAGATTAATAAGTAAGACTAACACCAAAAGAAAAACTTCTCATTACCGGTCTGCCCGAATAAGTACTTCCGGCTTCCGGATCCCAACCATGCCACTTTGTAAAAGTCAGCAGGTTTTTCCCACTGAAAAACAGATCAATTTCACTCAAACCAACCTTGTTCGTAACAGACTTTGGAAAGGCATAAGACAATGAAACATCCTGCAAACGTACAAAGCTGCGGTCTTCATATACCGTAGGAGTTATTTTTGGGGTACTAATGGAGCGTGCATAGACTGCATCCGGATTGCGCGGTGACCAGTAATCCCATGCACTTATACGATTCCAGCGCAGATTATTCTGATCTCTGACTAACGAAGAAGAGTTGGCTGCCAGATACCCATCCTTTCCTCCTTGAACAGAATTGATAAAGAAACTAAGTGTGAAGTTCTTATACTCCAACGTATTCATAATACCAAATCGATAAGCCGGATCTCCTTTCCCTAAAATGACACGGTCTTCAGGGGTTATTTCTCCCTCTCCGGTCATATCTACAATACGATAATTGCCCGGATGGAAACCGGCAGGTATATCATCACCCAACTGATAAATACCATCTACCACATACCCATATACCGCAGAAATGGGCTGGCCTATAAACAGATTACTGGATATGTTATCATCCTCTATGCCATCTCCGTCATTATCTTCTCCTGTCAAAGTTACGATCTTATTAGAATTTGTCGAGAAATTGAGTGAGGTAGTCCATTTAAAATCAGAAGTTTGAATATTCTTCGAAGTGAGAATAAATTCGAAACCCTTGTTTTTGATTTTTCCAAGATTAGAAGCAATCTTTGAAAATCCCGTAATATCGGGCAAAGCCACATCATACAATAAGTCTTTCGTAGTTGTAGAATAGTATTCTACAGAACCGGTGAGTCTTTGGCCCAGAATTGTGAAATCAAGCCCTAAGTTTATCCCCGCTGTTTTTTCCCATTTCAGATTATTATTTCCCAAAGCCGAAACCTCCTGTCCGATTACAGGCTTTCCACCATCACCAAAAATATACCTGATCTCAGAAGCCACTGTGGACAAAGATTTGTATCTGCTGGTCTGATTTCCGCTGATACCATATCCCCCACGCAGTTTCAGATAATCAATCCAGGGTATTTTAAAGAAAGACTCTTCTGAGATAATCCATCCCAAAGCTATGGAAGGGAAAGTGGCATATTTATTATTCGCCGCAAATCCCGAAAAACCATCTCTACGCACTGTACCCGTTATCAAATACCGGTCCTTCAAACGATAGCTGACTCTGGTCATCTGATAGCAAAGGGCTTCTCTCCAGGCATCCGAATATATATAGCGGGTGGTTGCCTGTTCCAAACTATTATAGCCCAATGTCATGCGTGTAAATCCTTGTCCCAAAGCCTTTGTATAATCGTACTTACGCTCCGAAGCCCCATATAATAATGTGGCATCAATATGATGTTCACCAAATGTAGCATTGTAAGCCAGAATATTATCTATAGTATAATCATAGTAACCGGTATGCTCTTTATAAGCCTCTCCTTGCAGATTGTATCCATACTGGCTGGCCTGAAAATGATTGTCTATTCTATAGTTATTACCAAAATTCAACCGATACACTAACCCTTTAAGAGGCAATTTTATTTCAGATGATATATTACCGAAAAAGTAATTATGACGTTCGTAATCATCAATATCCGATCCCATAAAAGGATTGGTATCCAATGTATTAAAAGGATATGGCTTTATTTTGCCATTTTCGTCATAAGGTTCAATCAATGGAGATTGGGTTATCAGATTCCACAAACCCGGCTCCGCACCATCCTGATTCACAAATGCACCAAAAGTCTGAATTCCTATTTTCCACCAGGGAGCTATTTCTGCATTCAGATTCATACGAACGCTGTTTCTCTTAAAATCATCATTCACGATAAATCCACGTTGATCCGTATTGGAATACGAAAGCATATAATTGATGGATTTACTGCCACCGGATATATTAAAACGGTTTTCAAACAGATGTCCGCTTTGTGTACCTTCGTCCCACCAGTTATAATTATAAGGACTGACATTTCCATTTTCATCCCTCAACGGAGCATCCGGCAATTTAGACGCGAGATCAAAATCAGGATTAGGGGTCGTATAATCAGGGCCCAGGAAAGCCTCTGTATAATAGAAGTCTCTGACATTATCCAGATACTCTTCACGATTCATCGGACGATAATTGTGAGTTGGGTTGGAAAACGTATAACTACTGGAGAAAGTGATTTTCGGTTTCCCTTCCACACCTTTTTTAGTAGTAATCATAACTACTCCATTGGCAGCCTGTGCACCATACACAGCAGTAGAACTTGCATCTTTCAGGATATCAACAGATTCAATGTCATCAGGATTTATAGAAGATAACGAACTTGTATAAATAATTCCGTCCAGAATGACCAGCACATCCTTGTTTCCTCCCAAAGTATTCGTACCACGGATAGACATGGACGGAGTACCTCCCGAATTGGTCACCTGCCCAATATTAAGTCCCGGAACATTCCCTTGCAAAGATTGCAACACATTTGAATTGGGAGACCTTTTCAACGTTTTAATATCTGCACGTATAACAGCACCCGTCAAGTCAGCCTTACGTTGTGTTCCATATCCCACTACTACCACTTCATCCAATGCTTTCACATCTTCTATCAAACGTATATCGACAACCGTTCTATTTTTCACAGGCACTTCCTGAGTAATAAAACCTATATAAGAAACGACTAAAATATCATTAGGAGCAGCTTGAAGATGATAGTTGCCGTCTATATCTGTTATAGTCCCGGTATCCTTACCTTTCACCTTTACATTCACACCAATAATCGATTCACCGGATGTATCCGTAATTTGCCCTTTGATATTCAAATTTTGCGCAAGACCGGACATAGCGAAAAAAAACAAGAAAATCCAAATAAGAAAATGTTTCATAAAATAATAGTGATTTAAAATTAACTACTTAAACTCATTCATTATGTTTTTCAGCTAATGAAATAAAAAAGAACTGTAACTCTTATGTGCTTCTCATAGGCAATCATTTTAAGGTTTCACATAGCATGGAGAATTAGCTCTCCAAAAGATTTCACCGGACAAAGGTAAATTCGAGCCAAGACTTCAGGCATCTGTATCATTCAGAATACCGCCGTTATTTTTTCAATGACAGAATTGTGGGCGACTTTTGGAAGGATTGCGACCATCATTGTGCTTATTAATGCTGATTTTTGTATTTGTTTGAGATTAAGTAGTAATTTTGAAGATGAAAATAGTATGAAAATGAAACAGAGCGGCCTATTCAAGTTAATCTTATTACTCTCATTAGTAGTTTACTCCATAGGAGGTTTCTGCCAGCAGATTCCGACTATTAATTTAGTCATGAAAGATGGATTATCCAGCAACTATGTAACAGATATCGCTCAGGATAAGTATGGCTTCACATGGATTGCAACCAAATATGGTCTTAATAGATTTGACGGAGATAAATTTACTGTCTATCTAAAGGAGCCCGATAAAGCATTACTTAATAGTAATGATATTAATAAGATTGCGACAGACACCATTAATAATAAAGTATGGATTGCCAACAGATGGATGGGCATAAATGTATTTGATTGTGCAACACAGCAATTCTCATCTTTTTTGCATGATAAAAATCGCCCGGAAACACTGATATCCAATGAAATTAAAGATATTCTGGTCACTTCCAACGGAAATGTATGGATTGCAACAACGCAAGGATTAGATTTATATAATCCCGAGAATTCACAGTTCATACATTATAATACGTCAACCGTTCCCAACTTCCCCTCAAATGGCATTATGACATTGGCTGAAGGCAATAATGGCGATTTATACATCGGACATACTCATAGCGGATTCACTATCTTCTCTCCGGATAACAGAAGCTTTAAAAATTTCACTCATTCACCTCTAAACAAAAATTCACTCCCGAACAATACCGTACATTCCATTTTTGTTGACGCTAATTCTAAAATCTGGATTGCGACCAACAACGGAGTGTCACTTTTTGATCCTTTCAGAGAAACATTCCGCAATTTCAAAGATGTCAGCGGGATTCACAACACGATGCAAGGAGCAGTTTATAAAGTCTGCAAAACTAGTGATGGACGAATATGGGTGGGTACAATATCTGATCTTTGTTATTTCGACTCCAAAGACACAGACCTGATCTTATCCGGGAAAAAGGACGTCAATCATATGTTTATCCAGGATATCTATTGGGGAATATCAAATCCAACCGTTCATAGCATCTTTGAAGACTCTTTCAAAAACGTGTGGATAGGGTCAAACGGCGGAGGGGCCAGTTTCATCAGTAGCACTTCATCTTTCTTTCATAGTTGGAAAATTAATAAAATTCCGGGAGTCACTAACGGGCTCAATGACAAAGAAGTATTAACAATATGTGTTGCCGACAATGGAAATGTATGGATGGGAACCGATGGAGGAGGTATCAATGTCAACAAAGATGGCAAGAATTGCAGATTTTACTCCCACAATACAGGAGAGGTTTCATCAAATGCTTATCATTCTTCTTTAAAAGACTCTAATGGAGATTTATGGTTTGGAGATATGGAGATTGACATATTCTCAAAAAAAGAAAACAGATTTATCCATTACACCCCTCAAAAAAACAATTCAATAATCCATTGTTTCTTTGAAGATAACCAGAGAAATGTGTGGATTGGCAGCAGTAACGGGTTGGAAATTTACAACCTGATAACTAAGAAAAAAGATTTTCTTAATAAAGATAACAGCCAACTATTGACTAATGAAATCAGAGCTGTCTCACAAGATAAAAACGGGAACATATGGATCGGTACTCTCAATAGAGGGATTAGTATATATAATCCGGAGAGCAAGATAATGAAACATATAAATGAACACACCATATTTGAGAATTGCGCAATCAACCAAATATTCAGAGATTCTAAAAACAGAATTTGGATTGCAACAACAGAAGGATTAGTCTTATTCCCTGATGAGCAGTCAGATGCTTACCAACTGTTTAACACCCAAAACGGACTAGCCTGTAATCTAGTCTGTTCTATTGAAGAGGATTCTGAAGGTAATATCTGGCTGAGTACCCATTCAGGTATCAGTTGTTTCTTTGAGCCAGAAAAAAGATTTCTTAATTATGACCATAAAGACGGTACCCTATTTGGTACATATATGAACAACTCTGTTGGTAAGACTCAAGACGGAACTATTTATTTCGGCAGCATCAATGGCGTGTGCTACTTTAATCCTAATGACAGGCCTTCGAATATTATTCTTCCTCCGGTAATATTTACCGAGTTCAAAGTCTATGGTAGAAATCCTCATGAAGATGCAATTGACATATCCATACCTATGACAGACGGAAAAGTCACACTCAATCATAATCAGAATATATTCAGCATAACGTTCAACGTCATGAACAAATCCCTGCAAGGTAAAGTAGAATATGCCTATAAACTGGAAGGATTGGAGGAAAACTGGATTAATATAGGAGGAGAAAATCAAGTTGCATTTCGCAATATTCCTTATCGCAACTATAAATTGCATATTAAAGCCCGTTATAAAAACCAGGAGTGGCAAAATAATTATTCAACACTGTTCATAAGCATCAATCCTCCGTTTTGGCTCAGTTGGTGGGCTAAATTGATATATGTAGCAGGTATAGCCACCATCATATTCTTCATAATTAAATCTTATAAAAAACGCTTGCAGTTACGCAGCTCACTATCACTTGAGAAAGAAAAAGCCCAGAAACAGCAGGAATTGAATGAAGAGCGATTAAGATTTTATACCAATATCACTCACGAACTGAAAACTCCATTGACGTTAATACTCGGACCACTTGAGGACCTGCAGTGCGATTCAAGAATTCAAGAGGAACACATGAAGAAGATTTCTCTTATTCATAAAAGCACAATCCGCCTGTTAAATCTGGTCACTCAAATATTGGAGTTCCGTAAAACAGAAACTCAAAACAAGAAGTTATGTGTAATTGAAGGAAACATTGTCGAAAAGATTCAGGAAATCGGTTTCAAATATAAAGAACTGAACAGAAATGCTGATATCACATTTGATATGATTACTGATGCAGACAAAATACAGATATATTTTGACCAAGAAGTAATTTCGATGATTGTTGATAACCTTTTATCCAATGCATTCAAATATACCTATAAGGGAACCATCACGCTTGCTTTGCGGTCAGTAATAGCTAATGATATAGAATACACCGAAATTGAGATAGCTGACACAGGAATTGGAATCTCCCAAGAGGATATCTCACGTATATTCGAACGGTATTATCAAACTAATATAAGAAAAAACATACCCGGATTCGGTATAGGGCTCGCTTTAGTGAAAAACCTGGTAGATTTGCATGAAGGAACTATCCTGGTGGATAGTGAACCTAATGTAGGTTCATCCTTCCGTGTCCGGTTAATAACCAATAACTCCTATCCCAACGCCATACATATCAATACTAACCTCAAAGAATCCATAGACGAGGAGAAATTAAACAAACCCATTGTTTTAGTGGTGGAAGACGAGGGCGACATCCGTGATTATATTGCTGAAGCACTGATGGGTTCTTACGATGTTCTTGTTGCAGAGAATGGAGAACAAGGATGCCAAGCCGCCTTCACAAGTATTCCCGATATAATTATCAGCGATATAATGATGCCCGTAAAAGATGGAATCGAGCTATGCAAGGAAATTAAAAACAACATTGCAACCAGCCATATTCCTGTAATACTGTTGACAGCAAAAGACACATTACAAGATAAAACAGAAGGGTATGATGCCGGTGCCGACTCCTACGTCACCAAACCTTTCAGCGCATCTTTACTTAAAAGCAGAGTGGCCAATCTATTAGAAGGAAGGAAAAAAATAGCTTCCTTAATATCTTCAAGCACGCATCTTAAGCAATCTATCATCAAAGAATCATTAAACAAAATAGATAATGAATTCATTGAGAGAATAACAAGGATTATAGAAGAAAACTTGATGGATGAAAAAATAGATGTGCCCACAATAGCCCAGGAGTTATCAATGAGCTACTCTTCTCTTTATAGAAAAATAAAAGCCCTGACGGGGATGTCTACAGGAGAATTTATCCGTAAACTGAGGCTCAGGAAGGCAGAGCAACTATTGCTCTCAGGAAAGTATAATATTTCAGAAATAGCCCATCAGGTTGGGCTGAATTCCGTATCTTATTTCAGAGAATGTTTCAAAGAGGAATACGGAATGTCTCCATCAGAGTATATAAAACAGTTGAAGTAAACAAGAATCTCCCCTAAGTCCACTTCTTAAGGGAGATTCTACTTAAACAATTTTGTAACAATTGGAATTATCAATAAAGCATGATCTGATCCAAAACGACACCCTCGTCCAATGCCTTAATCACCAGTTTATGCGATTTTCGTTTGTTGACGGGTAGTTTTACTTTTCGAATGGCTTGATTGCGCAACACATTTTCTTTCCATTCTTCGCTACGCCCTTTGGTTTCATAAGAAACGGTTTGCGGAGCCGATTTATCAACTGACAGTGTGAAACGCAGTTGTTTTTCATCCATAGGATGATTGGGTAACAAGCGTATTTCAACTTCCACAGAATCGGTCTTCCAATCATCAAAAACAAAAGTGAGAGAAGTATTTTTACCGATACCTGCCGCTTTACCCTCATATCCCAACCCTTCGCACTGTAAAGGATTTCCGGCTGTACAATCCATAGCATTCCATTTATAGGCAGGAGTCTTCTCATTTACCATAGGCGTAACGGCAGTTTCATGTGCCACACGTTTAAAGACAGGGAGTTTGCGGGGTTGGAAATCCATCATGTGAATCCACTTTCCATTTTGCAAAGCGTTATACCGACGCGTCAGTGAAGCAATGCTATCGAAAGCTGCATCACTTTGTTCCCAATCGACCTTTCCGTGACGGGCAAGTTGTGCATTCAGGAGCTTCCGGTTCATTTGGTCGGCAGCTTGTACGGGATATTTTACCAATTGCATATAGGCATCTTTCCGGTGGACAGGAAGTTTGGCCTCAACTTCTTCGACTACGGAAGACAAAGCGGCATAATCTTTCAAGCGTTCACGAATGGTCTGTTCACTCCAAGGCAGGTCTTTTACTTTCTTATAAATAGGGTCACGTTCTTCTTCACGCGTATTCCCCATAAACTCGGGCTTGCGGATATAGGCCAAGCGGTAATGTTCTTTCATCACCGGAAGCAGAGTCTTTGCGTATTCCGTACCAAACTCTCTGCCCAACCAGTTCTTCAAATGAGTTGTAACACCTTCTTCAGCCACCTGTTCTATATTCCATGCCATATCGAGGAATAGCTCAATCTGATATTCGGCAGGTTTGATATCACCTACATTCAGGACCCACATTTTCTGGATGCCACGGTCATAGGCCAGTTTCATCTGCTGATAGAGCAGATACGGGCTAAAAGTACCCAGCCAGAGATAATCGTGCGGACGTCCCCAATAGGATACGTGATAATAGATGCCGTTTCCACCTTTGCGGGCTTGTTCTTCCGGCGTAGGAAAGTGACGGATATAGCCATAATTATCATCACACCAGATCAGCGTGACATCATCGGGCACCTTCAATCCGGCATTATAAATGTCGAGTACTTCCTTGTAAGGTATGAAAGCCTGCGGAATGGCGGTGACATCTTTATTCACATACTTTTCCAGCAAACCACGCTGGTCTTTAAGCACGCGTTCCAACACAGCTTTCTGTTCTGCAACAGTCTTGGCTCCCTGCATTTGTCCGTCGTGCACACCACGCATACCCAAAGTATAGATATTTTCTTGTCCCGCCACTTCTTTCACACGGTCTTCCCAGAATTTGTAAACGGAGGCACTGTTATTCACATAGTCATAATCGCCCTCTCCCCTTCTTCTCCATTCGCCGGCAGCACTACACACCATCGGTTCACAATGAGAAGAACCGATAAAAATACCGAATTCGGCAGCTACTTCCCGATTACCTTTTGTCAGGAAAAAGGGCAAGGTACACTCGTGCATGGCAGGCCAATAAGTATTAGCCCGCAGGCGGAGCAATAACTCAAAGATGCGACGGTTCGTCTTAGGACCGATTTGTTGCTGATCGGCAGGCTCGTAATTCTTACTGCTCCAAGGCATCAATCCCCAATCTTCATCATTGATGAAGATGCCACGGTATTCTACGGAAGGAGACTGTGTCGTTTGGTAATCTGCGGGTAAAGTAAAAGATGTCTTTTTTTCCGGCACCACATCCGCCCACCATTCCCACGGCGATACTCCTATCAGGCGGGAAAGCTCCATAATACCATAAGCTGTACCATGTGCATCGCTTCCGGCTACCAGTAGTTTTCCATCCGGTAAAACAGTCAGTAAAAAGGCTTGCTTTTTATCTTTCAGACAAGAAAGATCCACACCAGTGGCCTCTACCAATGAAGTTTTTCCTACAGTTCCCACTATGATATCCCCTTTCCGGACATTCATAACGGCAGGAGTCGAAAATACTGATTGATAGTCACGCATAAACAATTTCAAAGCAGTTTGCACCACTTGTTCTTCCGTATTGTCACTGACCAGTGCAACCGATTGCCCGGAACGTAAATTAAACTGTGCCCAGCCAAGCTGCGCAATAAAAAGCAAAATTAAACTGATAACCCCTTTTCTCATTATTTCAAGTTATTTTTCAAAGATACATCCTATCATTTAGTTAGAAAACTTATTTTTATAGCTCCCCCATACGGATTGAAGTCAAAAGCCAGCTTATCATCCCGATCTTTTACCAACAGACTCTTTCCATTTTGAGATACCTTCACTTTTTCCCTTCCTTTCTTATCCAACACCATTGTCAAAGTTTCGTCGAATAATTCTTTGTCCAACGACAAACGAGGTGTAACCACCCACTGCGATTTCTTTTTCACAATATCCAGTTGTACATTCTTCCGTTCTTTCACATAGGCCGCTACCTCACGAAAAGTACCTACCCAAATATTATCTTCCTGATTCTTCACTCTACGAAAATGTTCCCATAATATATCCGAAGAAGTGAAGGCATCATATCCGGTAGAGATGCCATGTATCATAGTCACTCCCCAATCACCGGCAATCATAAGCTCTCTCACCCATTTATCCAGCGACTCAACCGTGGATTTCGATTTATCACCACCCACCCCATATTGCCTTGTACGGGTATCCACTCTACCTTCCGAAGCTTGCCGCAATATCACTTCATCAAAGGCATTGAACGGATAACAGAATGTCAGAGGTTTCTTACCTATCATTGCCCCTATAATGCTATCATTCTTCTCTATTTCCATTTTCACTCCATCTGAGCTAAGATGCTTCAGATTCGCATGCGACCAGCTATGATTAGAAATTTCATGCCCTTTATCAGACATTTCTTTCATCTGCGGCCAAGTCATACGTGACTTACCTTGCCGTGCAGCCTCATTCTCTATAATGTTCCCGCATACCCAGAAAGTACCTTTGAATCCAACCTTCTCCATTTCGGGGAAAACAAGCGTATAGTGCTCCTGTAAACCATCATCAAAAGTATAACTGACAGCACATTCCTTATTGTCCTTATAGTCGGCTACATATACTTCCGGATCACGGTAGCGAATATATGGCACCAGTTCCGGCACTACTTTGGCTACAGCCTCAATAGCAATCCCTGCCACCACTTTTCCACCATATATATTCAGGTGGGTATTATCTACCTTTCCTTTCGGACAGAAGTCATACTTACCCGCGGGCACCCACATAAAGAGTTCCTTTGATTTTTCTACTTCCATCCCAACTACCAGATCATGGGTTAATTTGTTCAAATCAACAAAAGGTACCCCCATTTCTTCAGCTACCTTGCGGGGAGAAATCAAATATTCGCCATGTGTATCTACCAGTACATTTCCTTCTTTCTCATAACTACCTTTATTTTCCATTGCCCCTTCCGGTGGGAAATTCCTACGCACAATTGAATTAAACAACACCGGATAAGCTCCTTTCTCACGTGTCTCCGTTACAAAACGGCGCAGATTATTATCAAAAGTACTTCCCGGGTCAGTGTGCAACTTCTCCGATGGCTTCTCGTCATTATGCCCAAACTGGATAAATACATAATCACCTTTCTTCAGCCTTGAAACAACCGTATCCCAACGTCCTTCATTGATAAAACTAAGCGAACTCCTTCCATTCCGAGCATGGTTATCAACCACAACATCATCAGTCAAGAAGTCAGGAAGCATTTGCCCCCAACCACGCTCAATATTACCATTCCTCAGGCTTTTGTTGGCCATGGTGGAATCACCGATCATAAAGATGGTGATAACGTCTTTCTTTTCCGTTATAAAAGCTGAAAAGAGTAATATCGCACAGAGTGCAAACAGTAGTTTTATTTTCAGATTTTTCATGCTAAGAAATATTCAGTAACAATAAGTAAGTTCATAGATACGGCGTATGGAGCTACGTACAATTAGATGTATTATCGTACATAAAGAAGTACATTTTTTCTATAATCCCTTATTGACCAACAGATAATAGACTAACGCCCAGTCCTGATCATTCGCATAAGGATCGTAAAATTCCGCCTTCACACCGTCAATCTTATAGGGGTACATATAAGCACAAGACGCCTTCCCATCTTCGAAGAAAAGACATAGATTATTCCTCACTACATTTTCCGCACGCTTCTGATAAGAGCTATCACCGGTACATAACGCATAGTAATAATACACCGCACCGGTTATCGTACTCCAATAATGGGGAAAAGTATCACCAAACAGTTCACGTTTGCCAAACCAATGACCATCCCAATGACGAATCGCAACTTCATTCAGATAGTAGCTGGGTTGGGAACCATTGAATGCTTCCAGTACAGGCATTTGCCGTTTCACCTCATCCAGATATTTCTGATTGCCAGTCTCCAGATAGAGCTGTGCAAGGAACTGAATGGCAGGGGCTACAATGCTTTGCTCATAATTTACCTCATGCGCAGGGTAATTTAAACCATTCTTTACAAACACATCACCTGTCTTTATAAAATCGTTCCGCAAATCTGTATATTCTTTCTTCATTCCGGCTTCTTTCAGGCTTTGCAGTCCCAACCGAACAGGAATACCTATTGCATAAAAGCCATAACCAAACTGCTGGAACATAGATTTCAGAGTCTTATAGCCATCAGTCACAAATTGTTTGCCGCCAGTCACTTTATACATCTGAAAATAGAGTTCTGCCACCCACATATAATTATACCCACGGTTGCGATTCTTCTGGTCTACACTCGAATAGGTTACGTAATTATCCGTTTGCAGTTTCCGGCGTACAAAATCAGTGTACCTCAAAAGAGATTGCTTTAACTCCGGGTCTTTAGTCAGCAAATACTGTTTTGCCAGTAGTACCCCCATGCCCAGACGTTCCGCTCCTTCATCGCGATCCACCGGATTACAATTTGGCGTATCATTCAGATAAATGCTATCACCTTCATTATCATAAACCATATAAGCCCCATCACGCAAGTCAGACGGATTGTTCATCTGTTGACGGGTACGAATAAAATCGACACGCTTTCGGATTAAATCAGCCGTATTGCTGATGACCAGACAGTCTGCATGAGTTTGCTTATTTCCATTGTAATAGAAATCAAAACGTACTTCTCCAGCCTGTTCCATCGGTACTTCTACAAAACAAAGATTCCCCGCCTGTTTTACGGGGACAGGTACTCCATTCATCTTAGCGGTACACGCTTCTAAAGGTTCCAGACTCCGACATTCCACACGGACTTTCTCTCCTTTCTCAAACACATATTTATTACAAGATACAAGTACACTCCCTTTTTCCAGAAGCTTACGGCGGAAATCATCATTCCCATTGTGAGCAAAGATATGCCACTCCAGTGAATAGCTTTCTCCCGGCTGCAACAATAAATCCGGTAGATCCAATGCAATGATACCTCTTGTCTGTGAGTTTGCCTTTTTACGTCCACGTTCCCAGATTTCATAGTTCCTGATAGCTCCGTTCGTCACCACCAGTCCCAGATGGGGAGTAAAAGCTCCCATACGGATAGCATTGACATAGGCAGCACTTCCACCTTTCCAAATATGCGTATGAGCACGGGAATTAATGCATTGTTGTGCATCCGGGTAATTATCATTGAAAGGAGTGTAGATAGCCACATCATATAAAGATACAGGTTCTTCTCCTTCATTAGTGAAAAAATATTCTTCTACCAAATCGCCCTGTTTTATTTCTCTTTCTACCAGAATGCGTATATCACCTTCACGATATAAAACTTTCATTCCGTCAGGACTGATTTCCACAGGTACTCTCCATTCCCGCTTTACGGTTTCCTTTCCTTTAACCGCCGTAAAGTATCCCAATCCCCAACCATAGTTATCCTTAACCCAAGGGTATTGAGTCCCATCAGTTTTCACTACCCAGTTCATACTACGATTATCACCCTTCAAGGTCAGTTCACTAATAGCACCGGTAGAGGGATTAATACGTATCTCCACAGGAAAATTCCCGGCAGATAAACAATTGACTGCAATCAACAGACAAACAAAAATCCCGATTCTTTTTATCAGTTCGTTTTTCATGACATAGCTCTGGTTTTTAATAACTTCGATCTTTGCTTTTTTAACTCCTCAAAAATAATAAATACTATCAATAGTCACAAAACTATTATCACTTCCATAAATCGTTTTCGTTTTATCCGTCCATATTGGCATTATACCTGTCACTTCTATCAATAAAGTATAACTATCTTCCGGCATCTCTGGAGTCATGATGCGAATCGCTTTTTCCGGATATTTACTATAAAAATCTACTAAAGAAACATACACCGTATCCTTCTTGGCATCCAGCAAACTCACTCTTGCGTATCCGCTATGAGGATTCGATTCCCCAATCACTGCAGCATGAGTCCCTTTAAAAGGAATACTCAGAACACTGCCCCGAACATTCGAAGATAACCCCTCGTTGTCTTGCTTCCAATCCGGTGTAAATTCCATCTTTGAAATAGGAACCAACTTTCCTTCAAGTAATGCATCTACTGGTTTCAGTTGGTCGATATCCCAGCATTGCCAATACTCTGGAATGGAAATATGCGTTCCATTTACTTGCAAAGGCATCCACACATAAGTAGCAGCCGAGGCCTGATGAGGATATGACCAGCGATCACCCATAAACATCGGAATTGTGTCATTGCCCCGTTTCAACGGAAAGACAAATGTACTTTGTGAATTATAAGTTAACTTTCCTTCCGGACAGAACAACCCTTGTTTTGTCCAAGGACCTTCAATTTTCGGTGCCGTAAAATAGAAATTATCATTTTTCTCCCAACTGGTCAGATTGGAGTAGAGCATATAATATATACCGTTTTTCTTAAACATGGCAGGCGATTCTCCTGAGCCTTTCACATGAGCTACTTCTGCCTCTATGGAGCGATAATCATCGCTCAGCCGATAAATAGGCCCGTGATGGATTAGCAAATACCCTTTACCATCCGTATCCTGAAAGGTTCCCATATCCCAACGTTTAACAGTTTTTCCATCATGAAGTAAAGGTCCTTGTAATTTATACTCCCCATTTATTGTACTGCATGTAGCATAACCGATATAAGGATCCTTATACCCCATATCGTCCGCATGCATATACATGACATATTCTCCTGTAGAAGGACATTTCATCACCTTTACCCGCTCACCTACACGATTGGGTCCCAATATACCGTCTGGTTGTACCGGTAGTACTACCCTTTCAAATTTCCAATTCACCAAATCATCCGAAGAATAGCAACTAAAACCCGGAAAAGCATTGCTTTTATCTGATTTATATTCACCGAAAAGGTAATATCTACCGTTATCCTCAACTATGCAGGCACCATGTGCATTAACGATATTTCCTTGATTATCGAACCAAGGGATTCCATTATAAACAATCTTTCCGGAACCCTCATTTGAGATTCCTGCACACCCTACACAAAAAAAAGCTACTAATAAAAGCAATTTAATCATATCTATTATCTATTAGAAAACAAATTTATTTATCACCTGTACGGTTCAATACGGAATAGGAAACATTCTTTTCTACCACATTTTCCGTGTAATTTACCTTCTTAACAAAATCTTTTACTTCCCCCACATATACATCTTCAATCACTATATTCCTGGCAGGAAGTCTGGCATCTCCTTTCAGTTCGTAGATGGCATCAGCCGAAGTACATGTCACATTTTTCATATAAATGCCATCAATACGCGTAATGCGTTCTTCATACGTAGGAACAAGATCTTTCCATTGATAAAGCACATCTGTATCTATTTCAAGTACCCGTTGTACATGCCCGGCTTTGATGTTCTCCATGTGGATATTCTCCACAAATGCTCCACGCCGATGATTGGTCTTGACAAAAAAGAGCCTTCTGACGGATTGCGGCACCTTGCAATCATGCATATACACATTACGGATACCCCCTGAAATTTCACTGCCAATGCCCAATAAAGTATGCCCCTCTACAATGTCGCAATTACGGATTACAATATTCTCCGTTGGTGTATTCAGACGCCATGCATCGCGATTACGTCCCGCCTTGATTACCACCGCATCATCTCCCTGATCGAAAGTACAATCTTCCACCAAAAAGTTACGGGTCATCTCAAGGTCAATCCCATCGTTATTGTGTCCATGAGCTTTTACATCCAGATTACGGACAATGCCGCCATCACACATATACATATGCACAGTCCAGAATGGGCTTTCCCTGATTTTGAATCCATCAAGCAAGATATTCCTGCAACGGTTGAATTGTATCAGATGCGGACGTAAATGGTTCTCGCCTACAGCCATCTCCCGTTTTTCTACAGGAACATCTATAGATGCCATTGTATAAAGTTCTTTCAATGCATTCATGTGAGCCTTGGGACGGGCAAACCAGACTTTCCAAGTATCCATTTTAGGCTTCAGCATTCCTTTGCCTGTTATAGCTATATTCTCACACTCAAAAGCATAAATTAATGGAGAATAGTTATAACACTCCATGCCTTCCCATGAAGTCATTACAGATGGTAAATAATCAGATGGATTATCAGTAAAACGTAACACTGCATTCTCTGCCAGATAAAGATTTACGTTACTTTTCAAATGTATTGATCCTGTAAGCCATTCCCCTTCAGGCACTAAGACTCTACCACCTCCTGCTTTACTGCAAGCATTTATCGCTTGGGCAATGGCATCCGTATTATCCACCTGTCCTCCCTTTATAGCACCATACTCCTCTATAGAAAAACTCCTTGAGGGATAAATAAATTCTTTAATTACCTCCATACGGAAAGGAGCATCTACCTTTATTTCTCGATATTGTCCCCACAAAGGCAGCAATGAAAATGTAGAAATACAGAATACCAGTAACCATCTCATTAATAAAGTATTTTTCATAACGTTTTCACCTATTTTATTTTTAATAATCCTACAGTTCTTCCTCATTTTTTCCGCAGGGTAATCATTGTATAAGAATATTTAGGAAATGTATAAGTTACAATATCATCCATACTTAATTCTGAAAATTGAGGAACCACATTATCTTGTTTATCTATAGTATTGTATTCTGTGAGTTCACAATTTCCCATAGATATGACTTTTGCCTTGTTTCTCACCTTTCCAAAGCCCTTCACATTTATCACGCTCTCTTGGGGTTGACCAGTCATGTTTACAATATAGAGTGTCAGTTCATTACCTTTATCATCTATCTTTGCTGTAAGATCAATCTTCTGCTCATCACTGCTAATTGTCTTCACCACATTCGGTTTCCACGACTTCATCATTAATTCATCTATATAAGCCGACGGCTGGAACCATACTTTATCTGACGTATAGTGAATTCGTCCCTGATCCCACATATAATGCAATCCGTGTGGTTGAAACGTATTAGCTGTCCCCATCATCTTGAAACAATCACCATAACGTTGCAACACAATCCAATTATGAGCATGAGCCAAACCACGATCCCAATCACAACGAGACCCATTTTCTTCCATAGGGCATAAATTCAATTTAAAACCGGGATAATCTTTAGCCAACTCACGCTGCAAGTCTATTCCCATCTCACTCTCAAGCCACTCTTTATCACCAGCAAAACTACGACTGCCACTATAATGTGAATCCCATGCAAACTTATCGCCTTTACCTTGAGCTATAAACCATCCCACCAATTCCGAAGCTAACGCATAATTCTGATTTCCACGTATATATCTGTTTCTACTAATATTCAATGAAACCATAATAGACATATCAGGATCTACCGACCAAGCAGCTTTAGCAAACTTCTTTACACATTCCACATATCCGCGGGAAATACGCCGTTCATTATCCACTTGAATATACTTTAAATTATATGGTACCGGATGGCCATCTGCTGCACGACGTGCTCCCCACTCTGAAGTAACCTCTCCATTAACATATTCTACAAAATCCCGGATATCCTCAGCTGTTTCATCCATACTCATACCGATAATTGCTACAGCATTAATGCACTCAGCGGCTTGAAGCATTTCGATAATACCAAAACTGTGGGTAGCATAAACGTTAAAACCTGAGCGAAACAATACCCGACGTTCATCAATAGGTCCAAGCATTTTTTTCCAACGATAAAGGAATTTATCGGCTCCTACGTCCACCATGGAACCATTATAACGGAAAGCTGTGATACCCTGTTTTTTCAATGCATCTATGAAAGATTTACGTAAAGGATATCCGTTCGAACGCCCCCAATCGCCCGGCTGCAAAAAAGCAAAGCCCAAATTAAGCGTACCCGGTTGCTTTAAAGTTATGCAAAAATCGCCATTAGCCGTATAAGCAGAAGGAGTCAGATTGAACTGTACTTTTTCATAATTACCATTACCTTCCAATATATAAGATTTTTCATCCAGTATCTGTCCATTTTCATCTCTTAGGGAAATATAAACATTAGTAGGTTTTTCAGCCATTATACGCAGTACACCGTCATAAGGCTTTCCTTTCTCATAACAAATCCCCATACGATAAAGGCCCAAATTGCTGATACCCACTTCACCTGTACCACTGATAAAATTTATCTGCTGTGTTTGCCTACCTATATAAGCCTTACCATCACGTATCAGTTTATAACTGTATTCAGGTTGTCCGCTTACTATTTTACTCCAATATTTAGTTATCTGTTCATTACCGTTAATCCGTTCCAGCATTATCCGTTGAATATTAGCCGGAAGTGAATCAAAAGGTAAGAAACGTCCAGTGAATTTCAGTCCTGAAATGATTTTGGGCTTCTCGAACGGAGTAGCATCATAAATATCTTTGGAATAAAAATCATATTTCTCTGACAAGTTATTCCAATTAACCCGATGATAAATATCACTTTGAGTAATAAGATGCGGAATACGTCTTTCATCAAGCACTACATAGAGTTTTGAGTAATCAGCACGTTTCACGTTCAGAAAATCAATATCAATATTCTCCTCAAAGGCCTCACCATGTAACAGCTGGCTAAAAACACCTCCATTGGTTTGGTTGTTCAAGTCTTCAATATTGGTTCCATTGAACAATTTACTTACAGTAGCGATTTTCTTACTTGCATCCACCTCTAATCGTACCTGCGCATACCCAGTTGTCACCATTAGTGGCAAACAGATACTTAATAACAAAATATATCCGATTTTCATTTTGATTTTCTTCCTTTCTTATTATTAGGATTATTCATATCATTATCCGTTCAAAATAGTTGCAACTCATCAATATTTCCTGCAGATAATGGATAGACCACACGATTCACCCGTTTATAATTTCCTGTGGATTCTAATTTTATCAGATTGTCCATAGCAGCATTAAGAGTTACCATAGTTTCTACTGTACGATAATTAGTCCAAGAACCGGTATCTTCCAATTGAATCACCTGCATCTTTCCATTCACAAAAAGCAGGCATTTGACAGCTTTTCCACTCCCATTAGAATATCTTATTTTTAAAGTTTTCTTACCACCAGCTTTTCCATCAACTCTCTTCCAAATGATACACGCACCTTCAGAAGAAGGTAGTTGTGCATATCCATTACCGGCAAAGCCAACGCCTTCAATTGCAGCATCTGATTTCGTCCCAGCACAAAGGATAGCATTCTCTGCCTGATAAATGATATAGGGAATAGTAAGTCCCAAGTCTTTACAAATAAGCAGTACCGTTGTACCAGCTTCCACAGACAAAGACCTGTTAGTGGAAGGAGATGCATCGAAGAGTACTGATGAAGACAAAAGAACTTCCCCCTCATTTACCCAACAATTATTATCATCAAAATAACCTTTGCTGGCAGAAAGTACATCAATACCGTCTGGAAGTGTAAAACGCCCTCCTTTGGAACTCATTAACACAAGTTCGGTATTACTCCTCAAAATACTTATGCCTTGAGATGTCGGATAATTAGGTTCAAACACAATTCCTGCATTACTGACACTTGGAGTAGAATTTCCTCCTTCCCAATTGTGTACAAACAGACCATAACCGTGGGCATTTATAGCAAGATCAACCCTGTCACTACTCAATATCTTATTTACCAAACGAATATCCTCAAGATAGGCAACTAACGGCTTTACCATATCTCCATCCCTTCCATATAAACTTTCAATACTATAAAAGTCAAAAGCAGAATTTCCAGACAAAGCTGCCAGATGCATCTGTGCTGCATAAGGCACATTCGTATTAGTCTCCATTATCATACGAAAATTCTTACCCACATAAGGCATATTGTACCTCATACTTGCCACAAATGAGGTGTCTGACGAGAAATGATGCCGATAAGTATCGATACCCATAAAATCAAGATTTGTACCTTCTTTCGAAATACGACGTTCCTCATTCCCATACACACGAGCCATGACATTCCAATACACACAATTGGCCCGTGTCCACACAACATAGTCAGATTGTTTCACAGCACTTGCCACTTTACTTAAATAAGAAATGACTTCGGAGTTTGCGAATAGTCCCTTCTGTCCTATCGCTTCATTGTTTATCTGCACGCCGATAATCGGATGTTTGTTCCCATTAGCTTTATCCCATTCACTTATATGCTTCATCACCACTCCTAACACATATGTTTCTCTTGCACATAAACGATCATCCGTCATATCCATGCTATAATCCGACATATCACGACGGATGCGGTAATCGCTTGTCGTTTCTTTTGAATCCGGTGCAGGAGAGTAAAGTACATAGTCAGGAGTACGTAGATGGTTCGGCATCTCTTTCGAGCGACTTAGCCATTGCACATGACCTCCACTATTGGCACCAAACCACAGCATTTCCATCTTCAGCCCATATTTATTCACCAATGTCAGGTATTCATCCAAAATCTTCCAATCAAAGTTATCTTTTTCCGGTTCTACTTCATACCAATGTACGGGAATGGAAACTGTATTAAATCCATCGGCCGCAGCCTGTGCAACCAAGGCTTCACAAGCGGCATCACTCCATTTCTCGGAATAACGCAACAAATCAAGCCGTATCTGGATATTAATCATATAATAAGGGGTTCCATCTACCCGCAACACGTATTTCTGTGCTCCTTCCAAACTCATATCAACCCATGATACCGCATCCACGTTCTTCTTACTTTCAGAAATACGATTTTTAGCATCCAGTAATAAAGAGACATTTAACAGCAAGACACAAACTAAAATCCATCTATATTTTGGCTTCACAATCATCCTTTTTATATTTAAAGATTATCCGCATATTTGAGCAAAGTATGCGGATAACCTGTTTTTATTCTAATATTTATTTCTCAGCAGGCATATCGGCTGTAACAGGCCAATATGGATTTTGATAAATAGGAGAAGTCTCAACCGAACGTCCATCAATCGATGTAATGAGGAATTGATCTATTCGGATAGGTTCCAAATAATGAGCCATTTTCCAGACAAAACCATCATGACAAATCTGATTACTTCTTTTTCTATAAGGACGGAGATATTCACTGTCATCCGGTGAAGAAACATTGGCTTTGCTATCATTTCCATATACCAATATAGTATTTCCTGTATTATCATTATACCAGTTTTGCATAGGTGTATTCCATAGATGAAAACCTTCGGGGATATAAGGTTCAGTAAGCATCTGATCCATAGCTCTCCAACGACATAAATCCATCCAACGGAAACCTTCGGAAAGAAGTTCACAACGACGTTCCCGGCGAATGTTATATAGTGTTTTGTCAGTCAATATCTGTCCCGCAGAATAGGCTCCCCAGTCGTTTTCAGCCTCTTTACTCATATTAGTTGCCACTATAGTAGCGTCAATATCTGTACTAACTAAAGCCCTGCTACGAAGTTTTTGCCAATATTCACGCGCCAAAGCATCAAGTGTTCCATTTCTCTCATAACTGGCTTCCATATAGTTCAACAACGCCTCTACCGACCGATATATGACAAGTCCTAAATAACCCTTATTCTGAACCAGATACTTACTATCCCAAGCACCTCCCTTACGTAATGCATATCCTGTTGTATAGGCATATTGCAAAGAACCTGTTGTTATATCAGGATAGGGTTCATCCAACCAAATATTGGTAAGCCCGGTAACACTTTCCACTAAAACATTCTTTTGCCCTGGTTCTTTCAAGAAAAGACTCAAACGACTGTCCCGATTTTGACGTACATCATTAATAGTTTTGTCTCCCTTATAATAGCCGTCGCCATCAGCATAAGTACCATGAGCATAAACAGGAAGTCCATCAGCCATCAAGAAGTTCTGTACATACCCACGCGTCATACCAACTCCCCAGTTGCTCTCATCTGCTGCCAAAGCCACATCTTGTCCACTACCCAGACCCGATACATATTGACGCCACATCAAAACCTCGTCTACACCAGACAAATCCTCTGAACCAAACATTGCAAAGAAAGGATTCTCCGGAGTATTCACATCTTGTTTCAATATACCCGTATTCTCAGTTAACCGATCTTTATATTTCTCTGCTACTTCTTTTGAAGCAGCCATAGCTTCATCCAGGAACCAATTAATTTCATTGTCTATACTTCCACTGGGATATTGATAATTCGCATTGTATTCTTTACTCTTGCCTGGCCACCCTTCGCCATTGGGCACAAAAGCCGTACCTTTAAAATATTTCAGCCATGTACCTTCATAAAGAGCTACACGTGATTTAAGCAATAAAACTACATCCCTATTGATACGGGTTTTCTGCATATCTTTTCCAGCCAGCAAGGCAGCAGCTTTATCCAAGTCTGACAGAATGAACCTTGCTACTTCATTACGTGGAGAACGCTTGGCCGCTTCAGTCAATACCAACATATCATCAGCCAAAGGCTCTGTTATAATAGGAAAATCCCCAAATTGCTGGTAACGGTTGAAGTATTCGAGTGCACGCAAAAAATACATTTCTCCAATATAGTGTTTCACATTCTGTAAATCACCAGTAATAGTATTCTGGCTTCCCGATAAATCTTCGCCGAACTTAGGCAATACACAAGAGAAAAAGAAATTCAGATTATAGATAGTTTTAAAGCTCCAATTTCCACTACTATTAGGTACTTTCCATTCACCCGGAAAGAAATAAGAGGGAGCACTTTCAGCAATCTGATTATCTGTACCCTGATCATTAGCATAAATACCATAGGAGTTGCCGGGACAAGAAGGAAGTACACTTGCATACCATTTATCGGCATATGCCTGCAATTGTGAGGCATCCGTAAAGTAGGTCTCGGGAGCAAGATCAGACCTCGGTTCCATATCAAGAAAATCATCACACGATGCAAACATGCCACCCAGTACGAAAGCTGTTAATATTATATATTTAGTCGTTTTCATTTTTCATGAAGATTAAAAAGTTAAACTTAAACCAAAAGACCATGTAGAAGAGAGTGGATAGGCATTACCCCCCCAACCGCCAGTACAGGTTTCAGGATCAAACAAAGAATTTAAAGATGTAAAAGTCAATAGGTTCTCACCGGAAACAAAGATACGACAGTTGGATACACCCACCTTTTGTAACAAAGATGCAGGTAAAGAATAACCCAATTGTAAGTTCTTCAGGCGCATATAACCTGCATTTTGCATATAACGGCTCTGTACTTTCTGATTCTTTGCACCGAAACTCGTTCCGTCGGATGACTTGGAGAAAATAGGTCTTGGATAATAAGAATTCAAATTAGCAGGAATTTCATGCCCGTCCAGTCCGAGAGGTTCATCACGAAAGTAATCACCATGCTCTTCCAAGCCAATAGTGAACCATTTACTAAAGCCACCACGAACCCCCCAGAAATAAGAAGACATTCCTGGCCAAAAATCATGTTTAATAACCCCTTGCAAGAAACAACGAAAATCAAAGCCTTTCCAACTGGCGGTAAGATCAATACCATAGAAATAGTGAGGATTAGCATCACCCAGTAATTTTAAATCACCATGATCTTCTAATGTAGATGATCCTTCGCTGATTTTACCATCATTATTCAAGTCTTTATACATTATATCTCCCGCTGCCCACTGCGACCCCAGTGCAGTCTGACCGCCATTGGGCAAAGAAGCTAAATGAGCATCCATCTCTTCTTGCGTTTTAGCAATACCTATGGTCTCATACCCCCAAATCTCATTAATTTTGTGCCCTGTTATATAACCTGTTTTATATTTATTTTCCGTAAGACTATAATATGGCAGTGTTCCGGTCTTATTACCCGGATAACTGTCAATATAAGTCACTTGATCAGATAATGACACACTTATTCCATAATTCAGTCCATTATTCAAACGGTCTTTCCACGAAAGTGAGACCTCCCATCCCTTAGTCTTTAAATCACAGTTATTCTTCTTCGGCACATCCACCCCCAACGTATTGGGCAGTTGTTCTGCAGGTCCCACCATATTCTTAGTATAACGGATAAAGTAATCAAATGATCCTGACAAGCGATTATTGAAAAAACCATAATCCAATCCTACATCCCATGTACGTACCTTTTCCCATGTCAATGACGTACTAATCAGACTTCCTACACTAGCAGTATTAGGACGCGCACCGTTCTGAATCCAATCACCATTCAATGCTCCCAGATCCATTACACGGTAAGTAGGATACCATGAGTTTGTATTCTGGTTGCCTAACTCTCCATAAGAGAATCTCAATTTTAATTGATCAACAATATGGTTGACCGGGGCAAAGAATTCTTCCTGAGCAATATTCCATCCGGCAGAAAAAGAAGGTGACAGTTGCCAACGGCTGCCACGGCGGAAACGAGAAGTACCATCGTAACGCATATTCACTTCAAATAAATAGCGTCCTAAATAATCATAATTGAGACGACCGAAGAACCCTGCCGTAGCCCATTCGTTAGTATAGCCCTCTACTCCCGTATCTTTAGAATTACCTTTACCATCCAATCCATTCGTCAAGTCAAAATCCCAAAAGTCTTCTTGCTCTGTAATCAATCCATATTTGGTGACCGAAAAATAATGTTGCTTCATCTTCTCCGCCTGAAATCCAGCCATAAACTTAAGATTGTGCTTATCGGCAAAACTGTGAGAATAAGAGCTATAGACATTCAGATTCAAATAATTTTCCTTAAGTTGCGATTCAAATAAGCTAGTACTTTGGCTACCGTTATTTATTTCGTTACCTTGCGGATCATAATTATAATAAGTAAGCGTAGCTTCCTTCACGTGATCATTTTTAATATGATAATTGAACTCGACATTAGTAATCCAATTCTTTACAGGTTCCAGGATAAAAGCACCCTGATAATATTGGCGGTCAATTTGCTGATTCCTCTGTCCACCTTCGGCCAACTGGCGAGGACCATCCTGATTGATATGCCCGTTACGATCGTAGACAGGTAAATTGGGCCAGTTTCCTCTTCCCAAACCATCGTAATAACTATCCGTAAATGCTCTTGGTCTCCAACCGTCAGTACGCGTAAAACGAGTACTCCAGTTAAATTTCAGCCAATCCGTAAGGGTGGCATTGATTTTACCAGTGGCATTGTAGCGTTTCTGTCCTTCTTCACCGAACCGTATCAAACCCTCCTGATCCAAATAATTGAAAGAAGCGTAATAAGACATCTTCTCACTACCTCCCGTCACACTCATATTATGTTCGTGCGAGAATACGGAACTTTTATAAGTTTCCTTCCAGATATCAGTATTGGCATATCCTTTCGTCCAACGGTCCTCCCATGCTGAACTATTCTTTTCATCAAGTCCATACTGTAGTTTTCCTGCTTGGAAATCAAGCATTTTCTGTAATACATCATCAGTATAGTCTTGTCCTACTCCCTGGTTAACACCTGCATAATTCATCATGACTGCAAATGAATAGGAATCCATAGCTTCAGGCATATTGATTGGAGTGGAAATACGGAAACTATTGTTATAATTGACAGAGATTTTACCCTCCTTACCCTTCTTTGTCGTTACAAGGATCACACCGAAGGGAGCACGTGAACCATAAATAGAAGAAGCGGCAGCATCCTTCAAGACTGAGATATTCTCAATATCCTGCGGATTTACCGTATTAATATCTCCCTCCATTCCATCAATCAGAATAAGAGGTGCACCACTCGATCCATCACCAATCGTACCCGTGCCACGCACTGATATATCCATATTTTTTCCCAACTGGCCAGTATTCGTCGTAATCTTCAGACCCGGAACCAAGCCTTGCAAAGCCTGTGTTGCCGATGATACCGGACGGGATTCCAACTCTTTCGCTGTAGCAATTCCCACCGAACCGGTCAGATTCACCTTCTTCTGAGTACCAAAACCTACCACCACAACTTCATCAAGCATTTCAGTATCTTCTTTCAAAGTCACATCAATAACTCTGCCTGCCACTGCCTGTACTTCCTGCGCTTTATATCCTATATAGGAAATGAGAAGCATTGCACCGGAAGGTACTGAAAGAGAAAAGTTACCGTTGACATCAGTAATAGTGCCATTAGATGCATTCCCTTTTTCTACAACACTGGCACCGATGACCGGCCCCAGCGCATCACTTACAGTTCCGGAAACTTTGATTTGTTGTTGAACCGTTTGCACACTTTGTTCATTGCCCGTAGCCCTCACCGTGAGGGGTTGTCCGGCAATGAAACCAGTGCAAAGCAATAAGGCCGCAAGTGCCTTCCGATTGTTTCTAAAAGAATCTGATTTCATTGTTTTCCTTTTAAATTAGATAATAATAATAAGGTTAATAGAATCTCAAAACTATGTCCCATTATGGGATATGCAAAGATATCGAAGTAATAAAGAAAACATAGGGGACAAATTCGCTTTCGAGAAAGGACAAATTTGTCATGGCTATTTTATCCCACTCTTTGACCAATCTGTCTTAGACTGATATAGGTAGACTAACAAAAAAGTATCAGCCAACTTTAATTTGTTCCTGCACAACCATCAAATGATATGAGAAAAAGGCAAGAGTGCTTATTACAGTAATACAAAGGCAAGACAAATTCGTCAAATCACAGAGGCAAATCGGGCAAAACCAAAGCAACAAGTACATTAAATACAGATTTATCGTATATTTGTTGCAAAGACAACCCTAAAACAGGAACAATCATGCGAAGCTACAAACTTCTTCTATTCTTGCTATGCCGGCTGCTATTCTGTACTGATAGCATGGCACAACCTTATACCTTGCGACATCTGGGTGTAGAAGACGGATTGTCGAACAATTATGTCCGTGACATTGCACAAGATAAACAAGGCTGCATCTGGGTGGCAACAGAACTTGGACTGAACCGTTTTGACGGATGCAACTTCACCACCTATAAAAGTAATAACTCACAATTAATCAATGATGCACTAAACGTACTACTATATGACGAAACAGAAAATGTAGTATGGATAGGTGGAAAATTCGACGGTATAAGTGCATTGGACTGTTCCACTTACCAGTTCTACTCTTATACATCCCAAGACGAGATTAGGGTAGATAATATCGTGCACCTGTCGCATGCCTCCGATGGAGGGCTTTGGTTGACTCCACATTACGGGAACATTGTTCATTACGATAAACATAGCCGTACATTCACATCGCTCGCAGATATGGGCATAGAGAACCTGAATAAATCCAACTGGTGCTGTTTCGACGATGGAGAAGGGCACCTTTATATCGGACATGCCCAAAGCGGAATGAGTATTATCAACCTGAAAAACAAAACAGTACGTAAACTCAGTCATGCAAACAATAATCCGCAAAGTTTGCCCGGAAACAGTATTTATTCCATTTATAAAGATCATTTGCAAAATATTTGGGTAGGTACCAACAGGGGATTGGGCTTATTTAATCCGAAAACAGAAGAGTTTACCGTATTCAGGCATGAATCCGATAACCCTCATTCTCTGATTGCCGACCATATTTATGATATTAAAGAAATGAATGACAGCACATTATGGATTGCCAGCGATATTGGGGGGATCAGTATACTCGATTTACATAGTATAACTTTTAAGAGTCCTGAAAAGGTACAGTTCTACAATATCACCGCCGACAATAGCAAGCACGGAGTTACATCAGGAAATATACGCACCTTGTTACAGGATTCTTTCGGAAATATCTGGATAGGCAATTACAGTAGCGGTATAGATTTTATCAGCCACAGCCAACCGGAATTCCACATATTGCCCTATATGACTGAAAAAGGAAATATCACTAAACACAAGCCTGTATGGGGACTTTGCAAAGATGAGAACGATCAAATCTGGTTGGGCGGTGAGAATGAAATAACATTATTCAAGGACAACAAAATCCTGAAAAGTATAGATATTACCAAACAACTTTCAAGACCATACGGACAAGTGTTTTCCATCATCAGCGACCAACAAGGCGCATTATTACTTGGAATATACGATGACGGTCTTCTAAAGTTCAATACCCGTAACAAACATATCGAACGTATTCCATTGGATATGGCTGATGTAGATATCATCACCTTTTTCAAGGAAAATGATGAAAAAATATGGATAGGTGCCGAATATGGAATATACAGCTACAGCAACGGTACTCTCCGCAAAGAAGACGAAATCAACCGGTTATTGCCAGACCGATCAGTATATGGCATTCTCCGCGACAAGCAAGGTAAGTTGTGGATAGGTACTTATGGCGGAGGAATAGCTGTCCTTGACAAAGAAAACAAGCTGGTAGCCAAACTGAACAAAGGCACTCGCTTCTGCTCTAATGCCATCAATAGTCTTTACATGGATTCTCAGGGGGGCGTATGGGCTGCCACACGCAACGGAATAGGATATATCAAAGATACAGCCCATCCGGAAGAGTTTGAAACATACGGTTATGAGCAAGAACTTGAAGACACCTTCGTACGTGCCATTCAGGAAGATGCATCCGGAAATATCTGGCTCAGTACCAACGATGGAATATCCTTTTGGAACAAGCAAAAGAAGAAATTCGACAGTTACGACTATCGTGACGGCATACCTATGGGAAACTTTATTGAAGGTTCAGCCTGCCGGGCAGAAGATGGCACACTCTATTTCGGTTCGCTAAACGGTGTCTGCTATTTCAATCCGGAGAATCTGATCGTAGAACGCCAAGTGGCTCCTGTACAGATTATCGAATGCAGAAGTCTGAACAACCAGATAGAAAGTCGTAATGAAGGAACTATCATTCCGACCTCTGAGGGAAGCATCAACCTGCCCTATAACCGGAATTCTTTCCGCATCTCATTCACCGTACCGGACTATTCGCAAAGCGGACAGGTGGAATATGCATATATGATTGACGGACTGGAAAATACATGGACCAATACTTTAGGAGAAAACATGATTACTTTCCGCAATATTTCCCCGGGAGAATATACATTCAAAGTAAAAGCAAGGTTAAGAAATCAGGAGTGGGACGATAGTCATATAGCCACATTACAAGTACACATCTATCCACCTCTATGGCTGACGTGGTATGCGAAAGTCTTGTATATTCTGCTGGTATTATTGTGTGTGTATATCTGGTTCCGTTTTTACAAACGTAAACTCATGCTGGAAAACTCCCTTGAACTGGAAAAAAAGAAAAGCCAAAACGAACAGGAACTTAACAACGAACGTCTGCGCTTCTACACCAACATCACACACGAACTGCGCACCCCATTAACGTTGATACTCGGTCCACTGGAAGATTTAGTCAATGACTCTAACGTACCTGCTTTTTATAGTAATAAAATCAAGATGATTCACAGCAGTGCTATCCGGTTATTGAACCTTATCAACCAAATACTGGAATTCCGCAAGACGGAAACACAAAACCGAAAACTAACAGTAACCAAAGGAGATTTAAGTAATCTGATTACAGAAATAGGTTTGCGTTACAAAGAATTGAACCGTAATGATAAAGTAAAATTCCGCATCCGTGTTCAGCCCTCAAAGACTAAACTCTATTTTGATACTGATATCATCTCTACCATACTGGATAATTTGTTATCAAATGCCATAAAATACACCCCGGAAGGAGAAATCAACCTGATTATGCATCCGATAAATCAGGAAGGCAAACAATATACAGAAATAGTGGTCAGCGATACCGGATACGGAATAGATGCTGACGCACTGCCGCATATCTTCGACCGTTATTATCAGGCGAAAGGGAAACATCAGGCGTCAGGCACAGGCATCGGCCTTGCATTAGTCAAATCACTGGCCAACCTGCACGAAGGCAGTCTGCATGTAGAAAGTGAAACGGGTAAAGGAACGACTTTCACTTTCCGGATTCTCACCGAAAATACTTATCCCGATGCCTTGCATAAAGAAGACAGAACGGAAAGTATTCCAGAAAAAACGGAAAGTTTAAAAGAGGAAGACAATGATACTTGTCCGGTAATACTGGTCGTAGAAGATAATGATGATATTCGCGAATACATCGCTACTTCTTTCAGCAACAACTACCACATTCTAACTGCAACTAACGGAAAAGAAGGAATAGAACAAGCACTGAAATATATCCCTGACATCATTATCAGCGACATTATGATGCCTGTAATGGATGGTATTGAATTATGCAAACTGATAAAAGAAGATATTCGCACCAGCCATATACCTGTCATCCTGTTAACAGCCAAAGATTCCATTCAAGATAAAGAAGAGGGTTATGAAAGCGGTGCCGACTCATATCTTACGAAACCATTCAGCGCCAAGTTATTACATAGTCGCGTTCACAATCTGTTGGAATCACGGAAGAAGTTAGCCCTGCTGATAACCAACCGCACCAAAGAGCTAAAACCGGAACAATCTCAGGAATCAATGCAACTTAGCAAGCTGGATGAAGAATTCCTGAACAGGTTTACTGCAATAGTAGAAGAAAATATCGACACACCTCAATTGGACATGCCTTTCATGATAGGCAAGATGAACATGAGCCACTCCACCCTTTACCGGAAGATAAAGGGACTGACTGGGATATCAGGCAATGAGTTCATCCGGAAAATAAGACTGAAAAACAGCTTGCGCTTATTGATGGAAGAAGGACTCAATGTTTCGGAAGCGGCTTATGCAAGCGGTTTCAATGACTTGGGATATTTCCGGAATTGCTTCAAGGAGGAATATGGAATGGCACCGTCGGAGTACATCAGACAGCAGAAGTCGTAACTTCTTCTATTCGTGCCAGTTCGCAACCGCTGAATTGCATCACAATGCAATGCAAGCGGGTTCCTTGTATCTGTTGTTGCACACGCGGTCCGGCAGCATACCCTTTTATCTGTTCTACAGCTTCCAGCCACTGTGCTTTGGCTTTTCCATCGAAATCTTTGGCAGGCAGATATTTCAGTTCAAGGATATAGCTGTGCGCCACTTCACCGTAGCGTTGCAAGTCGGGCATGAGAAAGAGATCACAGAAACCATGGTTCAACTCCACTTCAGGGGCAGTCAGGTAGTAGGCGTTCACGCTGAGATAGGCGGTGAAAAAGCCTTGTATGTTGCGTTCGCCTTCGATGGCGCTGCGCACGGAAGAATTCTCTTTGTAGGCACGGGCTATGAACTCCAAAGGCTCGCGCCAATGACCATCGAAAGCCATACTATCAAATAAATCTATCAGATTATTCAGATTGATGTATTGCTTGTCTTGATAATCCTCCAGCATAAACTCATAGTACTGCTTGCGTACATTATTGTTGGGAATACTCAACACAAGGCGGTCGCCACGCGTAGCGGTAATAGTGAGCATGCCGTAATAGAACAGCAGGCTGGGGAATATTTCAGGCTTGGTGATCTCCTTAGCGGGAAAAGTCGAATATAAAGTAGTAACGATCTGTCCTTCTTCCGTAATCCGGCGCAATACTCCTTTACGGTCGCCATCCAGTCTATCCAGTTGGATGAGTTTCTTCATCTTGTTGTAGTCCGTACGAGTATTGGGGTCTATCATCTGATCTGGAGATTTCCCTGCATTCATATAATTACGCAAGTAGTAAAACACCATATCACAATTGAACATCTTTGGATCGCATTTCAAACTATCCTTAGCAAAGCAATAGTTGTCATACCAAGGTTTCATCTCCTTTATCATCTCTTCAATGTTTCCCTGCAACTGTCCGGCATCCTGATAATACCGGAACATTTCACGCACATCCGTTTCACTGAATCCTAACATCATATTGAACTGTGGGTCAGTGCTTATATTCCAACCGATATTGAAGCCACTGGTCAAATCGTCCAGCGTGACGGGACTTACACCTGTCATGAAGATGCGCTCGAACATGCCTTTAAACTTCTTGAACACTTCGCGATAAAATCCGCTGGCATGGGTTAATGCATGATATATTTCCTCACCTTGTTCATTAAGCACAATGTTGGTAAAGTTATCATATTCGTCGATAATGAGATAAAGACGGACTTTACAATTATGCGCCTGCAGATTCAAGTAGTTCAACTTATTATTGCTACCGGATTGCGCTTTCATTTCTTTGGCAAAGCCGGGGTAGTATTGAGACTCATATACAGAGGCGAAATCATCAACAACCATACAGCAGTAATCGTTGAAGTTCTTTGCAAGATCATTATCCATTCCGCCAATACGGGAAAAGTCCATATAAACAATCTGGAACTGTCCCTGCAACGGTGTTGGCTGCTTACCTATCCACAAATTGCCGAAACGCTTTTGGAATTCATCTTTCTGGGAAACGTCATAATATGCCCGCAACATACTCAGGAAGATACTTTTACCGAAACGACGGGGACGGATAAGGAACAGATTACGCGGTTGCTTTTCCAGCAAGGGTAAATACATGGTTTTGTCCACATAATACATATTCTGTTCAGCTACTTCTACAAAGTTGGCTATGCCATAAGGTATCTCTTTTACTGCCTTCATATCTTCCTCCTTCTACTCTTTAGTTATGAGATATCACAAAAGTAGTTCTTTCTATGCAAAAGAACAAAATAAAGCAGTAAAATGAAGCGGACATCCCTTCTAGCTGAAAGAATGTCCGCCCCTTAGAACAACTACCTACTGAAAACTGTAACTAAAAAACTACCCTTTGTTTATTAATACCAATCTTATGTTAATCTATAACCTATTGTCAATGCTGCAAAGATACAGCGAAAGTCGCAAATGGAGGTAGCACAATTGTTTCATAAAAGGAGAGAAATCAGTCAAAATGCACTTATTAAGGAAATATTTCCAATAATATATCCCGTTCTTCTTGTGTAAGACCTATAATTGAACCATGACGGATGCCTGCCGGAAACTCGACCTTATCATTATAAAAAGGAGCTGTTTCATTCGTTATCTGAGACCACTCTTTGAAATCAGGAGTAGTCCATAAACCAAAACCTGCACTATTTCCAAAGTAATCCCACACAATGCCATAACCTGCATTATCATTTAGCGGAAACACATACGGACCTTCCACATTATCAGCTGTCAGTTGATAAGCATCACCATAAGGACCTTGAGCATTCTTTGAAGTGGCCACCCAGATTCCATTCTTACGATATACCAGATGATAAAGACCATTTATCTTAGTTATGTTGGCATCCAGGATTCCAACCTCGTCTTTATACAAGAGCTTTGTTTCAGAGAAATTCTTGAAATCCTTAGTGGTTGCATAATAGATAGAGGCCGTGTTCCAATCGCCATTCACTTCTCCCGTCCAATGAACAAAATAAATATCATTCTCTTCATCATAAGCAAATTCGGGTGCCCAAGTCTTAGTGGCGCCTTCTGGTGCTACATCTACTAAGCGTTCGTTCTTCCAATGAACCAAATCATCCGAATCCCAAACAGTAAAAGGACGCTTACTCCATGACACAGTAGCTATCAGATGATAAATTCCCTGTTTATCTTGCAATACCATCGGATCGCGCACTAACTGATCATTGTAGGAGGCTGATAAAACCGGATTTCCACCATTCAATACACGAAATACAAATCCATCCTCCGCCAAAGCATAATACATGTGTTTCTCATCATTTCCTTTCATGTAAGCGACTAGATAAGCTACTTTAGGTTTTTCTATTATTTTCTTTCTGTTCCCACAGGAAGAAAATATCATCAAAAGAAGCATTAACAATACAAAAACATTTCTATTCATAAAATTCATCTTTAATATAATTATTCATCTATTTCCCCGTAAGGAATAAGATTGCAGAAAGCACAACTAAAATATCTATTGAAAACTTACAAATATACAATCCTATTCGTTTTTTGTCTCTCTCTTAGCGTTTTTACCACCATTAAAAGAATCTGTGTCAAGTTACTTTTGACACATCCCCCAACAGTTTTTTAGTTGGTATAACCCGGATTTTGTTCAAGAATACCTCCGGCTTCCGTTATGGCAGCTTGCGGTATAGGAAACAATACTTGATAATCTTGTGCGTTATTACCACGGTCGCGGGCGCGACTGATGTACACTCCATGACGAATCAAATCCTGACGGCGCTGACCTTCACAGAAAAGTTCACGCCCCCTCTCTTCTAACAAATAAGTACGGAATGCCTCTTTTGTAGAAGTGGCTGATGCAGGAATTGTGACTCCTGCACGGTCAGTAATTAGTTTCACCGCATCAACTGCACTTGTAGTCGGACCGTTTAATTCATTCTCAGCTTCTGCATACGAAAGCAACACTTCTGCATAACGGATAACCGGTTGCGCTTTCTGAATGCCATAATTAGCAAACTGTGTATCAGTAAATTTAATAGGAATAGCCCCTACCATGCCACTGTTACGATCCTTGTGAGAACCATCATTAGCATCATATTCACAGAGTATAGCCTTTTTGCGCACGTCATTGTCGGCAAAGGTATCATAGAAATCCCAACGCATGCAGAATACTTGCCAACCAGAGAAGTAAGTATCATTATTACCCCGAATATACGAGCTGCCTAAATGATTATAACCGCGCTTAAAATCACTGGGCAATACTTCAGTTACATAAAAGTTATCAGATGCCGAATTGGAAGGAATAGACCAGATATGTTCTGCCGTACAATCTTTATTGAATAAATCCTCATACTCGGAAATAATGGAATACCCCATTTGCATCAATTGACCGGCAGCTTCTTTTGCCTTTGCCCACTCTTTCTCATGCATATAAAGCTTCATTTTGAGCGCATAAGCTACTGCCTTTGACATACGTCCCCAGTTATCAGGGTCACTATTATACTTCTCGGGGAAAGACGAAGTAGCAATAGCCTCATCCAGATCTTTCTCAATATATCCGATATATTCCACCTGTGAAGGACGAGGCAGAATGGTATTATCCATCAATGTTGCAGGGTCCAGTTTCACATTGACCGGTCCAAACCAATCGAGCAAGGTATACATGTAAAATGCCCGAAGGGTCTTTGTCTCAGCAATGAAGCGATTACGGATATCTTCCGTAGCACCGCTACTGTTACTAATCTGGTTAATCACATCAGTAGCACGTGCAACGAAACGAATTACGTTATAAGTATTCACAATAGCTCCACCAGTAGAAGGACCTACATTAAACTCGTCATAAGTATGGCTCGCATAGTGACGGACCATATCGGTAGTGACCATACCTGCTGGATAATAGGCATTGATATCGGCATTAAACAATGCATTATACCAACCACCGGTTCCACCATCTCCATATCCCCAGTTTGTGGTACATGGCAGATAGATGCCGGTTACTGCTGCATCCATATCTCCTTCCGTTCTGAAGAAATTGGATGGAGACATGTCCGTGAAGTTTTTGGTTTCCAATAAATCATCACACGAGGTCAACGTCATCCCTGATAAAGTTGTACCTAAAATCATATATATAATCAACTTTTTCATAATATATGTCATTTACAGATTAATGATTAGAAATTTAAATTAAAGCCGAAGGATAGAGATAGAGCCTGCGGATATGGATTATCTGTCGTTAATTCCGGGTCGAAACCTTTATATCCGGTGAACGTTGCTACATTCTGGGCATCAACAAAGAAACGTGCTCCACGAATAAACTTGCTGTTCACAAAAACAGATTGCGGTAGTGTGTATCCTAAAGTTATATTCTTCAGCTTCACATAGCTACCATCCATCAAATTGAAGTCATTCCTGCCCGAAGGATTGGAACTGTCATAAACATTCGTAGCAATGCCCGGCATCCATCCTTTACCGGTCTGGCTGTTCCAAACATCGGTCATAATCGTTTTATAGGTATTACCTGCTGCCGTTCCGTTATTACCTATTATTCCGGTATCAGGCACTTGTCCCCTCCATTTCTTATAGCCGAATGCTCCATAGAAGTAGAAATTCAGGTCAAAGCCTTTATAGCTAAAGGTATTACCAAAACCAGCAAACCAGCGAGGGGTACTATTACCCAATTTTACAACATCTTTTAAATCCAGAACTTTGTCATCATTCACATCTACGTATTTAACATTACCCATTGCCGCATCAGGCATATAACCTGGAATATCTTCTTTTGATGTAATGATACCATCCGTTTTCCAACCGTAAATAGCATCTATATCATCTTTCTCACCGATATAATCAGCCAATGCAACTTCCGGATTACGTTTTACCCAGCTGGCTTTGAAGTAAGACAGATTAAAAGTACTCTCCCATTTCAAGTATTTGGAGGTCAGATTATCGCTCCTGAGTGAGAATTCGAAACCCTGACTTTTTGTTTCACCTATATTGGCAGCAACACGTCCCACAGCATTGTTTGAAGGCAATTGTTGATAATCGAGCAAATCTTTCACTCCACGGTGAAAAAATTCAATAGAACCATTGATACGCTGATTAAACAAACCGTAATCAATACCGATATTAAAAGTATAATTGGTCTCCCATTTCAAGTTGGGATTTTGTATCTGAGTTAAAGCCAAACCAGTATGCATGGTGCTTCCTATCAAATAATTGTACCCGGATTTGTACAACGACTGGGAATTGGTTCCCAACACATTCTCATTACCCACAGCACCGTAGCCTACACGAAGTTTCAGGTCACTGAATGGAGTTTTATCTTTCATGAAAGCCTCTTCATTGATGCGCCAGGCTAAAGAAAAGCTTGGGAAAACACCCCATTTATTATTCTCGGCAAAGTAACTTGAACCGTCCCGACGAACGGTAAAAGTAAAGATGTAGCGATCCATCAACGAGTAATTCAAACGCATAAACTGAGATAATTTAGTGCGTTCATTTCTCCACGAACGGATTTTCTCCTTCTCTTTGTTACTAGCAATCCCCACATTGTTGTATCCGAATGCATCCGTAAAGAAATCAACTGCCGACATGCCAAATCCATTGTCAGTTGTTTGATAATAGCCTGCACCCAGAACACCAGAAACACGATGTATCTTATTAAATGTTTTATCATAATTCAAAAAAGCTTCTGCACTTATGTTTACTACTTTCGAGAAACCTAATTGTGCCTGTCCTTCAGGAACGATTGTATTCATCGCAGATACAGGAATATAGAATTCACGGGAGCTTGACTGAGTATCATATCCTCCTACTCCGCGCAGAGACAGCCCGTCAAACAGCTTCAAATCAAAAGTAGGTGCAATAAAAATACGTTCCGTAGTTGTCTTATCTTCAATATCAGTAAAAGAAACCGGATTATTGATTAATTTGTTATAGGAGCGGGTATAATTACCATCTTCATCTCTTACCGATATATCCGGTGCATAACGCAAAGCATTCAAAATCATGTTGTCACCATTACCGGATGCCCCCACTGATGTGCTATTAGACTTAACATTCGAGTAGTTGATTTTAATTCCGGCTTTAAATCTTTTAGAGAACTCCTGATCCAGATTCATGCGGATGCTATGGCGTGCTAATCCCGATTGCTTCAACATTCCGACATTATCATAGAAGTTATATGAGAAAAAATACTTTGTTTTCTCCGTACCACCATTCACTGAGATGTTTTGATCTATGATATATCCGTTACGGGTCACTTCATCCATCCAGTCTGTTTCAGCCGTATAGCCGTTCACGTCTTTAAAGATAGGCGTATATCCGCTCAGGTCAATCTGATTATCTCCATACGCTCCCATCTTATGACTATAGAGGTAGTATTCCTGTGTCCACAAGTTGGTCTGCTCACGGAAATCACGAGCTCCCATTACTTCCGGATAGTCTTTCTGGAGTTGTGTGGTGAACGTACTTCTATACTCCACTTTCGGCTTACCGGCTTTACCACTCTTGGTCGTAATAAGAACCACGCCATTAGCAGCCGAGGCACCATAAATAGCAGCTGCCGAAGCATCCTTCAAAACCTCAATGCTCTCGATATCACTCGGGTTTATGCTATTCAAAGGGTCACGATCCACACCTGATCTATAATCATAAGTTGCCGTTTCCAGTCCCGGATCGGCTGTCGAATTATTTTGCAAAGGTACCCCATCCACTACATACAACGGAGCATTGCTTCCACTTGGCGAAGCCGCACCACGAATATTAATAGAGATACCGGCACCCGGTTGAGCAGACTTCTGAATGGCACTCATACCTGTCACCTTTCCTTGCAACATCTGGCTCACACTCGATGAACTGACTACGTTCAATTCATCCGCTTTCACAGAGGCAACCGAACCGGTAATGTCCTTCTTACGTGATGTACCATAACCGATTACAACCACTTCATCCAACGTCTTCGTATCTTCATTCAAAGTTACATTCACAGGTTTGTCTCCTTTAACGGTGATTTCCTGATTTACATAACCAATATAAGAGAATACCAGAACATCTCCGACTTTAGCATGGAGCGTAAACACTCCATTAACATCGGTAATACTTCCGGTAGATGTACCTTTAACAGATACATTCACACCAATCAGCGGTTCCCCGCCGAAATCTGAAACAATTCCTTTAATAGTAAGAGATTGTTGGGCTACCAACTGCACCTCCGATGGAGAAGCATACAAGCCAGTGAATCCGAATTGCAGGATTCCGGCCAAGCACAAAGCAAAGATTCTGTGTTTTTTCATAATTGATTTTATTAAAAATGATAGCACAAAATTAAGCTGGGTCTTAAAAAACTCAGATACGATATCAGACAGAAAAGAATGAATTATCGGACACGATGAACAGAAATTGAAAAAGTATGAATACAAAATGGACCATAGTTTTCCATCGAACCTATAATCAACAACTTACGAAGGAGTTCAGAAAACTTATCCCATGTATTCGTCCATGTAAACTTTCGGCGTTTTCCCATATTTATCCATAAAACATTTGGCAAAATAAGAATGTGTGGAGAATCCTACCATATACATAACCTCTGCCACAGTAAACTTTTTCTGACTGAGCAACATGGCAGCTTTCTTTAGCCTGATTAACTTTATATAATCTACGGCTGTATTACCTGTTAATAACTTCAATTTACGATACACCTGTTTGCTATTCAGTCCTGATAACTCCGCCAGTTTTTGCACATTCAGTTCCGGATCTTCCAGATGTTCTTCTATCAGGCGTGTGATATCAGTCAAGAATTTCTCATCCACTGACTCTGTCACTTCTGTAGTCTGTACCGGTAACTCTTCTTTATCTGCTTGCTGGGCTCGTCGCACAAGCAATGATTTATTCTTCACTATTTGCAGAATACGCGCTACCAAATGATCCATCTCAAACGGTTTTGACAAAAAAGCATCCACCCCCAATTTATAGGCGTCCAGTTCTGTCTTCTTATTATCTTTGGCAGTAAGCAATATGATGGGAATAGTAGCCGTGGTCAAATTACGTTTCAATAAACGACTCATTTCAACACCATCCATGATTGGCATCATAATATCCGCCACAATAATATCAGGCATAAACTGTTGTGCCGCTTCTAAACCTGATTTTCCATTATGGGCAATTTCGCAATGCATTCCTTTTAGGTTATCCGCCATGAACCGGGCTATCTCTACGTTATCTTCAACAATTAATATACGCAATTGCTGCAAGCCTTCATCTTGTATGTACTCGGCAGAAATAGAATCAACTCTTTCCTGCGTCCGAATAACAGGCAATATGATTGTAAAAGTTGTGCCGACACCAATCTCAGAGGCAACTTCAATCTCTCCACCATGCTGAATCACATAGTTTCTCACCATAGAGAGTCCTATACCAGAGCCTTCTTTATTAACCTCCTGATTATGTTTCGACTGATAAAAACGGTCAAAAATATAAGGTAAGTCGTCCTTTTCAATTCCCATACCTGTATCTGATACTTCTATCTTGAGCCGGGACGCATCGTTATCTGTATGCAATTCGTCTAATATGACAGTAATCTTTCCTCCTGAAGAAGTAAACTTCAAAGCATTGGAGAGTAAGTTATTGATAATTGACTCCAGTTTCAATGGATCAACTTCCATATAGAGTTCTTTCAAATTTGTGATCAGTTCGATAGTAACAGACTTAGTATCTGCATTTTCCTGATATACAGCAATGATACTGTGAACAAACTCCACTATTTCCAATTGAGACAATGCCAATTCCACTTTTTCCGGTCCTATATCACGGAAGTCAATAATCTGATGCACCAACGTACTCAGCCGGGTAGCATTTTTATGAACAGTTTGCAACATGGCTTTCGTCTGGGTGTTCTTGGTGGTAGCCATCAACCGGTTCACCGGTTCCAGAATCAGGCTTAAAGGGGTTTTTAGTTCGTGAGACATATCTGTAAGGAAGTCCATCTTAAGGTTGCTCAACTCTACAGCTTTCTCTTTTTCAATGTGTTCAATACGCAGCCTATTCCTTACACGTACATAATTAACTATCCAAAGTAATAAGCCTACAATAAGCAATGCGTATATCAACTTGGTCCAAATGCAACTATACCAAGGATGCAGCACACTAATGGATAATTCATACATCGGATATTCAGTCAGCCCCTCACTATCTGTCTGTTCTATTTGCAATATATAGTCGCCTGGGCGAAGGTTTGAATACAAAATACGATTTGTATTAGTTTCTAACAAACGCCAGTCTTTATCCGCATCCACCAATCGATAGCGATAGCGGGGTTCTGTTCCTTCGGACAAAGAAGCCCCGGCAAATTCCACTGATAAATTATTCTGCCAGGGTTCCAGAACAATTTCACGGGTATAGGCAGGCGCCTCTTTCAAAATCACATTATTATCATAAGCAACCCCTGTCTGCACATATTTATCATTTATAAGAATAGAAGAGAGAATGACAGCACGTTTCACTGATGAAGGCATCAATAATGAATCGGGGCTGAAATGCAATATCTGGTCGATGCCTCCCACCCAGATAAATTGTGTCTCCGGATCAAAAAAAGCACATGAATAGCGGGCTTCATCCAGCTTTAAATAGCGCATATCATAAGTATGCTTGTCCATCACAAGAATGCCATCCGAAAGGATAAGCCAAAGATTATTATCTTTCTCAATAATACTCTGTATGGATTTCCCAACCAACAATTCATTCTTTATAGGAGTTACCACATTCATGCGTGGATTAATTCTATCCAGTGTACCGATACCGGCAACCCATATATAGCCTTCCGAGTCACATATCAGATCAGCTATATCAAGAGTACTCAATCGTTTTTCACTTTGTGACGGAGCAAAATACTCAACTCCTTCTCCACTCGCAATAATCTTATTTAAACCGTCAATGCTGGCAGATACCCATACATTGCATTCCTTATCCAGTATAGCCTGATGAATGCGTCCGCTCATAAGCCCGAATTTTCCTGCACTTGCATAGTAATTCTGTTCTGCCAGATAAACAGAGCTCTTTTGACTGAGCAGTTTACGCTTATCCACCACAAATACTCCGCCCCGGTATGCACTTATCCACAAACGTTTCTCCGCATCTTCAAAAATACTATAACACCAGTTGGCATTGCGCGTACGGGTTGAATCCATAATTGCGAAATTCACAAAAGCATTGCGCTCATAATCAAAGAGATTTACTCCGCCATCTGTCGCCACCCATAAGTTATGGTCAGAGTCTTCATAAATATGGCGAATGCGATTGTGTGAAATGAAGTGTCGGCTCTCTTTCATCTTATACCATTCCGAAACTTCTTTGTCTATATCATAACGTACAAGCCCATTAGTACCTCCCAACCAAAAGTTGCCACGCCCATCGCGATAAATGGCAGTAATACGGTTTCCCTCTTCCGACCGAACTATTTTCTCCCAGCGTTGCACATAAAAATTGCCTTTGCTACGGTAAAGAGATATACCGCAATCAGTACCAATCCAAATGTCGCCATTAGAATCTTCATAAAGTCCCCAAACTACATTATTGGATAAAGAGCGGCTATCCAGAGAACTATGCACGTAATATTCCTGCGCATCCGTTTCTTCGTTGTAGATATACAGCCCGTTGTCTGTACCCAGCCACACTTCCCCTCTGCTATCTACCAAAATAACTTTAAAAGAGTTATTGGTTAATGAAGGTTTACATTCAAACGAATGATTTGCAAGGTCATATTTCAGCAAATCGCTTTCCGTACCCATCCAAATACTATTCCGTTTCTTATCTAAAGCCATAGAGATAATGAAATGCGATTGTATTTTTCCTTCCGAAAGCGATATAAAAATACAAGTATCCTTTTTGCCATCGTACACATAGAAGCCACCATTGCTACTGGCATACAGGACGGACGAGTCTACACCCAAAAGAGAATAAACGGGTTGTTGCTGTATATCTTCCACGCGTCTGGTATGATTCGTGCGAATATTAAAAACGACCAATCCGTTCATTGTTCCCAATAGCAAACGGTCATCATCAATGCGTGCCATACTACGAATGTCTATCGAACCTGTTTCATAAATAAAGGCATAAGCATTAGCCCTCATATCAAGTAAGTAAAGCCCGGCTCCGGTTCCTATATAATAATGTTCATCGTCTACTTTCAGGGAAGAATAAACCGTGACATTATGATGCCCTTTCTCAAAATGGGGCAGATGTTTCTCCAGGTTATCCCCATTGTATAAATACATTCCTTCTGAAGTTCCTGCCCATATCCGTTCAAATTCATCCTGAAAGAAGCAATTCACCAATACTCCCCCTTTATCTATATTTTCAAATCCGCGAGAGTTCCGGAATTGAGAATAGAGGGGAAAACAATATAAACTATATATAAATGAAAGTAATATGAGGAGTCTGTTCTTCATCCTTATACATTCAAAGTTATTATTGCTACAAAAATAGTTTCTTTTATCAAAAGAAAAAAGTTTGTGCCGCCGAAATATCAGCAAGAGTGGGTATACCGATCGGAATATCAGTTCTGTATTCCAACCGGGACACCCACAAGTCTGTATTTGTAATACAAGGAATTAGTTTATCCCAAATGTATTGAACGAATGTGCCTGATATCCGTTGTCGCGGCACAGGCCTCCGCCCTCCGTGGCATACCACATGTAGCCTTCACTGTCCTGAAAGATGCGATGGATATGCGCCACCGGCAAGAGTTCCTGCGTGTGAAGTTCGGTCATCAGCACTTATTGTGCCGTTGCCGACAGGCCTATCAGCAGGCTGAGAAGAAAACTATAACAATATTTCAGAGACATGTATTTCTGTGTGCTAGATGTTATCAGACACAAAAATAACATTTTTATGCCATACGGCAGGCTAAAAGAAAGTTTCTTTTAGCCTGCAAGTCTATATTAGTATGCTATGCTCAGCGACGGGGAGCGTACGGTTTTCCCACCACCAGTTTATCCCCCGATAAATTGACTTTAAACAGGTGCGGAATACGAATATATCGCCCGTTCACATCTTTATGACTATGAACCGACATCATCCACTCACCATCCAAAGTACGGAACAGCATTCCATGTCCGAAGTTAGGTGGAGTGACCGGTTCTTTCTCTTGTATCCAAGGGCCATCCAAGGTTCCACTCTCGGAATAGGCAACGCCTTGTGTATAGTCCTGGAATACCCAGCTTGTCCATATCATACCTAACCGGCCCGTACCTGTGCGGAAAAGCCATGGTCCGTCAGTTACACGGTTGGGCAATACTTTGTCCCCCATCTTCTCACGGCTCCAGGGAGAGTCACTGGCACGGAAAAGAATCTTTCCTTTGCCGATGGAACCGCTTAAATCGGGCTTTAATTCAATCTTTTCCATCGTACCGTTCCAGTTTTGCAGCCATTCGTGGCAATAGATCATATAAGGTTTGCCATCACTGTCCACCCAGAATGTCCCATCAAGGGTAGGCATATTCTCGGGTAGGTAAGTGGGGTCTTTCATAGGTTTATAAGGGCCATCCGGTTTATCACTGACCAAGATGTGGCTGGCACGACGGGGGATAACGTTTCCTTTTACGGTATCAATCTTGATGGCGTTGTTCGTAAAAGTGGCGAAATAGTAATATTTTCCATTGTATTCGTGCAGTTCAGCTGCCCAGATTTCGGGTTTAGGGCCCATCCAGGAGTCAGGATCAGTTTCTGCTACACGATAAGGGCCTTCCCAATGGGCAAGGTCTTTGCTTTTCCAAAGGAGGCCGCCGGTACCGGTCATGTAATAAGTGGAGGTTTTCTTATCGGCCAGTATGCAGGGGTCACTCAAGTGGATGGAATCAAGAGGGATGTTGGTACGGAAGCGGTTTGGGACCTTCTGCTGGGCAGATGCAAGGACAGAACACAAGGTAAATATAAACACCAATAATTCTTTTCTCATATTAGTTCTTTTAATATAATGAGGATAGATACGCGGACGACGCGGATAAGGCGGACAAACGCGGAATAATCATAAATCCGCGTTTGTCCGCTTCATCCGCGTCGTCCGCGTATCTATAACTTATTCAATTTCTATACCGTGTTGTACCGGAGTAAGAATGAACGTAAATTCATAGTCACCATAAGGCAACTGATACTGTGGCAACGGCCATGCACCCCAACTGTTCACACATCCTAAGCCCATCTGAGCCTTGTCGATGCAGAGATTTGTCAGGTTAGCCTCTTTCACTTCGGGAGAGTGGCTCTGACCTTTGTCCCAACCATCATCCAAAGACTCGATAGTATAGTGCAGGGCTGATGCGGAGAACGGAGCGTCAGCTACAATCTGCAAACCGCGTCCGGCATCGTTCAGTTGCTTCCACCAGCGGATATCGGTCTTCGTACCTGTTTCCTGCGGACGGATATAAGAATAGAATTGTTCATCTACACTCTGGCGATACAATCCCAGATCTGTACAATGATTACGGTCACTGTAGTTCTCTACCGGGCCACGGCCATAGTATTCTACAGTTTCAAAAGTCTTGGGCATCTGCATCTGCATACCGAAACGGAACATATGAGAAACTTTAGCCTGCGGATCGGCAGTCATCTTCTGAGTCACCTTTACAGCACCCTTGTTGTTGATTACATAAGTAAGATCCAGTTTGGCAGAAACATTCTTCATTTCGTATTCTGCACGTACCACTGTCTGATTGTCTACTATCTCCCATTTGAAGGAAGTCAGCTTCAGACCCGGGTTCTTCCAGGCAGCGAATTTCTGTTGCAAACCTGCACCGAAATCATTGTCCGTAGGTGCACGCCAGAAGTTAGGTGTCAGTTCGGCATCTTCGTTCATCAATTCCGTGCCTGCTACGTTGTAGCGATTCAGGTAACCGGTATGTTTGTTGAATTCCAGACGGAAGTTATCACCGTTGATGATCAGATAACGCCAGTCGTTTTCCTGGATTTGAGGAGCAACGGTAGGAGTATTCACAACTTCCACATTCTTCAGGTCCATGGCAGGAGCCTTGTAGGGGTTCAATACAAGCTGGTCTTTGGCTACGGCATATCCGGCGGGAAGCAGACCTTCGCGGTTCTTCAGGCGATAAGTTACATTCAACAACCATTCTTTGCATTCGCAGGTTTTGCCGATGTTCAATTTCACTTTGGCAGTCTGCTGCGGAGCTACGTTGAGGTCTTCTACACGACCGGTACGAATTACTTTACCGTTAGCAAGCAATTGCCAATCCAGATAGTAAGCGGAAAGGTCACGGAAGAAGTTTTCGTTGTACACGTTCACTTCACCGTTCTTCAGGTCAGCAGGAGTTGTCCAGATGTTCTGATAATAGTAACCCACTTCGTACATGTGCGGATTGGGAACACGGTCGGGACTGATCAGACCATTATCGCAGAAGTTCTTGTCGGAACCGTCGTAACGGTTGAAGTCACCGCCATAAGCGTAGATAGTTACACCGTCTTTGCCTTTCCAACGAACGGACTGGTCTACAAAGTCCCAGATGAAACCGCCTTGCAGGTTAGGGTATTTACGGATCAGATCCCAATATTCTTTGAAACCGCCCTGTGAGTTACCCATAGCGTGGGCATATTCACACTGGATAAGAGGCTTCTTGGCATCTGTACGCTGGCCATATCTTTCCATGTGCTTGTAATCGGCATACATGGGACAGTCGATGTCGGTAAATTCGTTTCCGTGTGCCTGTTCGTATTGTACGGCACGGCTGGAATCTTCATTCTTGATCCAACGGTAGCAAGCTTCAAAATTAGGTCCGAAACCGGCTTCGTTACCCAATGACCAGAAAATAATGCTGGGATGATTGAAGCCGCGTTGTACGTTGCGCTGGTTACGTTCCATGTGAGCTTTGGCATAGTCGGTGCGTTTAGCCAGTGTCTTTTCACGATACCCCATACCGTGTGATTCGACATTAGCCTCAGCCACTACATACAAACCGTATTGGTCGCAAAGGTCGTACCACAGATTGTCATCAGGATAGTGACAGGTACGCACAGCGTTGATATTAAATTTCTTCATGACCTGGATATCCTGGATCATGCGTTCGGGAGATACGACATAACCACCATCCGGATCAATTTCATGACGGTCGGCACCTTTGAAGAGAACGGCCTGACCGTTTACTAATATCTGGTCACCTTTCAATTCAATCTTGCGGAAGCCTACCTTTACGGGGATTACTTCGTTGCTGCCTTGCAAAGTGGCACGCAGTGTATAGAGGTAAGGAGTTTCGGCTGTCCATTTATGCGGATTTTCCACATTCATCAGAATGGTACCGCTACCTTTGGCTGTTTCCGTAGCTACTGCCTTGCCGGTAGCATCCAGTAATTCCAGATTTACGTTACCGCTGCCTTTCAGGTCGAGCGTCACACGCAGAGAACCATTTTTGTATGCCTCGTCCAGATCGGGAGTAATACGGATGTCCTGGATACGTTTCTTGTTGCGGGCATAGAGGTAGCAATCACGTCCCACACCACTGTAACGGAAGAAGTCCTGGTCTTCCAGGTAGGTTCCATCACACCAGCGGAATACCTGGAAAGCGATAAGATTCGTTTGTCCGGGTTTCAAATAAGGAGTCAGGTCGAATTCGGCTTCGAGCTTGCTGTCTTCGCTATAACCTACATAACGGCCATTTACCCAGAGATACATGTTGGAGGTTACAGAACCGAAATGAGCGATAATGTCTTTCCCTTTCCAGTCGGCGGGAACAATGATCTCACGACGGTAAGAACCTACATGATTGTTCTCTGTAGGAACTTCAGGAGGGTTGTTCTGGAACTGATTACGCCAGGCATAGCCAGTGTTTACATAAATAGGATCGCCATAACCATTCAATTCCCACACAGCCGGAACTTGCAGATTATTCCAGCCTTTGTCATTGAAACCTACTTTCCAGAAGTCGGTAGGACGCTGGTCGGCATTGCGTACCCAAGAGAATTTCCAGGTACCGTTCAAAGTCATGTAATTAGTAGATTGGGCTTTCTTTCCTTGCATGGCGGCATCTGCCGATTCATAGGCAAAGTAATTAGTGTGCATGGGAGCACGGTTCACGGCATTGATCTCCGGATCAAGCCACTCTTTAAAGGACTGTGCATTTGCAGTCAGAGCCAGGGCTGCAAAGAGTCCGGTAATAAGATGTTTCTTCATGGATATAAAATTAGTATGTTTGTAGCGGTACGAAGAATATTTTCTGCATACCGCTACAAAGATAGGGTGAATGAACTTTTTTTAGGGGGAATAATAGTTCAAAAAAGGGGGAATAGAGTTCAAAGAGCTTGTAACTATTCCATCCGGTACACTCCGAACGAACGTGGTTCAAGTTTCAGTTTCAGAGATTGCCCTTCTACCTGTACCGGACGTACACGGGGAACAATCGCTTCCTGATCCAGCGTATTTACTGTGCGCCAATTGTCATTCTGTAAGTAAGTGCAGGAACCGGCAACCAACTGACGTTTCTTCAAACCATTGAAATCGATCTGAACATCGGCAGGCTTACTGCTTGCATTCACCAGTTTCAGGATGATTTCTCCGGTAGGTGCATTCAGTGCAGCTGTTGCATAGAGGCTGTCCTGCCCCGCTACTGCTTTGCCATCCATCTTCAGGCTGAGCACATCGGTACCGGCATTCATGCCGTACATTTGCTGAACGTAATAGTTCGGTGTGCGCATCATGCGCAGGTTATCGAACCAGATCAGGTCCGGATTCCACTGCCAAGCGTCTACGTGGGCAAACAACGGCGCATAAGTAGCCAGATGAACAACATCCGCATTCCGTTCCAGTCCCGTCATAAAGGCAGCTTCGGAAAGGGCGGCGAGGAAGTTGTTATCCTTCTTCGTGGAATGATCGTGTGAAGCATATTCTCCGGCGAAAACCTTCGGACCTTTGCGGTCGTAATTGTCATAGCGTGACGCATTGCCAAAGAACCAATCAGGATTCATGTAGTAGTGTTCGTCCACCAGGTCTACACCGATACGCTTCATTTCGGGCCAGAGATAATCGAATTTATCACCGCTGGCACTCGGGCCGGAGCTACCTACAACCTTCACATCAGGGTATTTCGCACGGATAGCTTTTGTGAAAGCTTCCAAACGTTCTACATAAACCTTGTCCCACTGTTCATTACCGATACCGATCATCTTCAGATTGAAGGGTTCGGGATGTCCCATATCGGCACGCACCTTTCCCCACTTGGAAGTAACAGGGCCGTTGGCAAATTCAATCAGGTCGAGTGCATCCTGTATGTACGGATCGAGTTCATCCATCGGAACTACTTCGTTGCTTTCGTACTGGCAGGAGAGCCCGCAGCTGATTACCGGAAGAGGTTCTGCACCGAGGTCTTCGCTCAACAGGAAGTATTCGAAGTAACCAAGTCCTAAAGTCTGGAAATAGTCAGGGAAGGCTTTATGTTTGAAGGTGTAGTTCCAGCGGTTTTCATTCAGAGGGCGGTTTTCAACAGGACCTACGGAATTCTTCCACTGGTAACGGGTTTCAAGACTGTTACCCTCGATGATACAACCACCGGGGAAACGGAATACGCCCGGGTTAAGGTCATAAAGGGCTTGTGCGAGGTCGGCACGCAGACCATTCTCACGTCCTTTCCAAGTATTCACAGGAAACAGGGAGATATGGTCCATATCTACCGTCCCCTGTGTTTCGAGGACGATACGCAGGCGGGCATGAGCGTCTGTGAAAGGAGATTTCAGCACCGCCGTCAGCTTTTGCCAGTTATTGCCGCTGACTTCGATTTCTTTCTTCAACAGATTCTGTGCATTGGAGTTGACGAGCTCGATGGAGAGCTTCATCGGCTTCGCATCCGGCGTGCGGGCATAAACGGAGAAACGGTATTCTTCGCCTTGCTTCACACCGATGCCGCGGTAACCTTCATTATCCAGTCCGGCACGCAGTAGGCGGCCGTCGTTCACTACGCGTACATAGTGAGGATTGCGGTCAAAACAAGGATCTGCATCCTGAACGGTTACATTACCGAAAGGCACCCAACCCACGAAAGGTTGTGGGAATTCAAAAGAACGGTTCTTTACCAGTTCGGCATACAGACCTCCATCGGCACCAAAGTTGATATCTTCGAAAAAGATGCCATACATTTCAGGTTGTATCTTTGCCGTCGGTTTGGAAACGTCGACGGTCATCACATGCTGCTGCGCCTGCACACCCAGTGCAAGGGACAGGACTAAAAGGGTGGTTAGTTTTCTCATGGTTGATATGATTAATAAGAATATTTTTAATTATCATTTACCAACGACTTGATGAATACGTATCACTGTAAACGAATAAGCCGGCATTGAGTAAGAAAAGTCATTTCCTTCTACCTTGAAATCAGAAGAAGCGGGTTTAGCTCCTCTGTCTTTCGGATCACCTGTCAATATCGTTTTTGTAGCCGAAGGATTTACCAAAGTAACTCCGTCCAACTTCACCTGGGAAGAAACTTCCACCGGAAGCATATTCACTAACTTCACGATATAATCTCCGGTATTAGCGTCTTTCACAACTGATACTCCGACACGTTTCTTCACGGCATCCCAACCATTATTCAGTTTTACCGTAGAAGACAGGTATTCGGTACCGGCGTTCTGACCATACATCTGTTGAGTATAGTAGCCTACCGTGGGTCTCACTTCCGTATTATTGAAATAGATCAAGTCCGGATTCCATTGTGTATGACCCTCTTTAGCCAACAACGGAGCATAGGAAGTCATTTCTACCACGTCACCGTTACGTTCTACGGCAGTTAGATAGAGAGCTTCGGCAAGCGCAGTTTCTACATTATTGGGGCGTCCCGGCAGGTGGGCGGCATATTCGCCTAAATAGACTTTCGCTTTGCTACGGTCGTAATGATCGTAATATTCCTGATTGTGAATCATCCAACCCGGTTCTACGTAATAGTGCTCGTCTACCATCGGTACACCCAGTTCGGTAGCAAGATCCCAACCTACTTCATAATCCGTACCTTCGTAGAACGGACCGGTAGTACCAATCACGGTAACTTCAGGATGTTTTGCTTTCACTGCATCAAATATCATCTTAAAGCGTTCCACGAAGACAGGTGTAATCATGTCCTCATTACCGATACCGATGAACTTCAGGTTGAACGGTTTCGGATGTCCGGCTTCCGCACGCTTCTTACCCCACACGGTTTTGCGGGCATCTCCGTTGGCATATTCTATCAGGTCGAGAACATCTTGGATGTACTGATCCATTTCTTCCATCGGAACGCCACCCTGCTGTCCCATGCAAGTCAGTTCATCCTTGGAATGGTGGGCGCAGGTACCAGAGTTCTGACAAGGTACACCGGCTGCAAGCACAGGTACGGGTTCCGCACCCATATCTTCACAGAACAAGAAGTATTCGTGGTATCCCAAACCGCGTGTCTGATGGTATCCCCAAAGATTGCGGAGTGGCTTGCGGGCTTCCAACGGACCTATAGAGCCTTTCCAATCATAAATATTATCTATTCCATCGCCATGAGCCACACAACCACCGGGGAAACGTACGAAACGGGGATGCAAATCGGCAAGCGTTTGTGCCAGATCAGCGCGGAGTCCGTTCTTACGACCTTTGAAGGTCTTTTGCGGAAAGAGGGAAATCATATCCAGTGCATACTTGCTGACAGCCTGGGGAACAATGGACAGAGATGCAGCCGCCGCATCGCTTGTGGCTGTCAAGACTGCTTTCTGTTGTTTCCAATCTTTAGATGTTACATTTACGGCAGTTTGTGCTATAATTGTTCCATCTTTATCAACCAAGTTCACAAGTACCTTGCCTCCTTTCCCCTCAAGCACTTTACCAAAGAGTGAGAAATCATATTTCTCACCTTTCTTCAGGGCTATGCCATCGAAACCGGCATTCACCAATGCTGTTTGTTCAGCTGCATTCACATCGAAAACAGCATAATGGGAGTTATTAGGATGAATAGGATTTTCCGTTGCAATGCTCAATGTAGCATCACTGCCCTGAACACTCCAGGAGTGAGTACTATTCCAGTTCTGATCGTTACCACGGTCGGTCGGAGTATATTCAAAGTCACGGTTCTGAACCAGTTCGGCATACAAGCCACCGTCAGCTCCATAGTTGATATCCTCAAAGAAAATACCAATCAGATGCTTGCTGATTTCTTTCGCCTGACCTGCATTCACCTGAATAGTAGCCTCTACAGGCTTGAGGTTGGCAAAACGTACAGGGTCTTGCTCGGTACGCTCGGCATTCAGTGACTGGCGGTATTTCTTATGTTCGGCATAGCGGATGATCTGCTGCACGGTAGTATAGGGAACTTCCTGTACCCAGCCTTCTTCTTCGGAACCATTCACCAATACCTTCTTCTGAGTGGTGGGATACACATCTTTGGGTTCATACTTGCTACGTTCTTCGGGAGAGAAATAACTCTGTGCTTCCCACTTCTGCAAGTCGGGAGAGGTTACATAGGCAAGTGCCTTACCGGTATTCGTAGCTTCCCAGATGCAATGCCATTTGCCATCAGCACGGGTTTGCATCAAATGGGGCTTGAACATAGTCTTTGCCCGTCCCCACGGACCGAAGTCGGAATTCACATAGGCAAATCCATCGGCCACGCTAAACCACTTCTCTCCGTCGGGACTCCAGGCAAACTTCAGGCCGCTGCGTCCGTCACGGTTCGAATAGGAAAAGAGGTACACCTGATTCGGTTCATTCGTCACGCCCTCCACCTTTGCCTGCACAGGGAAGACAAAGGACAGAAGTAAACATACACTTAAAAATCTAATCAATCTGTTCATGGTATATAAGATATATTGGGTTTAGAATTTGAATAATTTAATTTAATGAAGAATGAAGAATGAAGAATTACCATGCGGCATACTTGCATAGCGCAGCCAAATTTTTCATTCTTCATTCTTCATTCTTCATTAAATTATCATTTTGCTTTCCAGTACTTTCTCAGCTTCTCAGCCTCCTTTTTAGTGATGTGGATTACTGCTCCATGTTTCGGTGAAGAGAAGTTAGTCGCCTTCATCACACCTTCATTGAAGTGTCCCAGATCTTTGAAGTTCACAAAGTCAGTGGTTTCACTGAAACCGAAATTATGAGGATTGATACCATAGATGTCATACATTACCACCCATTTGTCTTCGCTGATGCGCTTCCACATGTTAGGAGCTTCGCAGGCTTTCGGTTCCGGATCTACCCATTCCGGCAGGTAAGCATATCCACGGTTGATATACTTCGATACAGCTTGTTTGATGCCCGGTGTCCCGTCGTGAGCAACGTAAAACATGTGATATTTATCACCTACTTTCGTGATGTCGGCATCAATAGCTGATTTGGTAGCATCGGGATATTGGAACAATAGGCGGGGTTCTGTTTCCAGACCGTCAAAATCTTCGTTTACATAAGCATAGTACAGCATATTCCGTGCATTGCCCATGCGCATGGTGAAGTAGATCATTATTCTGCCTGCATGTTCATCGTAGACCAGTTCAGGTGCCCAGGCACAACCGATCTCATCATATCCGGGGAAAGTCTTGTCAATACGAACCACATGGTGTGTCCAGTTTACAAGGTCTTTTGATTTCATCAGGACAAAACCACGGTTGTTACCCCAGCCGTATTTGGCTCCGTCACGCTCCCACTCGGTGTTGCGCAGACCTTTCTGCTGGGCAAAGATGTGCAGGTCGGTCATGGCAATGTAGAAAGTACCGTCCGGTGCACGATAGATGTGAGGATCACGGATACCTTTCTGTTCGGCAATCGTATCACCGGCGATAATGGGCTGACCGTTATTTACATCCGTAAATGTATATCCATCATCGCTGACTGCGAAATATAAACTATGTGTATCGTCTTTGAAATAGGTAAACAGATAGGCTCCCATTTCCTTTTCATTCGTTTTCCAGTCCTGAACCAGTACGGCGCCACCTTGCGGTTGGAGGGTCAGTTGGAGTTTGCCGTCAGCTTTCAGTTTCAGAGTTTGCAACTGGGGTTGCAGTTCTTTATCATCATTATAGAATGAGAGAGTCTCTCCTGCAAGCATAGGTAATTCGAGTTTCAACTTCAGTACTTCTTTTGTACCGTTAACGGCAGCTACATACCATTGTTTGCCGTGACGACGTGCAACAACTGCATATTTTCCGGGATAACCATCAATAAAACGTGTTTCATCCCACGTAGTAGGCACCTGTTTCATAAAATCCAGGCAAACTTGCGGGGCATCCGTCAGGTTGTTGGGTGCCAAAGCATAATTCTGAATAGGATTCTGGAACAACACAGCTGTTGACAACTGGAATACATCCGTCGTGCGACGGGTAGTTCCACCATTGTTCCCCCGGTTCAAACGCTTGTTCAGGAAAGTACCGCCAAATTCCATGCTGCCCACCGCATTACGGATAAAAGGATGCAGGCAGGCATTGAAAGCCTCTTCATCACAGAAATGTTGGTTGAAAATCAGATTCTCGGAAGCCAGTACCGCTTCGCTGCCTACATAGTTGGGATACATCCGCTCCCATCCGCGAGGCACTGTACAGCCGTGGAAGATTACCATCAGACCGTGATCGTCAGCATCACTCAGAATACCTTCATACAAACGCATGGTTTCCTGTTTGTCTCCACCGAAGAAATCGACTTTGATACCTTTCACACCCTGTTCCTGAAGCCATTTCATTTCACGCTTGCGGATAATCGGATCATCCATCATATTGACAGGCCCTTGCTCGATATCATTCCAGTAACCGCTTGAACTGTACCACAGGAATACATCCACACCCTTACCTTGTGCATAGTCAATGAGGGATTCCATACGCTTATGGCCGATTTTCGTATCCCACCAGTTGTCAATCAACACATATTCATAACCCATTGCAGCAGCCAGATCAACATAACGCACCTGATCATCATAGTTGATACTGCCGTCCTGCCAGAGTATCCAGCTCCAGGTTCCACGTCCCATCTGATAATCATGTTCCGTCTCATACAACGGTTCCACTACATCCCAGATAACAGTGGTTTCTACAATAGGCTTCAATGTCTCACCTACCGTAATCGTACGCCAAGGGGTAGAACCCGGTAAAGCGAAAGCGGGGGCAACTGTTCCGTTACCATTATTCTCTTCAGCCATCGGGAAAGCTACCGTATACAGATTTCCTTCTGTTACATCGCTCAGGCGCGAACCGCAATAGCGGCTGTCTACTCCTGTCTCGCTGACAAGCACCCAGCCATTATCTCCTACGCGGAACAGGCAGGGGAAAGTATATCCATGTCCGTATTGTGAACGGACATCCATCGGGGCATCCGCCTTATATTCTTCTTCATAACTCGGTTTTGTCCGCTTCCAGCCTATCATGGCGTCACTTTGCGGACATATGAAGGTAGTAGTCTGTTCAGGAAAACGGAAGCCGGTCGCTTCGCTGTTCACAACAAGGCTTCCCCGCTCGCCCTGGCGGGGCAACGTATAGCGGAAAGCAACATCATTATTGCTCACACGGAATATTACGTCCATCTTCTGCCCTTTTGCATTGACAAAAGCACATACCAATTCATTGGCCTGATAGTGTATCTTGGAAGCTTTGATACGCGATTGCATGTAAACGGTATCAATTTTCCTTTCTTTATACCCAGTCAGTTTCATTGCTTTCGCGAAGTCTCCCACATTGGTCTCCAGCCCCAACGGAGATGATTCCAACATCTGTTTCCCGCTATAGGTGAGAGAATACGATGCTTCCTTCCCTTCCGGGCACGAAACTGTTAGTTGTAATTTACCGTCAGGCCCGCTGACGGTTACATTCTGTGCTGTCAGCGGCAAGGCTACCGCCATACATAAAAAAACTAATCCCTTCAGTTTGTTTCTCATGATCAAATAATGTTTCTCTGGTATTTTAATAGTCATATAATTAAAGGGTTGGCACTACCGGCTTAATGGTTCCGTCCGCATTGAATTCCATGCGATCAATGCACACCTCGCGGTGCACGCCCGGACCATCTTTCAGGAAGTTCTTATTAATACGATGGTAAACGATATACCACTCATCCGTACCCGGAATTTGTAACACTGCATTATGTGCAGGACCGTAGATTTGTTTTTCCGGATTCTGAATCAGTACAATCGGATCTTTAGCCACCTCGATAGGTCCCAGCGGCGATTTAGATGTACCGTAAGCCACATGATAGTTGGGTGAACCGGTGTCATCTACCGACCACATAAAATAATAAAGTCCGTTACGGTAAAATACATAAGGAGCTTCGCGGAATGCATAATCCTGCAAGGTTCCTCCTTCGGGAGTCATTACCGTAAGTGTTTTCTTCTTGATGGAAATCATATCTTTATTCAGTTCGGCGCCGGCCATGTAGCCATTACCCCAATACAGATAGGGTTTACCGGATACAGGGTCGGTGAAGACATCCACGTCTATCTGCTGTCCGTGTCCTACAGGGGAGTCTGTAATGATGGGTTGTCCCAGATCGGTAAACGGTCCGGTAGGTGAGTCGGCCATTGCTACGCCGATTTGCTTTCCTCCGCCTTTGGCAGGATTGCCGCTATAATAAAAGAAGTACTTGTATTCTCCCTTGATGAGTTTTTCCTCAATACACGGTGCCCAGGCATTTCCATTCGCCCAAGGTACCTGTTCGGATTTCAAATCCAGCATAACGCCTTCATAGTTCCAGTTCTTCAGGTCGGTTGAAGAGAAAACAGTGAAGTACCATCCGCCCCAGCCGGGTTGTCCGTCGGTTGTGGAATAGATATAATATTTCTTTGTCTTGTTTGAGTATAAGATTTCAGGATCGGCATGAAATCCGGGCAATACAGGGTTGTTCGGTATTGCACCCAATTCGGCAGGCCTGCCCCATTTATCTGTGATACGGATCAATTCATCGCGCGTGATAGGAATAATCGTTCCGTGGCGGGGATGGAAATTCATCTTCACTTCACTGTCTATCACTTTGAAGTTCTTCAGATCGGTAGTTTCCGTAAACTGATATTTGCCTTTCATGTATACATCATACATTAATATATACTTATCCTGGTTTATCAGTTTAAATGTGCCGGCGCCTTCTACAGCATCTTTTGTTTGCTGCTTGTAATCCGGTTCTTCTTTCCACTGGCCGGAAGTCAGCGAACGGGTGGTTGCCACTTTAATGCCGTTTCCATGTCCCTCTGTCTTATAGAACAGGTGGAAAACGCCGTCTTTATAGACAATATCCCCATCGATACATGATTTCTTATTCTCCGGAATGAAGAGTGGTTTCGGTTCACCAATCAGATCTGTGAAGTCGTCATTGGCATATGCATAGTAGATGATGTCGGCTCCACCGGCATATTGCATAGACCAGTACACCATATATTTTCCGGCTTCAGGATCAAAAACCGTCTGCGGTGCCCAAACACGCTTCAGCTTTTCCTGTCCTTTATAACGTTTCTGCATATTAATGATGGAATGCGTCCAGTTTACAAGGTCATTGGACTTCAGCAGCACCATTGCACGGTTCGAATCCCAACCATTGTCAGATACCATATCTGTCACCACCATATAAAAGGTATGACCGTCCTGGCTTCTCAGGATATGCGGGTCGCGCACACCACCGGTCGAACTGATTACTTTCGAATCAAGAACGGGCTTGCCGTCATTCAGCGCCCAATATGTATATCCGTCCATACTTACGGCATAACATACGGCTTCTTCACTGATGTGGTTACCTGTAAAGTAGGTGAACAAATAAGCCACATAATCTTTTTCAACGATAGGATGTTGTTGCTGAGAGAATGAAGGCAATGTTATTGCCAACATCAAGCTAATTGCAATTGCAAATTGTTTCATAGTATTCCTCATAAAATTCACGTTAGTTATTGGGTGTCAAAAATACACATAAAATAAGAGATATACTACCACGAATCATGCAAAAAGGGAATAATTTTGTGTCATTTCATTAAAAAACAAAGTTTTACCCAGGTTATTAAACCAAAATGGAGCTTGCCAATGCCGACAAACTCCATTTTGTATCTTCTGGAAAAAATAGAATAATCAATTCAGGAATCGTACCATTTCGCAAGCCGCCAGTAAGAAAGCACCTACTCCAAAGTTAGCTGTTGAATTGGCATCTACCACTTGTCCCGGAATGGCCTTCTCGCCGATGGGTTGCACATAGCCGATGCGTCCATCCGGTTGCAAAGCAACAGTCGTCAGATACTTCCAGGCTTTTTCTATTACAGGCTGATAAGTAGCCTTATCCAAAAAGCCGTTATTCATTCCCCACAACAGACCATAAGTAAAGAAAGCAGTGCCACTGGTTTCCGGTCCGGGAGCATGCTCCGGATCAAGCAGACTCCGTGTCCAGTATCCTTCCGGTTGCTGACAGGCAGCCACAGCTTTTGCCATCGCACGGTAACGGTCTATATATTCCTGACGATATTTATCCGTTTCAGGCAAATCTTTCAGGACTTTAACCAAGGCAGCTAAAACCCATCCATCTCCACGAGCCCAGAAATCTTTCTTACCATTCACACTTTTATGTTTAGGATAGATATATTTTCCGTCACGATAATAAAGCGCATCTTCCGGATCGTACATCAGACTGTCGGCAAATGCCCAGTACTCATGCAGTTTCTCCAGGTAAAGCGGATTGCCGGTAATCTTATATAGTTTAGTCATCACAGGCATCACCATGTAAAGACCGTCAGCCCACCACCAATAATCATTCTTATCTGTACTCATCTGATATTCCATTACTTCGCGGGCACGAGCTATTTTTTGAGTATCCGGTTCTATATTATATAAATCGGCATACGTCTGAAAGCAAATCTGGTAATCACCAAAAAGCACATAGTCATCACTCTCGCCATAGCTGTATTTCCATTCGGCTTTATTATCCGACTTAGCACCCTTCCACTGATTATGTTCAGCCCAAGCCTTGGAGTAGTTCATGAAATCGGAGTCACCAGTCAGGAAGAATGCTTCCATATTACCACTATGATAAGCTGCATTGTCCCAGAAAGAGCGTCCGTGCTCTGGATTCTGGGTTTGCCAATAGTTGTTCACTTTATAAATAATATCCACAATCTCTTTGGCTTCATCCTTAGGGGAAGCACAAGCCGACATTCCGTTCAGACAAAAAGCCAGGACCAGAATGTTTCCGAAATACTTTTTCATACTAATATGCTTATTCATTTAATTAATCTATTTACCTTATTCATATTCATATCATTAGAGATGCTTCCCGTTTCCCCTAATAGAAACGCCCGTTCCCCCTAATAGAAACGTCAGTTTCCTCTAATGGGAACGCAAGTTTCCTCTAATGGGAACGCAAGTTTCCTCTAATGGGAACTATTGTTTCCCTATAGGGGAACTGTAATCTCCTCATATAGAAACGGAATTCGCCCTTCGTTGAGAATCAGAACATCCTACATGAACTCCGATTTAACTCACTGTCATCTCACTTCCAGCACATACACCGGCTGAGGAGCAAAGTCCACCATACGTTCTCCATCCCCTTGCTTGGTATGTTGCACAAAGAGATGAAGACGGCGTTTTTGCTTCCAAAGTTCCGTATCATGCGACGGTTCCCAGGCATCTACCGGAAAATCCGTCAAATCAGTAAAAGTCCATTCACCCGTCCCGACTGCTGACGCATGCGCCATTGACACCCGGCTTCCCCGTTCTTCGTCGCGGAAGATGTAGAAGATTTCACCACCATCTACCACGATACGCGGACGGGCAATGGGAATCATCTTGGTGCCGCCCCCTTTCAACGAAAAGGGCGTCCGGCGATCCGAAACCTGGCGGTTACGCCACATGGCACCGTCATGCCATACAATACGGTATTGGGGGATTTCACTGTCGGGATCACGCCAGTAAGTCGCGATATAAGGATTGCCGCCCGCATCGGCACTCATACTGGTCTGATTGATCAATTCAGAATTTTGCGGAATGCGGCAGGCATATTCCGCATTGTTATAGCGGATAGGCAACTCATACTTCTTGCCATTCGCCTTATACCATGTCACGCCATTGTCAAAGGAACGGGCATAACAAAGATCATGGTTCGTCTCCACATGCCACGTTTCACGCCACACCCAGGATAGGTGGATAGTGCCTTGCTCATCCACATAGAGTTGCCAGTAAGCATTCCTCTTATCTTCACCGTCAATCAGGACATCCTGCACCCGGCTCCATTTCTTCTCTTTCACGGAATAGCGGTTCATCACCAGATTGCCCCGGCCGGAAGAACCGGAACGGTAGACGAAAAGTAAATCGCCCCCTTTCAGCGGATAGAACTCCGGGTAAGTGACATTTCCTTCATCTACACCCGTCATAGGTTCCTTATCTCCGAGTTCCAGTGTATACGGAGCCGTGCTGCGGCAATAGTTCAACTTATGTCCGTGATGATCGAACGAGAGATGCAGATAACCATCCCCGTCCAGCATCATACTTATAATATTATGGGCGTCTTTTACGTTTCCTTTGTATTGTGTCCGGTTCAGCGTCCACCGGTCGGAATTCAGTTTCCGCTTACCCAGCACCAGATAACCATCCGCATCATAATAACAGATATATTGCTCATCCCCTTGTGTTACAAGGGAGTTGTTGCGGAATACAGTTGTGTTGACTGACGTTTGGCTATATCCCTGTCCCACTTCCACAAGCCGGGCCTGCTGTGCCCGGAGTGTGAAAGTCGTTGAGAGAATTAGAAAGAAAAGGAGAATGTATCTGTTCATGATATCCTTATTTAAGAGGAAAAATAGGCAGCTTACCGTTTTAGTCATGATAAGCGTGATCTTTCGGAAAATCTTCTCCACCCCATGCTTTCTTTGATGTCCACGGTTGCGGTGCATCCGTCCAGAAAGGAGCGTCAGCGGGCAATCCTAACGGCAGGAAGGCAAGTGAGGCCAAATATAGGCTGCCATTATTGGTATACCAATCCGATATATTAGGTTGAGAACCGTTGAACCCCAATGTCAGATAGCCTTCCGCATTGAAGTTGCGATTATCACCGAACATACGCTGAATAACAGCGGTCATCGCCGCACGCACCTGTCCGGCAGGCAATTCCTTTGGCAACCAGCCACGCAATGACAGCAAGGCAAGCGGTTGCAGTACACCGGTACGGTAAGTAATCGAACGGCCAAATACCGGGAAAGTGCCTTCGGGAGAAACAAAACGTTCCAATATCATGCCGAAACGCTGCATACGCTTCAAGGCTTTCGGGAAGTTTCCACCTTTTACATTCCAGATATTCTGCTTTCCGCCATTTGTCATCACTTCAAGGCATTCCACATACATGGGGTGGAGCACAAAACTATTGTAATAATCGAAGGCAAAATCCTCTCCGTCACTGTACCAGCCATCTCCCACATACCATTCATCGACTTTACGCAAAGCTGAAGTGATACGGTAATAATCCGTCTGGGCACCCGCCTTTTTCAGGAAGCACTCAACAGTTGAAGAGAATAATAACCAATTCGTATAGGGGGGATCTACCCGACGCAGTTGCTGGAATTCAGCTATATAACGTTGTTTTGTCAAATCATCCAATGGCACCCACAAAGCGTCATATCCACGCAAAAAGCTTTCAGCTATATAAGCGGCATCCACCAGGGGTTGTCCCTCTTTCCGCCACAACAGATAATCTTTACTTTCCGGATCTACGGATTGAGCATAGCTCTTTAATGCCCATTCACGCAATTGTTTACGTTGTTTTCCTTCCGCCGTATCATCATCGGGCAGTGACAACCACGGAGCCAGTCCGGCCATCAACCGTCCGAAGCATTCCATATAAGTCACCCGTTTATCACGACCGTCCCATGTAGGGCTCAACTCTACCAGCATATTTTCCTGCAACTTGCCTTCGCTCATATTGCTGAGTACAGGTGCTGCCATCTGGTACAGAATTCCTGCCCAAAGTTCACGATCAGACTTTACTTTTTCCGTTTTCTTTTTTGCCGAAACATTGATGGGAACCAGCAAGGCTACAATCAATAGTAGCCACAAATATTTCCACGTTTTCATGATATTCAGTTATAAGTTGTTTTTCATCGCTGCAAATATATCCGTTTTCAGACAAACCGAACTACTAAAATTATTTCAAAAAGGGTATATAATCGACCATTCTATAGATAAATGGCAGATTTTCACTCCACACTCACCACTTATCAACCCACTCTATAAATGGAATTCCTTTTTCATTAAAACGAACAGGCAACCAAATATACCTCGAATCCGACAGGCTTTTCGGACGCCACGCATCTGCCATAAACATGTATCCACCATCCTTTAGTGGCAGTATGTAGGTACTTTGTCCTCCAAAAGTAATTTTCGCATCTTTACCTACACAAGGATTGGGTAATTGCGACCATTCCCCCAGAATTGAAGAAGCAGTCATCAAGCGGGCTTCGTTCGGTTCCCATCCTGTACATCCCGAAGCTATCATCCAATAAGTTCCATCCTTCTTAAATATAGCCGGCGCTTCATTATGTCCTCCGGGAAATATACGAATGTACTTTCCGGTATGGCTCAGATAATCATCAGACAATTCTGCGATATGGAGTGTCAGGTTCTCTTCTGAGGAATAAATATGGTAGGCTGTGCCGTCATCGTCCACAAACAAGGTCATATCGCGGGACATCTGCCCGTCACCTTCCAGGTCACGTTTCACAAACATTCCCTTATTGACAGCCTCACGCCACTCCGGAGTCCACCATTCATAATCTTTCGGATTCCAGGTAAGCTTCTGCTCCTCCTGTGTCATATTCAGCGGATAGACGCCTGGATTCACACGTCCCGAACGGATAAACCGATAAGGTCCCGCCGGGGTATCGCTTACCGCAACTCCGGCACGGGAAGGGCCATATCCTCTTCCTTTAAGTTCCAAATGGAACCACATTACGTATTTTCCTGTTTTCTGATTATAAATAACTTTAGGACGTTCTATGATACATCCTTTCTCTATATCACTTCCTGTTTCGTCAGATACAGCCAAAGCTACACCTTCGTACTTCCAGTTACGCAAATCGGCTGACGAATAACATGTCACTCCCACCTGCGTCGTAAAACCGGAAGAAGGCCGGTGCTCTCCAAACCAGTAGTATTTTCCATTGTTGAAGAGGATACCGCCGCCATGGGCGTTAATAACATTACCGTCTGTATCTTTCCAGACTTCACCGGAAGCTATATCTTTCGTACCAATCGAAGTGTTTTGAGCGAAAAGAATGGTTTGAAAGAAAAAAGAAAGGAATAAGAAACATCCTGCTATATTCAAATATTTACTCATATCTTCATATCTTTAAAAAGAAAAGAGGTTGTGTCAAAATCACTTTGTGTATTCCGAACGAATGACGATTCGCCTCTACAAGCACAGTACTTTTGACCCAACCTCTTTATTTAAGAACTAAACCTATAGAAATCCTCCAACCTGATTATTCACTCTTATCCTCATCAGCAACAGCTTCTTCCCAAGTTTCCCACATCGGTACACTAGCATCATATCCATCGTAACCGTAATTTTGAGCAAGCTGCCCTTTATTATTCGCAGTAATAGCACTATTCGGAACCGGCCAGAAAAGGTTACGCTTATCCATATAATAATTCAGAGTCTTGCCATTGGAAACGATGTCACCCTTATTATACAAAGAATAATGAATGATACGTTGATACCAGTAGCTTCCGCCAACATTATCCGTACCTTGCTGTTTATCCCAATTGTCTTTACTATAAATATTTCCCCATTCATCAGGTTTGCCGCTCAATGCCAGACAAAGAGATACGCGGGTCAACTCTACATTGCGCCATTCCTCCAGATAAAGTTCACGAGCGCGTTCGTTCATGATATCACCAATAGTCACGGTTCCAGCTGCATAAAGTTGTGAACATTTAGCACGTTTACGTACTTCATTTACATCTGATGTGGCATCCTTACCCTGATAATATTTAGCTTCAGCACGCAGCAGATAAGTTTCTGCCAAACGATACAGATACCAGTTTGCATTAGCACCGGAACCAGCTGCACCTTGAAAGTCATTGGCTCCCATATTAGCCTCATTGCGCACATCTTCCAAATAGATCTTATAGTGAGGGAAATCAAACCAATCACGAATTGTATCATTACAGAGTAAAGCTCCCTTAGGAGTTGTGATAACAGGTTTACCATCTTTATCTACCCCCCAAACATCTTCAGGTGAATAGAGCATAAAGTTCTGACCATAATATTTAGAATCCTTATTATTGTAAGTCAAGTCCTCCATATTTACCCAGTTTCCTACTTTTGAGTTATGGCGAAGGTCTTCCTTATCTTCCACACCATTCACTACCCAAAGTCCATGTTGAGCAAAATGAGTAGCACGAACAGTAGCAATACCACGGCCAAAAGCACGTGTAAAGTCAGTAGTAGCTTCATACTTGCCATTATTACGTGCATAACGTTCACCGGCTGTTTTACTATCAGGTGTCTTCAGGTTACCGTCACTCCAGAAAGGACCAAAAATACGCATAGATAAGAAGTTCACAAATGACTCATCCGTACAGTTAGGCATTCCCATAATAACTTCTTTATTCGCAGCGATCATCTTGTTTTCAGGACGATGCAAGTCCCAGATCACGTTACGGGTAATCTTCCATGTCTGCGTTTCACCGCCATCATTCGCATTACCAAAACTTTCCGTCATCAGTGATAATCCCGACTGATCAATCAAAATATCCGCTTGCTTCTCAGCCTTTTCAAACTGGCCCGTTGCCAAATAACATTTGATAAGCAATTGACGACATGCTTCTTTATTCACCATACCAATGTAACGGGTATCATTCTGCACAGGCACCCATTCCACAGCTTTCTCCATATCCTGAGTAATCATATCCAAGATTTCTTCTTTCTTGGTAGACCGATAGTTTCGTTTGGGCACTTCCAGCGTCTTTGTTACCAAAGGAATATCACCAAACTGCATCACCAGGTTCAAATAACGGTAAGCACGATGGAAATAAGCACGCCCTTTATAGGCATTTTTTGTTTCCTCACTCAATGCAGTCACTTTGTCTATAAAGGACAATATAGTGTTGGCATGCTTGATACCTGTGAAACCTTCGTTCCAGAAGTACATGATTCGGTTGTCATCACCGTTGTTCAAACCACTGGTAGGTTGCAACTGATTGGCAAAATTACCATACACACCACCTGTACCATCAGTTTTACCATACAGAGAAAGTTCTGAAAATAGATATTCCGTACCAAGAGGTATGCTGATATTACAATCACCACTGCTATAGTGGAATGCCCAAGTGCGGAGATGACGGTCAGCCATAGCCAATACAGCTTCCAGACCAGATTCAGTGGCAAAAGTAGTCTCAGGTTCATAGAACGACAGAGGATCCGGTTTCAAAAAGTTGTCAGTGCATGCACTGAATACTGCTATTCCTGTAAGGAGCAATACACCCTTAGAGAGCTTATTCTTAATATAATTATTCATTGTTTCAACAGTTTAAAGAGTTAAGTTTAATCCGAATGTAAAAGTACGGGTAGCCAAGCCACCGGTTTCCGGGTCTGCATATTCCCAGTCTGCCGCCCAAGTCGCTACGTTACGAACAGTACCAAAGAGTTTTACACGTTCCAGCTGTATCTTCTTCGTCCACGCTTGCGGCAAGGTGTAAGCCACAGAAATATTGTCCAAACGAATGAAGGAACGATTGTGCAACTTCTGTACACCCTTAGCGCCATTCGGACCATAGGCATCGAGACGCGCATACTCATTAGTCGGACTTTCAGGTGTCCAGTATCTCTTCTTGAAAGTATTGCTGTTATAAGTAATCAATGAACCGCCATTATCCTGATTCAGATAATAACCTTCCAGACTCTTATGTCCCATATAGGAATACATGCTGAAAGAAATATTGAGATCCTTCCAGAGAGTGAACTCATTACGGAACGACCAATGGATAGGCGGATTTTTCTTACCCAGGAACACTTTGTCCTTCTCATTGTAAACCGGCGTACCGTCTTCTTTATCGTCAGCAGTATAGTGGTTCACTACTTTCGGATCGCCCGGACGTTGTCCTACCTTAGCTGCTTCTGCAGCCTCATCAGCCTGCCAAATACCATCCATCTCATAATCCCAGATAGTACCAATGGATTGTCCGATAAACCAACCGTTGCTTGTGTCGTCCATCTCTTTACGACCAATCACTTCTCCGGCTTCATTGAGCACGTCTTCGTATTCATAATAAAGATGCTTGATTTCATTCTTATAGATGGAAAAGCTTAAAGTAGAGCGCCATTCGAAATCCCGATTCTGAATATTCAGGGTATTTAATGAAAGCTCGAAACCTCTGTTCTGCACTTCACCCAAATTGGTAGTAATGCTTCCAAATCCGGTAAATCCCGGCAGACGTTGTCCCATAATCATATCATGCGTCTTCATAATATAATATTCAGCACTACCCGTGATGCGATCATTCAGGAATCCGAAGTCCAAACCAAAATTTAAAGCTTCCGTTTTCTCCCATTGCAGATTCGGATTAGACAAACGGTCCATACCCAAATACTTAACATCTACTGTACCGCCATTAGCAACCAAATACCCCATTGTAGCCCCTGCTCCGGCACCCAGATTGGCAAGAGCAATATAAGGGTCTTTCAACGAACGGTTACCGTTCTTACCCCAAGAGACACGCAATTTACCGGTACTCATCGGCTCCCAATTAAAGAACTTTTCATTGGTAAAATTCCATGCAGCAGATATAGAAGGGAAGGTAGCCCACGGATTGTTGGCACCGAAAGCGCAATAACCATCACGACGAACCGTACCAGTAATCATATAGCGATCATCGTAAGAATAGAACAGACGTGCCATATAAGCAGCAGCCGTTTCGTGCGTATCATTTGAAGAAAAACTACTCAGCGTCTTGCTACCATTGCTGGTATTATGAAATCCCAAGGCATCCGAGGGTAATATCTTGCGTGCGTTAATCTTATCCTGCCAAAAACGGCGTTCTTCTGCTTCCTGCACCAAAGTAAGAATAAAGTGATGCTTTTGAGCCAATGTATAATCCCATGTAATAGTATTATTCAAAGACCAATCAAAACGTTTACTTTGTTCACGATTTACGCCCTGGCTATCCGGATTAGAGTCAGGTTTGGCAGCTGACATAAAGTAGCGGTCATAGAAAAATTGATAACGAGGAGCTATATTGAAATCATAAGTGATTCCAAAAGGCAATTTTACTTTGGCATTGAAAATAGTATTCAACACAGTATAGCCCTTCTCCAGATCCAGATACTGACGTTCAAAGTCATAGTTGTAGCCCCATTTCTTATTGGAACCCATCGGATATTGGCAATAGCTACCATCTTCGTTACGATAAGTGGAGTAAGGACTGTTTCGCAACATATTGGCATCCCAGTAATCCGTACCAAGATTTACAGAAATATCACCGTCACTACGATCCTGGAAATTAACGTTCGTTCCTATTTCCAACCAGTCGGTTACTTTGCCATTCACCTTCAAATTGGCACGAATAGCATTGTAATCATTGCCTCTCACTGCTCCTTCATTCTTCAGATAACCGATAGACATATAATAATTCATCCGGTCACCGGCTCCGGAAATGCTTGCCGTATAATCCTGATTGATGCCTGTTCGGAAAGTACGATCGTACCAGTCGTACGTGTTTCCGGCCAAATAGTTAGCCAAAACACCATCTTCCAGTCCCAAACGCTTTGCATAAATACTGGCATCCGATTCCCCACTCTCATTTGAAGTGAACGCTCTCCATTGGTCAACAGAGATGCCATACCGACCCAAATTCGCAGGATTATCATAATAACCGGCAGCACGGTTATATATATATTCTTGTACGGGCTTGCCATCAGAGCCTATTATATCTTTACCGTTCTCATCCTTCTTGTTTTTCCATTGTCCAGCTGCATACGCTCCATAAACACCGGTAAAAGGGTCAGTGGCATAAGTATCTTTCTTATACCAGTCTTCACGATATCTCATATAGCCGTTGGCATCATAAACATCACGATATTCACTCTTTGTATTGATACCAAGAGTAGCAGTAAAATTGATGGTCGGCTTACCTGACTTACCTTTTTTAGTCGTAATAATTATAACGCCATTGGCAGCTTTAGCACCATAAACAGCAGCAGAAGAGGCGTCTTTCAATACATCAATCTGGCCAATATCATTCGGATTAATTTCAGAAAGTTCACCATAAAACTGCATACCATCAAGGATAATCAACGGATCATTATGTCCACCATCCGTATATACAGAACGCTGACCACGAATCTGCATAGAACCACCACCCTTAGCAGAAGCATCGTAACCGACATTCAACCCCGGTGTACCACGCAATACATCTTGCACAGTCTTGGGAGCCTCATTTGCCAACTTATCTGGACGAATCTGGATAACAGAACCGGTCAGGTCTTTTTTACGCATTTGACCATAACCCACAACCACAACCTCATCCAGCATTTCACTATCCTCCTGTAGTGTTACTTTCACATTCCTTTGCCCTTTTACAGGAATTTCCACCGTTTTATAACCAATAAAACTCACTACCAATGTAGCATTCGGGTTTACTTTAATGGAGAAGTTACCATCAATATCGGTAATTGTACCATTAGAAGCTACACCTTTCTCAACAATACTGGCACCAATCACAGAACCCATCGTGTCCTCAACTTTACCCGTTACTGTAACTTGAGAATTTTGAGCGCCCAGATATGGGACGTTCATCATGAGAGTCAGACAAACCATTAAGGTAAAAAGCACCTTGCTTAGCCCTGCTCTTGAGGAAATCTTTCGTTTTTCCATCGTATAATTTTTAAGATTAAAAAAATAATATAAGTTCTCTATCTTCAATCCGGAAACTGCATGCCTGGCTTCCGAACTGCATGGCAAATGTATGGAAAGGAAACACATTACGGCATTACAAAAATGCCAGAGATGTTGAAGAATGGTGCATGAAACATTCTTCCATCAATAATGCACCATTCTTCAACAACCTGACTATTTATCTATTGTCAGTATATCCTCGATCAGTTGTTCCAAGTCACTGACAGAGCTCGAATTTCCTCCGTAGGTTCTTCCCCGACTACGTCCATAACCAGAACGTGTACCCGGATTTATCTGTCCGCCACCAGTAAAACTACCGGTCATGACACAACCTTCATTCTCCATAGAAATCAACTCGACAGTTGGCTTCACATAAGTTTCTTTTTTCATATATTTGTTCATTTTGAGATTTACACTTTTCTTATTTGGAATATATCACGTCTTATTTGGAATATATCACGACTTTCTGACCTTCCACAACATAGAAACCGGGAGCAAGACCGGTAACAGTATTCACACCTTCCTGCAACTGCACTGTACGTACCAATACTCCATCCGCACCATGAATCTGAACTATAACTACCTTAGGGGAAACAATCTTCAGATTGCTGGCTTCCGAATACACACGCAATTTACCGGCATGATCCTTAGTTCCATTCTCTAAACCGGTGATTTCGCCATTTCCACCACCTATGCTAAAACTTTTCGGCATCGACATTGATTCTACATCCGGAAGCAAGTAGCAACGGAAAGGTTCAACTGTAGCTCCATCATCATGTTTAATGAAAGCATTTCCCTCAGCATTTAGTATATAATGAGTTCCGACAGGTTGAACAACTGCATAAGTTCCATTAAAGCTATAATCATCTGCCGTAACTTTAGCAATGCCCTTAGTGGCTGATACAGTTACATCCGTACCACGAACCTCTATTTCCTTATCTTTAATACTATTTTCCACTCCCCAGCGTTCCCCTGGCAAAGCTATGATGTATGGTATATCAGCTTCAATTGAGCTTGCATATTCAAAGTTCATAGTCCCGTTTGTTTTACCAGCAAATGTCTTCAGCCAGTAATTTCCGAATGCGTCATCATCACTGATAAAAGGCTTCTTGGCATCTTCACCGGCATACAAGGTACCTGCAAAAGGCAGTACAAGAGAACTCCAGCCATTTGCACCATCAGCATATACATATCCGGTCAAGTCACGTCGATAAACAGCAGATGCAGCCGTAAAACTGACAGGCGAATAAAAAGGCTGTTTATCCGTAAGCAATAAACTGGTACAAGAATAAGTGTTTGCCGCATTCTTTACGACAACGTTGTTCTGTCCCTCCGGAAGGTTAATACCATCTGCATCGTCCACTACGGCAATAGTATTGCCGGTGAGTATGTCAGCCAAACCACTACCATCTCTATAGACTTCTACTGTTTCTTCAGTATTATTGCCTTTATAAACGGAAACAGTAACTATAGCGTCAGCCAGCTTTGCCACTTCCAGGTCGGACAATGCTTTATTATATATCCTAAAATCATCATAGATATGGTCGCAATAGGCATCGCTCGACCACTGAGATTTCCCCAAATAGTTTTGTGTAGTGATTCCCATATCTTTAGGAGAAATTTTATCCGTATTTTCACCTGTACCTACACAAGTACCATTCAGATAAAACTTAACCGAAGTACCCGCCTGTGTCATAGCAAAATGTACCCATTCCTTAGTTTTTATCGCACAAGGAATAGTAATATCAAATGTGCCGGCTCCGCATGTTATTTTATAGCGTATCTTGGTTGTAGCCGGTGCCAGCATCATAAATGTGCCTGTCCCGGTACCGAAATCAAACAAACGTCCCATTCCTCCGTTAAAGTTAACCCAAGTGGCAATGGTGAAATCTTCCAAACTGCTAAGTGCACCATCCTGCAATTGTATATAAGAACTTTTGCTCTTAGTGAGCGCTACCGCGCTTCCCGTTTTACCGGTAGTCCATTCAGCACCCTCCAACAGTGTTCCATGATATCCACCCCATGCATCAAAAGCAGTTGTTCCTGCATTTTCATCAAATGACATATATATATGTTGTCCACCAACAGGCATAGCCGACAGAACTTCACTTTCCGGACCATCACCGGCCGTATTATAGGCTTGTACCTTATAGTAATAAGTAGTTCCTTCGACAAGCCCATTATCCGCATAGCGTGTAGTCTCAATAGCATCTGCTATTTGTTTATATGAAGCATCCTTCTCCTCGGCACGTAATACCCTATATTTAGCATCATAAGCGAAATCCCAGGTTAAAGTCAAACGACCGTCTCCTGCTGCTATACGCAGCCCGTCTATTGCCGAAGGAGCTATCAATTCCTTCGTACTTATGGTTAAGACATCAGAAACCGGTTCAGTGGCTGCTGTGCTCAATGCATAAAGCTTATAATAATAAGGAGTATTCACTGCTAAATTCTCATCCATATAAGTCGTACCAGTGAGTAGGTTTGCTATTTCCGTATATTCTCCGTTTGCACTTTCCGCACGTTCCAATCTGTAAGAACGGGCATTATCCACAGCACTCCAAGTCAATTTTATAATTTTAGAAGAGAGTGCTTCACCTTGCAAGACTGGTTTATCGGGTACAGCATCTCTGGTCACACTTACTGTACGTGAATAAGAAGACTGCGTATCTTTATAGCTCAGCGCGATGATACGGTAATCAACCTTCGATATGCAATCAATTTCTTCGGTATAGGAAATTGTACTTCCATATGTATAGACCAAAGGATTATCAGGATTCATCTCAGCTGCTGCAATAAATACCTTTACATCTGTCCATTCTCCACCATCCACACTCTTCTGCAATGTGTAATTCTTACCCGTCTCTCCATTGTGGTCATACCAGCTAATGGTTATCGACTTATAGTCTTTCGACAAAGTATAGTTGGGAAGAGGAGGAGCTATTTTCCAGGTATGGGTATACTCCCGCGCTTTTGAAAAGCCCACTTTCGATTTATATGCTGCAAAGTTTTTCCCCGCAGGAGTCAGTTTATTGTCCAACACCATAGCTCTTGCATCCTGTACCCAGTTATAGAGTGAATGTCGTTCAAGATATTCGCAACGTTCAAACCCATCCAGCGCATCCAATATCCATGTAGCTTGTTTTGCTGCGTTTTCGGGCGACAACGGTCTGGTCACTGTTTTTTCATTTCCATCCTCATCATAAATGATGTTCAAATCCGCATCTCTCTGAGGGCCCGAATTAGTAGGCCAGTTTTCAGTTGTCCAGTTGGCACCGTTGTTCCATTCAGTTATCCACATCGGACGTCCTCCATACAGGCGAGTGCAAGCATCCACCACTCCATTATACAGGTTTTGCCCCGATTGCCCATTCCAGTACATGTGTCCCACCACAAAATCAACACGATAGTTCAAACTATCTGCTAACTCCAAGAATTTGACCAGCCAATCTTTTCTAATAGCATCAGGTGTAGGCGACCCAAGCCGCAAACCCGATTTAAATAACTCAGGCCACTGCCTAATCGCCTGTATCGGCGTACAATTCGCCTGGTCAGTATGATCCGGTTCGTTATAACCTAAAACATGAGATACATTGGTTCTCGTATTGATGGTTTCAAAAGAGTCCCAACCTAAATTGTGACGCATAGGAACATATTCAAAATCAGGATTATCCGTAGCACCACCAGCAGCCCAGTCATTGTACCAGGAAGAATTAGTGATTGCAGCAAGTCCACCGTTACAAATTCCCTTTTTGCCAACCCATTCCCAACGGAATACACGCACAAATGAAACAAATTCCAATCCTTCGGGCATTTCGGGCACTTCAATATCTGCATCACTGGCAATGTACACTCGTGAAAAGCCTGTACCATCAGGATTATTGGCAAGCGTGCAGGAATAGCCTTTCTTCAGTTTAAACGAGCGGATCTTGTTATCGAAAGCAGCCCCAAGTTCGGCTGTTCGATAATATTTCTCTACTTCAAATTCCATGGATTCACCTCCATAATTATTCCCGGTATAGGCTATCAGAGCATGTTTAGAAACTTGTTTCCCTTGGGGAATAATCACCGTACCACTTCCGTAAATGGCCATACGATCCGTTTCGGCATTGAAAGCTTGTCCATTGATTTTTATAGAACTCAGATAATTGGAAGTAACTTCCGAAGGTTTAACAGATTCAAGATAGAGCCAAGCATTGTCCGAAGCAAGATTAATAGTACTGCCCACCAACGGACTTTCGCCTGAAATGTGTAATTCAGAAGTCCCATTAGCTGTGATATTCATATATTTAGCAGATTGAATGGCAATCGTTTCGTTGTTTATGGTAAGGCTCGTCATGGTAGGATTTTCATCCGGTACAAACCGTGCATAAATGATTGTATTCTCCAGAACCGGAATATTGAAATTAAAAAGTGATGTATAAGTATTGTCCTTATACCAGCCACTAAATACATAGCCGTTTTTGGTAGGTTCAACAGGAGGATTCACTGCATACGATTCTCCTTCTACAAAATATTGTGTAGCTACTTCACTTCCCCCATCAGTATTAAAAGATACATTGAGGGCATTCCCCACTTCTGTAAGCAAGAAATCGGTGGCTATATTTCTATCTGTGCCATTTGTCGTTTGCCATACCACATAGTATGTGCCGGACACTGCTGCCGCAAAGTTGAAGTTAAATGTCGTCAGTGAGCTCCACTTCGCAGAGGTCTTGCTTTGGGAATTCAGCATTGTGCCCATTGCGTCTTTTGACGTATTGATGCCAAACATTGTGGTACAGGTACCGTTTACATTTGAGTTGCGACAAGTGAAATTATAGACTTTGCCTCCGGTTAAAGAAACCGGAAAAGAAAAGACACTATTATTAACAGGATGGGTAATCACACGCCCCACACCACTGCCAAAATTATCTCTATATCTATATGCATAAGTGTCGTTACTATTATCTGCACTCACCCATATCACGTCACTACTACACTGCCAACCAAAGTTGTTCGGAATATCTGTAGTTGTCCCCATGCCGTTACCATCCCAAGCAGCCATATAGTTTACCCTAAAAGTTACCGTATAGGTTTGGGTAGAACCGTCACCAGCCATAACTGTTACTACAGTGCTACCCGGAATAGCAGATGCTTGCTCAATACCGGCCGATGCAACCGGAGCTATAGCCGCAGCTGTAACCGTTGGAATAGAAGCCTCCGGAGCAAGATCATAGGTATATATGTAAGTCGTAGCCGAGAAACCGGGAATAATGGTTCCCCCCACCAACAGTTCTTTTAAAGAATGATCATGATAAACAGCAAGAGCAGCATTCAGGTTACTAATAGCTGCCGTGAAATCGCTGATTGTAGAACCGGAATTATCGACAATCGCCTGCGCTTCTCCGATAACAGTTTGCAAATAGTTTATTCCGGCTTCCGTACCACCTTCTTTGGCATCTTCCACCTCAGATATCAACGTCTGTAACTGAGCTTTTACCACACTCGCATCTTCCCACTTGGCATAAACAGTTGTTGCAGTAGTAATAGAAACCGAGAAGTCGTAAGGTATAGTAAATTCTTTATCGGCATACCAGCCATCAAAAGGAGAGCCATCGTCTTTAACAGGATCGGCAGGTTTACTTATCGTATAAGATTCCCCATCTAAAAAATATTGACTGTCTACTGAACTGCCTCCATTGGTATCAAACTTTACGGAAACAGCATTACCTAATTCAGTAAGTTGCAAAAGCCAGATGCCAGCCTCATTCCAGTTACCACTATTAACATGGACATCCCAAAGAAAATAGCCTGACGTAAAACCCTCCGGTGCAACAAAACGTAAACTATTGAACGTATTTACTACATTGTTTCCCGAAAGAGTCAGAGAATTTTTTGAAACAGGCTTTGTTGCCAACAAATCGTCAGCAAAATAAAAATTGAAGGTTGCACTTCCAGATCCCCCATTCCTCCGCCACGCTTTGCCAGAAAGTTGATAGAATTTATTTTCCACCGGTCTTACCGGATAGCCGTACTTGGTATCCGCCTCTGTTATATACAACATCTGATCTGTTCCATTACTGGCAGGACTACCTACATTTATGCGATACCGATTACCGGAGGAAGCAGCGAGATTTCCCCAAGTAACAGAGATACTTTCATCTACCCGCCAACCGGCATCATAAGGAGTCCCAGTGGTATCGTCCCAACCGGCAAGTAAATTCTGCGCCTGTATCGGCACACTCATCACCAGAACTATGCAAATCATCCAAGCTGAGATCATCTTGCACAATCCAGTTTTTTGCTTTTGTTTTTCCATACGTAATAACTTTTAAGATTAATATTCTGCGAACGAAACAAGCATTATTGTTTCAAATTCATAGAAGCAAAGTTATTCCGCGTAAGCGTAAGCAACACGTAGAAATGTTTCAAAATGATTTAATTATGATGAATGGCACATACACCTCCACTTTTTGCACCTTTCCTCAACCTAGTTTCACTCTCCCTCAATCGTTCCTCCCGAAGTAAATCGTTCCATATATTCAGAAGGTTGCATTCCTATCTCTTTTTTAAAGATGCTACTGAAATAGCGCGGGTCGTTATACCCTACCGCATACGCTAATTCCGAGATACGCACATGCTTTTTCTCTTCCATAATCCGGCACGCTGCCTTCATACGAATATTGCGGATAAATGAAACATAAGTCAGTCCGGTAAGAGACTTCAATTTACGGAAGAAAGTGGATTTAGTAGTATTCATTTCTTCCAGAAATTGAGTTTGGTCAAAATTCGGATCATCCAAATGGCGATTTACACAGTCAATGGCACGTTGCAGGAAATCTTCGTCCATACTGGTATAGTTCAGTTCTTTCGCCTCAAACACCAGTTGTTTCTTGAAGTCTTTCATGACCCGTTCACGTGACTTCAGTAAATTGCCGATACGGGCATGGAGCACACTCAGGTTGAACGGTTTCGTTATGAAAGCATCCGCTCCCGATTCATAGGCCTCCACACGGTCCTCTTCCTGCTTTTTAGCTGTCAGCAGAATTAACGGTATGTGCGAAGTATCGAAGTTTCCTTTTATGTTCCTGCAAAACTCAATGCCGTCCATCACCGGCATCATTACATCAGATACAATCAGATCGATGTCTTCCAATTCTACGACTTCAAGCGCTTCTTTGCCATTAGTTGCAGTATGAATTGTATAATCACCGCCCAGAAGTTTCACCATCAGGCCCAATAGGTCTTCGTTATCTTCAACTAATAATAAGGTGTGACTCTTCTCCGCTGCACTCTGTTCAACCGGAATTATATTTTCTTCCAAGATGTCCGCCTGAGCATCCGTTATCACTACATCTTCCTGCACGGCATCTATTCCGTCCGAATCCAACAAAGTCACGGCATCATCTATCTCGTCTTCCGAATAGGCAAACCGATGAACCGGGAATTGTATCTTAAAAGCAGCCCCTTTACCTTCTTCACTCTCTACCGATATGGAACCATGATGCAGAGTAACCAAATCGCGCACCAACGACAACCCGATTCCCGTACCAATGGTATTAAACTTCCTATAATCTCCTTCATAAAAGCGTTTAAACAAGTTCTTCTGCGACTCTTTCGGAATACCGGGACCGTTATCCTTCACTATTATGCAAGCTATTCCGTTAACTTCATCACAATTGAGTTCAATTCCGACCTTACCACCGGGTTTGTTATATTTGGAAGCATTGGACAGCAGATTATATAATATTTTATCCAGTTTATCCGGATCAAAGAAAGCCAAGCATTTATCCGCATCGCTTTGAATGGTGAAACGAATATCTTTCTTCTTCATCAACGGGCGGAAACCATCCAGACTCCGGCGTACAAACAAGACCAAATCCCCTTGCAATACCTTCAACTTCAAGTTACCCGTCTCCGCTTTACGAAACTCCAATATCTGTTGCAGCAGACGTATCAACCGATTGATATTGTGTGTCATCACATCATACTGCTCCTTATAAGCGGGTGCCGTCTGCTTCAGTTCATCCACAGAAGCCGAAATAATGGTCAGCGGAGTCAGCAACTCATGTGTGATATTTGTGAAGAATTGCAGTTTGGCATGATTTATTTCCTCCGATTTTGCCTGCTCCATCTCGCGCAGGTGCAAGGCATTGCGCAGGCGGATACGGTTGCGGACAATCCGGTAAATATACCAGGAGATACCGAGAAGTACTATTATATATAAGGTGTAAGCCCACCAGGTTTTCCAAGGTGGCGGCAGAATGACGACTTTAACAGTTTGTATATTCTCGTCCCAAATGCCGTTTGAATTGGAAGACTTCACATAAAAAGTATAGGTGCCGGACTTCAGGTTATTGTAATATGCAAAACGTTTGGATGCATCCGTATATTGCCAGCCTGCATCAAAACCATCCAACCTGTAAGCATACCGATTCCTTTCGGGATTGGCATACTCTAATGCGGAGAACTCTATGCTAAAGTTGTTACGTTTATAGTCCAGGACTATTTTATCTGTGAACCTTGGTGACAAATTCGATATTTCGGAACGTTCTTTGTCAGAGAGAGCCGTCCAAGACTGATTAAACACTTTAATATCAGTGATTACAACCGGAGAAGAAAAGACCTGTTCATCCTGTTTATCAGGGTAGAAACTATTATAGCCCCGATGCCCTCCAAAGAACATCTCTCCATCGGAAGCTACAAATGACGCTCCCCTATTGAAAATATTATCCTGTAAGCCATCAGAAGTAGTATAAAGACGATAAGTCACATTCTGCAAGTCCCGTGGCACAGTGAGGCGCAACAGACCAGCATTAGTTCCCAGCCAAAGGTTTCCTTTCTTATCGCTCTGAATATTGGTTACTGCATCTCCCGGCAGATTCCACAATTTGTGTGCCGGCAAAAATACATCTTCCACAGCATCATAAAGACTCAATCCGCTTCCACCGGTTCCTACCCAAATACGTCCCTCAACATCCTTATAAATGCAGTTTGCATAATCACTGTTCAGTTTTCCATTGGAAACCGAATAGCCTGAGAAAGTATATCCACTTAAGGAATTCCCACTACCCTGAATGCGAATGACTCCATGTGTATTGGAAGCCAGCCACATCTCACTGTCATGTCCTTCAACAAGTTGCATGACCACCATATCCCGTACAGCCACGTCTCCAACCTTCAACGAATCGAAACGTACCGGAGTTCCATCCGCCGCACGCATCGAAATCCCACTCTTAGTGGCAAACCATAGGTTTTGCTTGGAGTCTTCACAAATATAATAGATACAGGAATTGCACATCCATGGAGCATTCGAAGAATTATATGCTTTCACACGCTTTCCTACAGGAGCTGATTTATCTATTTCATAAGCTCCTCCGTTGTACACTCCAATCCATATATGTCCGGTAGAGGGAGATTGCATAATGGACATTACTGTAGAAATCCCCCTATATGAACTGAAGTCGGGCATTTGACCATGATGAGTAAATTTCCCGGTCCTGCGATCTTCCACACCAAAGCCGTATGTACTGATTCCCATCCAAAGTTGCCCTTCATCATCCAACAGAATGCTACGGACAGAATTACTCTTGAGTATCCGTTTTGCTTCAGATAGACGATCAAGGTTAAATTTTGCCTTACGGGTATTCGCCATATTGACGCCACCACCAATCATACCTACCCACATAATACCTTGCCTGTCACGCAACAAAGAAGCGACCTCACTACTGGTTATAGAGTTTTCTGATTCACCGGAATAACAGTTTTCAAAACTCCAATGCAACATCTCCATATCCCGCAATGAAAGTATACTTAGACCACTACGAGTCCCCACCCATAAAGAATTCGTATTGAGATCCTCGGAAATAGCATAAATCAGATTATCGGAAATTGTACCCGACCTGTTTTCATCATGGGTGAATGTTGTCCAAGTGGTTTTCTCCGGATTATAAGCATCATGCAGCAAATGTAATCCCGCCCCCCAGGTTCCTACCCATATATTTTTATGGCTATCCTGAAATACAACATGAGCTGAGTTACCAGAGTTCATTTGCGGATACTTCCAGTATTCACCGGTTCTCTTTTCATAACGGAACAATCCCTGGCTCCATGTACCAATCCATATATCCCCCCGATCATCTTCAAACAAAGACTTTACTGTTGTCTTAGGAAAAACGCCACCGGTATTATCCTGATTAAAAACAGAAAAACGATTACCATCCTCCAGATATTCGAGCAATCCTCCTTCTGTAGCAAATAAAATACGATTGTCACTTGTCACCAATATTTGGGATATGCCAATGCCATTTATTTCCGGATCATCTATTTTCCGAATCTGTCCAGTTTGCTTATCCAAAACATTCAGTCCGCTGTAAGTGCCAATCCACAGCCGATGTTGTGCATCCTCTGCCACACAATAAATATTATTATTAGTCAATAAATCCGGACGATATAAATTGGATTTATAGGTAGTGATAGAATAGCCGTCATACTGGAAAAGCCCATTGCGGGTAGATATCCAGATATAGCCATCCCTATCTTGGTAAACCGACTGTACGTCCTTGCTTGGCAAGCTGTTCAGAATAGATGAAGATTTGAATGCCAAAGAATTAGGCTCGGGCATCACCATAGCTTGGCATACCATGGAAAACAATACCCCAAAGATAAAGAAGAAACTCCAGATCTTTTCTTTCATAGTCGATAGTTAGCAAATATTATTAATCTACGCCGACAAATATACATAAAAAGTTCTAAAACTATCTTATTTGTTCGATAGTATTATTTTCAGGAGTGCTACACTAACACATTAAGTAATCGTAGATTTATACTATGCCATGTATGTAAATGTATATAGATCAGAGATTGACAAAATGACAAATTGATAATTCTATTCCGTCACATTCTTTTCTTTCCACACTGATTACGACATCACACAGAAAAACGCAAGGATTCCTTATTTAGAAAAGCACAAAAGAATACAAGAAGAAGGAAATACCAGAGATTTAATAG
>OHOZ01000066.1_pt1 | contig 67700 bp, 63 predicted proteins | sample 1569931 | NCBI WGS metagenome assembly OHOZ01 (sample SAMEA3879572, study PRJEB24766) | human gut metagenome | biome: human-associated habitat; feature: feces | place: USA | collected 1985/1987
TATATATACAAGACTCTGATATCACTTATGTCGCGAAAAAAGGTAGAAAAAATAAATCCATTTTTACCATCTATCATTCCATAGAAAGGTATATTAGTAAGCAGTTTGCTATGGCTTGCAGTGTGAATAAAACCTATTACGCTTTTATCATAATTAAAATCTTTATTCAATACATTATTTGTGCTATCAATAAAATTGTGGTTTTTCAAATAGCTTTTTTGCAGATTAGCGAAGATTTCCTCAATAGTTGGTTCAGGTTCTTGAACTTTAGCTATTCGTTTGGGTTGTGGCAAAATAACAAATATAAATACAATGATTAAAACCACTCCGACAAAAGTGTAGAGTATAAAATCAGCCAAGTTAGTCCTTTTCATATTGCAAGTCATGTTGAAGTATGAACTGGGCATCAGAACAAACAGGCCACTAAATTTTACGATAACAAACATGCTGGCATAATCTGTGATACAGAATATGCTTTGTGCAATGCTTGTTTTAAGGGGGACATTTAAAAAATTAGCGGTTATTTGAAAGTCCTCAAAACACAGTTACACAAGTGTTATACAAATAAATAAGAGGCAACAGCTCTTTAATTTCTGTTACCTCGCAAATATAGTAAAATGATTTTATAGATTACTGTTTATGCATAAGATGATTAGGTTAGCCATGGATTTTTATAAGGATCATAATCACTTTGAAACGTCGCCAGCTGCCAGTCAGTAACCGGTTTCTTTTCTTCATCGAGTTTTCGTGGTATTTGAGGATTTATTTTTAATCGCGAAGCGTCGGAAAGCCATTTCATTGAATCTTCATAATCTCTCATACGAACAACGCTAACATTATTTGGCGCAATGAGCTTCGTAAGTTCATATACGGCAAGCCTCACCATATGTTTTTTTAGATTAAAGTTTCTCGGATCGTGCAATATCAGGTTAGTGCCTATTAGTGGTAAATCTGAGTTAACATCAGTCTCCGGATAAAATACATTATTGTTATAAACTACATATTCATGAGAGTTTAGCTGATAATTATTGTATTCTGGTGTATAATCCGCTATCGCACCCCAGTTGTCACTATCAAATGGATTAATGTTGTTATCAAAATTATCGAGAGTAAGAAGCGTATAGAAAGCATCTTCGTATTTAACAACATCCCATACCATATAATCAATAGGAAGCCATGTAGAAAATATTACTTCGAGCCATCCATTAACCAGCGGAATGCGAATATCCCCGAAATCATACCCATTTTCAATCAGGCATTTGTAAAGGACATCATTATAGAGAATCACATTGTCTTTATAGTACGTGCCAAATTGCGAGTATTTCTTAACGGTCGAAAGATCAAGATGAATATCTGCATATTCCTCCCAATACTCACCTATAGTTGGAGCTTTATATCCGCTTATCGAACGAATAACTTTAAATATTTGGTCTTCAAATTCAATATGTGCTCCGATTGGGTAAGTTACACTTCGCGTGTAAGGTGCAATATATTTGCCTTTGTTGAGTTCGATTTCAATTTCATAATTTTCAGAAAGGTATTCCACAATGCTCATTTCTGCGGCTTCCTCGGCCTGAATAAATCTTTCATTATTACCCCGGGTAAGTTGAGCAAGACTATCTTTAGTGATTATTCCCAGATAATCCTCATCGCGTAAAAATCTTCGGTACATAAGCTGTTATATTATACCAAAGAATAGTCAGTTATTTGCCAATTAGATTATATGAACTTTTATAACTTATCGGTTAAATCATAATCGAACGGGCCAGCCTTTCTAAATTCCTCCGAACTTTTCTTTATTACATACGCATCCATCAATTCATCCGGAAAAGGCTGCATCAATGCATCCAACACCTTAACAGGAGTTTCCGGGTCCAGCCAGACCTTTTCGTCTTCCTTTTTTAAAATAACCGGCATCCGGTGCGGGTTCTCCCCTCCGTTATGGATAAAATACATCTGATTATTTGCTCCACAGGTGATAATAGCATAACGCATCGATCTCTCTTTCGTCTTCTTATCTGTCCAGAAATCATAAATCCCTGCAAAAGAATAAATCTCCTCATCTTTAACGGACATGTAATATATCTGTTTCGATCCATCCTCAAGATAATGATATTCAAACCATCCTGTTGCTGGAATAAGACACCTTTGCTTATCAATAGGAAACCGGAAAGATTTTGTGGTGAATATTTCTTCCGACCGGGCATTGACATTGCGGTTCTTCTTGATAATTACCTCTGCAAAATCCTGTGGCGTCCAGAAAGGAATTAAACCCCACTTAGCAAACTGGATATCATGTTCAGTGGTTACAATCAAATTACTATTTTTGTGGTCATAACCCTTTATCAGCATCTTGTTATCAAATGCCGTATCATCAAACAGGGTTAATTGCTTACCATACCTTCGTGCAACCTGTTTTGCTTTCTTTGGGAGTGAGTAGAAAAAACACATATCCTGAATTATTGAAATGTATAACAATCCACCCCGCAGCAGGGTTTACCGATAATAGAATTATTATGATGATTAAAGGGGAAATGCTATGAGGCAGACGGGAACAGAGCCGCAAACCTCTCTTTCATCAGGTCATCATACCGTTTTTTCTTATAAAACACTTGATAGAACAGCTCATTTTCATAGCAGCATAACTCCAACTTAAACGGATAAGACTGATACTTGAGTTTGTTTTTCAGTATTATCTTTAAAAGTTCTATTTGCTTAGCATCGTGTTTCTTCAGTATTTCTTTGCATTCCTTTTCCATCAGCGTATGATCTTTCAGTACTTCTAATATATCCTTTTCCAGCTTCTTATTACACTTTACTTTTCTGATGTTTTCTACCGTATTCGTTCCGTCCGTAAAAAGCAGCCCGCATCCGTTCTGTGCGCAATATCTGAGCAAACCCTCCACTTTCATCTGAACTTTATAGTCGAGCATCGAACGTAACGGCTTTACTTCTACAATAACGACTTTTAAATCTTTAAATATAACACCTACATCCGGCGTGGTGTGTGTTCTGATATTGCCCCGCCAGTAAGGTGCCCGTATGGGCTGATGCCAGTAATAAAGTACCCTTTTTATTCCTTCCAGTTTCTTAAAGAACTTCTCCTCCAAACCCGACTCATGTTGAATATCCCTTTTACTTTTTTCCGAATAATACTCACCGCTTTTGTAACGCGGATGTACGCTAACTTCCCGTTTCGATTCAATCTTTGCGTAAAAGGCAGCGTCGCATGTGTCCTTTTCAAACCACATCACTTTCCGGAATATATTTTGTCTTTTGCGTGCCATTCCTTATACTGCGATTGCCAGTTCATTAAGCCGTGTTGTATAACATGGACAAAGTAAAAGCTGCTTAATCCACCATTTCTTCTTAGTTCCTTGTCCGGCAATAAATATGGTATTGCGTCCCCACTTATCATTTATCATATCGATCACCTTCATCAATATATCGTGTTTCTTGCGGTCGGCAGGGTTCATCGGGTCGAATACATTCATCTGCACACTATCTTCGGGCGAAATCTCCATCATCATTACACCCGCCTTCTTATATTTATACCCCTCTTTGTAAATGGCTTTAAGCGCCATCCGCACATACTTCGATATCTCGATGCTCGAACTTGTCGCCACCGGCAGCTTAACCACAATCTTCGGATAATATTGCGCAAGGTCCTGCCTGAAACGATTTGTTTCGAGGAATACATATAATGCCTTTGCTTTTGATTTTTGTTTGCGCAACTTGGCAGCTCCCATGCAATCATACGTGGTTACGGCTTCGGCAATGGTATCAAAGTCATCGATCATCTTCCCGAAGCTCCTGCTCACCATAATGTTTTTCTTCGGCGGTGCTACATCTTCCAATTCAAGGCACGAAGTGCCGAGCAATTCACGGTATGTCTTTTCTCCCACCACAGTCATATTAAGCCTAACCCACGCTCGGGGCACTTTGGTAAAGTCATAGGCGGTTTTCACTTTGTAAAGGCTTGTTCTGAGTTTCTTTTCGTATTTGTCGCCAATGCCCCAGATATCACCTATTTCAAAACCTTGAAGCGCTTTCTCGCGTTTCAGTTCGCTGTCAATCACACATACGCCTTCATAGCCAGGGAAACGCTTAGCGTAGCGGCAGGCTACTTTAGCAAGGGTTTTTGTCGGTGCCAACCCAATGCTGATGGGCAGGCCGAGTCCGGTTCCGACAATCTTCACAATCTTACGGCATATCTCTATGCATTTCGCTACGGAGATACCCGACATATCTGCAAATATTTCATCGATGCTGTAGTCCTCCGTTGCCGGGAAGAAACGCCGCATAACGCTTTTCACCCTTAAACTCATATCCGAGATAAGAGGGAAGTTACACGAAAAGGTTTTGATGCCGTACTTTTTAATTAAGTGCTGGATTTCAAAAACCGGTGTGCCCATTTTTATGCCCAGATCAGAACTAAGCGGGCCGGGCGAGAAACAGATGTTACACTGGTCGTTGTTGGACAATACCATGACAGGCACATTCTCGTACTCAGGCATGAATACGCGAATGATGGACGCATAGAATTTGTTCAAATCGCACAGTGCAAACATTATTTTCAAAATTTCTTAATTACATTAACCAGTACACCCCATCGTTTTACTGTCTCTCCTTTCTTTACGATGATGGGTTCCATTTCTTTGTTGGATGATACCAGTTCGATATGGTCTTTATAGTATTCTATCCGCTTAAGAGTATATTGTCTCTCTAAGTAGAAAACGATAATGGAATCATCATTGGAATCTCGCAATTTATCCACCACAAGCAAATCTCCTTTGTAAATACCATCACCTTTCATACTATCTCCTCCCGCCCATAGATAGAAAAAAGTCTCCCAGTAGTTATCACCAATGACATATTCGTTGAAGTCCATACCGGTTTTTATGTACCGCTCAGCATCTTCGGGGTAACCAGCTATCTGATTGTTGTATGCCGACATTTTCTTGATGACGTGCGTAACTACGCCTATTCTCTTTAGCTCTCCGTCATATTTAATCGTCGGAATGTCTTCGTGCAGCGATTTTAGTTCCAGATAGTCTTTATGTCTCCGGCTGCGTTTCAATACAAACTCATCATCCAGCCAATAGAGGATAACAGAGTTTGGCCCCGGGTTTTTGCTGGTGTCGAATACGATTAAGTCTGTATAGTCGATGCCTTCGCCCGTCATGTTTTTGTTTGTTGCCCATACGCACTTGATATGTTCTTTGTTGCGGTTATAATACACTACATTGCCATCACTGTCCAGTTTTTTGTCGCTGTCTTTGAGTCCCAGTATGTATTTGTTCATATCAATGCGGTCTTCGGTATAATTATCCGCCTCGGCGGGATATCCGGCTGCAACTGTTCCTCCTACCTGTGTTTCGAGAACCGATAATTCCTCTGCAACTTCACATATTATATGGGGTTTCAAAATCTTCAACATCTACAATATTTCCTTCTTGTCAAAGGCAGACGACGCACCGGGATACATAATTATATGTACCCTAAAGTATTGACTTTTAATCTTATGGATTTATATTAGGACTAAACTACAATCTTGTGTGCTTTATCTACCTCCTTTTCTGCCGTAACAAAATTAAGCCGTGTAATTGTTAACATCGCAACAAAATTTGTTATTTAACCAAGTTAAAAAAGAATGGTATCTAATACTCAAATGATTAGATTTTCGGGGCTTATATTCCACAAATGAAAAGATAATTAGTGCAAAAAGAAAATTAATATGGAAATTAAGTAGGGTATTTCACAACCTATGCGGAATATACTAATAAATATAAGTCACCCTGTCGGGAGATAATGCGTATATAAAGCCTATAAATATGAAAAAAATAATATTATCAGCATTCATTCTCATTTTATTTATCCTGAATATAAATGCGCAATGCGGAATAACAAACAACGCCTTCCAGGCAGGAGAAGAGCTAACTTATGATGTATATTTCAAATATGGACTTATACATAAAAAAGCAGGATTAGCTACCCTCAAAATTAAAAACGATACATATAAGAGCAGGGACGCCTACCGCATGTCAATGATAGCCAACTCAACCGGTTTAGCCAAAAAGATATTCACCCTGTCCGATACCATGTTTTGCTATATGAGTAAAGCTATAGAGCCACTTTCTTATACGAAATATGCCCATGAAGGAAGTGACCACACGCGAGAATTTATTACCTATGATTATTCTTCCGGCAACGTAAATGTGCATGCTAAACTAACCCGTAACGATAAACTGCGTCACGATACCATTATTACCTCTACTCAATGTATCTATGATATGATGACCGTTATTTATTTCGCCCGGACACTCGACTTTGAGCAAATGAAGAAAGGCGACTCCAAAAACTCCATGCTTATAAATGGAAGGTCAAAAGTGGAAATGAAGATAAACCACAACGGTAAAGAACAGATAGAAGGCAACGACGGTAAAAAATACGATTGCATTGTCCTGACACTCGTAATAAATACCAGCGCATTCGAAGACCAGAAAGAAGCTATGAAGATATACATTACCAATGATGAAAACCGAATCCCCATCCGGATAAATTCAAAACTCAAAGTTGGTTCAACCTATGCAGTTATTAAAAAAATAAGCGGGAATAAACACCCCTTACCAGCCACTACAAAGTAGGTAACGTAAATGCATATCGTATCATTTTTTATATGGAAATAAGATTTATCCACTTTTTATAGAATAGGAAAAGAAAATCAAATATCTTGGTAGGGTATTTCTCCATTCAAACGGTATACTAATAAAACAGTCCCATAGGATGTTAAACAAAGCAGAGTTCAAACAAATATTTGACAGGTACTTCGATACAATACGAAGTTTTATCTTCTATCGCTGCGGCGATGTTGATGCAGCATCGGATATGGCGCAAGATGTATTTATGAAGATTTGGGAAAAGCGGGATCAGATAGATACATCGCAAATAAAAGCGTTACTCTATAAAATATCAAACGATATGGTTATTAGCAATTATAGAAAAAATACCACTCGTTTAGATTATGAGCAAAGCATGACAACCAACAACGAAGCCCAGCTTTCCCCTGAAGAAGAACTGAATTTTCAGGAACTGTCCGCCAGCTATGCTAAAGCGCTCGAACAGATGCCCGAAATACAACGAGTTGTATTCTTAATGAACAGAAACGATGAAATGAAATATCAGGAGATTGCCGAATGCCTGCAACTAAGTGTGAAAGCTGTGGAAAAGCGAATGAGTGGCGCTTTACAATATCTCAGGACTCAACTATTATAAATTAGGATGATATGAAAAAAGAAGAAATCAAAATAACTCCCCAGTGGAGCAAAAGCAAAGATGAAATCTGGAACGATATGTTCGAAGAACTCGAAGATACCCCGAAAGTAATCCAAATGCAGCCACGCAGAAAATCCGTATGGATGTATGTTGCAGCAGCAGTAGCAGCCATTGTAATACTATTACCCAGCATCGCTTTCCTTTATACCAAAAGCGAAACAGCAGGCAGAGGATCACATCTGGCAGTCGTATTGCCCGACGGTTCAAAGGTAGATTTGAATGCAGACAGTAAAATCACCTATAAACCCCTTTGGTGGAAAATTTCACGCAACGTCCAACTTCAGGGAGAAGCGTATTTTGAAGTGAAAAAAGGAAGTAAGTTCGACGTTCGTTCCGGTGATTATACAGTAAGTGTACTCGGTACCAGTTTCAATATCTTCGCTCGCGCTGACAAATATTCAGTAACCTGTCTTACCGGAAAAGTAAGTGTAGCCGATAAAGCCACATCCGTTGTGCTGACTCCCAATATGCAGGCAATGATAGATAATCACCAACTGAAAACAGCAGCCATACAAAACACCCAAGAAGCAATCAGCTGGAAAGACGGTAAATTTATTTTCGTAAGCGTACCATTGGTGGAAGTGATACAGGAAATTGAAAGACAATACGATATAAATGTACTACCACAGTCTAATTTAGATTATCTTTACTCCGGCAACTTTACCAAAGAACAAAAGCCTGACGACGTACTGAAAATCGTAGGCAAGCCGTTCGGTATAGACCTTAAAATGAAATAATTGAAGAAAATACTTTTCATACTCGCTATAATTCTGATGAATACTATTGCAGCTTCCGCACAGGAGCTGCATTTAGTAGTTAAAGACAAACCATTGAACGACGTATTGAGAAGCCTGCATGTTCAACTCTCTTTTGATGACAATGCACTCTCTAAATACCGCATCACCATCAATCAGCAGTTCGACAATACTGAACACGCCATCGCATTCCTACTGAAAGATAAACCTTTCCAGTACGAGAAAATCAACGGTGTATATGTTATCAGTCCGTATGTTAAGCCCATCCAAGTAGCTCAACCAGTCATAGAAGAAAAGAAATACTACACCTATTCCGGTAGCCTTACCGATATCGAAAGCGGTGAAAGTTTGCCCTATGCCTATATCACAACTCCCGACGGTATCATATCCACAGACGAAAAAGGATACTTCACATTCCGTACCGAAAGAAAAGGAAGTCTAAACGTACAAGCCCAATATCTGGGCTATGTCAAACAAGACACAGTCTTAACCACCGGATTCAATACGATCAGTTTAAGCCCTTTGGCATTTACAATGGACGAAGTGGTTATCAACTCCGTGCCCTCTACCATGCTGATACAAGCAGGAGGAAACCCCGGAGAAATGCGTATCAATCATCAGGTAGCCAAATACATTCCCGGCAGCATCGACAATTCCGTTTTCAATCTTATGCGTATGATGCCTGGCATTCGTGCTTCCGGCGAACCGTCCGAAGACCTCATTGTCTGGGGAAGTAATACCGGAGACAGCAAGATAACCTACGACGGTTATACCCTTTTCGGTATTAAGAGTTACAACGACCATATCGGCTCCATTAACCCCTATATGGTGAAAGATATTCGCATACTTAAAGGCGGATACAGTGCCAATCATGGAGAACGTATCGGAGCCATTGCCGAAATAACCGGAATCGACGGAGATTTCAATACGCCGTCATTCAAAGCAACCGTAAGCAACTACACAGCCAATGTTTTCGGTTCTGTGCCTTTATCGAAGAACATCAATGTATCTGCCGCCTACCGCCAGACCTTTTACAATCTGTACAACAATACGGGCGTAGAATTACCCAAAGACGATAAAGGCACTCTATCCAACTCAGATATCTACATTAAACCCAGATACAACTTTCGGGATGCCAACTTTAAGCTATCCGGAAAAGCATATACAGACGATAGTTATTACATTACCCTGTACGGTGCGGACGACCGATTTAAGTTCTCCGTAAACCAACCCGACGAATACGATGTAAATGCCGCTGAAAAGAACAGGCAGTATGGCGGTGCGGCTTCCTACAAAAGAGTTTGGAAGAATGGTTCGAGCACCAAAATACTGACTACCTTTTCGCGGCTCACTTCCTTACTCGATAACCTGACAATCGTTGGCGACCGTAAGCCCGAACCATCCGATGTAAACCACCTTGATAACGTAGTACAGGAATTCTCCGTCAAAGTAAACCACGACTTTTACATCGGCAGCCGCAATAAGATACAGGTGGGCGGCGAATGGCAGCAATACCGTGTAAGCCTTAACGAACTCTGCGGAGAGCTCGATAAGCCGACATTCTTTATAAACGACAATATACTTCTCGGCAAATTATCACTCAACGCCGGATTACGTATAGATCTTCCCCTCAATAAAAAAGCATACCTCCAACCACGCGTTTCAGGACGGTACAAAATATCGGATCAGTTTACCGCTACCGCCGCATGGGGCATCTATAACCAGTTCCTTACCCGCACCGCATACAGGTACGATGAATCCGGCCTGCAAACCGTTTGGAGTATGGCAGACAGCACCTTTACTAAAGCCATGCATACCACAGCCGGAATTGCATACAGCAAAGACGGGTTACTAATCAGTCTGGAAGGCTACCATAAGCGGACAAAAAACGGACAGTATTTCCTCGACAATATAATCTATAATATAGACAACACCATTCTCGGTGCCGACCTATTCGCAAAAAAGCAAATCAATAATCACACCCTTTACGGTTCGTATTCTATTACCAACCTCAAAAAGCCACAGAACGAACTCTCACACGAAATAAAAGTAGGCGGTATCGGAGCATTCGACCCATTTTATTTCTCTGTCAGCTATGTGTATGGTACAGGATTTTCCTACATATCCACCGGAGGACACGGGCACGGTCAGGGCGGTGAAGAGGGAGAGCACAACGACGGGCACGACCATTCCGACTCAACCAGCGAAAACTACAGCCGCTTCGATATCGGAGCCACTTACCGCAAGCAAATCAAAAAGGTACGCTTGCAGGCGGGTGTTTCCCTATTAAATGTCTTTGGTACCAAAAACATCAAGTACAACTATCAGGTATCGGGGCAAAACAGCGCTGTTAACATTTTCACCAAAGCTACCCCATTCACACCGACGGTCTTTCTGGAAGTTACATTCTGATTATTAAGGACATTATTCTCTTTTCCATTTAAAACAATTTCATACCGGAACTGTTAAAACAATGGAGCAAATCTATATTCAATATGGCACATAATCATTCGAATCAGACAAAAGATAACGCAACCAAAAACATTGTCGTTGCGTTCTTCCTCAATCTCGGCTTTGCCGTTATCGAACTTATCGGAGGTTTATATACAAATAGTGTGGCAATCCTTTCCGATGCCCTACACGATTTTGGTGACAGTATTTCACTGGCTGTGTCATGGGTTTTGCAAAAGAAATCCAATAAAGGGCGGGATGCCAAATACTCTTATGGCTACAAACGATTTTCGTTGCTGGGTGCAATCTTTATCTCGATTGTACTTGTCGTAGGCTCCACCATTATTATAAAAGAATCGGTTGAACGCATCCTCGATCCCCAAAGTGTCAATGCCAAAGGCATGATGTACCTTGCCATTGTCGGCATAGTCGTTAATGGCTTTGCAGTGATCCGCCTGAACAAAGGGAAATCATTCAACGAACGTGCCGTATTCCTGCATATGATGGAAGACGTACTCGGCTGGATAGCCGTGCTTATTGTCAGTGTTGTGATGCAGTTTGTCGATGTACCCGTACTCGATCCGCTACTGTCAATCGGCGTTTGTATCTGGGTATTGAGCAATGTATATAAGAACCTGAAAGGAACGCTCAAAGTGATGCTTCAGGGCACACCGCAGGACGTTGACCTTTCCGGCTATGAAAACGAAGTAAAAGCATTACCGCAGGTCAATAGCCTGCACGATGTACACCTCTGGTCGCTCGACGGAGAACACAATATACTCACGCTGCATGTGGTTACAACAGATGATGTAACAGCAAGCGACATGCAATCCCTCAAAGAACAAATCCGTCAGATAAGTTCCAGTTATAATATTCCACACGTTACCATTGAATTCGACAACAATGGGTCCGACTGCGAATACCTGGACAAAGATTAAACCCCTTGTATAAGCGTGTTCAGCAATTATTTTTATTTTTTTATTCATTGGAGGTAGGGTAAAACTTTACCTATGCGGTATATAAATGAAAGCGCTTCAACAATGAATATAATTTATAATTTAAAAATAAAGATGAACATGAAAAAGTTATTTTATTTAGTAGCCGTAACCATATTCGCAGTATCATTCGCTGCTTGTAGCAATGACGATCACGATGATTTCGGAACAACTTCACAGCAGGATATCGCAGCCCGCGCAACCGCTTTAGGTTTTGACGATGTAGCCGCTTATCAGGCAAGTGTAGCCGAACAATGTGCAGCAGGTAATCACGAAAACTGCGATATTTACAACGATGGTACCCATTCAGCTTGTGCTTACTCCGACCACTCAGGAACCAACCATGACGGAACCCACCACAACGGTAGCGACCATGGAACGCACGACAAGAACGGTCACCAACACCAAGACGGTAAACATCACTAAAAACACAATCACAGCACGGGTTCAATAAAAGGGGTTGAAAGTCTTTTATTGAATCCGCTGTAAGGAATCTCATTCATACTTGAAACAATAATCAGTACAATCCATAGTTAATAATAGGCATGAAAAGGTATCTCATCATATCCATACTGGCAATATCAACATTCTTTATGTTGGTTTTGAAAGTGGTACCTCACCACCATCACGCCGGGATAGCCTGCATTATTATCGAACTATGCGAAGATGACGATGCCTACAATGACGAACACACCCACCACGAAAAAACGTCGGAACAAAACACACATGACAATTCCTGTATTACCGAAATCGATGTTATCGTACCGGCTTCGGACAACGAAATAATCTATAAGATACTTTCAGCTAAAGACCATCTTGACCTGTCTGTATTATTCATTCTTCCGGTTCAATTATTACGCACCCTGACCGAATCAGCCTCCTCTGATAAGGATTACGGGGAGTATATATTACATTATCAATCCGCGCATCTAAACCGGCTCAATGGTTTACGCGCTCCTCCCTACCTGTCCGCCTGATACATCAGGGTAAGGACATTACTCAATCATATTCATAATGTAAATGTTTGCTGCAAGCACAACAGTAATATGCTGTATGCGCATGTGCAGTACCCCTGAAGTATTTGGTTTCTTCTGAAATCACAGGCAACCCCTATGTTCCCATCCGGGCAGATAAACCATTGTACAATCTATAAATATACTGATATGCTTGATAAATTTCTTCCATACGAAGAGAACCTGTTTTTTCTGGTGAACGGAACCAACTCTTTTTTTCTGGACAATGCCATGTGGCTTTTCTCCGACCTGAAAATATGGATGCCAATAGCACTTGTGCTGACTATTAACATTATATATAAAACATCGTGGACAAAATGGCTTCCCGTATTGCTTTGCATAACTATCGTCTTTGTACTATGCGACCAGTTTTCAAGCCATTTGATGAAGCCATTATTCGAGCGGCCGCGCCCTACACACTTTCCCGGAATCATGGAATCCGTACGAACACTCAACGGATACACCGGAGGAAAATACGGCTTTATTTCCGGACATGCCACCAACGCTTTCGGCTTTGCCATGTTCACCCTGTTGCTCTTTAAGAACAAGTATTATACAATGGTTATCCTTATCTGGGCCTCACTAATTTCTATCTCGCGGGTATATCTGGGTGTACATTTTATATCCGATATCACCGCAGGAGCAATCAGCGGAGTCGTTTTAGGAACATTGGTTTATAAACTCTATCAGTTGGCCGAAAATAAAATCGTGCAATACTCACAATCAAACTCAGCAACAACACTTTACCCAACGGCGCAAATTAATCTCTTAGCAGTAGCCATAATAAGCTATATAGTGCTTGTATCCATTACAGGCAGGTTCATCGCCGGTTATTTCATCTAATATTGACAACACTTCAAATTTTAAAGCTATGTATCCAAAATTAAAAGTAATTATATCATTCATTACGGTAATATCCTTGTTTCTAATACCTGTAAAAGCATTAGCCGTAACAGTCGAAATCGAATCAACCAACAGTGACAGCATCCCTGTATCCAATGAACACACGTTCTCCTATAAGCAACTCATTATTCCTGGAAGTTTGATGCTTTACGGTGCCATCGAAGCAAGTCTTGCTCCTAAGAACCGTTTACTCAACTACGCTATCGGGCATGAAGTAATTACCCACAAACCCGAAAAATTCCAGATAGACGATATTACCCAATACGTTCCTGCCGCCAGCGTGTATGCTCTGAACTTGGTAGGAATTAAAGGGAAACACAATTTTAAAGACCGCACCATTATACTGGGAATGGCAAGCCTCTTCACCGCAGCATCGGTAAACGGACTGAAATATACCTTAAGAGTCGAAAGACCTGATAAGTCCGCTCGAAACTCCTTCCCATCCGGACACACCGCCATCGCTTTTATGGGTGCCGAATTTCTCTGGCAGGAATATAAAGACGTTTCGATATGGTACGGCATAGCCGGTTATGCCATAGCCGCCGGAACCGGAGCTTTCCGCATCTACAATAACAAACACTGGGTAGGCGATGTCGCATTCGGTGCCGGTATAGGTATCCTCAGCACTAAACTTGCCTATTGGCTGTATCCAACCGTAGAGAAAAAAGTATTCAACGGCGGAAACAAGAAAAAGAAAAGAACCAACCTCGCTTTTTATCCGTATTACACCGGACAGCAGGGTGGCTTATCCATGACCATGCAATTCTAAAAACCCCATAACAATGAATCCAACAAGTAATTATGATTTCACTATTGTAGTGCCTGTCTATAACGAAGAAGAGAATATGGACAGACTTAAAGAAATCCTTTCCAGCTACGTTCAGTTCTCTTCCGTGAAGTCTTGCGTGCTTTTCGTCAACGACGGATCGACAGACAACAGTAAAGAACTCATGGCAGAAATTTGCCGGAAGTACAGACACTTTTTCTACCTCAGCTTTGCCCGAAACGCGGGACTAAGCGCAGCCATCAAAGCGGGATTCGATTTAGCCCAGTCTCCTTTTGTAGGTTACATTGATGCAGATTTGCAGACCACTCCGGCCGACTTCGAGTTATTGCTTCCACACCGAAATGAATACGAAATGGTGATGGGCATACGCATCGGACGCAAAGACAGCCTCGGCAAGAAACTATCCTCTAAGATTGCCAACGGTTTCCGCCGGATGATGACTCACGACGGCATTGAAGACACCGGATGCCCCTTGAAAGTATTAAATACGCAGTATGCCAAACGCATTCCCATGTTCACAGGTATGCACCGTTTCCTACCGGCACTTATACAGTTGCAGAACGGCAACGTAAAACAGGTGGGCGTTTCCCATTACGAACGGCTGGCCGGAAAATCAAAGTTCCACCTATGGAACAGGCTTATCAGTCCCTTTATGGATTGCTTTGCCTACCGCTGGATGAAGAAACGATATATTAATTATACCATAGAATCAAGTAACCTCTGATGGATATACGTATAAAGGAAAGAGATTGGATGGATAAGCCATATATCCATTACCTCATAATAGCCGTTGTTTGCTTATTTGCGTTTTTCATCAACAACCAGATTATACCGGCAGACTTAATGGAATCCCGAAATCTGGCAACGGCTCAGGAAATGGTGCGAACCGGAAATTACCTGATCCCAACCATGAATGGAGAATTAAGGTTGGAGAAACCACCGTTGCCCACATGGATTGCAGCAGGCGTTGAGCATATAGCTCCGGGAAACCTCATCGTACAGCGTTACGCATCAGGTGTAATGGCGTCTCTCATGGTTGTTTTCTTATACCTTATCGTGCTGAGACTGACACGGCATCGAAAGACCGCCTTATTTTCGGGTATTGTATTGGCTACCTGCTTCAATATCGTACTGATGGGGCGAACAGCCTCCTGGGATATTTATTGCCACAGCTTCATGCTGGTAGCCATTTATTTCATCGTCCTGGCACTCAACAAAGAAGGCGCACAGTGGAAGAACTTTCTGCTTGCCGGACTCTTTATGGGGCTTTCGTTTCTGAGTAAAGGCCCGGTTTCCTTTTATGCCCTACTGCTTCCTTTCATAATAGCTTACTCCATTACTTTCAGACCGTCATTAAAGAAGAAAGTAAAGCCTTTGATAGCCATGATCTTGCTTTGCGTAATCATTTCTTTCTGGTGGAATATCTATCTACTCTTATCCCATCCGGAAATGATGATGCGTGTTTTGCACAAAGAATCGTCTTCGTGGATAAATTACAATGTCAGACCGTGGTATTATTACTGGCAATTCGCGGCAGAAGCAGGAATTTGGGCTTTGTTCCTGATAACATCCCTTCTCGCACTTTGGCGGCATCGGGGCAGCATCTACAACGTTTCAGGTCAAGGCAAAAAAGATGTGTTTACGTTTGCTTTTACCTGGTTCGCTGCATCATTGCTTCTGCTCTCCGCTATACCGGAAAAGAAAACACGTTATTTATTACCCATTTTAGTACCCGGAGCCATTCTTGTCGGACTCTACTTTTATTCTTGTCTGGGCAATTTGAATACTCGCATACAGAAGACTGTGTTTAGAATCAATGCCACATTGATTGGCGTCATTCTCTTAGCGATACCTGTACTTCTCTATATCAAATTCTACCGGGCAGATGAAATGACACTGGGTTTGTTCATCCTATCCACTGTCTTGAGTTGGGGATTATGTTTTTACCTGCTTAAGTCCACCTACGCTAAACCTATCAAGGTAGAAAATGTATTCTGGGGAATTGTATTAACTATGGTTATGGTTGAAGGTGTGTGCCTCTATCCTATAGGTGACATGTTTATAAATGCTGATAGGAAAAGCATCAGATTACTACGCGAGAACAAGCAGGTTCAGGGATTGCCTTTCTACTATAATCAGGAGGAAGACCTGCGAATGGAATTGGTATATGAAGCAAACCAAACCCTCAAACCGATGGATGCCACCAACGATTCACTGGTATCGGCGATAGTTCCGTTTGTCTTTGTCAGTAGTGAACCGGCAGAAACAGTATTTGCAGGGAAGAACCTTACTATAAAATACATCGACAGATTTGATAATAACTGGCGCAAAACCGGAAGCAAACGCTACAACCCGAGTTTAGTCCGTCATGTAGCGATTGTGAGAAACAACCAGTCATCAACCATAAACAAGGAGTAGACATGGAAAGTAATATTTGGCATTTCGCCCTCGGTTTTCTGGCGCAAGGGTTATTCTCTGCCCGTATGCTTATACAGTGGGTACTATCCGAGAAAGCAAAGAAAGTAGTATCGCCCACTATATACTGGCAGTTAAGCCTGCTGGCCTCCATACTCTTCTCCATCTACGGATGGTTAAGAGGTGATTTTGTTATCATACTGGGGCAAATCTTTTCCTACTACATCTACATCTGGAACCTCAACAGTAAGAGTAACTGGAAAACCCTGCATCCTGTTATCCGGCAGCTCATTTTAATCCTTCCGGTTACAGCACTTATCTACGTGCTTGCCAATAAAGGACTCGCCACCGACAGGCTGTTTTCCAACATATCCGTCTGGCTGCTGCTCTTCGGATCAGCCGGACAAATCATTTTCACGTTCCGCTTTATCTACCAATGGTGGTACTCCAAATCGAAAGGGGAATCCGTACTGCCGCTTACTTTCTGGCTATTGAGCATCGTGGGTTCATTCATAACCATCGCCTACGCCCTCTTCCGGAAAGACCCCGTGCTGCTTATCGGTCAGAGCTTCGGTTTCATTACGTATTCCCGAAACGTATGGCTGATTATAAAAAACAAAAACGAAGATAAACCAAATTCCAAAACGCAATGAAAATATTGGTAACAGGAAGCGCCGGATTTATAGGCTTTCATGTAGTGAAAGCGCTGGTCGCAAATCAGGAAAATTTTGTCGTAGGAATCGACAATATAAACGAGTATTACGATATTCATTTAAAGTACGGCAGGCTATCGGCTTGCGGTATAAACGAAGACGAAATATCACCGGATAAAATCGTTCACAGCTCGGAGCATAGCAATTACCACTTCGGGCAAATAGACCTGACGGACTTCCCCCGGCTGCTCACCCTCTTCTGTAATTATCAGTTCGACTACGTCATTAATCTGGCTGCCCAGGCAGGCGTAAGATATTCCATGAAGAACCCGCAAGCCTATGTGCATTCCAACCTGCTGGGCTTTACCAACCTGCTCGAATGTTGCAGCCACATCAAAATCAAACACCTTATTTATGCGTCCAGTTCTTCGGTATACGGCATGAATAAGAAGATACCCTACGAAGAAACCGATACCGTTGATACACCCGTCAGCTTTTACGCAGCCACCAAAAAGAGTAACGAACTAATGGCTCATGCTTACAGCCACCTGTTCAGTTTACCAACCACCGGAGTGAGGCTATTTACCGTATACGGCTCATGGAGCAGACCCGATATGGCTCCGATGCTTTTTGCAAACGCCATTCTCCAAAACAAGCCTATCAAAGTATTCAACAACGGAGATATGCTCCGCGACTTTACCTACGTCGATGATGTGGCAAAAAGTATTACCATGCTTTTGCCCAAAGTGCCCGATAAATATGCCGACTCACCCTTTTACCGCATCCTCAATATCGGCAATTCCCAGCCGGTCAACCTGCTCGATTTTATCCACACCCTCGAAGATGAAATGCAGGCAAAGGCGCAACTCCAGATGATGCCCTTTCAGTCCGGCGACGTCAAAGCCACCTATGCCGATGTATCCAAACTCGTTGACTGCATCGGCTACCGTCCCGACACACCGTTGCGCGAGGGCATTAAATCATTTGTCGGCTGGTTCAACAACCACCATGAACATACCGCCTATTCAATCGAAGAACTATGAAAATAAAAAATATACTTTCGGTAAACAACGCCTATTATTTGCTGGTGTTTCTGATGCTCCTCCCCATGATGATCTGGAGAGACTTTACACCAGCCAACGAACTGAGGTACCTGAGTATTGCCGACGAAGCCCTGCAAAACGGAATCCTGTTTTCATTCTATAACCACGGTATCATGTATGCGGACAAGCCACCGCTCTACCTCTGGATTGTAATGCTCGGCAAGCTGATTTTCGGCAGTCACCAGATGTGGTTCCTTTCCCTGTTCTCCCTCTTACCTGCATTCGTTATTCAGGTAATCATGGACAAGTGGACAAGCATAGAACTTTCTCCCGGTCACCGGTTCAGTGCCAAGCTCATGCTGATAACAACCGGTTTCTTCCTCGGCGCATCCATTGTATTGCGGATGGACATGCTGATGTGTATGTTCATCATCCTGTCCCTGTATACATTCTATAAAATGTTTACGGGCAGGGAAAGCAAGTTCGACAAGTATCTGTTCCCCCTATACATCTTCCTTGCCGTATTTACCAAAGGACCCGTCGGAATCTTTATTCCCGTATTGTCCATTCTTGCCTTCCTTACCATTAAAGGAAAGATAAAGCAAGCACCCAAATTCTTAGGCTTCCGCACCTGGATAATTATTCTTTTGCTTTGCCTGTTATGGTTTACCCTTACATGGATAGAAGCTGGTACAGGCTATTTAAAAGATTTACTGTTTAACCAGACATACAACCGGGCAGTAAGTTCTTTCCACCACAAAGAACCGTTCTGGTACTACGGCAAAACATTCCTATACTCCTTTGCCCCGTGGTCGCTGTTCTACCTGTTATTAATCTTTGTGGGCATTAAGAATAAACTTATCAAAACCGACATTGATAAGTTCTTCCTGACTATCATCACTACCTCTTTACTGTTCCTGTCCGTAGTCAGTTCCAAAATAGAAATATACCTTTTGCCCATATATCCGTTTGTGGCCTACCTGTCGGTTATTATACTGCGCCGTTCAAAAAAAACAAACGCAATTATTGTTGTATTGGTATTGATGGCCGTTGTATTTTTTCTGGCGTTACCGGCATCCATCCTGTTCAGTGATAACGACTCCCTGTTGTGGCTGAAAGAAATAAATACAACCCTGATAGCCGGATTGTTTATACTGTCTTTAGCCGCCGTAATATCCATGAGTTTCCTCATATTCAGCCGGAATATAACCTATTCCATTAACAGCATCGCTTTAGGGTTGCTTATAACGATATTCACGGTTTCGTTTAAGCTGCCCTACCTCAACAGCTACATAGGCTTTGAAAAGATGTGCCGTGCCGGGTTAACCCTCTCGAAGGAGGAAGACAAATTTATCACCTACGACATCAGGCGACCGGAGAACATCGATGTATTTCTGGGTAAACCTATTATCGTAGCCGATAAAGGCACCATCTTATCCGATACGTACAAAGGTTCGGTGCTCTTTATTTCCGGTCGCGCATTACGACGGGATGCCGAATTGAAACAATTTGTCGAAACAAAAAGAATAGTATTTATCGGCGACAACGCCGTTGTAGACCTATAAAAAGAAATATTACCGCATTTGTTGAAATTTATTTCAACTTTCGGGTAGGGTACTTATCCACTCGCGCGGTACATTATCGTAACAATTAAATAAACAGAAAAATGAAAAGAGTTTTTTATTCCTTAGCGATTGTAACCTTAGCCGTTACATTTGTATCCTGTTCTCAGGATGAAGATAATAACTTTCCCCAAGGCGATCAAAGTCTGGAAACCCGTGCAGCTACGCTCGGCTATACCGACGGCGATACATATAAGAACACTGTGTTGAACCAATGCGCCGCAGGCAACCATGAGAACTGCGACATCCTTGCCGACGGAACACACCGCGTATGTACCAACTCCCAGCATTCGGGAACCAAACAAAACGGTACCCACCACAACGGAACCGGACATGGCGGTAACGCTACCCACGACCCGGCCACCTGCACCGACCCCACCCACAACCACGGGACTACCAACAATGGAGGCAATACCGGCAACGGTCAGACACATGACCCGGCCACCTGTACCGACCCAACGCATGACCACGGAACAAACGGCGGACAAACGCACGATCCTGCCACCTGTACCGATGCTACCCACAATCATAACAACGGGCAAACGCATGACCCGGCAACCTGTACGGATGCTTCGCACAACCATAACAACGGACAAAACCATGATGCGGCAAACTGTAATGACAAGAGCCATAATCACGGTACCGGAAATACCGGAAACAACGGCAACCACCATTAACTGATTGCCCGGTGAACGAAAAGGTCGTATCAATCGTTTTTAAGAATTAACTTTTTATACGCCCTTTTTGTTACCATACTAAACGTGTTATACTTAAATTTGAATAATGGATAATTCAGTCATAAACATATTAGAAGCAAACGGCATCAAGCCTACTACGCCCCGCATGCTCATACTAAATGCCATGCAGGGCTACAACCGCGCTTTCACGCTCGGCGACCTTGAAAAAGATTTGCTCGACATCGACAAGTCTACTATATTCCGCACCATCAACCTCTTTCACGAAAAGAAAATCATCCATAACTTCGACGACGGCTCCGGCTCCGTGAAGTATTCCGTATGCCAGGACGACTGCGACTGCGGGCCCGACGACTCCCACGTACATTTTTATTGCAACTACTGCCACAAAGCATTTTGCCTCGAAAACGTGGTTATACCCGCCCCCAAGCTACCCGAAGGCATGGAAATGGAAGACGCCAATTTCGTTATTAAAGGTTATTGCGGAAAATGTTCGCGTAATGCAACTTAGTTGCAATCGATTTATATATATATTTGCACCAGTTAATAAGAAACGTTAGTGAAAAAGATTATCTCCATAGCATTTATCGCGTTATCAAGCCTCCTGCTACTGATAATGACAGTCGTGCCCCATCACCACCACAAAGGATTGGCGTGCATGATTATCGAGATATGCGACGAAGATAACAACGTTAACGACGAACACACCTCACACAGTACCATTCCATTCGAGAGCCAGCAGGGAGAAACCTGTGTAGCCGATGCAGAATACACTGCACCGCAATCGAACAAGGAAAACCAGTGCAAGGTAGCATCCTGCGCTGACAATCATATCATCCATTTATTCCCACTCTATTATTTAGCTGCGGACAACTTTGTATTCGATACCGCTGCTTCCGGTTCCGGAACAGATTACGGCGAATACATTGAATACTACACTTCCGCAGAAGCAAACCACTTCAATGGTTTGCGTGGCCCTCCCTATATACACGTTTAAGCATTACATTTTATTATCCAAGTACCTGTTTTGAGCGCCTGCGTGTGTCTAAAACAAGCTGTACTATTTCTTAAAGAAAAGAATTTCGAGAGTTAAATTCAATTATTTCAAATTGAAGTAACGGTATTTTGCGCGCCGGGCAACGCCTGTGTAGCCATGCCTGTGCCGTGACTTCCGTAACATAATAATAAAAAAATGAAAACGTATATTATAGGATTATTCATTGTTACAGCCATATTGTTGACCGGATGTAATTCAAATAAAAAAACAGAGAACAAGAAAGAAGACAAGCACGAACATGTGGACGGCGACGGTCACGACCATGCCAATGAGAAAGACCATAAGCATGCAGAGGGTGACGGTCACGACCATTCAAACGATAAAGAACATAAACATACTGATGGCGATGGACATGACCATGCCAACGAAAAAGACCATAAGCACTCCGAGGGCGACGGACACGACCACGGAGCCGAAGCAACCGAAGACAGCCATACCGACGAAATCCTCTTCAGCAAAGAACAAGCCCAGCTTGTTGGCCTGAAGACAGAAACCGTTGCGCCCAGCAGCTTTTACAACTCCATTAAAACCAGCGGACAGATACAAGCCTCGCAGGGCGATGAAGCGGTTATTGCTGCTACTTCCAACGGTATCGTATCATTCACCAATCCGTCCATAACAGACGGTACAGCCGTGAAAGCCGGACAATCCATCGTAACCATTTCAGCAAAGAAACTGCTGGAAGGCGACCCGTCCGTAAAAGCGCGCATTGAATACGAAACCGCACAGAAGGAGTTCCAGCGTGCCGAATCATTGGTGAAAGACCAGATTATTTCCGCAAAGGATTTCGAGCAGGCTCGTTTGCGTTACGAAACAGCAAAGACAGTCTATCAGGCACAGGCAGGCAATATGACGGCCGCCGGGGTAAGCGTTACAGCTCCCATCGCCGGATATATCAAGAACAGGCTTGTTGCACAGGGTGAGTACGTTTCCGTAGGTCAACCCATTGCAACCGTATCGCAGAACAGGCGATTGCAGTTACGCGCCGAAGTATCCGAGAACAACTTCAAGATACTAAAGAGCATCAGCAGCGCCAACTTTAAGCCTGCCTACGATAATGTGGTATATAAACTTTCGGAACTCAACGGACGGCTGTTGTCATTCGGTAAAGCATCCACCGACCAGTCTTTCTATATCCCGGTTACCTTCGAGTTCGATAACGTGGGCGACATCATTCCCGGTGCTTATACCGAAGTATATCTGCTTTCAACCTTGCAGGAAAACGTTATCTCCGTGCCTGTATCCGCTATCACCGAAGAACAGGGATTGAACTTTGTGTACCTGCAAACCGGAGCCGAAGAATACAAGAAACAGGAAGTAACCCTCGGGCAGAACAACGGCGAACGGGTGCAGATCCTTTCCGGTCTTCCACGCGGAGCCAAAGTAGTTACCAAAGGTGTGTATCAGGTGAAACTGGCAGCAACCTCTTCCGTTATGCCCGAAGGACATAGTCACTAACCCCTAAACACGAATCAGTATGTTGAACAAGATAATAAAATTCTCGCTGAACAACCGTATCGTTGTTTTGGTGGCATCCCTGCTGCTTATGCTGGCAGGAACCTATACAGCCGTCAACATGGAAGTCGATGTATTCCCCGACCTCAATGCACCCACCGTTGTGGTGATGACAGAGGCTCGCGGCATGGCTCCCGAAGAAGTAGAGCGGCTCGTAACATTCCCTGTCGAAACCGCCCTGAACGGTGCCACCGATGTACGCCGTGTGCGTTCATCCTCCACTACCGGCTTTTCTATTGTATGGGTAGAATTTAACTGGGGAACGGACATCTACCGTGCCCGTCAGATTGTATCCGAAAAGTTAGCCGTAGTCAACGACCAGCTACCGTCCAACGTAGGCAGCCCCACGTTAGGGCCGCAATCGTCCATCCTGGGTGAGTTGATGATTATCGGGCTTACCGCCGACTCAACCTCCCTACAGGACTTGCGTACATTATCCGACTGGACAATCCGCCCCCGTTTACTTTCAACCGGCGGAGTGGCACAGGTAACCGTTCTCGGTGGTGAAATCAAGGAATACCAGATATTGCTCGACCCCGGAAAGATGAAACATTACGGCATTGGACTCAATGAAGTAATAGACGTTGTAACCGAAATGAACCAGAACGCCGCAGGTGGTGTACTGTATGAATACGGAAACGAATTTATCATCCGTGGTGTGCTCTCAACAAATAAGATACCTTCGCTGGGAAAAGCTGTTATCAAAACCGTTAACAACGTTCCTATCCTTGTAGAAAACATTGCCGAAGTAAAAATAGGCGATAAAGCCCCGAAGCTGGGTATGGCATCCAACGACGGCAAAGCCGCCGTTCTGATAACCGTAACCAAGCAACCCGCTACAAGTACGCTCGAACTGACAGACAAACTCGATGCCTCGCTTGCCGATTTACAGAAACAGCTTCCGGCGGATGTGAAGATAACAACCGACATCTTCCGTCAGGCACGCTTCATCGACAACTCCATCAACAACGTGCAGAAATCATTGTACGAAGGTGGTATCTTCGTGGTTATCATACTCATTATCTTCCTGATGAACGCACGCACAACTGTTATCTCACTGGTAACGATACCGCTGGCATTGGTCTTTGCAATCCTCTCCCTCAAATTCATGGGATTAACCATTAACACCATGAGCTTAGGAGGTATGGCTATTGCTATCGGCTCGCTTGTAGATGATGCCATTGTCGATGTGGAAAACGTGTTCAAGCGATTGCGCGAGAACCGGCAGAAACCCATTGAACTGCAAAAGACCGTTCTTAACGTCGTGTTCGATGCTTCCAAAGAAGTGCGTATGCCGATATTGAACTCAACGCTAATCATCATCGCCAGCTTTGTGCCGTTGTTCTTCCTTTCAGGCATGGAAGGCCGTATGCTTGCACCGCTGGGAGTAGCGTTTATCATGGCATTGATTGCATCTACTATCGTAGCCTTAACCCTTACTCCGGTATTGTGTAGCTATCTGTTGGGCAAGCCGAAAAAAGGTGATAAGCCGGAACGCGAACCCTACATCGTTAGAAAGCTGAAAGTAGTATACGAAAAAGCATTGAAGTACACGCTTATACATAAGAAGTGGGTACTCGGAACAACGGGCGCCATATTGGTAGCTGCCGTTATCGTTTTCTTCTCGTTGGGTCGTAGCTTCCTGCCTCCGTTCAACGAAGGTTCTTTTACTATTAGCATCAGTAGTATGCCCGGTATATCGCTCGAAGAATCCGACAAGATGGGACGCATAGCAGAAGAAATGCTATTATCCATACCCGAAGTACAAACCGTAGGACGCAAAACAGGACGTGCCGAACTCGACGAACATGCACTCGGTGTGAACGTATCCGAAATCGAAGCGCCGTTCATCCTCGACAAACGTTCCAAAGACGAAGTACTCGCCGAAATGCGTGAAAAGATGAAAGTTCTTCCGGGAGTGAATATCGAAATAGGCGCACCCATATCGCACCGTATCGACGCCATGTTATCCGGTACACGTGCCAACATTGCTATCAAGCTGTTCGGAACAGACCTGAACAAGATGTTCTCCATCGGTAACCAGATAAAAGCAAACATTCAGGACATTGAAGGCATGGCCGACCTGAACGTAGAGCAACAGGTGGAACGTCCGCAGTTGAGAATAGAACCCAAAAGGGAAGTCATGGCGAAATACGGCATTACCTTACCCGACTTTGCGAAGATTGTAAACGTTATGCTTGCAGGTGAAGTGGTGTCGCAGGTGTATGAAGACAACCGCTCGTTCGACCTCACATTAAAAGTAAACGACGACAGCCGCGAAACAGCCGAACGGATAAAGAACCTGATAGTCGATGCCAACGGACGTAAAATACCGTTGAGCAACATTGCAGAGGTGACATCGTCCACAGGCCCCAATACAATCAACAGGGAGAACGTGGCTCGTAAGATAGTCATATCGGCCAACGTTGCCGGACGTGACCTGCGTGGCGTAGTAAACGATATTCAGAGCATCGTAAACGAAACAATAGAACTACCCGAAGGATATCACATTGAATACGGCGGACAGTTTGAGAGTGAACAGGCAGCATCACGCACCCTACTCATTACCTCCATCTTCTCTATCCTTGCTATATTCATGCTGCTGTTTGCACAGTTCAAGAGCATAAACCAGTCCGTTGTTATCCTGCTCAATCTTCCGCTTGCGCTGATTGGTGGTGTGTTTGCCATCTTCTTTACCAGCGGCGTTATGAGTATTCCGGCTATCATCGGGTTTATATCACTCTTTGGTATCGCTACCCGTAACGGTATGTTGCTCATATCCCGATACAACGACCTCGTTGCCGAAGGACACACCAAACTCGATGCGGTAATGACAGGTTCCTTAGACCGTCTGAATCCCATCCTGATGACTGCCCTTTCTTCCGGTCTGGCACTGATACCGCTGGCATTGGGCGGCGATTTGCCGGGTAACGAAATACAAAGCCCCATGGCACAGGTTATCCTGGGCGGATTGCTCACATCGACTTTGCTCAATGGCTTTATCATCCCTATCATGTACTTAATTACAAACAGGAAAGTAGTTGAAACCGAAGCACTGGACAGCGACGAACCTGAAGTGAACAACGCTAAATTAGAATTAGAATGAAAGCAATTATAATAACCCTGATGGTATTCTTCGCAGGCGTAACGCTCAATGCGCAGAACAACATCAACCCCGTATTGTCTCAGGTAGAAGAGAACAATACCACCCTGAAAGCCTTGCGCGAACAAGCCGAGGCGGACAAGCTGCAAAACAAAACGGGCATCTTCCTTGATGACCCCGAAGTAGGATTCAATTACCTCTGGGGTAATCCCTCGAACGTGGGCAACCGTACCGACTTTAGTGTCACCCAGACATTCGACATACCTACCATCACCGGAATGAAAAGCCGCCTTGCCAATGGTAGAAACAACCTTGTGGAATGGCAGTACAAAGCCGACCGAATGAACATATTACTCGAAGCCAAACAATATTGCGTCGAACTGGTATATTACAACTCCCTGCTCCGTGAACTCTATTTAAGATTAGAGCACGCCCAGACCATTGCCAAAGGGTATAAAGACCGTATGGACAGGGGCGACGTAAGCATCTTAGAGTACAACAAAGTAAACCTGAACCTTTCCACCATACAGGGTGAAATATCACGTATGGAGGTAGAACGCGACGCCCTGCTTGCCCAGTTGAAACGGCTGAACGGCGGTATCGACGTCGTATTTAATGATGCGGACTATGGTAGTCGTGAACTTCCGCTCAACTTCAACGAATGGTATGCACAGGCCGAGGATAAAAACCCGGTGCTGGCATACGTTCGTAACGAAATCGAAGTAAGCCAGAAGCAGGTATCACTAAGCAAAGCGATGAACCTGCCCAAGTTTACTGCCGGATACATGAGCGAAAAGGTAGTCGGACAACGGTATCAGGGTGTATCGCTGGGTATCTCCATACCGTTGTGGTCGAACAAAAATCAGGTGAAACAGGCAAAGGCCGCCGTAGCTGCTGCCCAAAGCCGGGAAGCCGATACCAAGCAACAGTTTTACAGCCAACTGCAAATACAGTATTCCAAAGCAATGGGACTGAAAACTACTGCCGATAAGTATCGCAGGTCATTGGCAAACGTAAACAATACCATCCTGTTGAAAAAAGCCCTCGATGCAGGCGAAATATCCCTGCTCGATTACATGGTTGAAATGGGATTGTACTACGACAACGTAAACCAGACACTCGCTGCCGAAAGGGATTACCAGTTGGCATTTGCCGAACTTGCAGCCGTTGAACTTTAATAGTGATGCGCCATGAAAAAGAAGGCAAACAAGAAAAGAAAAAAGACCCCGGCTCAGCCCAAGAAAAAACCGCTGAGCCCACGGGCTAAAACGCTGATAATACTGGCAAGCACCGCCGTTGGTATTGCTATAGGCTGGGCGTTCTGGTATTATATATCGCGTTGCGTGCATGTAAATTGTTTCTTCCACAACTGGCCGCTCAAAGAAGTACTGATAGCCGGAATCTTCTTTGCCATTACGCCCTTTGTGTTCCTCAATCAAGAGATAGGTAAACCGTATAGATATAATCGTAAAACAAAATAGTTATGGGAAATTGCAATGACGGGACTTGTGTTGTAGACAAGACCAAAAAGGAAATGGATACCTCCCAGAAGAGAGGCTACATCCGCGCAGCCATATCATTTGCCATGCTGATTGCAGGCATCATCTTCTCCGCTGCCGGATTATCGTTCTTTGCCGACAAGTATATACAGCTTGCATGGTACATCATCGCTTACATTCCGGTAGGCGTTCCGGTAATCAAGGAAGCCATAGAAGCTATGCGCCAGAAAGATGTATTCAGCGAGTTCACCCTGATGAGTATAGCCACCATCGGAGCGTTCTTCATTGGCGAATACCCCGAAGGCGTTGCCGTAATGCTGTTTTATGCTGTGGGCGAACTATTTCAGGATGCAGCGGTGAACCGTGCCAAGCGGAGTATCAGCGCCTTGCTCGATGTACGCCCCGAAACGGCTACCGTTATCAAAGCCGATAAAACCGAAACCGTACCCGCCGAAAGTGTAAACGTAGGCGATATTGTAGAGGTAAAGGTGGGCGAACGTGTGCCGTTGGACGGTGTGATGCTGGGTGAATCGGCATCGTTCAACACCGCTGCACTGACTGGCGAAAGCGTTCCCCGAACCATTCGCCGCGATGAAGAAGTATTTGCCGGAATGATACTCACCGATAATGTTTCACGCATCAAGGTTACGAAGCCTTTCGGTATGAGTGCGCTGGCACGCATACTCGACCTTGTGCAGAACGCCACGGAGAAGAAAGCTCCGGCAGAACAGTTCATCCGCAAGTTTGCGCGTATCTATACACCGATAGTCGTTGCACTGGCTGCACTTATCGTTATTGTGCCGGTGGTATATTCCGCCATCAATCCGGCGTTCGACTTTGTACTGTACGACTGGGTGTATCGCGGACTGGTATTCCTCGTAATATCCTGCCCCTGCGCATTGGTTATCAGCATTCCGCTGGGTTACTTCGGCGGAATCGGTGCAGCAAGCCGTAGAGGAATACTATTCAAAGGCAGCAACTATCTGGAAGCCATCACCAAGATAAACACAGTAGTAATGGACAAGACCGGAACGCTGACACAGGGAGTTTTCAAGGTGCAAAAGATTGTTCCGGCAGAACATTTGCTCGAAACAGACCTTGTGAACTTAGTGGCATCGGTGGAGACGCAAAGCACGCACCCCATTGCGAAAGCCATTGTAGAGTATGCCAAAGAGCAGAACATCGCCGTTGTAAAACCGGAGATTGTGAACGAAATCGCAGGACACGGCTTGCAGGCTTCTATCAATGGTAAAATGGCGCTGGTGGGCAATCCGAAATTGCTGTTAAAGAACAGCGTGGAGTTTCCGCCCGAAATAGCCATCATACCTGAAACGATTGTAGTTTGCGCCATCGACGGCAAGTACGCCGGATACCTGTTGGTAGCCGATGCACCGAAAGCCGATGCCAAAGCAGCCGTAAACGCGTTGTACGATTTGGGAATCAAGAATATAGTAATGTTGTCAGGAGATAAACAGGCCATCGTTTCGCAGCTTGCCGAAGAGTTGAATATCACGCAGGCGCACGGCGATCTGCTGCCCGAGGGAAAGGTTGAGTATGTAGAGCAGTTGAAGTCCGACCCGGGTAATAACATTGCCTTCGTAGGCGATGGGATAAACGATGCGCCTGTTCTTGCTATGAGCAACGTAGGTATCGCCATGGGTGGACTGGGTAGCGACGTAGCCATCGAAACGGCGGACGTTATTCTCCAGACAGACCAGCCGAGCCGCATTGCTACTGCCATAAAGATTGGCAGCGCAACCCGCCGCATCGTGGTGCAGAATATCAGCTTTGCGTTAGCGGTAAAGTTGGTGGTGTTGATACTGGGAGCGTTTGGTGTTGCTTCTTTATGGGGAGCGGTGTTTGCCGATGTGGGTGTATCGCTGCTGGCGATACTGAATGCAATCAGGATATTGAAAATGAATTTTGACTGATATACCTTTTCATTTTTTTCTACCTGTTAAGTAAGCAAAGAAGTTATTCCGGACTTGGACTGGAATAACTTCTTTCATTTTGCACAGGTAGCAACAACGTTTTGCCTTATGATGAGAAACGTTTTGCATCAGTAGCTAAAACCCTCCTGAATCATCGCCGTAGTGAGTACCGTATCCGTGCCACTGTTGCCGCTTTTAAACTTGTGCCAGCTATCGCGCAGGTAATAACAAAGCAGGTAATCGAGGCAATCGGACAGGTGACCGTACTTCTCGTACTTAATGCCCGTCTTCGGGTCTGTCACCTTGTGTTTGCTCTTGGTGCCGTCGTTGTTCTTCAACTGATAAATGAGGTCTTCGGTGAGCTTGCGGCAGCGAATGTCTATCAGGATTTCCCAACCGTTGTAACCGTCGAATACTTCGTTGACGAAATCGCAGCGGGTTACCTGCGGGGGCTGTTTCTTCAATAGTTTTAGTTTGGGGCGCAATACGCCGCTACCCAGAATATCTACAATCACGGTGTAATTGTTTATTCCGTCCTCGTTCACCGTGCTGCGCTGCAATCCCGACGGGTCGCCCGTTACATCCACTCCTCCGATTTGCTTGTCGCGGTACAGCTTATTCTTAACCTTCCTTGTCATTGCCGGAGTGTTATTTTCCTTATTCTCCGGTTTTCCCAGAATTTCTTCCAGAATGTACAGTTTCTTATTGTCGTAATCAATTTGTGCCGACAGTACCGACATCTGCGGGGCTACGTTGAAGTCCCACACGGTAATGAGCGGCTTCGCCGGATTGTATACCTGCTCTTTGAGTGCGGTTATCAGGTGTTTGCCACCATCGAAACGGTTGTAAATCGCCATGTCGTTACTCTCTACAAAATCCCAGTTGCCGTACAACAGGCGTTCTTTGGTTGCCTGGTCCCGTATCTTGTTGAGGGCGGCTTCGTAGGTTTGGCGGAAGGCAATGTTCGGGTTGTCGTACACTGAAAATGGTACGTAGGCTTCGCCCTCCCGACAGGTTACCCGGTCGCCGTTCTCGTCCTGCACAAATCGGCTCCGCACCCAGTTGGTGGTGGGGTTGGTAGTCATGAGCATGCGCGATGTTTTAAAGGTTTCGTGCGTGCGCCAGCGTAAACGACTGAACAATACTTCGATAGCGCGCTGAGAAATTTCCGAGCACTCATCAACCAGCGCAATCGTGTACTCCGACGAGCCGAAACGCTCGAAATTGGGGTCGCTGGGTATGTCCGCCATTTCTTTCATTATTATCACCGAGTCGTTCCAAAAGGTGAGGGTGCCTTCGAGGTTGTTTATTTTGTAGTTGCGGTCTTCCTTCAAGCCCCAGTCTTTGAGAATGCTTTTAATGGTGTTCCATGTAGACTCTTTGAGCGATTTCAGGGTTTTACGGGCAACTACGGCGCGGATGTTCTCGAACCGGATGCAACTGCTTATGAGCCACACACTGCCGACGAAAGATTTCCCCCCGCCGGCGCTTCCCCCGCCCAATATGAGTTGCGGCAGGTTGGTATTGCCGCACTTCACACATTGGGGACGAAACTGCGGATTGTGGTTTACGTCGTAGCCCACAAGCACCTGCTCGATACCGCCCCCGCAACAGGGGCAGTAGTCGGGTTGCAGTAATTTCCACAGCTCATACTGTTTCGCCGAGGGTTTGAAATCTATTTTTACCGACTTCGGCGGTTTGAGGGTACTAACGGCCATTACTCGATGTCGATAGTGACTTCTTTCGCCTCTCTGATAAGGGCAATCAGTTTTTCGAGTGTGTCTTTGGATTGGGTTACCTTACCCTTTGCGGTGTTGTGTCCCACGATGATGCAGCCTGCCGTGTCGAGCTGGGTGTTTCCGGCATGTATCAGTATGCCGAGGAAGTGCGGCACATCATGCAGAAACGGCAGTATGCGTTTGAACTTCGGGCTGTGTTGCAGGGATATTTTGTAGGTTCCGGCGGGTATGGCGGTTTCTGCGTATACTTTCTCACTGCACTTGCAGTTGAGCCATTTCGGGGTGTTGGGACAGGTGGCGGGCAGTGTGCGAACAACGTCTTCGATGGTGTTGCAAAAGTATACACCGTCTATGTACACATCGCCAATGGTGTACTTGTCGCCTTTAAACTTGCGTTGGAGGGTAATTTTCATCTTCTTGACAGCATTTGGTTACTGTCAAAGAATAGATGCTACGGTTGGGTTAGGGGTGAAAAATAACCGGACAAGTACGCTATTCCTTGTCCGGTCCCTTTTTTCATGACATCCGCACTTGGAATACGGATGACTATTTGAATAATGACTGAAAAAAGTTCTTCTTTATCGGAGAATGCCCATTGCATCCAATTCGCTGGGTAGTAAAACCATATCCATTAGACGCATTTCGTATGATGCGTGCCTGCGTGAGTGCTTCCCAACAAATTTTTCGGCGGTTGTAGGTTCCATTTCGAGGTAAATCACCTCGTCGGGTCGGTATAGGTTAAACAGTACCGCGTCCGAGTACTGATTTTTAGCGGAATCATAATGGCAAGCTCCCAGCATAGTCATTTTAACAAACGGGTCGTCACTGCTCATCCATCGTTCCACTACTCTTTCTCCTTCTATGCGCATATTCAGAGGTGGCAGTTTGGCAACTTTCCGTTCTTCGTTCAATTTTCGTATAATACTATCCACCTTTGCATCGCGGCGGGCAATAGCTTTATAGTACTTTTCCATTTCTACGGCAACAATGCTGTCGCTTCTTTTTCGCCATTCCTCGTGCTGCACCTGTATCATTCTTCGGTTGTGTAAACATTGCAATCCTATAACACAAGCAAGAAAAAGTACGAACACGCCAAAATAAATAAACTTTGTTTTGTTTCTATTCATTGCATTAATAAAAGCAACGCGTGCAACGATAATTGAATGACTTTCCGGAACCGCTAAGCCCTTACCCCAAACAAAGACCGCGCCCGCGCTGCCATATAACACAACGCAGACGTAGAATCTTGTTTTCAGAGGGGTACAATTTTAGCGGTATTGAAAGTCTCCGAAATACGCGATTGAACGCTGATTATAATTTCCTTTATACTAAAACCTCCCGACAATCTCTTTTCAGGATGTTTGCTGCAAAAGTAGTAAATATCTTCAATTTTTTAACAATATATGCTTAATTAATCGCAACCCATACAACCGACTATGCCCGCGCAAACGCCGATGCTATAAACATTTGTAGTTGCTTTTCCCTATTCTAAATATATACAGAGTTATTAACCCTTAAAACCTATCAGCATGGGATTAAAATATGTAGTAGCCAAACAGGTTTTTGCTTTCGACGAAACAAAGTCGGAAAAGTATGTGGTAAAGCAGGTATCTTCGGGAAAGATATCGTTTAGTAAGTTATGCACACAGGTGGGGCAAATATGCGGAGCGCACAGGGGAACGGTGCAGCTGGTGATTGCCGGACTGGTGGATGTGCTGGTGAATAACATTGAAGACGGGAAATCCGTTCAGTTGGGTGAGTTCGGAACGTTCCGCCCTGCCATTAATGCCAAAGCGGCGGATACGGAAGAAGAAGCGAACGCAACCAAAATTTACCGCAAGACGGTGAAGTTTACACCGGGAGCTGCATTGAAAAACACATTGGAAAATGCAAGTGTTACCCGTTATGCCTCACCGGATACGGATTATACTACTAAAGGAAAAGACAACGGTGGCAGCGATTGGGACGACGACGACGATTTTGTCGACCCAACAGCATAACCCCTAAAATACACCTCGAAGAGCCGGACATGTTTCAATAACTGTCCGGCTTTTTTCGTTCAAAGCACCCCCTTTCAGAAAGCCCAGAAACCATTTCACTTTTTTGGGCAACGGCGAAATTTTTTTTAGGCAACGACGAAATTTTTTTTGGGCAACGGCGAAAATCTTTTCCGTGGAGAGCAAAAACACCTTCCGTTACGGCACAAAAAAAGAGCCGCACACCTGCGACTCTTCTTATATCCCAAACTTACATTTCTATTACTTAGATGCTGCAAGCGATTGTTTGCGAAACTCTTTCATTGCCTTTTCAATTTCGAGCGATGATTTGCGGGCACGTGTTCCTGCCGCTTTGTTTCCATTTTCTACTTGCGCATTGGCATCTTTGGTAAATTCTGCTGTAAGATTTTGAATCTTTTCGATTAATTCTTTCATTTTATTCGGTTTTTATAAAATTTTCGCGTGCAAAGGTAATTTTATTTTTGGATTTGAATCATTTCCGAGTAGGTAATCTGCACATACGGGTTATCGGTGGTTATGGTTTGATGCACCGCTTTCACTCCCCACCGCCACCACAGGAAGCGGTGTTTGTGCTCTATCCACACAAACTGATTGAGCGTTACCGGAAGCTGAATGCGCCCCGTTAGTAGATTGTTCTCTATTATGCCGCTCACTTGCAGGTGCGGTGTGTTCATTTCTATTTTCTGAATGCGCAGGGGCACGGTATCGCGTATAACCACGGTATCCGTTACCTCGGCACGTATCGGTGCATCTACGGCAAGCTGGTGGCGTGCAGCCGTTTCGAGGCTTTTGATACGGATATTGAGCTTTTTAATCAGTTCGGCATCATCGGCACGGAAACGCTTGTACTCGTCGATGTTCAGGCGCAACGTGTGCAGGTCTACTGCATAGGTGGTGCTATCAATCTGCATGCGCTTCATATCACTGAGCAGCGCGGTGGTATTGCCTTTGTAGCGGTCGCGCTCGGTTTCGAGTTGCTTCACTTTGCGAAGCAGTCCGCCGCAGAGGGCAACGAGCGCTACCAGAACCACTGCGGCGGCTATATAGAGTTTAGTCTTCATGTTCTATGGAGTTTTGGGGTATGAACCAGGTGTGTTCGCCCTGAAAAGGCTCGTCGAGATAAACCATGTAGCCCTTTACGGTGCGGTGTTCCTGCGTGAGGTCTTCGGTAACAAGGCCGTGACAGCCTGCGATGGCTGCGAGGCGGTAGGCCGACAGCTCGGGTGTTTTTTTAATCGTTATCCGGTGGTAAACTTTCATAGGTGGTACGTTTTTAAGTGGTTGTTAGGGATGTTCGTATAATGCGTTGAACTCGTGACGACGGCGGCGTTCAAGGGCGGCGATTACCTTGCCTTTGTACTTGCGGTAGCTGATGTAGTCGGCCTGTATATCGCGGTTCCCGGCTTCGAGTTTGGCAATGAGGGTGCTTTTTTTAATGGTCGGCGTGCCCAGCAGGCGGTATTCGCCAATGTTGTAAGCCAGTACGCCCAGCAACAGCGAATCTTTTCCGAAATGGCGGAAGGCGGCGCACTTCTGCAATAAATCTTTTCTTAATAGTGAATCGGCAAAAGGCTTGCTGATGGTGTGGTCGAAGTTGTCTCCTTTCTGCAATTTGTGTCCGTAGCCCACATACGGATAGTGGCGGGCGGTGTGCCATCCCTCGTACTGCTTAATGATGGCAACGGCACTGTCGAAGCGATTATAGTAGACTAAAATCTCATAGTCCGAAAGAATAAAGGAGCTCTCCGGCTCACTGACGAGGGGAGAACTCCATTTACCACTTATGAACAAAAAAGGAACAATTAAAAAAAACTTTATCGTCTTCATCACTTCTGCAATAGCTCTTTGATGTCGCTCCGCATTTCGCGGATGTCGGTTTGTATACTGGTAAACTGGGTCATGGTAGCCTCGAACACCGCTTTGTCGAGCTTTATAGCGTCAATCCGGTCGTACTGGTCTTGTATTTTCAGTTCCAGTCCGGCGCATTTCGATTTCAGCTCGCCAATCTGCGCCGTGTTGTTCATGTGCTGCACGTACATGGTGAGCACGAACGATAGAATGAGGAACAGGGTTTTGAAATTGCTTAGTATGAATTCTTTTACGGGTGTCATTGGCTAATTCTGTATTAATAGGGTAAATGCTTCGGTAATTGCTTTGAGTAAGTTGGCGGCTGCCTCGCTGTCTTTCAACATTCCGTAGACCACGAGGGCTACGATGAGCACAATATATATGGTGCGCTCGATGGTTTTACGGCTAAGTTTCTTCATGGTCGCGGGGTTTTGCTTCGGGAACAATGACGTTGAACACTACACCGCCTTCGCCTTCGATGCGGAGCTTGGCTTCCTGCGCGTGCTTGATGGGGTATAAATCCATGAGCGCTTTGGCTGCGTTTACGCTTACCGCACGGAGCGGTGCCGGAGAGAGGGAAACGCCGAACTTATCGCTGTAGGCTGCCGAGCTGGTTTCTTCCATCACGGCTTTCAGGGTTTCGGCCACCTGTAGTTTTACGGCGAGGGTTTCGGTATCGTTCTGCACGAGGGCTGATAGTTCTTTGATGCGTGCCAGGATTTGTGGTTTGCCCAGCAGGCGGCGACTGGCTACGGCCACGTTTCCGGTTTCGCCGAATATTTCTTCATAGCACTTGCGATGCTGTCCGGCAAAGTCCATATCGCCATATATGTAGAGGTTGCAGAAATCTTCTTCCTGCGCGCTTAATACTGTTTCCTTCTCGTCGGTATTCTTTTCTTTCATACGCTTTTCGGGATAAAAGAATAGCCCGGCGTTGAAATGGCGGGCTATCCCTATTTGCTTAAGAATAGGTTAAACGGGCTCCGGTGGTTTTAGGAAATCGGCATTCCTATCGATTAGTTGCTTCATCAATGCCTGATAGAAAACATCGGCAAGGGCGTCGGCACAGGCTTCGGCATCGGCAAGGCTGTTGATGATGCGCATGTTGAACCGTATATCCAATCCGTAGCCGGTGATGGCTGCCATCATTTCGTTTCCCTCGTAATCGAGCACACCGTAGCACATCAGTTCGTCGGTGTTGAAGGTTACCTGTTCAGAGGTCTTTTCGTTCTCTTCCATGGGTTATATTTTAAAGTATTGCCTTGATTTTTCGGGTTTCTGTATGAGGATGTTTCCTTCGCTTTCCATGTTGCGCATACGGCCTGAGCATACCCGCCCGATGTTGAGGGTGGCGGTTACGTCGGCATCGGCGTCGTGGGCATCGTCGAGTTCGATACCGAGGCGTTCGGCAATAAGCTCCAGTTTGTAGGAGGTTACCGAGGGGTCGTGCGCCAGTGCCATGCGGGCAATGAAAATGGTGTCGATGTAGTGCGGCTGGAAGTTGCCGTAAAAATCTTTGGTGCCCGCGAATACCTTTTCAAATTCCTTTAGCTGTCCGGTGTAGTTCATGAGTTGTTGCAGGAAGCCGATGTCGAACGGTATGTTCTGCCCAATGAGGATAGGCTTTCCCTGATGCCCCTTGCTCAGGGTGTTTTTGCGGGCAAAGGCAATAACGCTTTCGCCTACCTGCTTGAGGTCTGCGCCCTGCCGTTCGAGCTGTTCCATGCTGATGCCGGAATAGTTCAGGGCTTCGGGTTGGTAGTCCATCAGGGTGCGCTCTTCCTGTTCGTGGCGGTTGCGGAGCACTTTGCGCCGGGCACCGCCGATGTCCTGTTTCTCGTAGGGATAAATGTACTGCACGTAGCGGTCGGTTTGCTCCCATGTATCGAGGCGAACGGCCTGCATGGCGAGCTGGGTGCAGGCACCGGATGTGCAATCGAGCGAGCCGGTTTCAAAATCGAGTCCGATACCGGTGTATATCTTGGGTTCAGCTTTGGGTGTTGCCATAAATCAGTTGTTTTTAGTGGGGTTATTAACGGAATCTTTTTCGTTCAGGTAGTCGAGCCAGGCATACGGCTCGCGGTCGTAAGTTTCTTTCTCGTCGTTGGCGTAGGCTTCGCGCTCGAAACTAATGTTTCGGTAGGCCGCACGGCGGTTGCGGTATTGCAACAGGCGGATGAGGTACTCTATGCCGTACCACAGGTAAAAGGGCAGGACGAGCATTTCGAGCATTTGCCGTTTGTGTATCTCTTCGTGGCGAATGGTGCGCTCGCTCAGGGTTACGCCGTGACGGGCAAACAACATACCGAACAGCATCATAGCTACGTAGCCTTTGGGCGGCAATAGGTTGTTACGGATTATTTTCATGACGGGTGACGGGTTTAAATGGTGTGTAAAAGGGATGTTTTGTAGGTGTTCAGCGCGTTGCTTCCGGCATAGTCGCTGTACTTGATGATGGCGGTTACGATGATGATTTTGTCTTTCATCGACAGCAGGTTGTGCTTGTTCTCCTGATAGAATTCCGACCAGCACACCAACTCGATGAGGTCGTTGTTCTGCTGGAGCTTCATCTTGCAGAACTGCTTTTTCTCGCCTGTCTGCTTGTCTTTGTAGGAGATTTCGTCTACCTCTACCACCGTGGCACATACGGCAATGCGCTTGCCATCGTTGTCGAGGTTCAGTGCATCGCGCACGCTCATGTAACCCGCCTTGCCCCGGCATTTCTCCTTCATGTCAGATGTTTCGAAGATGCGGCGGTAATCAATAGAGCCGATACCGGAAATGTTTATCTGCTGGATGCTCCAGAAGTGGTCAACCTCGTAGAAGCGTTGATAATAGTCGTTGGCGTTGTTGGCAAGTGCCAGTTCATGACTTGCGTTTTCCAGTATGAGGTATCGTTCGTTGATGGCGTGTATGTTTTCGAGCTTGTCGAAACAGCCTGCGAGAATCAGGTGGCGCACATGCAGGATATTCACGGGAATGCGCACGGCTTCTTCCTCATTGTCGGGGTCGTCCCAGTACGTGTACTTCTTTAGTTTGTACTTAAAGATGCGGTGAATGAAGTTCTGAATGCTGGTGAACTCTCCGTTCTTGTCGCGCTCGGCAATGATGTAATCAACCGCTTTTGTGCCCAGCTGCTTGATGCGGGTAAGCGACCAGAAGATGCTGTTTGTGTGGTATTCGGTGAAAAACTCTTTCTGCGATACGTTGATGTCCGGCGGAACAATCTTCGCCTCGCTGCAAAGTTCCATTTCCGACATAAGCAACGGGATTTCTTTATCGTCCGCCCACTGAAGTGCTACGGTGTAGAACGCCGTGGGGTAATTGGCTTTGAGCCATGCACCCACATAGGCAGTAAGGGCGTAGGCTGCGGCGTGCGAGCGGTTGAAGGAATACTTTCCGGCTACTTCTATTTTGTGCCAGATGTCCTGCGCTTCGTAGTCGGGACAGCCGTTGCCGATGGCTCCTTTGATAAAGTCGTCTTTGAGGGTTGCCATCAGTTCGGCGTTCTTCTTACCGATGGCCTTTCGCAGGAAGTCGGTTTTACCGAGGTCGAAGCCTCCGAGCGAGTGGGCAATCTGCATGAACTGTTCCTGATAGGTCATAATGCCGAACGTGTTCTTGGTGGCTTCGTAAGTGCCGAAGTTGTACACCGGAGCTACCTCGCCGCGCTTGTATTTGATATAATCTTCCGGTGCTCCGATTTCGAGAGTTGCGGGTCGGTACAGGGCATTGATGGCAATGAGGTCTTCGATGCAATCGGGCCGAACGTCCATAATAAATCGTGTTATCCCCCGGCTGGCAAACTGGAATACGTTCTGGGTGTATCCCTGCGATAGTAGTGAATAGGTTTTCGGGTCGTCGATTTCGTCCTGCGTAATGCTCTCGATGCTGTAATGCTTGCCGTATACCCGGTTTACGATGCTGATAACGGCACTGAGTTTCGATAGCTCTTTGGTGGCGAGCACGTCTTCTTTCAGCAATCCGATGCTTTCCACTTCGTAGCCGTCGAACTCGGAGACTAACAGGTTGTCCATCTTGCGGATGGGCAGGAAGTCGAAGCACTCGGCAGGCTCGCCGTCTTTCTCGGATGGGGTGACGATGATGGCGGATGCGTGTATACTTGCCGAACGGGGTTGCCCCATGATGCCGCGCGCATCTTCAATCACTTCGGGGTAAGTCTGCACAAATTCGCGCACGCGCTTGTTTACGGCTGCCAGCTTAAAGAGGTCTGTCCAACTCATGTTGTCGTCGTCGAATATGGCGGTGATGTAATTGACCAAGCTCACCGGAACACGGTACACCCGCGAAACATCTTTCAACACGGCCTTTAGCTTCATGGTGCTGAACGTTCCGGCGGAGAACACGCGCTGCATACCGTTGACGTTGTACCGCTGTTCGAGGTATTCTTTTATTTCCTGTCGGCGGTCGCTGGCAAAGTCGGTGTCGATGTCGGGCATGGCGGAGTGCCCGCCCTGAATCAATCCTTTCACTACAAACATGTCGGCAACGAACATCTTGTCCGCTGCCAGTAACTTTTCTACTTTCTGTACTTTCATTGAAGAATATCGTTTAGTGTCCAAAGCCTGTCGCGGTTGTCGAGCAGTATTTCGTCGCCGTCTTTCAGGTCGTTGGCATAGAGGGTGAGTGTTTCTTCGCCCCGGCGTATGCGGAGCTTTGCCCACTTGTCTACTTCGAGCGTGCCATGGTCGGTCTCTATGCGGATGTAGCTTTCGCCGGGTTCGAGTTCGAGGTCTTCGGCGATGGCGGTAATCTCGTCTACCCAGTGAAGCCCGCAACGTTCGGGCACAAGGAACCGCGAGAAGATGAGCCCGTATTTTATGGGGTCGATGGTGATGATGTCGAGGAGATAAGAAACGAGCGAGCCTCCTGCCGATCCGCGACCGATGCCGGTAACAATGCCCCGCTTTTTGGCTTCGCGAATCATGTCGTACTGAATGAGGAAATAGTCAACGTTGTTGGTGCTTTCGATGATGTACGTTTCTTCGTTCAATCGCTGGCGGTATTGCTCGTGCAGGGTTGGTGGTATCTTGCGTCGCAACCCTTCTTCGAGCAGGGCATGGAACATACGGAAGCGGGTGTTGTACTTCACCCTTTCGTCGTCGAGCATGATGTACTGTGGCATGTACATTTTGCCTATGTCGTAGCTGGCGCAGGCACGCTGGGCAATGTCAACGGTGTGGCTGCACATGCGTTTGAATAGCTCGTCGATGTTCCATTTGTCACTATCGAACAGGTTTTTGAGTGTCGTGTAATGCTCGTCGAGGTCCTTGAAATACTGGTCTTCACTTTGCTTGTGGGCGGCTCCGTTGGCAATCTTGTTGAGGATGATTTTGTTCCGGGCGTCGTCTTTGTCGAGGTAGTAGGTATCGCAGATAAGTATGGGTTCGATTACGAAGTTGCGGAACTCCGGCAAATACAGGGTCTTGAAGAAATAATCCACGGCTTTCAGCACTTCGGCGTCGATGCGCTCGGCTTTGTATTCGCTCAGGTCAACCTGATAGTACACGCTGTCGAAGGAGTGGCGCATCTGCTCCACATAGTGCAGGTTTTGGTTTATCCAGTAGGAAGACAGGGTGCCGAACACCAGTGCGTTTCCGGCTGCGTGGGCAAGCAGGTCTTTGATGCCGATGGTGGCGTCTTTGCTGTCTACATTGATAATCTTTTGTATGCGCAGCAGGTTGCGCAATCCCTTTTGCGACTGGCAGTAGAGCTTCATTTCGGTTTTCTCGCCGTCGTGCAGCAGGTCGAACGTATAGCCGAATACGTGGTTCACTCCGGCTTTGGCGCATTCTTTTTGCAGGGAAAGTGTGGCGGCCATGGTGTTGCGGTCGCAAATGCCGATGGCGGTTTGCCCCAGCTGTTTGGCTTTCTTTATCCATGCGGTGAGGTCGCCGGAGCCGTTCAACAGTTCGTAGGGGGTATGGATGCCGAGGTTGACAAAGGGAATGTTTACTTCCGGTTGCTTGCGGCTGCCTACGTACTTCAATAGGTTGAATTTGAACTCTTCGCGCAAATCGAAATAGTACCAGTTGCGCCCGAAAGGAAACACAACGTAGAATATTTCTTCGTCAATGAGAATCTGCGGGTTCTCCATGAGGTTGAACACGAGTTGGTCTTTCGTACCCCTGAATATGGACTTAACCCCGGTGAGGTCGGCAATGAATGCTTTTCCGAATCCGGTGATTTCAATTACTTCGTTGTCTACCGTGCGGTAGTCAATCTTGTTGGCTTCGAGCCATTCTGATAACTGTAACATCATTCCTGAATTTTAGAGATTTTATATTCGATTGGTGTTTTGAGGCGGTATGCAAACACCTCGTAGATTTCGTGTGGAGTAAGGTCTTCCCAGTCTTTATCGCCGCCGGGAATATCGGCAATGAGCACATCGAAGTAGGGTTGCAGGTCGGTGGCTGTTTTCTTGATGGCGTCCACCGCATCGCCGTCGTAGCCTATCACTACGGTGGTTACGCCTTTTACCTGTAGTTTGTATATCTGGGCAAGGGATATTTTTTTGCCGAAGGTGGCAACGGGCTTTATCTGCTCGTTGTCGTAAAGGTCGAGCTTGCGGGTAAGGGCAACCACATCGAAGATGCCTTCGGTGAGGATAACGGTGTCGGTCACTTCGGGTATGATGGCATCGTAGTTGTACAGCAGCTTCACAAACTCGTTCTCGGTGGAGTTGCGGAAACGCAGTATCTTATAGTCTCCGCTTATCTTGGCGCGGCTGTTGTGCCGGTCTATCTCTTCTTTGCTCCAGGTGTGGCGGGATACGTAGCCCACGGTGTCGCCCTCGTCGATTACGGGGAATATTACATAATCGTCGAACCGGAAGTTGAGGCGGTTGGTGGTGCCTACGGGAAAGTATTCGTAGTCGTCGAACACAAAGCCGCGCTTCTTGAGGTAAGGATGCGAAAAGGCACGGCGGTAGAAGTCGGGCAGCTCAACGATGCCCAGTGTGTCGTCTATCTCTTCTTCGGTATCGAGGGGGAAGAGAATGTTTTCTTTCAGTTGTTGGTTTAGTTCGGCGGTCTGGGTAACCATTAAGTCCATGCGGTTCCAGAGTTCGAGCAGCTGTTCGAGGCTATTGGTGGAGCGACCGCACGAGAAGCAGTGCGACATGAATAGTTTTTTGCGCTCGGTTTCGCGACCGACGAAGATGCCGTATTTGCTGCGCTTCTTGCAGAAGGGACAGTCGGCTATGATGTTCTTTCCCGAACCGTCAATCTTACCGCCTGTTTCGCGGATAAGTTCTTGTATCAGGTGTTCTTTTTCCTGTGATGATAGTTGATTGCTCATGGGTTATTTTCTCATACTTAGTGTGCGGGCATGGTCGAAAAAGACTTCGTTGTCGTAGTCGGTAGCAATGCGGAAGGTGTCGCCCTTGCGGAAGAACCGGGCTTTGGCAATGTGCAGGCGCATCAGGTCTTCGTTGCGTTCGTTGCCGGACTGGTTCAAACTGATTAGGTGGGTACAGGGGCGTGCCAATCCTTTGGCTTCGGAGCAGTTGTACTCGGTGAGTACGTTCTTTTCGTCGTTGAGCCATTCGCGGTTCTCGATGGTGGCCTGATAGGTAACTACTGCCCATACGTTTTCATCGGCGGCAAGGTCTTTGAGGTCGTTGGCTACGGCTATGCGCTTGCTGCGTTCGTGCTCGGCTCCCCATACGCGGCGGCTGGCATCGGTAAGCAGGTCCATCGAGTCGATGATGACAATGTCGGGACCGTAGCCGTTGAGCTTCCGGTATTCGGCAATGCCGTTCTTGATGTCGAGCGATGATACACGGGTGTTGAACCGGGGGAAGGTGCGCACGGTGATGCTTCCTGAATAGCTTTCGACCATTTGCTCGAAGCGCTTCATTTCAAGTTCGGATATACGGCCGCGCTCGAAGTAGAAAGCGTTTTTGGATACCAGTCCGCCGCTGTAAGCGTTGAGCGCTTCTTCTTCGGAACCTTCCAGCTGGAAGTGCAGTACGTGCAGCCCGTCGACAATGTTGGCTTGTATGCCGATGTACTTGGCGATGTGCGATTTGCCCACTCCGGTAGAAGCAAGGAAGCAGGAGAGCTGCCCGCGCAGGTTGCGCCCGTTGTTCAGCTCGTCGAGGTCGGGAATGTAAAAGCGCGTCACCTGCCGGAGTCCGGAGCGGTTCTGTTCAATTTCCTTTTCCTGATTGCGGTTGAAGCGTTGGCGGAATGTTTTGCCTACGTTGATGAACGAGGATGTTTTCAGGGTGAAGCCTGATAACCATTCGGCGTACTGCTTTAGCTTGTCTTCGGCAAGTGCCTGCTTGTTCTGGTTGTAGAGTTTGCCCACTTCGGAGTACACGGCTTGCAGCCTTACACCTTTGATGTATTGCTCGAAGAGGTCGGTGGTTATCTCCGGGTTCTGGTCGCCCTCGTACTCGCGAAAGGTGTTGATGAGTTCTATCGCGTCGTAGTCTTTGGCAAATGCTTGGGAAAGCACGGCGTAGGTGGGTGCTTTCTTGTATGTCTGGTAGTGATTGACAAATACTTCCTGTATGCGCTGGAAAGAGCGGTCGGGAAGGTATTCTTTGTGCATGTGTCCTACGAGGATGTTGCATATATGGTCGTACCGTATGGCCGTGGAGTATAGCTCGTAGAGGAACTCTGCGGATAACGGGTTACGTTGGTTGCTTTTCATTGCCTTTCTTGTTTGTTGTACGCTTCTTGTCTTATCCGGTATAGTTCACTGTATTTGCGTTGGAGCACGTCGATGCACCGCTGGCTGTTCTTGCAGGTTTGGCACAGCTCCGAAAAAGGTGTCCACAGCAGGGTGGATATCTGGCAGATGTAGAAACCTACTTCGGAGTTGTGCATGCGCCGCTTGGTGTTCTCCTCGTACTCGGGGTAGATGAACTTGTAGAGCGGATGTTTCCGGCGGTCTTTGAACATGTCGCAGAGTAGTGTGCGCGATAGCTTTTGGGTGCTGAGCCACTTGTCTTCGTAGTACTTCCTGCCTTGTGTGCTTTGGGCATAGCGGTCGATGGCCTTCCTGCCGAAAGAGTGGTTTACTTTCCACTTGGGTAGGTAGGTCTTCTCGAAGCGGCTGATGGCGTATACCTGACAGATGACAAAGTCGGTCATGCGCTCAGGGCTAAGCTCCAGCGAGTAGCGTTGTTGCAGCTCGTCGAGACAGTTGTTTACGGTACGCAAAGCGAGTCCGCCACCCGGAAAAGAAAAGTCTTTGGATATGGCAGCGCGCATCAGGTAGGTGAACACCCCGGTGATAAACTTATTCCTCTCTGCGGTCTCCATCACGGGTAATCAGTTTACGCATTTGTTGCTTGGCGAGGAATAGCCTGCTCTTTACGGTTTCGATGTTCTTGGTGCGCAGGTTGCCGTTGCGGTAGGATATTTCCATAATTTCGTTGAGCTTGTATCCGGCTTGTTGCAGCAGGAGGGCTTCGCGGTATATGGGTTTTATCTTGCTGAGGGCGGCAAGTATGTCGTCGTTGTACATCTGCGGATAGTTGGATATGTCCATGCTGTTGCCGCTGATATCGTCTTCGTCGAGAAGGCTTTCGGCGAGTTGGTTCACATTCACGTCGTCAGTGGTCTTGTACTGGCTCCGCTTGTTGTTCATATCACCTATAAAGCGTTTGGTTACGATGTGCAGCCATGTTTGTATGGAGCGTGCAGGGTCGTAGCTTTCGATGTACTTGTAGAAGTTTATTAATACTTCGTTGTAGTTATCTTCTATGTCTGCCGAAGAGTAGGAATAGCGTATACAGAGTTTGTACACAAGATTCACATGGGGCAGTACGTAGGTGTTGAACAGGTTGGTTCGGCGTTCTACCGATAAGTCTTTTAGTTCCTGTTCCTGATTGCCTGTATTTGTTTCCACATCCCGATTACTTGAATTAGACAATAATCTTTCGCGTAATCTTCAGCTTGAAAGCAATCAGTTAAATACAGGTTATATGTTGAGAGCACCTTAATCATATCCTTATTAGTTTATTCTGTATTTCCGGACATAGTAATGATACAAATGACAGGCATCCGAAACGTTGTCATCCGCTGGTTGGAAATTGTATTTCTCTACACAGGCCCGCATCATGTCGGGCTTGGTTGCCCTGCCGTTTCCGGTAGCCCACTTTTTGAGGGTGGCTACATTGATAAAGGTGGGTTCGGGCAGGTCGAGTGAGTCGCATACTTCGTAAAGGATACCCCGGAACTCGGACAGCTTGCGCATGTCGGAGAAGTAGTTGTTCACATTGACGTCTTCGGCTACGATGTGCCGGATGCCGTGCGCTACGATGTAGTTAATCAGCGTATCGCGGAAGTCTTTGTGCTGCTTGTTGTTGTTGCGGCGTTTGGACTCGGTAAAGTTCCATGTGCCGTGTCCGTGCAGGCAGTAAAAGCCGGTGTGCGTTGCGATGTCCAGTGCGAGGATATCCTTTCTACATAGGTTGCTAAAATTCGGGTTCGATTCTTGATTCACCATTTTCTTTGATTATCTTTAGTACATGTGGGTACGACTCCGCAATGTTGCCGTGACTAACGATAAGGGCGGTGAGTTCAAGTTTATTGAGGGCTGCAAACATGGATGCCAGTCCGGCTTCGTCTACAGCTTCCAGTATTTCATCGAGTACCAGCAGGTCTAACCCTTTGTCGGTGTCGGCGCTGGTGTTAATCATCTTTTGCATGGCAAGGATGGTGGCGAGGTTAACGCGGGCTGCTTCGCCTGCGCTGAACTTACCGAAGCTGCCGCAGTCTAACCCTGCACGTACCAGCGATACGGATATTTTCTCGCGCACTTTGCCCGACTTCAGTACGGTGTAGCCTGAGAATTTGATGCGGATGTCGCTTCCGATGTTTTCAAGGAATTCGTTGGTGATGCTACCCAGTGCCTCAATCTTGGTATTGGCGAGGTAGGTCTTGAATTCGATGAAGTTCTGTTCCTGACGCGATAGGGTCTGCAACTCTTCTTCTACGTGGTTTTTCCGTTTGAGTGTCTTTGCCGATTGTTTCCGGTACTCTTCCAATGAACTCTTTAGCGATTCCAGAACTGCCGTTGGTGAGTGTTCCTGTATCTGCCGGATGGTGGTTTCGATGGTTTCTATTGCACCTTCGGCTGATTTTATGTCCTCATTCAGGCTGCCTTTTTGCCGCTCGTTACTCTTATACGCTTCGTCTACAAGCTCAAAAGCCTCGTCGAACGCTTTTCTAAGAATACCGTCGAGATCGGAATTAAGTTGACTGATGTCGCCCGCAATCTTATCGTGATTGCGCATTACTGTGTCCATTTCGTAGGTAAGACCTTTCAGTTCGAACTCGGCTTTCTTCACGCGGTCGGCCCATTCGTTCTCTTGGGTGATGATTTTGCGTTTCTCGGCTTTGATTTCGGATTGCTTATGCTCGATGCTCTCTATTTCTTCTTCGCTGGTGTTTATTTTGGAGGTGTAGGTTTTGTATTCCTGCTCTTTTCCGGCGGCTTCCTCGCGGCTTTCTTCTACGTTGAAACCTTTGTCGGATACCACAAACTCGAAACCACAAGCGGGGCAGCTGATGACTCCGGCGAGCTTGTTGTTCAGGGTTTCAATGGCTACGGAGAGGCTGCGGCGGGTGGATTTCAGGCGGGTGATTTCGTCCTGTACCTGTTTGAACTTCTCGTCGAGGTCGGACAGTTGTTTGTCGTAGGTTTCGGCTTTGTCCCGGCTTTCCTGAAGAAAGGATTTGTGTTCGCTGCATAGGGCATCGTAACCGGCTTTCATGGTGTTGACCTTTTCTTCGGTTTCCTTGAACATGGTGTCCCACTTGGCAAGTTCCTCTTCGGCGGCTTTAATTTTGTCTTTCTTGCCGTTGATAACCGTTGCCCAGTCGGTAGTGTATCCTTTGTTGATGATGGATAGCAGGGATTGGATGCCGGAAAGGTAGTTTTCAAGCGTGTTTTCGCTGTTTTCCAGTTTCTGCAACTCGGTATCAACGTGGTCTATTTCCTGAACTTTGGTTTCGAGCAGGGATATTTCTTCGGCTGTGTCGCGGATCAGCGAACGCTTCGAGGAAATGGTTGCTTCCAGTTCGGTTATTTTCTCTGTCTTGGTGCGGGCATTTTCTTCCATGCCGTTCTCTTCTTTTTCGATTTGCTCTTTCAGCAGGTCGATGCGTCCGTCGGTTCCGGCAAGTTCCAGTTCGAGTTTATTATATTGTTTCTCTACCGGAGCTTTGTCTTCTACGATACGGGCAATAGCCTCATCGACCATGTTGCCGTTGGAAAAGCGGTTGATGAATTCTTTCTTTTCCTTATCGGAGGATGCAAGGAAGTTCTGGTACTTGTATTTGGACAGGATGAAATTGTTATAAATCTCGTCCCGGCTGATACCCAGTTTGTCAAGGATGAACTTGTTGTATTCGTCGATGCTGGATTGCACGGTTTCCTGTGCGGCAAACTCGTCGCCCCGGAAGATGAAGCATTTTATCTGCGAGGAACCTTTACGGTACAGGCGGCGTTCGATGACGAACTTCTCCCGGATGCTGTCATTGGTAAAGGTGAGCTCGATGAGTGATTCTTCCGAACTGTCGTTGATGATTTCTTCGTTCTTGATTTTGCGCAGCGGGCTTCCGGTGATGCCGATGGAGATACATTCTATCAGTGCCGATTTGCCGGAGCCGTTGCTGCGCTGGCTTTCGTTATCGCGGTTATCACCGAAGATAAGCGTTGTTACGCCTTGCTTGATGACGTATTGTAATTCTCTGAATGCACAGATGTTCTGCGCATATATTTCATTTAGCTTCCACATTTTTATCTATTTTTGCGAGGTATGAGAGACCGAGGGCAGGATCTTCGATATCCTTCACCCGGCAGAATTCTTTGTAATTTTCCTGAATCTTGTTGTTGTCGAACTTTTCAAATAGGCTGGAGGATACGATTTCGCGTACTTCCGGTTCTTCGGTGATGATTTCCACTTTCATTGCACCCGAATCGAGCAGCTTGCTTTTGTCGATGCTTGCCGCATCGGCGTTGGTGGAGTGTACCCGCACTTTGACTTTGTACCTGCCGTCTTCCCGGATTTCTTCGAGGCGGTCTGACAGGTGAATGTCTACTTTGTTGGCCGGAACGTCGATAACCTGATAGCGGGTGTTGGCTTGGTTCTTCACAAACTCGTGGCTACCGTCGTTGAATACCAGTGTATATCCTTTTTCTTCGTCTTCGCCGAAATTGTGCTGGCGTGATGAGCCGATGAACTCCACATTGCTTCCTTTGACAAGGCAACGGTTGTGGTAGTGTCCTACGAATACTTTGTCGAAGTCACCAAAAATATTGGCGGGTAGTTCATTGTCGGACGAATGCCCTCATGGATGTAGAGCAGGTTCTTCCGTTCTTCATCCAGTCCTCCGGTGATTAATGCGTTGAGCTTGCTGGTGAAACTTCCGGACTCGGGAAAGTAGGCTATCATGTGTATGGCGCAATCCCACTCGTCGTCGGTGATGGTTAGGAAGTCATCGACTACGGCCACGTTGTCGAACTGTCCGTACACATGGCAGTACCCGCGAATGGCTTCCTGATTTACTTTGTCGTGGTTGCCGTTTGCCAGTACTATTTTTATTCCACGGTTGTCGGCAATGGCAAGCATGTCGTAGATAGCGAGCAGGATGTCGAGGTTCTGGGAAGAACGCGACTGGAAGAGGTCACCGCCAACGAGTATGAGTTTAATTCCCCTTTCATCACAGACCTGCAAGGCTTCATTCCAGTTGGCTTTTGCTTCCGGTATGTTGTCTTTGCTCACATGTATGTCGTTAATCAACAACGCACATGGGTATATATTCTTATCAGACATAAGCGTATAAGAGTTAAAGAAGAAGCGCAGAATTGCTTCGTACGCTTCTCCCGTGAGTTATATAAGAATGAATTGGGTATTACCGCCTGTTGCGGGTACGTGTTGGTTTTTCCGGCTCTGTGTCTCCCGGTTCTTCCTTTGTCTCGTCTTCCGGATCAGGCTCCTGTTCGGGTTGGTCCTGAAGAGACTTTTCAATCGTTTCGAGCAACTCAACGTTTGTAGTGGAACGGGTTACACGGATTGAAAGACCTTCTTGCTCAATGTAGGAACGGATAAGGGTGCGTAGTTCCTGACCTTCTTCGGTTTTGTCGCCAAGACCTTTGTCTTTCAGGTCTTCATAGCGGTTCCAAAGTTCGTCCAGTGAAATAGATGTGTTTTCTGCGTTTTCCTTGGCGTCTTTGTTGCGCTTGTCGAAGCTGAAGCTGCTGGTGTCGTCTTTCGGAAGTTCGGAACCCAGCTGGTCGATTACTTCTTTCATTTCGTCTGTTTCCATTACCGACAGGCCGTACTTCGCATCGCATTGTTTCAAAAACTCGATGGTTGCTTCAAATTGGTAGCGGGTGTATCGGTAGATGATTTCAGGAATGCGAGGAGCATTCAGCAGGGCGTTGAGTTCATCTTTGGAAAGGGCGTCAACATCCGATTCGTTATCAATACTGATAAGATATTCGGTTTTGTTTCCATTCTTTTTCTTCTCAATTTCTACCGGATAGGCGTTGTACACACTGGAAATAGGGCATACGGCGCTGGAATTCTTCGCGAGTTTCTTTTGCCATAGCTTGAACTTGCGTTCGTCCAGGTCTTTGAATTGTGCATGGCTCAGGGTTAGTAGCTGTACACCTTTCGCGCGTTCGTTCATATCGAATATGTAGAGCGCGTGTCCATAGGTATACTTCAAACCTCCACCGAATGAACCTCCGCCGATCTTCTCAGCGAGCTTGTCTTCTCCGTTTTCCTTTGCTTCGGCTACAGCTGCCTTGCGGTAGGTGTCGATTAAATCAACGGAGTAACCGGCGTCTGTTGCGCGGGGTACTGTTGCATATACATAAGATTGCTTACTTCCCGAGCTGGGTTTCTCAATCTCCAGTAATAGCTGATGCACCGGATATTCGTAACTCTTACGGTCTATCGAGCCGTCTTTACTTGGCGCAATAGGCAATACACGCAGGTTATAGACGCCCAGTTTATCCATCCGGAAATACTCGGTGCGTGCAAATGTCTTACTCTCTTCCTGGGCACGTTGTTGTGCTTCGGAATACGTTTCCTGAACTCCCAAAAACAGATCCTCTACGGACTTGTTCATGAATTCCGTTCCTTCGTAATTTTCTTCTTGTTCTTGCATAAATGCATGGAATGTTATGCCGAGAAATCTAAAAGAGCGGTAAGAGGGTTCGGGTTTAGCCTCTTACCTTCACTTTGTATAATCTTGGGAGGATGCAAGGCGGGATAATGCCTTAATATTCTCGCTAACATGCCCGGTTGGGCTCAATATAAAAATATCCCTTCTGTGGTGAAGGGATGCAAATATAATAGCTGATTCGTATTAAGCCAAACGATTGAGAATTAGTTTATAAACAATTATTTTAATTCATTGCATAAGAAGCTGTTTCGTATGGGTTGTTAGAAAAGGTTTTCTTAATATTCTAATTGTTCTGGAATGAAGTCATTGAACTTTAAGTTTATACGTGTGATCTCTATACCATCTGGAATCTTAAATTCCCAGATGATATCTTCCTTTCGGATGTTTAAATTGGGTCGATTTATATAATTAAAGGCATAACTTAAAGGTTCATCGGCGATATCACGTAAGATTGTTTTTGGCTGCAAACAAAAATCATGCGGATTGATTTGAATTACTGTAAAGTCCCGAACACTTACACCGTCGATTCTTTCATTCAGATAATGATCTGCAATATATATCCACATATCTGGATCATTCAATCGCGTTACGCAAATCCCTACTGGTCTATTCACTACTGAATTAACTCGGTTTTCAAGACCTTTTTCAAAAATTTCAGCCATCCTATAAGAAGGGGTGACATGGAAAAAGGGTTTGTTCTGTTTCAGGAAATCTAATACTGTCATTATCTTTTTTCTACAAAGGAAAGAAAACTATTTGATTAACATTAACTTTGTAGTCGGTAATCCTTTAACTTTAAAACATTATGAATATACCTTTCAGTAATATCGAAACTTTGTTTTTTTGCGATGAGAGTAAGTTCTATTTAAACAATGGCGATTTCGAAGATGCTCTATTTTATTTCGCAATCCCTGTCCATAAAAACGAAGTAAAAACAGTCAATGATGAGTTTGATGCTATTTTGAAAAAGCACAGAATACAGAGTTCGGTATTCCATGCTACAAGAATATTCAGAGGAAAAAAACATCGTCCAGACCTGATTAAGGATATAACAGATTTAATAATAAGTCACGGATTACTTTGCTTTTGTTTCAAATACCCTAAGAATGCGGTTTTTGAACAAACCAAACTATTGGATTATCTAAATGATGGGGACATGTTCGATTTCAACGATCCCGAGTTTCAGGCTTTGTTTTATTTCCTAATCTTATTAAATACACACCTTGTGGAAGATCAGAGATTAAATTTGCCGGGACCATATCAAATGTTCTTCGACAGAAATGTTTACGGAAAAGAAGATACGGAAGCCTTTAATTTCCCACATCCAAACTTTGCCATTAAAGGGATGACCTTTTGTGAAAAAAGTAATATCAGTTTACTGGCTCTACCTGATTTCTTCGGTTATGTGTTTCGGCAAGTTAAGAACTTCCAGAATAAAATGGATGCTAATCAAAATCCACAACCGGATGAACTTATACTTGCTTGTCAGGAATCTTTGCTTGCAATAAATAAAGCAGGATTGTTCTTTCTGATACATTTACAGGATTATCTGCCGAATCTGGGTAAGGCGCTTAATATTAATTTTGATTAGCCTTAAAAGATTGCTTCATGCGATTTATTTGTTCACGGTTACTCGTTATAAACCGTTCCATCTTCTTCTTCCGGATGGACTCGTAATACTTGCGACGCTCGGGAGTTATCCGCTTTGGTCTCCTGCAATATAAACCGTCTTTGGCATATTCATCCAGAAACCGTTGATACTTTTTCTTTTTAAAGGAAGGATCAGGAGAACTGTTGCAGATAATTTTAATCAGAAGTAAGGGCGGCTCCGGGAATGGAGAGGCCGGTGTCATATTCATTATAATGTCATACGCCACCGGCACCTCATACTTCAGGAAAAAACCGAGTTTTGTTTCTTCAAACTTAAACCTCTTGAGGGTCCCCTTTGGCCTTCCTTCCTCTTTTTTTCGGTGTCTCTTCAACACTGGAGCTTTCGTCGTTCTCAGGTTCCTGTATAACTTCGCTTTCGGCATTGTCAGGTTCGTTTAATGTTTCGCTCAATAAGCTGGTTGTTTCATTACTGGTCATATCGTTTAGAGAATAATCTATCCTCTCAGATATTTCTGCTCTACTTCGCAGATCACGCTGGATATTTACTTTTTTCATATATAATTGTTTTATACCATATAGGTAAAGTTTAATTCTACGACAGCATTATACATACCGCTTTCCCATAAGATGATACGACGGCTACCACCGGCTAAGGTAAAAGTTGTTCCCCGGTTACGGTTATGGCTGTCGTTATAAGTACATGCACTGGTACGCAGGGAATATTTAGGAGGTGATATGGTATTAGGAATTACGGCTACCGTTCCTCCCCAGTTAGTTCCATCACGTTTGGCAGTATTTATTGTGCCCTGAATACATACAACGTTACCTATTTGCCGGATATAAAGTGAACTGGTATCGGTGCCTGTACCGCTATTACTCATTTTAAGCCAACCGGAATCCCATAATTTTGATTGGTAGTCTTCGGCATAAGCAGCGCCAAGCCGGGTGCAGACGGCTCGCTTATCACGTACATTGGTAAGGTTTAATTCGGATAGATAATTAGCTTTATTCAAATAATTACCTGACACATCAGTTTTACTCATCACTTCGAGCTTATCACGAAGCAACTTAAGCGCATCGGCTGTAGACTTACCCTGCTTTACAAGATATGTGATGTAATCCTGCCATAAACTCTCCACGGATGCAAATTTATCATTCGCTTGTGTTTTTGTATAAACATTGATATTGGTGGCTATCGTAGCTTTTTGTGAATCGTTTAATCCGTCAAGCAGGAGATTTGCCTTTTTACCAAGTTCTTTGACTACATAACTGGTCATTACATAACCCTCCACTTGCGCGATGGGTTTGTTGTTAGCATCAGTTCCGGCAAAATTACCGGTCTTTATCGCCTCCAGCTTTGTCTTATGATCCTGTGTAAATACAACACCTTTATAGCCTTCTCCAGAAGAAAGTTTTCCCTCTAATAATTTATCGATTTCAGTTGTTGAGTATACCTGTATATTCTTTCTGGCTGCGGCTTTATCGGCTAAATCTGAAAGGTTGGATGCTTTTGCCAATTTCAAGTCTACTATACCTTTCCTTTCTGCATCGATAACATTCCTTACGGTTTCTTGTTTCTTTAGCTTCAGTGCCGATGCTTGCTCTGGTGTTAATCCATTGATTTCATCTGCGCTTAGATTAATGAGTTCCTGAAGATTATTAGATATTCGTAAAAAGGTAATATTGCTTTCATTCTTGGAATATACATCAAGGTTTGTGCGGGCACTAATCTTGTCTTCCAGATCATTCAGGTTCTGAGCCTTGTCCATTTTCTTGGAAAGTGCCGAATTAATATCTTTCGCGGTAACAAACCCGTCTCCATTCACTCCAACTGAGCCGGTTGAAATACCATCCAGTTTCTTTTTATAATCTTTGGTAAAGTCTTCGGTTGATAGTTGCTTCCCGGAAACAGCGGTTACTTTTTTGCCGAGCTCCGTTGAAAAAGTATCCTTTGTGACGTAAACAGTATGGATATTCGTTCCGTTCACCCAAAGTTCTCCATTTATATTAATATAGGAGGAAGGTTGAATAATAATATTACCTATCCTGTTTACTAAAGAAAAATCATAATTATCAAGTGAGTTGTATCCTATCAGTCCGATAACCTCCATAGCTTTGTCAGTCCAGGATACAGTATTCAGTAGTTTTTTATCTCCTTTCGCGTAAAGGGCATTCGTTAATAAAATTGCATTCCCATTAGATTTTGTGGTTAACAGGGCATTAATTTTCACGGAAGATGTTTTTCCTTCTACTTGAAACAAAGGCTCGGTCATGCTCTTTCCATCGTACACATTCAAGTTCCGGAACTTAGTGATCCCGTTTTCATAACCTTTGGAATTTATATTTATCGAGCCGTTGTCCGTATTATCCGCTATGTTGTTCAGGCTATTATCATAAAGTCTGGCAAGAGTTGTCTGGAAAGTACGACCAATAAAATTGTTGGCTTGATATCCTTGATTATGAATACGGCCCTGTTCCGAACCGTCTTTCTTAAATATTACGGCTCCTTTGTCCTTTTCGTTACCAACCCCACTGCATACGATGATTTCATGTAGCATGATCCCGTTCAGGTAGACACCTATTGAAACATCCCCGTTTTGGTAAACCAAGTTTTTCATTGAAAATCCGTTTTGGGGATTTGAAACCCCTAAAGATGTTTTAGCATCTATGTCTTTTTCCACTGTAACGTTTCCGGTAAATAGCAAATCCTTTTTTACAGTTTGTTTCTGGAAAGGCGTATCGATTAATAATGCATAATTACCGATGAACTTATCTATAAACCGTGGAGCATAGCTCTTGGATAATTCAATATACTGGGGTAATTGTTGCGTAAGGCTGTCCGGGGCGGTGGGCACCACAGTGCCACCTACACATAAATAATTGAAGCGCCCTTTCTTATTGGCATCGTTTGCATAAGTAGTTGAATCCGTACTGTTCTTTTCGTAAATGTAATATGGGTAACTTATACCCTTTGCTCCTTCAAAGTGACGTATCTTGCCATTGATCCAGACATATCCCGGGCTTATGTTGCTGTTCTCTATTAAACATCCGGAAATAATAAAATTGCTACACTCCGAGAAAATAGAAGTGATACTCAATGAAAGCTCCTGGAGATTTAGTATATCGTCGGTATAAGTATATCTACCCCCCGGCTCTGCAATATATTCTTTCATATGTTAAACTATAACTTATTGGGTTTAATTTCCTGTTGATCTATTTTAATTAGGTAAGTTTTGCCAGCGAGTTTATACCTGTTTACCTCGAAGGAAAGCATGTAAACGAATTCTTGCATATTGATTAATATTTCTGGAACACAAACCATAAAACTTACCTTATTTATGGCTTTCTCTTCTGTGAGATAATAAAATTCACGCGGTTTTTCGGAAGGATTTACCGTACTTACCAATTCTTTTTCACCCCATAATGTATAGGGCTTGGTGTAAACAGCTTTTTCATGGTAAATGTCTACACCTATACTGTTGCTTTGTTTAATGTAAATCGTTTCTTCCTGATCCTTAAAATATTTTTTGAACTTATAGTTTAAATACCACTCAAAGTACATGACCTGACTTGTCATTCTGGCCTCAATCTGCTTTTCATGTGCAAAGGCCACAAACTTTTCATTGAGGGTCAATAAGGGATAAACCAAACTTTGCAGGAATAGTATGTATTTTCTACCTGACAAGTAATGTGGTACAAGTTGGTTTATCAATCTGTCAGTTGGCAATCGGTATCGCATCCAGTGTCTATTATTAATTTTATAGCTTGCTTGAAATTAGGAAGATCGGCTTCTTTATCCTTTCCTGTTGATTGTTTTATATATCCGGAAGAGGTATGTGTCATTCGTTCTATTTTTTTTGGACTGGATAAATTGCCATCGGCATCATAGAAAGCAATAAAAATACCTTGTTCGGGTATGGCTTTTTGATTGATATGAACATCGGTGACATGTTCCACTCTTTTTATTGACTCAATTATTTTGCTTACATAAATACCCGCATCAAATTCAATATTCATTATATATTCATTAAGCTGGGACTCAATAGAGTCATAAATTTCTGACTCCATAACTGCTCCATCATAATAGACCGAGATACGGGGAATTAGCACATCGCCATTGCGGCTTGTGACTTCTACACGTGTTCCGGCAAAAGTGAGTTTTTGTATATAAGCGCGGATAAGGTGTAGTTCGTCTTGTGGAATTGCTGAAAGATTTCCTTTTTCTCCGGTAGCTACTTTTAATATAAGTTTGCTGTCAAGGTTAATGTCTTCTGTACTTTCAGAATAAGAAACTTGGGTGATGATTCGTTTGGTTTCATCAATATTTGCATACCCAAATGCCAACCCATCTTCACGTACAACCAAGCTATCACCTTTCTGATACTGAAGTAAAGCATTAGCATAATAATTCGGCGTTCCGTTTATTCTGCTGTTCAGAGTATTGGATATATCTATTGCGAAAACGTCCAATATGGTTTCAAAAGTGAATATAACAGCAGCAAAAGCCCAGGTTATTCCGTTTAATATAGATAGCTTGGAGTCACTGCTGAACTCTTTAAGTTCCATTCTTTTATTTCTCTCAAGAACCGCCTGATTATATATTTCTTTTATAGTTCTGCTCATTTGTTATATGTATATATTTGGTCTTTAATTGTAAATATCCACTTACCTGCTTCGTTCCAGGCTGGTTCATTAAGAATTACCCATACTGCCTCCATCCCACTACGTAGAATGTATTTGTTATCGGCATCACGTGATGGCTCCTTAAATTCTCCTGTTGGCTCAGTGGAAAAAATTATATGGCAATTCCTTCGGTTCTCGTAGTTGTTTACAAGACCAATTAAATATTCATCTATTATTATTCTGCTAATTTTTGCATCCGTCAAATCAAGTTCTTTAAGTTTGGTTTGGTAGATGAGCGGCAGAAGATTATCTGTTTTCAATTTGTGGAGACTGATTTCGTATAATCCATCAAAGAGGATGAGGAAGTCTAAACTCGTAGTGAAGTTCTGAGCATACAACTTCTCGGATTTAATGGGCTTATATGGATATATATGCAAAGGATTTAGGCTGTTCCAATCTATAACTTTAAATAGGCCGTTTCCATAAATCCTAATTATTCTGTTCCCCTTACACTGATTGTCGAATGCATGGTATAACCGTAATTCTTTATTGGAAAGGGTTATTGATTCCATTGGAGAATTATCCCCCCAATCAATATCGATTTCACAAGTTGCATGAATATTAAATTCTACGAATGTCCTTTCACTCTTCAACTGAACTTCGCATAATTGCGGTTTGGAACTGAATTTGGGATAAACATTTCGCTCATTATTGGATGGGACTATACCATTCATCCTGTTATACACAATGATATCCTCGTTTATTATTAGGCCATCGGTATATTCCAAGATATCACCATTTTTCAGATTGTCACAAAGTGAAAGGTCTGGGTTGTTCATCAATAAGTCAACGATACCCTCAATAGAACCGTAAATATGTAGTGCGATGTCATATAGGTTCTGTCCGGTTATAACAGTATATTTACCCATTTTTTTCAGTTACATCTAATAGCAGTTCTCCGGTTGCAGAGTCCATAAAAGCATTATTAATAATCATATTGTCGGCCTCGAATTCACTTTGAAGTTTTTGTGCAAGTCCGCTATTTTCGAAGTTTCCGTGTAAAAACTCAATAAGACCTACTCCTGTTTTAGGATATTGGTAGATATTACCGGCCATGGCCTTTAATAGGAATATTTCATTTTGCTGAAGCGAGGCTTTTATTTGAAAATCTGTTTCATCCGCACTATATAATTCCAGCTTACCGTTTTTCATAAGTAAGTTGTAATAGTCATTTTCATTATATTTTCTGAATTCACTTAATTTTATTGGAACCTCTTCATCTTCATGCAGTATATATACGGGAAACCATATTTTGTTATCAGTGCGGTTTATCATAAATTCATCAACTCCATTACCGTTTTCGAGTTTAAACCGTATCATTAATATTTTAAATACTGGGCAGTAAGGAATTTGGACCCTGATACCACTTATTTCAGAGTATCGATTTTCAAAGTTGGAAGGAACCAAGATTTCAGCATAAGTAAAGTTGTCATTATCCATTCCGGGCATACGGTCGAGAAAACGATATTCATATATCGTTTTATTAGTAAGATTATCCGTGGTTTCTACTTCCCCGTAGATGGCATCGACATGTATATCTTGTCTTGACATAATAATGAAACTTTTATAAATGAAAAACCCCGGCCAAGAGTGACCGGGGAAATATCTCACTCTATTTAAGAGTAGATTATGGCAGCTTGAAAAGTTTTTCTTTATGCGTCCTGAATAGTATCATAAATCTTCTGCACTGTGCCCCACATGTCGTCGGGTAGTTCTTCATCTGAAATTTTCTCGCAAGCCTTTTTCAGGAAATCCAATTCATCAGCACTGAATTCTGTTTGTAGAGGAACATCCTTTTCAACATCCCACTCAATTCGCTTACTTTCCTGATTTTCTTTTAATCCGACTTCTTCTCTTTCAACTTCCGATATTTCTATTTTACGGAGAATATCTTTTTTAAGGTTATATGACCTGAAGTTTCCCTCTTTAGGAAGAATGGCCGGGATGTAGAGCCGATCTTTGATAGTTAATTCCATACTTTTATTATTTATTACTATCAAAGAATAGGTTCATACGATTTTCAAGGTTTATGAATTTTATTATTTTTCCTTATTCAATTTAGCAACATCTGCATTGATAATTGAAATAAACCCCTCGAAGTCTTCAAAATAAAGTGCCATCTGTTCCGATGCAGGTAAAGAACAGTTGATTGTTCCGTTTTCGGAGGTGATGTTCCCTATGTACAATTCGTTTCCGTCCTCGTCCTGCATTAATTTATTGACGTTAGCCACAATTCTTTCAAGAAGACCGTTTGTTACAATGTACTCCAAAGTATATCTTGCTACACTGGTCTCGGCTTTTGCCTCTTTGATAATTCTTACGTTTGTAATTTCCATATTATGTTTTTATTTATATCAAAGAATAGAGTAAGATCATGCAATCTGGTTATGTAACATGATTAATTAATTGGTAATGGAAAGATGGATACTTTGCGCAAAGTAGTGTAATTGAATCGCCCCTTTCCATAGCATAGTTTTGTAATCCCCCGTTATGGTTGCGAATATTTAAGAAGGTTACACGGTTGCCCCAGTTATAGTTATATACGAAAGTGATAACACAAGCAAAATCACTGGGAAGATATGACAAACCAAACATTTCACTTACACTGGATTCTGTTGGGAGATTAACATTACAACTTGTCGTTGCATAAATAAAGAAGATATTATTCTGGGCAAAGTCAATAGAATAAGAGCCTGAACCGAATGACATGACCTTTACCTTGTTGGTTATCATAAAAGGTGCCATAAGTGCGGCATTTGAATGGATGCCAAAATTCCTTCTTGCACTCCTTACATCAAGATATAACCCTATGTTGGTCCAATATGAGTCATACCTTGTATTGGTAAAACGGGCAGTAGCCTTAAAAGCTCCACCTGCACTTGACGGAAAAGTATCATCACCCAGGAGGGCGTAAGAAATACTTGAACCCACACGGAATAAGTCGTTATAAATTGCAAGTCCACCACCTGATCCACTTCCGGAAGCAACAGAACCAATACGCCCGTATGAAATTTCAAATCCGCCGATTGTTCCTGAAGTAGCTTCTATTTTTCCTCGCATGGATAAATTTCCGGATGTATCCCAACTTATATTGCCATTTGCAAGGCTACCTGAACCATTTGTGTTGAGCTGCCAACGGGCACCATTGGTTATAGAACCATCGGCTCCCAACACTATACCGTTTTTGGAAATCTGGGTAGCGGCTATTGTCCATCCGCCAATAGTTCCTCCAACAGCTGTAATACCGGTTCTATCTAAGGTTACCTTTACGGAGTTGGATGCATCCCGCACTGAAATGCTGCCGTTATAGCTGCTTCCACCCACAACCAAAGCCGAATCGACAAGCACCTGATTTGCTCGGACTGTTCCCGTATAAATGCCGTTTGCGTCGATTGTGGTAGTATAATTCTCTGTGGATGTTACATCAAAAACAGTAGCATACGCCAATCGCCATTCTACTGGTGCCGCTGATGAACCTACGGCACCATCCAAATAAAAGAAATTAGTGGATGAAAAATTTGCTGTTCCACAACGAACCTTACAAACATACTCACACCAGTCGCCTGTACCTGCAACAGGTGTTAACCATTTTTGTGTACCTCCTGTACCCATGCTATTAGTTGCAAAAATTAAATTGCGACCAGCTGGTATTTTAGCAATGATTCTTGTAATAAAAATCTTCCGGTAGGATGTGCCTGTTCCAAAATAAAAACCTCCACAGCCAGGTGATGAAGCGCCTATATTTTTAATCTGAATAACAACTTTTGTGTCATTGGGTGCAGTACTATCTGAAATTCTTGCATGGGTTACCATCCCATTACCTGAATTATTATATATATTGATACTATTACTTCCATTTTTAAATGCAGGATCTCTATAGAGCATTTTCCCAAATGCCATAGCCAAAGCTAATTCTTTTGCATCATTGGACTGAGTGTTAGAGTAATTTTGCCAGTTCAATGCAACGGCAGCAGAAAATGTAACTGTACCGGCAGCATTCCAGACAATATTTCCATTTGCAAGTCTTCCGCTTCCATCATTATTTATTTGCCATTTTGTACCGTTCTGGATGGAGCCGTCAGCACCCAATGAAACGCTATTTTTCCATATTCGTGTATTGTCGAATGCCCAACCGGCTATTCGATTATATACTTCTTTTGCCCCCGACTTTGAATAATTGGCAGATAGACAAAAATATTCGGTATTGTCCCAAGCCATCATTTGTAGACCAATAAAACCAGCACGCGGGGAATTTCCAGTTGCAGCTACCTGTCCTAATACAATATGACCAGCATTGCCGGATTGATGCCATGTAATTGTAATTCCCAAAGGTTTGTAGGCACCGGTGTACCAATAACCGGAACCTACAGATGTTGGACGTATTTGAATGGGTGTTTGACCAACCGCACTTATACTTCCGGCAACTATTGTATCTCCGCCAATACTCCATCCTCCAATAGTTCCCTTATTAAAGGTGCAAGTTAGACCATTTACAGCGGCTGCCGTTACTACGGATGCCTGGACATTTGCAACATTTAGTTTTGTGGCCGTGATACTTCCGGCCGCTATACGGTCAACAGATATTGTTCCAGCTTTTATACTTCCGGCATCTATAGACACAGCGTTAACTTGGTTAGCAGTCAAAGTCCCAGTATAAATACCTGTTGATCCAATATATGTCAGTGGATGAGAGGTAAGATAACTATCGCGTTCCTGACTTAGTACAATAAATCGTCGTCGCCTGATTTCTTCAATATCACCAGACGTTCGTGTTCGGGGTGCAGGAGCAGCAAGTGTGGATGTACCACTTTGCCAATAAACCTCCTGATTATAGCATATCTGCGGTGCAGCGGGATTAGGGACAGGACTATACGTTTGGCTATCTAAGGGCTGATCCGAATATAAATGATATACAGCACCGGTTGTACCTCCGCCTCTTAAGAAGACCGCAAAATGCATCATATTACCCAAATGTTGGGCGCCAGAAAACATAGATGAATATGTTTCAGACAATTCGTATATATCCCATGAATAATTCATACCACCCCATCCTCCAAAATTAGTTTTAATAAGTAGTATTAATCCCCCCTTATGGGTTGCATTATTCCATGAATTAGGAGCTTGTTCCGGATAATCACGGCGTATGAGTATATCTCTTTTTACAGTTTGAGTTCCCCCTTTTATAATAACCGGATAATATTTATTTTCCTCTCCGTTGATTATTATCTTCTTATAATATCGGTATCCGAAATTTTCACTTTTTGATGCTTCAATGTCGTTCTTCCATTGTAGTGAAACAGAAGAACCAAATGTCACATTCCCGGCAGCATCCCAAGAAATATTCCCGCCAGCAACAGCACCAGCACCAGTACTATCTAATCGCCATTTGAAACCACGAATGCCATTAGAACCGATACTTATTGAACCTGCGCCAGCGGTAAATGCTCCCGCAGTATTGTTCTTGGTCCCACGAAAAATCGTATCATTATCAAATGCCCATCCTGCGATACGGTTATATATTTCTTTTGCGCCGGATTTGGTTATATTAGCCGATATAGTGAAATATTCTGTATTATCCCAAGCCATCATCTGTATACCAAAGAACCCTGTCCTCACAGTATTTCCGGTTGCCATAACCTGTCCAAACACCAGATGACCCGCATTCGAACTTTGATACCATGATAATGTAATACCCAAAGGTTTGAACTGTCCGGAATAAATATATCCCGAGCCTGAACTAACAGACCTTATCTGGATAGGCGTTTGACCAACAACATTTACAGAACCTGCTTGAATATTATCTGCACCAATAGTCCATCCTCCAATTTTTCCTCTTACGAAATTTAAAGTGAGACCATTAATATAATCGGTATTTATAATGGATGCTTTAACGGTAGCAGCATCGAGTTTATCTGCTTTAATACTTCCTGCTGCTATCCTATCGGCACTGATTGTACCGGCAGTGATTTGGTTAGCATTAAGGGTAGAAGTATAAATTCCATTGCCGTCAATAGTTGTGGTATACTTCTCTGTAGAAGTAACATCAAAAACAGTAGCATAAGCCAATCTCCACTCAATAGGAGCTGCTGCTGTTCCTGTTGCTCCTGTTATGGAAAAATAATTTGTAGCTCCAAAACTCGCGGTACCACACGACACTTTATTTATATATTCACACCATTCTCCAGTCCCGGCTATTGGAGTTAGCCATTTTTGCGTACCACCCGTACCTATTGCCCCCGAATGATAACTTATATTTCTTCCGATAGGTATTTTAGCAATTATTCGACAAATAAAAATTTTACGGTATGAGGTGGCATGTGCAAAGTAAAAACCTCCGCAATTTGGTGAACTTGTTCCGGTATTCTTTATTATTATTACCTGCTTACTGTCATTAGGTGCATTATTATCCGCTGAACGGGTATGTGTGACTGTGCCATTATTTGAGTTATTGTAGACACCAACGCCGTTCAATCCATTAAAGAATGTCGGGTCCCGAAATAACATTTTTCCGAATGCCATCGCCTGGGCAATCTCTTTTGCCGCTTCTGCTTTAGTTGTCGCATCGGATGCCGCAGCACTTATCGCTTCTGTCTTCTTTGTATCTGCGTAAGTCTTTGCACTGTTAAGTGCGCTGGTGGCAGCTGTATTTGCAGCATTCGTCCAGTTAAGAACAACATTAGCCCCAAATGTTACATTTCCGGCAGCATCCCATTTTATATTACCACCCGCTACTGATCCTGCTCCGGTAGATTCTAAATTCCATTTAAAACCTCTTATTCCGTTGCTTCCGATAGTCATTGATCCAGCCCCGGCAGTAAAAGCATTCGCAGTATTGTTTTTTGTACCTCTGAATATTGAATCAGCATCTATTGTCCATCCACCAATTTTCCCCTTAACGACATTTAAGGTGAGAGCTTCAATATTACCTGCTGTAATTAATGACGTTTTTAAAGAAGCCACGTCGATACGTGCCGCATTAATAGTGCCTGCTGTTATCTGGGTGGCATTTATGGTGATTGCACTTATAGTATTGGCTGATAGTTTTCCGGTAAAAATACCTGTTCCATCAATATAGGTAAGTTTAGTGTCCCATTTTTCATCAGTTGCTTTTTTGGTAATTGCATCGGCCACGGTTTTGGCATCAGTTCCGGCTTTTTTTGCATCAGCAATAGTCGCTGTTGTGTCAGACACAGATGGTGTCCAGTCTGTTGCCAGATTTCCTTTTTCAAGTTTTAAATAAGCTAACCAGTAGGTAGTAGTTCCATTAGCACCTCGATAAAAGAAAGGACGTACAGAATCCGCATCGCCTGTCAATTTGAAAGTGATATATATTCGTTTCCATTTGTTCGCAACAACGGTAGTATCAAATTTTGTAACAGTAGATTTACTTTGACTGACATTGTTAAGTCCAGATTGAATATGTAACGGTGTGCTGCCATTTCCTGTAATATTCTCATTACACATAACAATAGCGGAATAAGTATATTCAACGCCATTTTCCAACTTCATCCATGGGTGTGATAGCCCAGATCCTACCAATGTTTTTAATGTTGGCTTTCCGTCATATAAAACGGTGTTATCCACCGTGTAGCCGCCTCCATTGGTTGTAACACCGTTATTCCAGGCAGCAGTTCTCCACTCAGAAGAATTATTCAGTAGATTTCTTCCACCGATTTGTAACGCATTAACTTTATTTGTTGCATCCGTTGCCGCTGCATTTATGGCTTCACTTTTGGCGGAGGTTGCTTTATCCTCGGCATATTTTTTTGCAGCGGCCGCTATTGCATTCAGTACTGTTTGCTTTGCCGAATAATATGCTGTTTGTGTTGAAGCAAATGCAGCTGCAATACTAATATTTTCAGGACTTGCAGCACTGTGATTAGTTAATTGTGTGTTATAATTAGTAAAAGCTGTAACATAAGCTGTAGAGCTGACAGAATATTTTGCAGCATCCGCAACAATCTGGGTTTTCTCATCAGCTAAGGCTTTCTGCTCCTGTTTCAGTACGAGTTTTTCATTCGGAGAAATAACAGAATCTGATGCCCAGTTATTTAATCTGTCTCTTGCGGCAATCGCAACACTGTTTGCAGTATTTGCCTGATTCTGTGCGGATGAAGCGGCACTTTTTGCAGTTGTTATGTCTGCTGCCACATCTTCAGGAGCAGGAGTCCAGTCTGCGGCCTTCGTACCCTCAACGAGCATGGGACAAGCAATATTAAAAGTAACACCAGCAGTAGTTGCCCCAAACAATACAACATAGGAAGTAGGTATCTTATTTTCGATCTTTATTAATTTCCAGCTTGTTGTAATTGGAATATCTACTGCACTGGCGCCATCGCCCCCAATTCTGATTCTTAAATTTGTTGCTGCGGAAGCTATTACCCACATTGAAAAGGAAGCAGGATTGCACTGTTTTTTAGCTGTAAAATAAGCTCTGGAAGTATTAGCAGCCGTACCGGTTGCAGCGGTCTGGGTAACTTTTATTGTATTATTACCTAAATATTTAGTAGCGGTGTCGATAACGGCAGTTACACCATCAACTGACAATAGGCCGGTTATGGTGGATACATTGAAAGAACTGTTTAATATGTAATTTCGAACACCTACTTGAACGGCATTAACTTTATTAGTAGCATCAGTGGCCGCAGCCGAAATAGCATCGGTTTTTGCCTTATTACTTTTAGTTGTAGCATCATTTGAGGCATCAACTTTTACCTGATTAATGGAAGAATCTACATCTTCCGGGGCTAATGTCCAGTCGGTTGCTTTATTTCCACTCTCCAGTTTAAAATTCTTTATTGAAAGGTATTTATTTGTATCAGCTGTATCGTTAATACCAATTAGCCAAAGAATGTTAGTCCATGTATTATTGTCAACAGTAAAAGTATGACTATAACGGTGCCATTGGTCGATTCCTTTATTATTTATATATGGATATACAATTTGACTTGACGGCTCTTTTCTAAATCCTGCTCGTATTTGTTTGGCGTTAGATTTTGCATCAAAGGAAAAAGTATATGTCTGACCGACTTCTAAAGCAACGGTTAGTTTTTTATAAGTATTTTCCCAAAAATAGCAATGAGGAGTCGGTATAGCTCCAGTTGATTTTAAGTATAAATAGCCGTTTTCAATTATTAGCGTAGAATTATTTTTTGTCCATTGTACAGCATTATCATGTAATAATGATGAATTCAGCAAATAATTCCTACCCCCGATAGCAATCTCATTAATCTTGTTAGTGGCATCCGAAGCAGCCGCGTTTATAGCTTCGGTTTTTTTAGTGTCCGCATAAGTTTTAGCAGACGATAAAGCGCTATTGGCAGCATTAGTCCAATTCAGTGTTACTTCAGAACCAAATTCAACCTTTCCGGTAGCGGCATTGTATTTTATAAAGTGATTACCAGTACCTATTTGGGCATTTCCGGCATTGTCAACAAAGAAAGTTTTGTATCCATCCTTAAATCCATATATTCCGTTTACAGTTTCAGTTGCGATTGAACCTGATGCCTGAACAACGCTAAGAGGGAATTTCCCTATTGCAACCCCGGTTAATGTACCATTGCTATTTTTTACACCGGCATAAATTTTGGGCGTTATTACAGACTCAGAACCTATAACCGTTTTATTTGTATTCCAATCTTTTACCCAATCAAGTAAGTTTGCGTCTTTACCAGCTGCACCGGTTACACCATCCACACCTGTACGTGCTTTTGCATAACTGAATGAAACAGAGAAACTTTTCCCATCTACGGTTAAAGGTATGTCAATTATACCGTTTTCGGCCAGTGCTGAGCCTATACCAAATACAAATGTTACTGTTGTTCCGGATTTGGTTATAGTGCAACCCGCTACAATAGGTAAATTACCTATTACTGGTGTAATAGCTGTTTCGCCTTTTAATGCAGAAATAACTGTTGTAGTTGTAACCGCTGTATGTATACCTCCTTGTTTATCCGTGGAAATAACAAAGCTGTTACGTGTGGAGCTGATGGTATATGCGTCTTTCCCTGGCTGACCTGCTGTTCCTCCTTTAGCCTTAGACCACGATAGGTTAATATAATAAGTCTGGTTCTTAATAATGATAGGAATAAGGATAGTTCCTTGATCGGCTAAATTTGTGGTATTAGCTGATACGGTATAGGCTATGGTCTTATTCGTATTATTGACTGTTATAGTAGCGAAACCTGTTGGCTTTGAAACGGTGCCAATAGTGAAATCCGTAATATTTATATCATTCTGAGTAACCTTTACAGTTGAAGTAAAGGTTGCTGCTGTAGTTATAGTACCATTATTAGCGGCTGAAAATACATAGTCATTTATTGACTGATTTATAGTATAAACATCCGTTTGGGTAGTTATTGTTACCTGACCTCTTGCAATGAGTTGCTTTTCCATCTTGCGCTATTATATTCTTCTTAAGAATAGTGCAAAAAAATGGCGGCATGTTTATTGTTAGAGCGTTTATACTGGGCGATCAATAGATATATTTCCCGGATTTTAAATACTTTTGTGCAATTAATAAGAACTAATATGAGGAATACTTTATTTTTTATTTCAATTATAACTCTTGTTTTTACATCATGTAAAAATAATGCTGATAATAAAAAACAGGAAATCAAAGAGGAAAAGCAAACAGTACGTTATTTAAAGGAGTATGATAGTGCAGAAAAATATCCGGATTGGCCCGGAGGCAGGGCATTGAAATATTCTATAGATAAAATGTATCCTTCAAACGATTTAAGTTCCATAATGGACAGTATTGTAAAGACAGATAATGGTAGGCACCCCATAATAGCTGTTAACTGGTTTTATGATGATAAATTTGGAACTGATGAATTCTCAATGAATAG